>Ga0172375_10002569_pt1 | contig 28213 bp, 30 predicted proteins | sample LakKiv1m_FD_114537 | JGI IMG/M metagenome (GOLD analysis project Ga0172375, IMG submission 114537) | Freshwater microbial communities from Kabuno Bay, South-Kivu, Congo - kab_092012_11.1m | ecosystem: Environmental > Aquatic > Freshwater > Lake | place: Democratic Republic of the Congo... | reverse complement strand
TAAGATTTTTAACCTCAACTTTAGTACCAAAATTTTCAACTTTGCGCTCTTGATCGGTAAGCATGAGCGAGATGTTTGCTTCGCATCTCATTTGTCCTTTTTCCATATCGGCGTCAGATACTTTAAGAGCGCGTAGTAATGTTTGTAATTCTTGGCAGAATTTTTTTGCTTCTGTGGCCGAAGTAATATCCGGTTCGGTTACTAGCTCCATTAATGGTACGCCGGCGCGATTAAAGTCGACGAGGGAGTGACCGCTGGCCGAGTGTTGAAGTTTTCCCGTATCTTCTTCCAAATGAACCCTAGTTATGCCTATTGTCCGTCCATCGATGTCTAGCTGGCCCCTACTCGTCAACGGTTGGTCGTATTGGCTTATTTGGTAGCCTTTAGGTAGATCGGGGTAGAAGTAGTTTTTGCGGTCAAATTTAGAGATTTTAGCGATATTTGCATTTATAGCCAAACCAACTTTAATAACCATTTTAATGGCCTCTAAATTAGCCACAGGCAAAGCACCGGGGTGCCCCATACAAACCGGACATATATGTACGTTTGAATTTTCTTCAAGCCCATAACCATTCGGACAAGGGCAAAACATTTTAGACTTGGTTTTAAGTTCGGCGTGCACCTCCATGCCAATGACCGGAGTGTATTTCATATTAGATTATTTTTTTAACAATCTTCCAAACTTTCTCATGAATTTCGTCGGGAGACAATAGTTTGCCTTTGGCCATACATTCTACAACGTAAAAATTAGGAAAGAGTTTGGCCATAATTAGAAAAGTTTTTTCTGCCGCCTTAAGATGGCTTAAATCTGCTTCGTGCATATCTCGTTTACCACGTATATAATCGCGTCTTCCTTTTCGATCAATGAGGCGTTGGGCAATATAAGCTGGGATATGAAGAATAATTGTACAATTAGGTCGCGGTATTTTTAATTGTTCGTGTTCCAGCCAGTCAATCCACTTGAAGTATTCTTTTTGGCTGGTCAACGATTTAATTTTGCCACCCTGATGTCCCATATTGGCGGTAACGTATCTATTTGAAATAATTATTTTTCCTTGGGTAAGATTTTTTAGAATGTTTGGTTTAGCGTCATAGCGGTCAAGGGCGAAAAAGAGAGACGCCGTATAAGGGCTCACTTCCATTGACGAACCGTAGTGTCCGTTTAAATATTTTTCTACGAAGTATGCCGAAGGTAAACCGTAGCGAGGAAAATCTGAAAGAGCTACGTTTTTTTTGGTTTGACGCAGGTGTTTGATCAAGAGTGATGTTTGAGTAGTTTTACCGGTACCATCAGTACCGTCAATAACGATTAGTTTGCCTAGTTTGTTTTTAGCGTTTGAAGAAGTCTTCGTCATAATTAGGGGTTGTAATACGTAAACCTTTGACAAGCATAGGGTGTTTTTCTTTGATCGTTTTGTACATATCGACAACGATATTTCGATAAGACATATGACCACCAGGCTTAGAGCGAAGCTCGATCATATGGTAAAGCTCTCGTAGGTTCATTTTGAAGAGCGTTCGTTTTTTACAAGCCAATGGTAATACGTAATCCGCCTCTGGTCCGTATATCTTTTTAAGGGTTTCGTAAGTTTCTAAGGCATTGTTAATAGCTTTGTTAAATTCATCAGTAAGGCCAGCATCAACAAATTCAAATGGTATTTCGTATCCATGATCAACAGATAACGGTTGATTTATTTGAGTGCACATTCGATGTCTCTGAAGATCACGAAAGGCGCCGTAGTCCATTAAAATGTCGAATACAAATTGTCCGCCTTCATATTCGCGTCGTGGTTGGTCGTGGTCGCCACGGAAACTCGTAACTGTGTCAATAATTTCTTCTTTTTTGTTTGCAGAAAGATTTTTTACTTTGTTCAATATTTGCCGATAAGGGTAATTGCAGGCTCCATAGAGTAGGGTAGTAACCAATTCGTCTTCGTAACTTGTTTGTTCAATGTAGTCCACGCGAGGAGCATCGTTTATTGTTTCTCCAGACATAACTTCTGAAGCTGTTGAAATTAAGTATGTTTGACTGGATTTATAATATTCTGGATAGTCGGTGTGTTTAATTAGTGTTGGCGCGCCTTTGATTTGAAGCGAAACAAGTTTACTTATTTCTTCGGCTAAATTTTTTCCGCTATCGCTAAGGGCGCTTATTTTTGATAGTGGCTCGTTTATTTTTTTTGCTTGCGGATTATAAGCCGGCTCTAAAGCGGATTTTTGAATAGACTCAGCTATTTCGCGAATTTCTTGGTAAGGATTTCCTTTAAGTTTAGATATTAAATGGCGAAGAGAGCGAGCACTCATAATCATTCCAAAATTGGTTAACGTGGCTACCGGTAAAAGATATCGAACTGCGTCTAATGATCGCGCTTTTAATTTAGATTCATACATTTTATCTTCTTTCCCTTCAGGTTTAGGGAAGCGTTTGCGCATGTAAGTAATCATTTTTTCTAGAAGACCGCGATAGGTAGCAAAAAGATTATCAATTGTTTTTTCGTATAGGTCACCATGAACGGACATAATTGCCTCGGGTCGGTGATAGCGGGTAGAATCAAAATCTACATAGCGCGTTGATTTTTCTTGAAAGGCGGCTAAACGCGTGTCTTCCACGGCTTTCGAGGTTAAAATAGACACATTTTCACAAGCAATGGCGATGATGGCCATATCTGCGACCGATGCGTCACCGTAACCAAGCACCCATTTTTCATGGAACTCGGCTGATTTTTCTTCGGTTAATTCGTCAATAGTTTCTTTGATTGATGATTTTGACCGACTGTATTTGGCCATCGCTACCGCCAAAACTTCCGGCGGGAGACCGGCTAAAGCAAAAATATCTCGTTTGGCTTGTGCGCTCATGTAGTTTGCTTAAAGTATTTACTTAATTTAATTAATTTGTCCGTATAAGTCGAGCCGCTATTTTTTCCGTATAGTTTTTTTGGAATTTCAGTCATATGTTCAAACATCATTTTACAGATAACTTGGCCATCCGTTAATCGAAAAGGGGCGCTGTGCGCGCGAACTTCTAAGACAACTATATTTCCTTGCATTTCGCCATTTTCGCCATACCCAAAGGCTGGATCAAAAAATCCAGCATAGTGTGAACGCAGTTCGCCGGTCGACGGATCGTAGGGCGTAATTTCGGCCGCCATATTGGGAGGTATGCGTACACGTTCTTTTGTGGCAATAATATAAAAAGAATTTGGTTCTAGTATTAGTTCCCCGGAGTCTTGTTTTTTAAGAGGACTCCAGAAAATTTTATCTTCGTGAAAATTTATTTTTGTTAAATCCAAAAGTTGATTAACGTAGTGTCTGGCTCGATATCCGACAATTTGTGAGCCGGTTAAGTCGACGGTAAAAGAAAGAATATTATTTTTTAATCTTAATTTGTCGTCGTCTATTGGTGATCCGTCCGGCGTTAGTATTAAGCCATATTTTTTGTGAAGTTCTCGCATTTCCTCGGCTGTTGGGAAACGCTCTGTTGCTTGCCTGAATCTAACTTGCGTCATGGCAAGACCCGGAGCTATTTTAATGGCAAATGTTAAGGGTATAATTTCAAGGTATAAAGGACCGTTGTATCCTGCCGGTATGGAATCGTATTGAGGATTTTTATCGGTAAGAACCCGCACAAATACGTCAACTCTACCGATAGAACTTTTGGGGTTAGCCATAGCACTAACGTCCGCAGGAAGATTTAAAGATTCGTTTAGTGGAATAATATAGGGTGTGTTTGTTTCAAGAATTGACCCTTCTCTTAATTCTTGTTCGTAAAGAGTTCGGGTTTTTAAAAGGTCGGCAACCGTTTCGTTTTCTTTTGGTAAAAAACCGGAAGATACCCGGTATATTTTATTTCCCAACGTGCAATCCAACGAGGCCGGTTGAAATTGTGATTCGCTTATTTGGTCGTTAGTTTTAATGGCGCCATTTTCGGCCAACGATTTAATTGATTGATAAGGCAGGGCCATATTATTTTTTACGAAGCTTGAGCTTTAATGCCAGCTCATCAGTTTGTTTATAAACATCTGACAATGATTTATTGGCATCAATTTGAAAATCAGCTTGTTTGCCGAGATTACGAATATTTACTTCAGTCGGTAGTTTGCCTTCGGCTTTATATTGTTTATGAGTAGTCGTGAAATCTTCAGGCTTTATTTTTCTTTTTAATATGCGTCGATAACCAGTTTCGTCTTCAGCGCTTACATTGACAAGAAAAAAATTCGATCGGCGACGCCAAAGAAAAAAATCGTCTTTAAAACGTATGCCATCAATTACCACTGGTTTTGTTGGAGAAATTTTTTTGATTTTTGAGTCTATGGCTTTTGCCAAAACATTTCCGCCAAAGGTTTTTCTTAAAGCTAAGCTAAGATTGATTTGATTAATTCGCTGGATTTTAATATCAAGAATTTTGAGTATGTCTGTAAGTAAATCAGAGAAGACGATGACATTTGCTCCATAAACTTTTTTTAGTCTTTGGGCGACCGTACCCTTGCCACTTCCTCGCGGACCAACCAGTCCAATAATGGTTTGAGTTTTTTGATTTCTTGTTTTGCGCATACGTTAAAGTATTGTACCAGATGGAGCGCTCTTAATAAACCTACCCCGATTTTGTCGGGGTAGGTAAAGGTTATTTATGAAGCGATGGTCAGAGTAATACCTGGCCCCATGGTTGTGGCGAGGGTTGTAGACTTTAAGTATACGCCTTTTGAAGATGACGGTTTGGCTCGTTTAAGAGCATCAATGAAAGAGTTTAGGTTCTCAATAATTTCTTGCGTTGGTTGAGAAATTTTACCAATCACCTGATGAATATTTGCCGTGTCGTCATTCTTAAAAGCTATTTTCCCAGATTTTAATTCCTTAACTGTTTTACCCACATTTTTTGTGACCGTTTCGTTTTTAGGGGAAGGCATTAATCCGCGCGGACCAAGGATTTTAGCAATACCGGCGAGTTGGGCCATAAAATCGGGCGTAGAAATGGCCACATCAAAATCGCATTTACCAGTTGTTCTAATTTTATCAATAAGTTCTTTACCACCAACTAAGTCTGCACCGGCTTTTTTGGCCTCAAGTTCTGCTTCGCCTTCGGCGAATACGGCTATACGTTTTGTTTTTCCCGTTGAGTAGGGGAGACTGATTGTGCCACGAACCTGTTGATCACCCTGTTTTGTATCTATGCCCAGTTTAATATGAATCTCTACAGATTCAACAAATTTTGCCGATTTTAAAGATTTTAAAAGTTCAACAGCTTCAGCTGGAGAGTAGTGTTTATTTTTATCAATTTTTTTAATGTTTTCTGCGTAGCGTTTACCTTGTTTTTTCATAAAGTTTTTTAGTGGTTATAGTGGCTTTTGGCCTCCCACGTTAATAAGATTTGTAATTTATTTATTCTTCTACCGTTATGCCCATATTGCGGGCCGTACCCTGAATAATTCTCATAGCGGCTTCTATATCGTGCGCATTAAGATCCGGCATTTTCTTTTCCGCTATTTCTCTTATTTGAGTTTTGGTAACTTTACCAACTTTTTCTTGTAATGGTTTCCCCGAACCTTTTGGTATACCGGCGGCTTTTTTGAGTAATTCCGCCGCGGGTGGAGTTTTTAGAACAAAGTCGAATGTTCGGTCTTCGTAAACAGTAATTTCTGCTGGAATAATTTCATCGCCTTTATCTCTGGTGGCGGCATTAAACTTAGAACAGAAATCTTGAATATTTAAACCGTGTTGACCTAGAGCAGGTCCAACTGGCGGAGCTGGATTAGCTTTACCCGCAACGATTTGTAATTTGATTGTCGTCTTTATCTTTTTGGCCATAAATTTAATTAGGTTTTTTGAATTTGTAGAAAGTCTAATTCAATTGGGGTTTCTCGTCCAAACATTGAAACCAAAACTTTTACCTTACCGCGAATTTCGTCAACGCTGGCCACCTTGCCGTCAAAATCTTTAAAGGGACCATCAATGATTTTTACCGCGGAGTCGGGACCTACGTCAATTGTGTATTTTGGTTCTTCGATACCCATTCTTTTTTGGATACTTCGAATTTCTTCGTCGGAAATTGGAGTGGGTGTAGTGCCCGTACCGATAAAACCGGTTACATTCGGCGTATTTCTAACGGCGTACCAAGAGTCGTCGGTAACAACCATTTCAATCATAACGTAACCGGGGAATATTTTTTCCGTCACCACACGTCGACGTCCATTTTTAATTTTTATCTTTTTTTCGGTCGGAATCATGACATTGAAAATTTTGTCCTCTATTCCAAGAGATTCCACACGTTGACGCAAATTTCTTTCTACGTTTTCTTCGTAGCCAGAATAAGTATGGAGAACGTACCAGCGTCGGCCTTGATCGGCTGCTTGTTTAGGCATTTTAGCGATTTATTAGGCGTTCTAATCCGAACGACAAAAGATAATCTAGAATACCGAAGAAAATAGCCAAAATAACGCTAATAACTATAACCATTAAAGCGTGTTTTGTTGCTACTTGACGGGTTGGCCACGCGACTTTTTTTAGCTCCTCGTAAGCTGTTTTGAAATAATTAACAATAACATTGTTGCTGGGTGACATATTTTTTGGATTTTAAAACCCCCCGAAGGGGGGATTAATTAAGTAAATACTATCAGATGTTGATAAATTTAGCAAGGGGCTAATATGATTGATTTTATTTTTGAAATGTGGTAAAAAATTTTGACACCAAGTGATGGTTGTGCCATTGATTGCACTACGCGTGCATCACCGCAAAAATCATACTCTTTTGTAGTCTAGTTAGCGTGTCTGTGCTGCCGGGGGTTGAGCGCGGACCCGACTAGATGGTATCTACCTAAGCTTGCAATGGCCGGCGAGCCATACAAAAGAGATATACTTGTGTGCGGGAGGGGCGGTGCTTTTGGCTGCCTCTCCCTTCTTTTTTAAATATCCAAATTTTTAACCGTTTTAGCGTGAGTGTGTATAAAATGTTTACGCGGAGCAACCTCGCTACCCATTAGAACATTAAAAATATTATCGGCTTTTTCAGCGTCAGCAATTGTCACTTGTTTTAATATTCTCGTTTCTCTGTTCATGGTCGTTTCTGCTAGTTGGTCGGCGTTCATTTCTCCAAGACCCTTGTATCGTTGAATATTTAGACCGGGCGTTTTAGTTTCTTCGGTTTCAGATGTTTGTTCGGTATCTGCGACATTTGTTTCTTCGTCTTTGTTTTTATTTTTGGCGAGTTTTTTTGAGGCTTTCTTTTCGTCTATGTTTTTTAACATAGACTTTTTTAGTTCTTCTAGTTGTTCTTCGTTGTATGCATAGTGTGATTCTTTACCAAAAGAAACTTTATAAAGAGGGGGTTGGGCAATGTAAATATGGCCTTGACGAACCAGCTCGGCAAAATAACGATAGAAAAGAGTGAGCAACAATGTTCGAATGTGAGCGCCGTCAACGTCGGCGTCGGTCATAATGATAATTCGATCGTAACGAAGTTTTTCGATATCAAACTGTTCACCAACGTTTGTCCCAAGCGCAATAATTAACGATTTGATTTCATTATTGGAAAGCATTCTGTCGAGACGAGCTTTTTCTACGTTAAGAATTTTGCCACGCAAAGGTAAAATAGCTTGTGTTTCTCTATTGCGTCCTTGTTTAGCGCTTCCGCCGGCGCTGTCACCCTCAACAATAAATAACTCTGATTTTTTTGGGTCCTTGGTAGAACAGTCGGCTAGTTTTCCGGGAAGCATAAAGCCTTCTAAGGCGCCTTTGCGCAAAACAGAAGCGCGGGCGGCGCGGGCGGCTAGTCGTGCTTGAGCCGCTAAGGCAACCTTACCAACAATGGCTTCGGCGTCTCTTGGGTTTTCTTCAAGGAAAGAAGTAAAGGCATCGCCAAAAACAGTGTCAATAATTGACCGAACTTCAGCGTTACCCAGTTTGGCTTTGGTTTGTCCTTCAAATTGAGGATCTTTTACTTTAATACTAATTACTGTTGTTAGGCCTTCTCGAACATCATCGCCGGTTAGGTTTTCATCTTTTTCTTTTAAGAAATTTTTGCGTCTAGCGTAATTATTAATAGCGCGGGTTAACGCGGTTCGGAATCCGGCTACATGTGTCCCGCCTTCTGGATTATGAATGTTGTTGGTAAAGGCAAAAAGTGTTTCTTGATATTCATCGTTATACTGAAGGCCGACTTCAACCCTGACTTCGTCAACTTCTTTTTCTATATAGAAAATCGTTTCATGTTTTGGATTTTTGAGGTGGTTTAAATGTCGGACGTATGAGGCCACACCGCCTTCAAAGTGAAACGTATAGGTGTTGGCTGACGGGCTTTTATCTTTACTGTTTTTCGGATCGCGATCATCAACAATTATAATAGTTACCCCTTTAGTAAGATAAGCTTGCTGTCGTAAATGGGTAATAATTTCTTTTAATGAAAACTCGGTAACAGTAAAAATTGTGTCGTCAGGTTTAAATCTTACGATCGTTCCGGTTTTATCCTTAGGAATTTTGCCCGTTGGTTTGACTTTCGATTTCGGTTTTCCTTTGGCATATTCTTGAGTGTAGATTTTACCATCGCGCATTACGTCTACTCTCAAATACGAAGACAAGGCATTGACGACCGATACACCGACACCATGAAGACCGCCGGATACTTTATAGCCACCTTGTCCAAATTTACCTCCGGCATGAAGGGTGGTCATTACTGTTTCAAGGGCGGATTTTTTTGTTTGGGCGTGAATATCAACCGGAATACCTCGTCCATTGTCCTCGACCTCAATTTCGTTTTCTGGTAATAAACGAATTTTGACCGCATTGGCATCGCCAGCCATAACTTCATCAATGCCGTTGTCGACGACTTCCCAAATTAAATGATGCAAGCCTTCAAAAGCCGTGTTACCAATATACATACCCGGTCTCTTGCGGACCGGGTCTAACCCTTCAAGAACTGTAATTTGTTTGGCGGTGTATGCGTTTTTTGTCTGGTTTTTATCGTTTTTATTTGAGTTGTTTAGCATGTAGTTTATTATGTAGTTCTGTTGAAAGATAACATTAGTGTAGCACGAAAAAAGGTGACAGTACATCCCTAAGTTTTTTATTTATTTGAAAGAAAATAAACTCTTACCGCGATTGATTAGTTTGTGTTACAATGTTCTTATTATGTTAACTGGTAATATTAATCCGCTTCTTGACGAAGGATGGTTGCGTCGTACTGCTTTTTTTGTAAAAAACAGAGATAAAATTCGCAAAGGATTAATAGCGATCGTTGTTGTTGTCGAAGCCATACTTTTGATTTATAGCGGATATCAATGGGTGGATTACTATTTTTTGTCCGACCAGCGAGATTACGAGCAGGAACAGATTTTAACTCGTTCTAGTAGTTACATTCCTTTGCACGAGATTATGGCGCCTGACCCCATGGGTGTTCCGTCGGCGATTGTTTTACCAGGAAGCAGTAAAGATGGCCGTTATGATGTTTTGGCGAAATTTTTAAACACTAATCCTAATTGGGTGGCCAATGTGCATTATCGTTTTGGCGCTTCAACAAAAGAAGAAACAGTAAAAGTTTTAAATGACGAAGGTCGTTTTGTTGTTGGCGCCGGAATGGCCGAGTCTCTTGGCGATATTCCCAAAATTATGATTACGAAAGTTGACTGGACTCGTTTACGTGAACCGAAGATTTTTAACGATTTAAAACCAAAGTTTGTTGTTAGTGATGTAAATTTTATTTCTGGTAGCAGCCTTCCGCAGGGTGAAATATCTCCAAGTCAAGTTGAATTTACGATTACCAATGAAAGTGTTTATGGTTTTTGGTCAGTTGATTTAACGGTTGTTGTTCTTCAAGGAGATCGGCCAATTGCTGGTCGTGTTTTGGCGTTAGATAGTGTTCAATCAGCCGAACAACGAAAAGTGCAAATAAATTTATTTACGACAATAACTGGAGTAACCGAAGTTCTTGTTGTTCCTACGGTTGACGTTACGAATAGCGAGAATTTAATTAAAGAAACTGGCAGTAGTAATAAATTTTAGTTTTTGAGATTTATTTTTCGACAGATTTTATGCCCATAAACAGAATCAAGGGGTTGGTTGGGCGTTTTGATTGGCTTATGTTTGCGGGGGTTTTTTTAGTTCTTGGTATAAGTTTGGTGACGCTTTATAGTATTGCGATTGGTCGTGAAGGCGGGGATTTGTTTGTTTTTAAAAAACAGTTAGTTTTTACCGTTGTCGGGTTGTTTCTTTTTTTTGTATTAAGTTTCGTTGATTTTCATACTTGGGAGTCATCAAGCCGTTGGCTGTATTTGGGAGTAATTTTTTTACTTTTTGCTACATTAATTTTTGGCCAAGTGGCTCACGGAACAAGGGGATGGATTGGTTTTGGTTCTTGGCGATTTCAATCTGTGGAAATAGCGAAATTAATAGCGGTCATAATTTTAGCGGCATATTTTTCCAGAAGAACAAGAGAACTAGATAAATTTTCTAATTTATTTCAAAGCTTTTTTTTGGCTGGTAGTTTTGCTGGTTTAGTTTTTTTCCAGCCGGATTTTGGTTCAGCCACCGTGATTATTATTTTATGGCTCGGTTTAGTTTTAATAAGCGGTGTCAGGCGAAGATATATTATTGGCTTAATATCGACGGCCATTATGATATTTTTGTTTGCTTGGTTTTTTATGTTTCAATCTTATCAAAAAGAACGGCTTATAACTTTTTTTTCACCGACAGCTAATTCCGGTTCAAGTTATAATGTGCGTCAGGCCACGATAGCGGTTGGGGCGGGAGGGTTAACAGGCAGAGGACTTGGCGAGGGGTCGCAAAGTCAGTTGAGGTTTTTACCAGAGGCAGAGACTGATTTTATTTTTGCGGTTGTGGCTGAGGAGCTAGGATTTGTTGGTGTTTCTATTTTAATAGGCCTTTTTGTATTATTGTATTATCGATTATTTCGATTGCTTATTAAATGTTCGGATTGGTTTGCTTCGTTTGTTGTATTAGGTACGGTTATTTTATTTTCCATAGAAATATTTATAAATGCCGGAATGTCTATGGGGCTGTTTCCTGTTGTGGGTATTCCATTTCCGCTTCTTAGCGCCGGTGGAAGTTCGCTTCTTGCCCACTTAATATTATTAGGAATTATTGAAAATATTGCGGTTGTTGAAGGGTCAAAGGGATATCAGGTGTCCCGCGTGTCTGCGCTTTAGTATTGTTGACATCTATTTTTGTTTGAGTTAATCTCTTATTAATAGCGATATGCATAAGTTATCAAACAATTTATTACTTCTTAATCTTCTCCTCCTTACTAAGGATGGAGAGCTTACTTGTGCGTAGCTAATACTTTTTTAGATACTTGCGGGCCAGCTCTTCACCGAAAAAGTGAGGAGTTGTTTTTTATCCGTTAAAGGAGGGAAAACGGACAACAAGTTCTTTACCAAATTAAGTGATCGTAATTAAGAGAGGACAGAGAGATGAAGGACGATAAAGATTGGGTACGAATTTTCGATACGACTTTGAGAGACGGCGAGCAATCTCCGGGTTGCACGATGAACGTTGACGAAAAGCTCGTCGTTGCCCGTCAGCTTGAAGCCCTTGGTGTGGACGTGATTGAGGCAGGATTTGCGGCAGCGTCTCCGGGTGACTTTGAGTCGGTGCAAGCCGTTGCCCAAGCGGTCGAGGAACCGGTGGTGTTGAGCTTGGCGCGGACGCGTGAAGCCGACATTGAGAAGGCGTTGGTGGCTGTGGTTGGTGCTCGTCGTCCCGGGATCCATGTATTTATCGCGACTTCCGACTTGCATCTCGAGCACAAGCTTGGTATGAGTCGGCAGGAAGTGATCGACGCCGCGGTGTGGGCGGTGCAGCGTTGCAAACGCGACGTCGACTATGTCGAATTTTCGGCGGAGGACGCTTCGCGAAGTGATCTCGAATACCTGATTCAGGTGTTCGACGAAGTGATCCGTGCGGGTGCGACCGTGTGCAACGTCCCGGATACCACTGGTTACGCGGTGCCGGCGCAGATCCGCGAGTTGTTTCGTGCGTTGCGCACACGTACTCCGGGAGGTGATCGTGTGATCTGGAGCACCCACTGTCATAACGACCTCGGTTTGGCAGTTGCCAATTCGTTGGCGGCAGTTGAGGGTGGAGCTCGACAAGTCGAGTGCACGATCAACGGCATTGGTGAGCGCGCCGGTAACACCGCGATGGAAGAGGTGGTAATGGCGCTCGACACGCGTCGTGACCATTTTGGTGTTGCGTCGCGAGTTGTAACTAAGCACATCTATCCGGCTAGTAAGGCGCTCTCGCAGGTCATTGGCGTGCCGATCGCGCCGACTAAACCGGTTGTCGGCGCCAACGCGTTTGCGCACGAAGCGGGAATTCATCAGGACGGAGTTTTGAAGAACGTGCTCACCTACGAAATTATGCGTCCGGAGGACGTCGGGCGCGTGAGCAACGCTTTGGTGCTCGGTAAGCACTCGGGACGCGCCGGCTTCGTTAGTCGTCTTCAAGAACTTGGCATTAATCTCGATAGTATCGATGTGAATGCCACATTCGCCAGATTCAAGGAGCTAGCGGACAAGAAGGGAGAGATTTACGACGACGACCTGTTCGTGATCGTTGCCGAAGCCGAAGAGGATGAGGTGACTCAACGCTTCTCCCTCCACCACGTTCAGATTTCTGCCACTGTGCCTGCGCCAAAGGTGCCAGTAGTGGTCGTCGTTCGGGTGGATGGACAGTTGCGGGTTGCGGACGCAACTGGCGATGGTTTGGTGGATGCTGTTTTCCGTGGGATTGTTGAGATTCTGCGCGAAGAAGATTATTCACCGTTGCCACTTTTGCATGATTACAAGGTTGAGAGCGTGACCGGTGGAACCGATGCTATCGGACGAGTGGTTTGTGTGCTTAATTTCGGCGGTGTTTTAGTTCGAGGCCACGGCGAGGATACTGACGTGGTTTCGGCTAGCGCTTACGCTTTTATTCACGCACTCAACCGTCACGCGAGGCGCGCCAGACTCGTCAAACCAACGGAAACCGAGGTGCGCGAGAATTAATGCCGTAGCAAGGAGGTAACACGGCGAGAAGGAGAGAGAATGGGTCGGCATAGCAAGGTTAAAAACCAAGCTATTGCCGGCCCATTCTTTTTAATTGACACATAACGAATAAGATGATAAGTTTCTGGCGTACTTTATGATGTCGCCTGATCTGGATCGATCGTTTTTTCAGGAAGGGTTTCGCCTCATGGCGCAATGCCCGCTTTGTCAAGCGCGTTATGCGCCGAGCCAAGCCAAGGTTATTGCGGAAAAGGAGGATGCTTATCTTCTTCATGTCCCGTGTTCGAAATGCAAAAGCGCTGTCGTGGCGCTTATTTTTTCCAATATGTTTGGCGTGAATTCCGTGGGCGTTTTAACCGACCTGACTAGTGATGAGGTTCTTAAGAGCGAGCGACGTATAATTTCCGCCGACGATGTTTTGTCTTTTTATGAAGCCATAAAAGACGGCTCGTTAGCTAGAATAATAAACTGAATATAAATTATGGCGTCAACTTACAATTTGGCCGTCCAAGTTAGGACGGTTTTCGGTAAAAAAGCAGATAAATTACGTGATCAGGATTTAATTCCTGGCGTTGTTTATGGTCAAAATTCTGAAAACATCAGTATTAGTGTACCGGCGCGCGAATTTAAAAAAGTTTTCCAAGCAGCCGGAGAAAGTAGCCTAATTGATTTAAAAATTGGTGATAAAGATTCTACTGTTTTAGTTCATGACATTCAACGCGATCCAATAACTGGTGAATTTATTCATGTTGATTTCTATCGAGTTAGTATGACCAAGAAATTAACGGCTGTTACCCCGTTAGTTTTTACGGGCGAATCAAAGGCTGTTAAGGAGCTCGGCGCTATTTTACTTAAGTCGCTTGATCACGTTACCATTGAATGTTTACCAAAGGATTTGGTTCATGAAATTGTTATTGATTTAAATCAGTTAGAAAATATTGATGATTCCGTAAGATTAAGCGGTATTGTGGTGCCAGACGGAGTAACTATTATTGGAGAATCGGGAACCGTCGTCGTTAGCGTTCAGCCGCCAAGAAAGCTTGAGGATATTGCTGCTGACGAAGCTACAACTCCTACTGCCGATGTTTCGGCTGTTGAAGTCGAAAAGAAAGGTAAGAAAGAAGAAGGGGAAACCGTAGTCGCGCCGAGCGTCGAAAAGAAATAAATATTATTTAGATAATTATGTAAACACTCTCCGCCAAAGCGGAGAGTGTTTCGTTAAGTTTATTTATTCGTTGTAAAAGATAAATACCTGTCTAGTCCGTTGAAATCTTTATATATTTTTGGTTTTGAATTTGTAAATACTAGAGCGACAAGATCGGCCAGTTCTTGGCTATGGCACGGGTCTATTTCCCAGAGACACAAAAAAGTAAAATGCGAATAATTTTTTATTTGGGTAATTAATTGCTTATAGTATTTAAGACCATCTTTCCCGCCGGCTAAGGCTAACTTTGGCTCAAAATTTCGAACTTTATTTGGTGTTTCTTTGTAATCTTTTTCGGTTAAATAAGGCAAGTTTGCCATAAGAAGAATAGGATCGGCTATATTCAGTTTTTTCAAATGTGCCAATAAATTTCCTTTTAGCCAGTTAATGTTATTTAGGTTGTTGGTTTTCTCGTTTTTTTTAGCAACATTCAAAGCTCGACGCGAAACATCAATACCGAAAAAGTTTATTTTATCTCGAATTTGTGGGGGTATGTTTTTTATTAGAGATACTAGCAAACAGCCACTTCCTGTTCCGCAGTCAATTATGGTTTTAATGTCGGTGTGTGTTTGTAATATTTTTAGACTATTTTCCACCAGCCATTCTGATTCGGGGCGGGGGATTAAAACATTTTTATTAACAAAAAAACTTAATTCAAAAAATGTTTGATAACCAAAAATATAGGATAGTGGCTCGCCCTTTTCTAACCGCCTAATTAAACGGGCAAATAATAGAGATTGTTTGGTTGTAGTCGTAAGTTCGGGATGAGCTAAAATATGAACTCGCGGAACATTTAAAATTTTAGCTAATACTATTTCGCGTTCTTCTATGCCCACAATAGAAGGTTTGTGCAAAAGTTCATTGATTGTTTTGTTCTGCACGTTCAGCTGTTTTTAATTTATTTATTATTTCATCGAGATTGCCATCCATAAAATCATTTGCGCCATTGAAGTTGTTGATTAAACGGTGATCGGTTATGCGATCCTGCGGAAAATTATATGTTCGGATTTTTTCCGAGCGGTCTCCGGTGCCGATTTGTGTTTTTCGTTTATTTGATTGGGCTTCTTGTTGTTTTTTTAATTCTAAAGCCAACAAACGCGCGCGCAAAACCTGAAGGGCTCTTAATTTATTTTGTTGAAAATTTCTTTCGTCCTGACACTGAACCGTTAAACCAGTTGGTTTATGAACTATTCTTACTGCGGAGTAGGTGGTGTTAACCGATTGGCCACCATGTCCGCCGGCGGTTGAGGCTTTTATTTCTAGATCGTCTGGATTTAATTTAACGTCTACTTCGTCAGCCTCGGGCATAACTACAACCGTTACCGTAGAAGTATGAACACGACCACTTTTTTCCGTATCGGGTACGCGTTGAACACGGTGAACACCGCTTTCGTATTTTAGTCGGCTATAAACACGGTCGCCCTCTACGCTAAAAATTACTTCTTTAAAACCACCAAGTCCTATTTTGCTTGAACTCATCAACTTGGTTTTCCAGCCATGTTTTTCTGCGTATCTTGCGTACATTCGAAATAGTTCGGAAGCAAAAAGAGCGGATTCATCTCCGCCAGCGGCCGCTCTAATTTCTACGATGATGTTTTTTTGGTCTAAGGGGTCGGCGGGGTTAAAGTATTCTTCAATCGCTTCGTTGATAGTTGTCAGTTCTTTGTTTAGATTATTTTGTTCGGTTTCTGCCAACAGTTTAAGTTCGCTGTCATTTTCTGATTTTAAAAGGACGGAATTGTTTTTTAGTTCCGATTCAATTATTAAACGACGATCTAGCAGTTCAACCACTTCGTTTATTTTGTGGTATTCTTCTGAAACTCGACGGAGATCGCCAGAATTTTTACCACCGCTGATTTCGGTGAGTTCTTCTTCAAGCTTTCGCTTCTTGTTTCTTATTTCTTGCTCTTGTTTTGTTGACGCCATTAAAATGCGGTGCCCTAAAAGCGCACCGTAAAGGAGCGCGATCTAAGATGCGCTTTTTCTTTTTTTGGAAACGACTTTTGTTGATTCGTCCACTTTTCGAGTTCGTTTGGAAGCTCTTATGGCTCGTTTATTGCGTCGGCCGTGTTTTTCTGCAGCGGTACTTGTTTGAGCTTCAACTCTTTTTTGGAATTTATCTACGCGTCGCGCCGTGTCTACAAGTTTTTGTTTACCCGTAAAAAATGGGTGGCAATTACTACATAGTTCAACACGCAATTCTTCCTTAGTTGCTCCGACAGTAAATTCGTTGCCACAAGCACAAACTACTTTAGCGTTTTCATGATACGTTGGATGGATTTTTGATTTCATAGTGAGCTGGATATTAGCAAATGATGTTGTTTTTGTAAAGCTTATTATGTTTTTTCTTTATATTTTGGCATTTTATGTTGTAATTATAGTTAGTAATGAGTATTGTCTTACCATGTAGGATCACTTTGATATTGCTGACGCAAAAGTATCGTTAATTAGGGTAATTAATTAAATTTACGAAATCGGGCCATTTAACACATTATATTCTTTGGTTCGTAAATTCGTAGAAAATCAAAATAGCTCTACGGGGCTTGCCAAGACACAATGTCCCTGTTATACTAATTCCTACTTTTATATGATAGAAAATCAAACAACAATTAAGGTAAACCAGACCATGCCGAGCTTATTAGATATGCTTAAGGCCGGCGTTCATTTTGGGCATCTAACATCCAAGTGGCATCCAAAGATGCAGCCTTTTATTTTTACGTCTCGACAAGGAGTTCATATTATTAATTTGGAAGCCACGCACATTCAGTTGCAGAAAGCGCTTAATTTTATCGCAGAAACGGTTAGTCGTGGTGGAAATGTTCTTTTTGTTGGGACAAAAAAGCAAATTCAAGACATTGTTAAAAAGAAAGCGGAAGAAGTCGGTATGCCGTACATTCACGAGCGATGGATTGGTGGGATGTTAACAAATTTTACGGTTATCGGAAAAATGATTGCTCGCCATCAGGAGCTTGGTCGGATGATTGAGCAAAATAGTTTTAAAAATATGACCAAGAAAGAGCGTTTAGAAAAAGAACGCGAGCATTCAAGGCTAGAGGGTGTTATTGGTGGTATTTCTAAATTGCAAAAAATTCCCGATGCTATTTTTATGATTGACGTTCGGCACGAGAAAACAGCTATTCATGAAGCGAATAAAGTTGGCGTACCAATTATTGCTTTATGCGATACAAATGTTAATCCAAACGATGTTCAGTATTCTATTGCCGCCAACGACGACGCTGTTGGTTCGGTTGAGTTAATTCTTGATTTTGTTGGCCAAGCCATTAAATATGGAATTGACCATCGAGTCGTCTCGGTGGCTACTCAATCTGAAAAATCGACAGAAAAGAAGCCTATTACAATCGGTGAATAATTAGACATTATAAACCCCGGATGGTTAATGTGTTAAAATAAAAATATGAGCAAACAAGCAATAATCGAATTGCGTCAGATAACCGGTGCCGGAATTACGGATATTCAAAGCGCTTTAGAAGAGGCAAATGGCGACAAAGTTAAAGCCTTAGAGTTGTTGCGTAAAAGGGGACAGGCAAAAGCTCAAAAAAAACAGAACCGCGAAACAAAAGAAGGTGTTGTTCATGCTTATGTGCATAGTAATGGTCGAGTGGGTGTTTTAGTTGAAGTTGCTTGCGAAACAGATTTTGTTGCTCGTAATGATGATTTTAAAAATTTTGTTCACGATTTGTCTTTGCAAATTGCCGCGGCTAATCCGATATATGTTAACGTAGATGCGGTTTCGCCGGAAGTTATTGAAAAAGAAAAATCTATTATTCGCGGACAATTGGAAACCGATGGCAAAACCAAAGGAAAACCGGAAGAGATGATTAATAAAATTATTGAAGGTAAGTTAGCTAAATTTTATAGTGATGAGGTTTTATTAGAACAAGCTTCAATTAAAGACGAAACCTTAACAATTAAAGACTTATTAACCGAAATTACGGCTAAGGTCGGAGAAAAAATTGAGATAAAACGATTTGTGCGCTATTCTATAGGTGCATAAATATGTCATTACGAATTGCCATAAACGGATTTGGTCGAATAGGAAGAGCGGCCTTCCGAGTGGCTCAACAAAAAAAGGGGATACAGGTTGTAGCAATTAATGATCCGACTGACACGGAAACTATGGCCGTGCTTTTAAAGTATGACTCTGTTTACGGAGGTTTATCTTCAAAAGTTGATTTTGACGCAAAAAATTTAATAGTTGATGGTAAAAAGTATCCGATTTTCGCCGAAAGAGAACCGGCCAAGCTTCCTTGGAAACAATATAAAATTGATGTTGTTTTGGAATGTACTGGTCATTTTACCAAAGACGATGCTTCGCGTGCCCATATTGACGCCGGCGCAAAGAGGGTAGTTGTTTCTGCTCCGACCAAAGGTGGCACAACAAAAAGTTATTTATTGGGCGTAAACGCCAACAAGTATACAAAAGATGCCATAGTTTCCAATGCTTCTTGCACCACAAACTGCGTTGGGCCGGTTACGGCTGTTATGGAAGAAGCTTTTGGAATTAAAAAAGCGGCGATTACTACGGTTCATTCTTACACCGCAGAACAAAATTTGGTTGATGGATCAACTCCGCCACTTCATCGGGATTTACGCCGGGCTCGAGCGGCCGCTATAAATATCGTACCAACAACAACCGGTGCGGCCGTATCTACAACCGAAGTTATTACTTCTTTAAAAAATCGTTTTGATGGTTTGGCTTTGCGAGTGCCAACTCCAGTCGGTTCGTTAACGGATTTTACTTTTTTAACTAAACGTTCCGTTACGGTGGAAGAAGTGAATAAGGCGTTTAATAACGCTTCAAACTCTAAAAAGTATAAAGGTATTTTGGCCGCAACTACGGAGCCGATTGTTTCTACGGATATTGTGGGTAATTTTCATTCAGCTATCGTGGATTTGTCGTTAACTAAAGTAATTGATGGAGATTTGGTAAAAGTAATTGCTTGGTATGACAACGAATGGGGTTATGCCAACCGTTTGGTCGAAATGGCCGAACTCGTCAGTAAATCTATTAAATAAATTATTTATAAATATATGGGAGATACTATATCTCGAGGTGAATTAAGTGACGTTGAAATAAGTAAAGAAGAATTAAGAACTTTAGTTGATTCTGCAACTGAAAAAGTAGAGCAATGGAAGAAACGATCGTTTAAAGATGTTTGGGACGAAGAAAAACAAACAGAGTTGAGAGAATTGAGTATGTGCGACAATGAGCAGTTGGTTAATAGGATTAGAGAAGTTAGCGACACGCACGTAGGCAGAAAACCTTGGTATTACGAAGCACTTATTGATTTGATTAGAGAAAGAATTTTGAAAGAAAAAGTTTAAGGATAAAGTTATTTAAATTTTTGAGGGCCCGCTTGTCGCCAAGCGGGCCCCCTGTTGTGATGTGGATGGGAGATGGAGATGGAGCGGTCAGGTGTATCGTCTGCTTCCCGGCAGTTGCGGTTTGATCGGGTTGATCATCACCGTTTGCGCCGACCGTGTCGGTGCACTGAATGCCGGACAACCTTGCCGCAGACTCTCGAGGTGAAAGTCCGTTATGAGGTAACCGGTCACCCCGAGGAACGGCAAGTCCTCCCATGGGTAGTTGGCGAATGCCGTACTGATATTGTTCGCTAGAAGCGCATCTCTACGCGCTTCATAGCCAAGCCCATTCCAGAATTCACTTGCGGTCGTTTGCATGCTCTTTCCTCCTTCCTCTGCCTTGCGAAAATGCGCAACCTTTGTGGCTACGCTTAGGGGATATTTAACTCTCTTGAGTATATATAGTCAAGACCTTAATTATTAAAAATACCCGCCTGTAAGTGCGGGTTAGAAAGTTTGGGGGCGACGGCGCAGTTCTCTGGAGGTCCAGAACTGCGCCGTGCCCGATGGCCACGACTGCCGTCGTGACCGAGTGTGGTGGAATGCCCCCCAGAAAGGAGGAAAAAGGAGGTTAATTCCGCCACTAACTCGTGCTTCGCAGTTTCCCGGTGTGGAAGCACGAGTGGAGTTAAACGACCTCCACCGTAGTTCAATTCAGTTGAATTGTCAACAAGTATATTCACCCTTCGCTTACATTTTGTTTAGTGCTACAATTTCAATATGGCTATAAAAATAAAACAAATACCAAAAGACTTAGACTTTAAGGGTAAAAAAGTTTTAGTTAGAGTTGATTTAAATGTCCCGATAATCAAAGACAATAAGGGTAATTTTTTGGTTGGCGATGATACCAAGATAAAGTATGCCCTAAAAACAATTGCTTATTTATCGAACGCTAATGCTCGGGTTGTGCTATGTACGCATTTAGGACAACCGGCTGGAAAAAAGACTGAAAATTTTTCCTTGAAGCCGGTAGCTGAAGTATTAAAACATTTGTTGCCAACAAGTGTTCCCGAATTTGAATTTGTGACAGGTTGGGATTTTAAATTGCTACAAGCCAAGGTAAACAGTTTATCGGAAGGAGGGATTATTTTACTCGAAAATCTTCGTTTCAATTCTGGTGAAGAAATAAACGATTTAAACTTTTCAAAAGATTTAGCGAGCTTAGGCGATATTTATATAAACGAAGCTTTTGCTGTTTCTCATCGTCAACACGCATCTCTTGTTGGGGTAACAAAATATTTGCCATCTTATGCGGGATGGCATTTGATTGAAGAGGTAGAAATTTTAGATCAAGTCAGAAGTAAACCAAAAAGTCCTTTTGTTGTGGTTGTTGGTGGTCTAAAAGTTCACGACAAAATAGGAATGCTTTCGTTTTTGTCTGGGAAAGCCAATGTGGCGTTAATCGGAGGCGCGGCCGGCAATACCCTTCTTAAGTTAAACGGTCAGGCAATAGGTAAGTCGCCAATCGATCCTAAGGCGCCAACGGCAACCTTGAGGCGTTTTTTGAAAATTAAAAAAAGATGGCCTAAAATTGGTTTGCAGTCATTAATTCAGTTACCAATTGATGTTGTTGTTGCAAAAAATATTAATGCTACGCCTCGCTTGGTCGATTTTAGTACTGGTGATAAAGTTAAACCCAATGAGTGTATTTATGATATTGGGCCAAAGACAGTGCAACTTTTTTCTTCATATATTAAAAAAGCGGAGACCATAGTTTGGAATGGTCCAATGGGAGTAATTGAAAAACCACAATTTTCTCAAGGTAGCCGTTCGCTTGGTTGGTTGATTGCGGCTCGTTCGAGCGGTCGGGCATTTGGTGTTGTTGGCGGTGGGGAAACATTGTCGGTTTTAGACGTCATTCAAATGTTTGAGTATGTTGATTATTGCGCTTCTGGTGGTGGAGCAATGTTGGCGTTTTTGTCCGGCATAGAGTTGCCGGGTTTAAGGTCGATTATTGAGTGATTATATGCGTGTTACTGACATACGATATTTAATGGCGCGTGAGGTTATAAATGGGGAAGGATACCCCACTTTAAAAATTGAAGCTCAAAGCGCGGCCGGACAAAAGAGTGAATCTTTTGTGTCTTCAAATGGGTTTTTAAAAAATGAAATTGCTTGTTATGAGTTAAAAGATAAAGATAAACAATACTATGATGGCCGAGGGGTTGGTGATGCTATTGATCTCGTGAATAAATTATTTGTTAACAAAATTATCGGTGTAGATTCTATAAATTTATCAGAAATTGATAAAAGAATTGAAAAGTTAGATAAAACTGAAAATAAAAGAAAAATCGGCGCAAATACAATGTTTGGTGTTTCAATGGCCATCGCCCGTTTGGGTGCCAAAGCTACAGGTAAGAGTTTGTTTGAACATCTTCGTCATTTTGCTCCATTTTCTGGACCAGGATGGCAACTTCCTTTACCCATAGTAACATTGTTGAGTGGTGGTCATCATACGGGGAATACTTTTGATTTAAGAAGCATAGGAATTATTGTAAATCGTCGCGAAGCGCGAGGTCAGTCCAGAAATATCAGAGAATCAGTTGTCATCGCGGCGAAAATTTTTCATGAGCTAGGACGAGTATTAAAGCGACACGGTTTTGATCCGGCGGTGAGCTCAACAGGAGCTTATTTAGTAGGAATTCCAGAAGTCGAAACTGCGTTTAAATTAGCGCAGACAGCTATTATTAAAGCAGGTTTTAGTCCGCGACGAGATGTTGGTCTTTGTGTAGATGTTGGAGCCGTGCCATTTTATGACGAATTACGTCATATGACAATTGTGCGAATTGGAAATCAATACTTGTCAAACGAAGAATTGACTAATTTATATCGCTCGTGGCTAAGACGATATCCCATTGTGATTATTCAAAACCCTTTTTCTATTGAAGATGAAAAAGCTTGGTCGGAAGGCGACAAGTTACTTTCACAACATACAATGTTGGTCGGTGACGATATTTTGGGAGGTAACGCAGAACTTCTAAAAAAAATGACGAACAGTCGTCGTTTTGGTGGTGTCGCTTTTCAGCCTATATATGCGGGTACAGTAAGCAGTGCAATTCAGTTTGCCGTTAAGGCGAAGTCTTTAAATCTTTCAAGAATAGTATCGGCGAGTCTAGAAGAAACACCTGATGATTTTATTGTTGATTTTGCTGTGGCGTTAGGCGCGGAATATATTAGCATTGGCGGTATGTCTCGAGGAGAAAGAGTAGCTAAGTATAATCGCCTACTTGAGTTATCAGATTTATTAGAAACTAATTAGCGAGAGTAAAATAATGCCGGAACTTCCCGAAGTTGAAACCGTTAGGCGCGATCTAGATCGACGATTAAAGAATAGTCGTGTAAAAAAAATTGAAGTTCGTTTACCAAAAATTGTTTTATCCAACGTTAAGGTTTTGCAAACCAAACTGAGAGGTGCTCGCGTAATCACCATTGAAAGGCGAGCAAAGCTTGTTGTTATTCGTTTTTCCAACAAAGTCAATCTTCATATTCATTTAAAAATGACTGGCCAGTTGGTATTAAAGCACAATAAAAAAATTATTTTTGGTGGCCATACAATTGTCAACGCTACAACTCTGCCGAATAAATATACGCACGTAATTATTTATTTCGTAAATGGGGATATTTTATATTTTAACGATTTACGAAAATTTGGTTATGTAAGACTGTATAATCAAGAAGCGTCACGTTTATTGTTAAGTCAATACGGCCTTGAACCTTTAGAAAAAGATTTTACCTTTTTTAAGTTCAGCGAAATTATTTCTAAGCGTCCCAAAGCAAAGTTGAAGCAAGTACTGTTAGATCAAAAATTAATTGCCGGCCTCGGAAATATTTATGCGGACGAAGTTTGTTTTTGTGCCAAAGTTAGACCATTTAGATTAATAGCTTCATTGTCGTTAAGCGAGCGTAAAAAGTTATGGTTAGCTATTCGAAGCGTGTTAACTTTGTCATTAAAACACGGTGGCACAACATTTAGCACCTATGTAAATAGCGACGGTCGGTCGGGAAATTTTTGGCGTTATCTAAAAGTTTATGGGCGAGCAGGTAAACCCTGTCGGACTTGCAAAACAGCCATTAAAAGAGTAATAATGGCCGGACGGGGCACCGTTTATTGTCCCAGATGCCAAAAATAACAAGCTTATTATGAAGAATAAAATTGCGGTATTTGATATTGACGGAACAATATTTCGGTCAAGTTTATTAATTGAATTCAATAAAGGGCTTATGAACGCTGGCGTTATTCCGCCATCCGAAGTGGGTGAGATTTTAAACGAATATTATGCTTGGGTGGAGCGTCGGGGAAGTTATGACGCGTATATTGGCAAAGTTATTAGTATGCATAGTAAAGCTATTGTTGGCAAAGAACAAAGTGTGGTAAATTCGGTGGCTAGTTTGGTTTTTTTACATCATAAAGATAGAGTTTATCGCTACACTCGAGATTTGTTGGCAGAATTAAAAAAGGATTATTTATTATTGGCAATTTCTGGGTCTCCGATTGAAATGGTAAAACCCTTTGCGCGGTATTTTGGTTTTGATCATATTTGGGGAACAGTTTATGAAGTTGACGCAAACGGTCGTTATACTGGGAAGATAGTTAATTTGCAATCTGCGGACAAAAAAGAAGAGATTGTAAAAAAGTTTATCAAAGAAAATAATTTATCACTTAATGACTCTTGGGGTGTTGGCGATACCGAAAGTGATATTAGTTTTCTTGAAATTGTATCACATCCCGTAGCTTTTAATCCCACCGAAAAATTATTTATTACTGCTAAAAAAAATCATTGGGCTATTAAGGTGGAACGTAAAAATATGACTTACGATATACCAAGTTAATGATTACGGTTGACAAAACTTAAAGTAAACAGTAATTTCATTAGCAAGAGATTAGGTAGTTTAATTATAATTTATTACAAATGAGTGATATTAAACCATGGAAAACATTATCTTCAGAACCGGTTATCGAAGGCGAATATTTTAAGATTAGAAAAGACGTTTGTCAGCTTCCTGATGGTACAATTATTCAAGATTACTATGTGCGCGAGCAAGAAGATTCTGTTTGTGTTTTTTGTGTAACCAAAGAAAGGCAAGTTGTTCTCGTTAAACAGTATCGACATGCCATTGGTCAAATTACCGTTGAGTTGCCGGGTGGGTTTAGTGGACGGCACGATTTGAATATGGGTGAAGCCGCTCGTCGCGAACTACTTGAAGAGTCCGGTTATTCTTCAAAAGAATTGAAAGAAATAGGTATATTTTATTTAGACCCTTCGTCGGTGACGGCCAAGGTTCATTTTTTTTACGCGCCGGACGCAGAAAAAATTACCGCTCCAAAATATAGAGAGCGTGAGGTTACGGAAACTTTGCTGTGTTCTTTGTCGGAACTTAAAAGTATGATTGATAAAGGTGAAATGTCATCGATTATTCATGTTGGAGCCATTCGTCAAGCTTTCAATGTTTTGTCAAAAGAACTTGAGTAATGATTACTTCTAGGTCATTTACCATATTTTTTTCATTTGTTGTTGGTTTGGTTTTGACCGGACTTTTAACGCTGGGTTTTTTTGTAAACGAAATAATGAAACCAGCCGGTTCAAGTAAAACCGAAGAAACATTTATTATCGAAAAAGGGGAGGGCTTACAACAAATTAGTGAACGGTTAAGTCAGGCTGGTCTAATTAGTAGCAAACTTTCTTTTGAAGTTTATGTATGGTTGCGTGGTTGGCCAACCAAATTACAAGCGGGGGAGTATATTTTGTCGCGAGATTTAAATATTCGAGAATTATCTGCCGTATTGGCGGTTGGTCGCGATGCCACATCAGAAACTATGATTACTATTATTGAAGGGTGGACAATTAAAGATATCGCTAATTATTTAGAAAAGCAAAGAGTGGTTTCGTCTTCGGATTTTTTATCAGCCGTTGTTCGTGTTTCTGACCACCCAACATTAAGTGTTTTGTCCGAACGGCCGAGTGGAGTATCTTTAGAGGGTTATCTTTTTCCGGATAGTTATCGCGTGTTTAGAGGAGCTTCTTCAGATGAAATTATTACGAAAATGCTTTCAAATTTTGATAATAAATTTAGTCCAGATTTGCGCGAAGCAATTTCTCGTCGCGGGCAAACTGTTTTTGAAACATTAATTATGGCGAGTATTTTGGAAAAAGAAATTAAAAAAACCGAAGACTTGCCAGTGGCCGCTGGAGTTTTTTATAAACGGCTTAAGGCGGGTCAAATGTTGCAATCAGACGCAACCCTTAATTATGTTTTGTCGGAAAACGAACGCCAAGACAGACTAAATGCGACAAATTTGAAAAACCAATCATTATATAATACTTATAATCATTTAGGTTTACCCCCAGGCCCAATAGGTAATCCTGGTTTAGCTGCCATTAAAGCCGCGGTATTTCCGGACACAAATAGTTATTGGTATTTTTTAACCGACAAAGACGGTAATACTCATTTTGCTAAAACTTTTGCGGAACACTCAGAGAATCGTCGTCTTTATTTGGACGTTAATTAGAATATTGGTATATGTTAAAAAATAGTTGGATAGTAATTTCTTTGGGTGGTTCAATTATTGTTCCGAATCAAATTGATACAGTTTTTCTAAAAGAATTTCGTAAATTTATTGTTTCTTTTAAGAATAATCGTTTTGTCATTATTTGCGGGGGAGGGGAAACTAATCGCCAATACAATAAAGCCGCGCGTGACTTAGGGCACCCTTCTAACAATGATTTAGACTGGATAGGAATTCGGACATTAACTTTAAATGCCGAATTAGTAAGAACAATGTTTAGTAAAGTAGCGTATAAAGAAGTTGTTTTAAATCCGGATCAATTAAAAAAATTACCGTCGGAAAAAATTATTGTAGGAGCCGCCTATGAACCAGGCCATTCGTCTGACTGGGACGCCGTGCTTTGGGCCAAAAAATTAGGAGCAAAACAAATTATAAATTTGTCTAATATTGAACAGGTTTATACGGCCGATCCAAACAAAGATAAAAGTGCCAAACCGATCAATGATATGAATTGGTCTAATTATTTAAAAATTATTGGCACAAAGTGGTCGCCACGTTTAAGTACGCCGTTTGATCCAACCGCCGCAAAATTAGCAAACAAACTAAAAGTGAAAGTATATATTTTAAATGGACGTAAGTTGATTAATGTTAAAAAAGCCATCCATGACAAAAAGTTTATTGGCACCATTTTGCATTCTTAGTTAATTTATCATATAATACTCCAATAATCTTGAGATTGTTGGAGTATTATAATTTAAGAAATTATGAAACAATTTAGAACCCCAAAACAAATAGAACGGCATTTTAAAGGAGTAGCGAACCATCGTCGAATTGCTATTCTTTTGGTTGTATCAAAAAATAATGGAATAACTTTAGATGGGCTAGTGGAGCAATTAAAAGCTAATCAAAAAACACTTTCCGAGCATACTCGTCGGCTGGTGCAGGCCGGTTTGTTGGATAAACATTATAGTGGCCGAGCGGTTGAACATAGCCTTTCTCCTTATGGCAAGCGGTTTATTACTTTTATAAAAACACTCCAATAATCTCAAGATTGTTGGAGTGTTTTTTGGAGGGGGGGTTAGAGAGGACTTTTGATATTTTTTATTTGAGGATTGGTAACTTGAGTATAGAGTTGAGTGGTGCGGATATTTTGGTGGCCTAAAAGTTCTTGGACGTAACGGACATCGGTGCCATTTTCAAGCAAATGCGTAGCGAATGAGTGTCTGAGCGAATGGAAGGTTGCATCTTTCTTTATCCCGGAACCCTTCAAAGCATTTTCAAAAACTTTCTGAGCAGTTCTTGCGGTTAATTTTCCACCACGTTCGCTTTCAAAGGCAAAGTCATTATTTGCTTTTCCGACGGCTAGGTTTTTTAATTCGCCGGCTATACTCTTTGGTATTACACTGATTCGGTCTTTTTGACCTTTCGCCTGTTTGACATGAATAGTCAATTCATCAATATCCAAATCGCACACTTTCAAGGATATGACTTCGCTAACCCGCAATCCTGCTCCGTAAGCAAGTGATAAAAGGAGTTTGTGTTTTGGATTCTTCAAAGATTCAATAATTTTTTTTATTTCAATTCGCGATAGTACGATCGGCAAACTCTTTGGTTGTTTAGCGGAACGAAGTTCAATTTTCTGCGGACTCATTACAACATTCCGGTAATAAAATTTGATAGCGTTTAAAAATAGATTTCTACTTTGGGGCGAGATTTGTTTTTGTTCGCAATGGAGTAAAAAATTTCTGATATTTTCCTGATCAAACTCTGAATAATTACTAGTTTTGAAGGAAAAATATGTTCGCAAACTGTAAAGGTAACTTTTTATGGTTTTTGAACTATAGTTTCTAATTTTGAGTTCTCGTTCTGCCTTTTGCAGTTCTGTTTGCATAAATCACTAAAAACATTAAAATTAAAGAGGTTATTACGATTATAATATATTACATATTCGTATAAGAAACAAGTTATTGTATGAATTGTGTAAAACACTTCGTATAGCAACGAGTTATGCAAAATTCCGCTCCGCTCCATTTTGCATAACGTCCGCGCTTATCAGCGCCGTTATGCTCCGCGGAGCTTCGCATAACAGCGCTTATGCGAAATTTATTCAAAAATTATGCTATAATT
>Ga0172375_10002568_pt1 | contig 28214 bp, 27 predicted proteins | sample LakKiv1m_FD_114537 | JGI IMG/M metagenome (GOLD analysis project Ga0172375, IMG submission 114537) | Freshwater microbial communities from Kabuno Bay, South-Kivu, Congo - kab_092012_11.1m | ecosystem: Environmental > Aquatic > Freshwater > Lake | place: Democratic Republic of the Congo... | reverse complement strand
ATACCATGAAGTATTATCCCACCTTTCGATGGGCTATCCTTCAAAAAGGGGTAAGTCCCTATGTGTTACTCAGCCGTCCGCCACTACTCATCCTCCGGATGAGAAACTCGAAATTCTAAATCCGAAATCCGAAACAAGTTTAAATTTTTAATATTTTAAAATTTAAAACATTGTTTAGAGTTTCGAGATTCGTGCTTCGAATTTCTTGTCCGAAGGACAAGACGTTCGACTTGCATATCTCAGGCACACCGCCAACATTCATCCTGAGCCAGGATCAAACTCTTAAAAAAATCCCACTACGCACAAAGCTTCGCGGGATTGATCCTAACCCGATTATCAAAACTAAATAAAAATTCAAATTGGCAAAGAAAAACAACAAATTGTCAAAGTGCTACTAAAACTAATTTAGAGAGTTTTAATTCTATATAAAATTTAATCAAAAAGCAACCGCTGTTTTAGGGAATTATAATTTTTGAAAAAGCTTTCTCATCGGCGGTTAATTTCATCAAGCCATTAATCGTAGCATATTCATATTTATCGTTACAGAAAACGCTAATTTTAAGTTCATCTTCAAAAAATTTGTCAATGCCGGCTATTCGAGACAGACCACCTGTCAATATCACTCCCTTTTGCATCACCTCGTCGACAACCTCAGGGGCGGAACTTTCGATTAGTTCCTTGATACCATCGATAATTTGATTAAAATTAGATCGCAAAGCTTCATTAATATCGGAACTTTTTATTTTAACCGACTTCGGTAATCCATTTTCGAGCGACTTGCCACGGATGACAACGATTTTTTCCGTATTCTTGAAGTTTAAAATTTCTTTTTTCAGATTTTCACAGGTTGCCTCGCCCAGTACTATTCCGTATTTTAAATAAACGTAATTGAAAATGACTTTATTCATTTGATCGCCGGCATTTCTTAAAGTTTTTTGAGAAAGAATTCCGCTTGAACCAACAATTGACAACTCAATCAATCCACCTCCAAGATCGGCAATAAGGGTCGGCTCATGAGAAAAAATATTTATACCGGAGCCGATGGCAGTTGCCAACGGTTTTTCGACTAAAAAAACCTGCGACATACCAATTTTTGAAAGCGCCTCTCGGACAGCTTTTTGTTCAATTTCTGTCGCAATTGTGGGAACAGTGGCAATTCCGATCATCATCGGCTTGATTGTTTTGTTTTCCGAATATAAATAAACGGATCTTTCCAAAAATTTTTGTAATAAAAATACTTCGGCATCGAAATCAGAAATGACTCCGCTGACGATCGGTCTTATAACTTTGATAAAATCCGGGGTTTTCCCGAGAATTGTTTTTGCTTCAGTTCCGGTAAATGAATAATCTTTAATACGGCTGTTATAACCTAAAAATGTTGGTTCCCGTAAAATTACTCCTTTATCCTTTATGGCAATTTTTGTGATAGAGGTGCCTAAATCAAAATAAATCTCAAAATTGGCAAAAAACGGCAACTTGATTTTTTTGAAAATTTCAGTTAAATTAAGCATAATGATTGACAAAATTATTTCACTTCTTTACAGCGCACTTTTTTTTATTACCCCCTTGATCATGGCTAGATCGACTTCAGAACTATTTGAATTTAATAAAATTTTATTTATTTACGCCGCAACAGTTCTGATTGCTTTTTTTTGGTTTTTAAAAATGGTTCTCTTTAGGAAAATTATACTGAAAAAAACACCTTTAGATATTCCAATTGTAATATTTTTTTTGTCCCAGCTGATATCAACTGTAATTTCGCTTGACATCCATACCTCAATCTTTGGATATTATGGTCGTTTTAACGGCGGTTTACTTTCGTTTATTTGTTACATAATTCTTTATTATGGCTTGGTTTCAAACGCAGTCAATATTGAAAAATTATTAAAGACAATCATTGTTTCTTCTTTGTTGGTGATTATTTGGGCGATTCCAGGACACTTTGGTCATGACTTGACCTGTCTTTTATTTGCCGGCCAATTCAATAATTCTTGTTGGGATAATACTACTTTGGCTTTCCGACCGGAACTGCGAGCCTTTTCAACGCTAGGTCAGCCAAACTGGTTGGGAGCATATTTGGCCGTGGCGTTTTTTGTTGGAATATATTATTTGATTAAATTTCAAATTATAAATAACAAATCACAAATAAATTACAAATTACAAATTACAAATTACAAAAATATTTTTGTATCAATTTATTTATTTTTAAATTTTTCGATGATCCTGATGTCTCGCTCTCGCTCCGCAATCGGCGCAGTCATTGTTGGGTTAATTCTATTTACCAGTTACTATTTACTATTTATCAAGACAAATTCGAAAAAATTACTAATTACTTTATTACTAGTTACTGTTATTCCAATATTATTCTTTAAAACAGGAATCGATGGTGTTGACAAATATTTAAATTTTAAAAATCTATCTTCTATTATCTATCCTCATAAAATCACTATCAACCCTTCATCATCTATCGTCCCATCAAATAATGTAACGGAGTCATTTGATATCCGCAAGATTGTTTGGCAAGGGGCTTGGGAACTGGCGTTGAAATATCCTTTGTTTGGGACCGGAGTTGAAACGTTTGCCTATAGTTATAACTTTGTCCGGCCGGTTGCCCATAACTTGACCTCTGAATGGGACTATATTTATAACAAAGCGCATAATGAGTACTTTAACTTCCTGGCTACGACAGGTTTTTTTGGGTCAATTAGTTATCTTTTTTTAATAATTTATTTTATTTTTTATGCAATAAAAATTTCAAATTTCAAATTTCAAATTTCAAATCAAACTAAAATTTCAAAATCTAAATTTTTAAACAATGAAACAATAAAACAATTTAACAATCAACAATTAACAGTTACTTTGTCAATTGCTTATCTCACTATCCTCATTACCAACTTCTTCGGTTTTTCGACAACGACAATACAACTTTTCTTTTTCTTAATTCCCGCATTTATCTTTTTTTCAACTAATCACGTCGATCCGTCCCCCGAAAAGATGAATGCCCTACAAAAATTCTTGATTTTTCTTCTTTTATCATCAACCATCTATCTTCTATTTTCGATAACGATTTATTATTTGGCCGATGTCAACTATTCATATGGATTAAAATATTCTAAATTAAACGATCAACAAAAAGCTGCCCAATTTTTTGAAAAAGCATTAAAATTAAGACAGGAATCCGTCTATATAGATAGGTTTACATCTTCTTTAGCTTATCTTTCGGCTGTTGCCAACATGCAAAATCAGATCGAACTGGCAAAACAAATTGCCGGCATAGCTGACTCATATAATAGAAAAATTATTCATGATAACCCAAAAAATGTTTTTTATTGGAAGACACGGGCAAAAAATATGTATTATTTTTATCAGATGACGGGAAAAGAAAGTGAACTTTTGCAAGGACTTGAGGCATTAAAAATCGCCCAAGAATTGTCGCCTACCGATCCAAAAGTACCTTATTCGATTGCTCTTTATAGTTCAATGCTTTTTGATTTAAGTAAAAATAATCCGGATAAACAAAGCTGGCAAGAATTATCGTTAAAGGAAATCGACAAAGTCATTGAATTAAAATCAAATTATCGAGAAGCTTATTTATTAAAGGGCCAGTTATTAAAAAAATATGGATTAATTACAGAAGCAAAAAAAGTTTTTGAGTATATATTAAAGAATTTTGATAAGAATGATGCAGAAGTACTTAAAGAACTAAATAACAAATGACCAATTACAAATCTACAATTGAATAACAAATTACAAATAATTAATAACAAAACTACTTTTACATTTGATGTTTGTCATTGGTAATTCAATTGTCATTTGTTATTTGTAATTTGAAATTACGGACTTATATTTGAGCTCGATACCCCCCAGACACACAAAACATCAGCTCCCGCTTGGTTTTTGCAGTTCCCACAGTTTGCCGCCGTATAAGAATAACCGGAAGATTCATAAGGTAGTATTTGCAGATTATTTTCCAGGCATGAAAACAGTTTAAAGTCCGTTCCATCAGCAGAAAGATATTGATAGTTTTTTCCCGAAGTCGGATCATTGGGCACTTTTTGCATATAGACTTTCTCGGTTCCGGCGCATAGTGAAGTTTCACAAAGGGCGCTTCCAAAAGATAAATCAGCCGTGACAGGATAAATTCTTTTATCTTCGTAGTACATCTCAAGTGCCCGCGTTATTTGTTCCAAATCGGCTTTCCGTTTAGCGTCTCTGCCTTTTTTTAAAGAAGTAAAGAAATTGCCAGTTACCATTGCTGCTAAAATCCCTAATATAATAATGACAATAAGAAGCTCTATCAGAGTAAATCCCTTTCTATTCATTATTTTACACACCAATAACATGTGGCATGCGTCGGATCAGCCGCTGCGCAAGTATCTGCTCCAGCCTGGGTAAACTTAGTATTAACATCTGCGATAAAAGATTTGGCAGTTGGTTTAAAACACACGATCGCTGTTCCATCAGTATTAGAGCCGCTTACATAAATTTTTCCTAAAGTTCCAGTTCCGGCTAAATCTTCAAAGTCAGTTTTTAATTCCCCGGTCAAAACGATAGCAGCGGTAGTATCGGTTAAGTCTGAAAGTGTTGTAGGTGCCGGAATTGTATCTGCAAGACCATCCAAAGGTGCAACGCAATCAAAATCGTCACACCAAGGCATATAATTTTTTATTGCATAAAATCTAACTATAGCTCCGTGATATTCGGAAACTGTGTTTCTAACCCCGGTATCAGTTCCTTTTTTTAGTTGTTCAAACGGGTCAAGGGCAGCGAGTAATCCGACTGCAAGTGCTCCGAGAAGTGCAATAACGATTAAAAGTTCAATAAGAGTGAAACCCATCTTAAATTTTTTCATATAAATTCAATATAATATATTTCTTTTCCATTTGTCAAGGGGTATTCCATATGATATTATTATTTAATATTTAACATTTAATATTTAATCTATGGCTCCTTTACCTAAAAGAAAACATTCAACTCAAAGAAAAGGTAAAAGACTGGCTGAAAGGGTCAGAGCTTTTTCAAAACTCGTCAAATGCAGCAATTGCGGCAAAACAAAATTACCACACAAGATTTGTAAATACTGTAGAAAATAAAATGGATCCAAGACACAAACTTCGAGTCAGGATAGTTCAGCAATTGTTTGCCTTAAGTTTTTTAAAATCCAAAACTCAGTTAATTGATAATATAACAAAACAGGTAAGCAAAAATATTCCAAAAATTAATAGTTTAATAAAAGAATACGCACCCAAGTATCCCTTGGACAAAATTGCCAAAGTTGATTTGGCTATTTTGCAATTAGCCGTTTTTGAGTTGATGATTGAAAAAAAACAGCCGGCAAAAGTGATTATCGATGAGGCGGTTGAGCTGGCAAAAGAATTAGGAAGCGATAAAGCCTATGCTTTTGTAAATGCGGTATTGGGAAAAATATATACAGAAAATTCAAAAGTTAAAAGTTAGAAGTCAAAAGTTAAATTCAAAATTAAAAAGTTTCAAAACTTTTGGCTTTTTACTTAAATTTTTGACTTTTGCCTTTTGAATTTTGACTTTACTATTATGGATAACAAATATTCTAAACTAGAATCAAAGATCAAAATCAAATTTAAAGATAGGGATTTACTCAACAACGTCTTCATTCACCGCTCCTATCTAAACGAGCATAAAAACTCCAAACTTGCCTCTAATGAAAGGCTGGAGTTTTTAGGTGACAGCGTTTTATCTCTCATCACATCAGTTTATCTTTTCAAGAACTATCCTAATTTAAAGGAGGGTGATTATACCGAAATAAAATCGGCAGTTGTCAAGATGAATAGTCTGGCTGAGGCATCAAAAAAAATTGAACTTAACAAATACTTGCTTCTTTCGAAAGGAGAAGAAAAAGGAGACGGGCGGACAAATAATAATATAATGGCAGACTGTTTTGAAGCGCTTATTGCCGTAATATTTTTAGATCAAAGCTTTGAAACCGCCTATTTATTTGTCGTTAACTTTCTCCTTAAGAATAAACTGGACTATCTTTTGAAAAACAAGCTTTATTTATCGTCTAAAAGCAGGCTTCAGGAAATAATACAAAGCAAATATAAGAAAACACCTGTTTATAAGGTATTGGAAGAAAAAGGACCTGAACATAAAAGAATTTTTAAAATAGGAGTTTTATTTAATAATAAAATGATTGGAACCGGAACTGCTCCTTCAAAAAAAGAAGCTGAGGAAGAAGCGGCCGAGGAAGCATTAAAGACAAAATTTTAAATGATAAATATCAAATAACAAATAAATATTAAATAATAAATTTTTAAATTTAAAAACATAAATACCGATAAATTTTGGTATTTTAATGTTATAATTTATTTGGAACTTGGTATTTAAAATTTAGGATTTTCTTAATATTTATGGCTGTTGCATTAAAACTATATCGTCAAGGAAAAAAAGGTAGTCCTTCTTATCGAATAGTCGCCGTCAATAAGCACTATAAAGCTGATGGTAAATATATTGAGGAGTTAGGTTTTTATGACCCAATGGCGACTCCTGTAGTTTTCACTGTTAAAAAAGATCGATTTGATTATTGGTTGAAAGTAGGGGCACAGGTATCGGAAGGACTCCGTAAACTACTCAAGAACAAAAAGATAAAGTAAATGACAAATGACAAAATTCAAACCTGCCTGCCGGCAGGTGTCAAATCAATAACAAATATCAAATAACAAATGTTTTAAACATTTAAAATTTGTTATTTGTAATTCAATTGTTATTTATCATTTGTGATTTGTTATTTTTCTTTTAGAATAAATTGCTCTTCTTCGGATAATCTAAGCCGGGAGATGTTGTTGCAGGATTATTATCAAAATTAAAGTTAACTTTAGTTTTAAGGTCTTCTAATTCTTTATAGATATCAACCTTTGGAACAATCTCTAATTCCTTTTGAGCCACTGTTTTTTTACTGTAAAATGTCAAGTCTATTATTATTGAACCGGAAAAATTTGGATCAATTTGAACTCTATCAGAAGTAACCAGACGACCACCGGAAAAATTATAATTTTTTAAAAAATCGATAAAAGATTGATTGTTGCCGGTTCCGTTAACGCTAATTCTCAATTTTTCAGTAGTAGATTTTCCAACGTTAACGGCATAACTAGTAATTATAAAATTTGATTTTTGTGACAGTTTTTCTAATGTATTGATAATTGAAAAATAATCTTCTGCATTTGGAATCAACGTATTTAATAATTTAACATTTCCATCCAATTTTTCAGATTCGGGAATAATGCTATTCATGAGAGTAACTTTATTCATCAATTTAATATTTTCGGATTTTAAAGTGTCAATTTTTACTTTGTAGTTAGTAATTTCGGTATAACCTATTTTTATTGTTACAATAATTAACATAAAAATAAACATATTACCAACGATATAATAAATGTTTTCTTTAACTAATCGTTTTATAAATGGTTTTACTTTAATCTTCATAGTTCGTGTTAGGCTTAATGGGTAAAAATTTACCGGAAAAACCTAACTCATAATTTTCTTTTTTTTCTTTATCCCCTACAATATCAAGATTTTTTAAAGAAATATTTTCAAAGTTACTTAAGAATTTTTCGGATTCAGCAAATTTTAAAAAGTTCATCATTTTTTCAAAAATTGAAAAAGTAATTGTAAAAGAGGTACTGCGTTTTTTATCAACTTTAAGCGACTTCAATTTAGCTGACTCGCTGCTATTACTGATAGCATTAGTAAGTATCTCATAGTAGGCAACCGAAGAAGCATCATCTTTTAAAAAGGTTTTTACGTCTTGATATTTTTTTTGAATGTAGTTAATTTTTGCCTCATCTGTCCGTCTTTCCGTCAATAACTGCAGATAACTTTTTTTTTCTAAATTCATCTTTTCATAAATATCAAACTTATTTTTTATAGAAATATAAAAATATATGAATATGATTGTTAAAATAACGGTTAAAATAGCAGCGGTTAGCTTTAAACGTTCAAAAAAATTTTCATATTTTTGGTAATCTTCACGGTTTACCAAAAGATTAATACGGTTTTTTTTCATAGTTATCTTAAACAACCACCGACAGTCGAAACAAAAACAGGCAGTTCATTTTTGTACGTATCAATTAGCTGAGATTTTTTAAATAACGGATAAGGATTAAAGATACTTACGGGGAAAGATAACTCTTCACTTAAGGCCGTCACAAGCGAAGGAAACAAGAAGATTTTATTTGTAAATAGAATTGTACCAGGATTATACTTTGAAATAAAAACCCGTAGTTCGCCGGAAATCTCCTTTATTAAAGGCTGAACTATTTTTTCTAGAGGATAAGAAGACGGATTTTCTTTATCGAAGATTTTCAAAAGTTGCTCGGATTTTTTTATATCAATATCCGTATTTACCTGGGTTTCTTTCAAAAAAAGTTGGTAACCGATTGATAGTCGATGTATCTCTATGACAGCAAGTTTTTTTGGGGAAAAATATGATAGAGAAGTAGAATCGATATCAAAATTTGCAATTGCAAACCCCTGTGTTTGGTTAATCTTGTATTGATTTATAATGTTTTTACTAAAGTTGCTAATAAAACGACCATTGCTGCTCAGTTCATTTTCGACTGATTCAGGGTTGAGTCCAGCCAATTCCACCGTTGTCTGAACCCGTTCTATAATTTTTTTTGGCGCAGCTACAATCAGCAAAAGTATTTTTTTTTCTGTTTGGTTTTCGTCAATTACTTCTATATCTATATTTGTTTCTTCAATTGGCATAGGAATAAACTGATCGGCTTGATATTTAATGGCTGAAATTAATTCTTTTTCGTTAAGAAGAGGCATCGATATTATTTGACTATAAGTGAGACTATCGGGGATTATCAAGTTGACGCTTTTTTTGGTGATGTTGAGAGTTTCGACCAGTTTTTTGATCTGGGAAACTTCATTTTCAACGATTTTATCTAAGTTACCCGAATAAAAATATTCAGGTGTTTCTGCTTTTCCCAATGCCATAATCTCTATAAGATCACCATCTTTTTTTGCATCAACAACCTTGGTAAATTTTTCATCAATATCCAAACTGAAAAAATTATCCACCATAAATTCAATATAGAAGAATTTAAGATAAAATTCAAATGACAAATGATAAATAACAATTCAATGATAAATTACAAATTTTAAATGTTTAAAACATTTGTTATTTGATATTTGTTACCTGCCTGCCGGTAGGCAGGTTGATTTGACATTTGAATTTTGTCATTTGTTATTTTTTTAGTAGTTCCTTAATTTAATCCTTGTCTGGTAGTGTATAGAGGTAATTTCCTCGGGACGGGTCGATGTACAAACCCCAGATCCGGTATCATAACAGATATCAAAACTAAGTAAAATTAATGCAGGTGAGTTGAGAGAATTTCTTGAGCAGGAAATAGAAAAATTTGAAACGAGAGTTTTACCTGATGTTAAATCAATAGATGGATTAGTTAAATCAGCCGAATTGGAAGTAATCGAATTACTGTCAAATAAGTAACCAAACCACTGTTTATCTTTGTCAAGAAAGTATAGACTAGAGGTTGATGAATATGGAATTCCGGCATCTCCGCAGACAGTATTTTCATCGCTCGGAGTAGCCGAGTGAATGGTGATGGCTCTATTTTTTATAGTATTTTCCATGATATTGATGAGATAATCGCCCCCCCTTTTAATCTGGCTTAACCGGTAGATTTTTATCTGTTGTCTCATCAAAGTTAGGATAATAGCAAATAAAACCGGCAGAGTCAGGCCGATTACCGCCACAAAAACAATCGTTTCAATTAGGGTAAATCCATGATTAATTTTTAAATTTAATCTCATTCTAATAATTTAAATACCGTCTTTATCGGTACTGACAAATCCGTACCCATATCTTGCCAGTATACTGTAACTGACACCTCAACCTGGTTAACTGGCGATCCGGAATTTGTAATTACCAACTCTCGTTTATAAATAGTACTGAGATCGTAGCTTCCGCAGGGTGATGAACTATCCCAACTAAGTGAAGTATTAAGACAGTAGGTTGTCCCTCCGTCAGATCCTCGGGTAATAAATATAGACCAATCATCCTCTTTTTCCTGCTTCACCCACTCAATTCCTTCTTGGGCATAACGGGTCGCCAAAATCTTATGTTCCTGAATTTTCATATTTTTAAGATTAAAGGTTGTAATCGAAATTGCCGCTACAAAAAATAAGCCTAAAACCGCGGTAAAAACGAGAACTTCAACGAGGGAGAAACTCTTTTTCATAAAAAATACGGGCCACATTAACAACTGATAAGCGTTTCATCAAGTTCAACGATGCCAATTGCCGAGATAGAAATCACCACACACTTGTTAATAACGGAATTTTTTAGCGTAATGGTATTAATCGTAATATTTGCTCCGGTCATAAGAGGCGGAAAATTAAGGTCTCCGGTCCCTGTCGTGATGCTGACGTTGGTCGATAAGTTATGACTTTGAACGGCCGAATAAACTGAGGCACAACCAAACAATAATGAACAAGAACCTGCAGAAATCGTGACTTTATAACCGGTAAAGTCAGTGCAGGTTTTATCCTGAAGGTCGCTGGTAAGCGCCTTTTTTTTAGCTAATTCAATCACATCAAGCAGTTTTTTTGCATCGTTTTTTAATTTTATTTGTTCGGTGTAAGTATTATATTGAGCTAAGGTACCGCCGATAAAAATTATCATAACGGAAATAACAACAAGCAGTTCGATTAAAGAAAATCCTTTACTTTTGTCCATAAGGGCCTAAACAATAATTACAATTTCCGCCGCACTGTCCGGCGACACAGGTAGTACCACCACCTTCGAGGTAAGAACCAAGGGTATAATTAGAAGTGGAACCGGAGTAATAATAGGTGTACGTTGGGTTTTTTGGATCGGCCGGCAGACTTTGAATATAGATAACCGGTGCCGTCAAAACAGAGAGAGTGGCAGGATAGGTGTCATTATTTGAACGGTACATTTCCAGAGTTGCCCTGATCTGTTCAAGATCAGTCTTTCTTTTGGCGTCGCGTGATTGTTTCAGAAAAACCGTATAAGTGACGGTGGCCGTGGCCGTCAAAAGGCCGATAATTGTGACCACCACGAGAATTTCTACTAAAGTAAACGCCTTTTTCATATCATTGTTGATTGCTAACTGTAAAATTAGTAGTTGAAGTTTCTAAATCAGCGGTAATAGTATAGGTGGATGTTGACGTTGTATAAGTATATATATATGGATCTGAGTTTAGAGGATCAGTTATGGTAAAAGTAATACTGTCATTTGGCGCCGGACAGGTTGCCGTGATTGTCCCGGTTCCGGAAATAAGGGGATATTGGAAACTATTTACAGAATAACACTGTTCCATCGTTTGTTGAGCGGCTTTAAAATCTCCTTGTCTTTTGGCATCGCGGGCTTTTTTTTGGACAGTTGAATAGGAAGCAAATCCAAGGGAAACCAATATGGATATGATACCGATGACAACGAGCATTTCTAAAAGCGTAAATGATTTTTTCATGGTTGATTTACGACATAACTTTTCCCACTACTACAAACATAACTGGCATCGCAATTAGCGCTGGTTCCGTCCGGATCAGCTTTATTTTCTAAACAAGCGCATAAAGTATAAGTTAAATCTCCATTGTCAACATAATAATAATCATTCGGTGTCCGATTTGGATCGCCAGGAAATTTATTCATATAGATATTACCGGTACAATTGACGGCACTTGACCAGCAAACGTTACTGGTTGGTAAAGCAACCGGTAAAGCCGTTGGTGTCTGGTCTTGTTTATAAAGTTCAAAAGCCTTCTGGATCTGTCTTAAATCGGACTTTCTTTGCGAATCGCGAGCCCGCTCTCTCGCCGCCATAAAGTTAGGTAAAAACAAGGCCGAAAGGCTGCCGATGATGGCGATGACGACAAGAAGCTCGATTAATGTAAATGCTCTTTTCATGCTTATTTCATCCTATACGTTTTCCAAATAAAAATCAATACCTGGTCTATAGTTAATTGCGGATTAAGATTGTTATTTTCTAAAAGTGCTATGAGGCGGAGTATTTCCTTAATTATTAGGGGAGAGTTTTTGTCAAATTCTAACCTTTTCCGAAAAAATATAATGATTTGATGTAAGATATTGTTGGCCGATTCCCTGTCCGTCGTTTTGAATTGCAATAATGGAATTTTCGTTGATGCGCCTTGATGAATCATCTCTTTGATTATGGGGGCAATAAATTGCGCCTCTACAACATTTTGTGAATCTTTTCCCTGCAATTTAACGATTTTTGTTCTTGAAACAATTGTTGGGAGGAGATTATTTTTATTATCAGTTGTCAAAATAAACTGTATATCAGAAGGCGGTTCTTCAAGTAGTTTTAAAAATGAATTTTGGGCGGGTATTGAAGATAGATGAAAATTGGCAAGAAGATAAACACGTATTTTAGGATGAAAAACCTTAGTCTCTTTTTTTAAGCCCTTAATATCCTCTATCGAATACTCTTTGGTTGAAGGAAAAATTTCAAAAAAAAGATTCCCGCTTTTAAGTTTGTCAACGTAATTTTTAATTAATTTCGGATCTTTAGAAAGAATCAGTAAGGGAATCATAAAAAAAATGATAAATAACAAATGATAAATGTCAAATCAAATCTAAATATCAAATGTTTAAAAATTAAAACATTCCAATATTTGTTATTGATTTAAAATTTAACATTTATCATTTAAAATTCCTTCTTTGGTATTGCTTTTTATTATAATAATTATATATAGTTAAATTATGAATATAACTCCAAAAAAATTACTTGATCAACTGGTAAAAAATCAGCAGATTAGTGAAACTGAAGCTCGTCAGTTTGAAGTAGCCAGTTTGCAAAAAAAATTATCAATTATAGACTACCTTTATCAATTTTCTCATATACTTCGAATCGAAATTACCAAAGCAATATCCGAGGTAGAACAAATTTCTTTTGTTGATTTGGAAAAAATTCCAATTGACTCTCAAGCAGTTGGTTTGATCTCCGAATCTATTGCCCGTCGCTATCAGATTATCCCCTATCGTTTTGAACCCAAGGAATCAATAATTTATATTGCAACGGAAAACCCTTCTGACACAACCATCATTGATTTTTTAGAGAAAAAGACCGGGAAAAAAATTATTTTAACTTTGGCGGATAAAGAACAAGTTCTAAAGAAGATCGATCTTTCCTATAGTCAGGGACTGTCTCCGGAAGTTCGAGATGCCTTAAAAGAATATTTACCAGATGTCAATAAAGAAGTAAGCACAGGTAATGTCCAGGTGCAGCAGGCGCCGATTGCCAAAATTATCTCAACAATTTTGGACTTTTCCATCAAAGGACGAGCTTCAGATATTCATATTGAACCGGAAGAAACCAGAACTAAAGTCCGCTATCGAATTGATGGCATTCTTCAAGAAAAACTATCTTTGCCAAAAACGATTCATGAAGCTTTAATCTCAAGAATAAAGATTCTTTCAGAGTTGAAGATTGATGAAAAAAGAATTCCCCAGGACGGTCGGTTTACCTTTAGATCACAAAACGAAGAAGTTGATTTGCGTGTTTCCACTTTACCAACCGTTTTTGGCGAAAAAGTAGTCATGCGTTTACTTAAAAAAACAGGCGGTATCCCTTCGATGACTGATTTGGGTTTTGGTGGACCGCAGCTAAAAGAATTAGAAGAAGCAATTGTCAGACCTTACGGAATAGTTTTAATCACCGGCCCGACCGGTAGCGGTAAAACCACTACTCTATATTCGATTCTTTCGCGTTTGAATAAACCAACGGTTAATATTGTTACTCTTGAGGACCCGGTTGAATATCAGATTGCCGGTATTAATCAGGTGCAGATTAATATTCAGGCAGGATTGACTTTTGCAACCGGACTGCGGGCTTTTTTACGTCAGGATCCCAATATTATTCTGGTCGGAGAAGTAAGAGATAAAGAAACAACTCAATTGGCGGTTCAGGCTGCTTTGACCGGTCACTTGGTTTTCTCCACTCTCCACACCAATAATGCCGCCACAGCCATTCCTCGCTTGATTGACTTAGGAGCTGAACCCTTTTTGATTGCGTCAGTTCTTACCGCTATTCTTGCTCAGCGAATCTCTCGAAAGATCTGTCCTTTTTGCAAAGCTTCTTACCCGGCTTCGGCAGAAGAAACGGCCAATATTAAGTCGGTTTTGGGATCACTTTTTCCCAAAAAATTTGAAACCAGTCCAATCTTTTTAAGTAAAGGAAAAGGCTGTGATGAATGTAATCAAACAGGTTATTTAGGCAGAATTGCCATATTTGAAATTCTTAAAGTGACGGCCGCCATAAATCAGCATGTTCTACGTCAAGAGTCGGCAGATTTAATTGAGGAAACCGCAAAAAAAGAAGGATTCATCAGAATGATTGAAGATGGTTATTTAAAAGTTTTAAACGGTGTGACAACAATGGAAGAAGTGTTGAGAGTAGCCGAGACTTAATTAAATGGATATATCAAAACTTTTACAACTCGTGATCGATAAAAAAGGCTCCGACTTTCATGTAATGCCTGGTTATTATCCAACGATTAGAATCAGCGGAGAACTGTTTCAATTAACATCCCAAACAGTGGTTACTCCGGAAGATTCGGAAAAAATGTTACTTTCTATCTTGAATCATGAACAAAAAGAAATTTTATTAACCAACCGCGAAATTGACACAGCTTATGTCTTAAATGAGAGGCGATACCGTGCTAATATTTACTATGCTCAAGGATTACTTTGCGGCAGTTTTCGTTTAATTGAACCAAAGATTAATACCTTAGAGCAATTGTCTCTACCGGCCCTTTTACATCAATGTGCTGATATACGCCAGGGGTTAGTTTTACTGACCGGCCCGACCGGCGAAGGAAAGTCTACAACCTTAGCGTCTCTTATCAATGAGGTTAATCAAAAATATGCCAGGCATATTATCACGATTGAAGATCCGATTGAATATGTTTACCCAAAATACAAATCGATTATTTCTCAACGGGAACTCCATCAAGACACTTATTCCTGGAGTACTGCCTTAAAATCGGCCCTAAGAGAAGACCCGGACGTTATAATGGTTGGTGAGATGCGTGATTTTGAAACAATTTCTCTTGTGTTGACAGCTGCTGAAACCGGTCACTTGGTTTTTTCTACTTTACATACTAACTCGGCCCCGGAATCAATTGATCGGATTATTGACACCTTTCCCTCCAATCAACAAGATCAAGTCAGAAATCAGCTGGCAATAGTATTAAAAATGGTCGTTTCCCAAAGATTATTGCCTAAACAAAATACAATTGGTCGAGTACCGGCCGTTGAAATCTTAATCAATACACCAGGCATTTCGAATAATATTCGGGAAGGAAAGACCTATCTAATCAGTAATATTCTTGAGACATCGGAGAACGAAGGATTAATTCTATTTGAAAAAAGCCTTCTCAATCTTTATCGAGCCGGTATTATTTCCAAAGAGACAGCATTTTCCTTCGCCATCAGACCTAAGGAATTAGAAAAATTTATTAAGATAGATTAAATATATTATGTTCTTCCAATATAAAGCTTTAAAGAACGGGAAGATAGTCGTAAAAAAAATTGAAGCTGCCAATCCTGATGCTGTTATTGACTATCTACAAAAAAACGATTACTTTCCCATTTCAGTCGAAAAAGTTCAGGAACAATCCTTAAATTTTTTTAATAATCTGACTCAACGAGTAACTTTTAATGATATTGTTGATTTTACCCGACAGGTGGCAATTATGCTTAATGCCGGACTGACTTTGATTGATACTCTAGAAATTCTAAAAAAACAAACAACTAAACTACCATTAAAAAAAATGATCGAAGCAATTGATACAAAGATCAAAGGGGGGGCTTCTTTCTCTGTTGCCCTAAAAGATTATAGAAGTAATTTTTCCAATCTATATATTTCCTTAGTTAGATCGGGTGAGGCTTCGGGAAAACTTGGAGAAATTCTTCTTCGACTGGCAGATAATCTGGAAAAGGAACTAGAATTTAAAAGCAAACTTAAAGGAGCTCTTGTCTATCCGATCATCGTTGTAGTTGGCATGTTTGTTGTTATGTTTATTATGGTTACTTTTGTCTTGCCAAAATTACTCGGTCTTTACAAAGATTTTAATGTGGAACTACCCTTATCGACGATAATTTTAATTAATATATCAAGCTTTTCAACTAGATTTTGGCCTTTAGTATTGATATTAGTAGCAGTTGGTTATTATTTTATCAAAAAATATTTAAGCACCAAAGCCGGTAAAAAAACCTTTGATCAATTTGTCTTAAAACTGCCGGTTTTTGGACATATTATTTCCATTTCCGCCCTGGTTGAATCGACGAGAACTTTGGCAATTCTTATTTCTGCAGGGATTTCCATTCTTGACGCTATATCAATTGTTATTGATTCGACTGATAACTCGGTTTTTCAGCAAGCTTTTTTAACGGTTAGTAAAAAAGTGGAAAAAGGTCAATCGATAGGTATAGCTTTGGAACAGGAAAGAATCTTTCCGCCGATTTTAGTTCAGATGAGTCTGGTGGGTGAACAAACTGGAAATCTTGGTGAAACCCTTCTTAGACTATCAAAATATTTTGAAATGGAATCGGAGATAGCGACCAAAACGATGACAACCTTAATCGAACCGTTAATTTTAGTTGTTTTGGGCGTCAGTGTTGGTTTTTTAGTTATGTCAGTAATTACACCAATCTACAATTTAACGAATTCGTTTAAGTAAATAAAAGTTAAAAGTTAGAATTCAAAAGTCAAAAATGAAAGTCAAAATTAAAAAGTTTAAACACTTTTGAATTTTTACTTAATCTCTTGATATTTGTCTTCCCTTATATTTCTCTACAGCTTTCTCAAGTTGGTTCCAAGCTTTAATATCATATTTCCCGACAAAATATTCTACCGCCTTTTTAGTTTTATTGATTAATTCATAGTCAGATAAGGAAGCAATTTTTAAATTTACAAAACCATGCTGTTCTGTCCCAAAAATGTTTCCGGATCCACGATTTTTTAGATCATATTCGGCCAATTTTATTCCGGAAATATTTTTGCTAAAAAACTCTAGGCGTTTTTTTATTTTTCCCGTTTGATTTTCTGTATATACAAAACAGAAGGATTGGATGTTAGAGCGACCTATACGTCCCCGAAGTTGGTGAAGTTGAGCCAGTCCAAACCGTTCGGCCCCTTCAATGATCATAATTGTTGCTCCAGGAATATCAATTCCAACTTCAACAAGCGGTGTGGCCACAAGAATATCGATTTTTTTATCTTTAAAATCAGACATTACTTGATTTTTTTCTTCAGCCTTTATTTTTCCGTGCAAAAGACCTAGTTTAAATTCGGAAAAAATATTTTTCAACTTTTCGAATTCGATTTTGACAGCTTTGATTGATTTTAAAGTTTCTGATTCTTCAATTAAAGGACAGATTATAAATATCTGAGCGTTTTTTTCTTTTATTTGTTTTTTAATCCATCGGTAACCATCATCTCTTTTTTCTTTTGGTACCAAAAATGTTTTTATTACCTGATGACCTTTAGGCATCTCCTCTATATAACTTAGATCAAGTTCACCGTATAGTGTCAAAGCTACAGTTCTTGGAATTGGGGTAGCTGTCATTGTCAATAGATGAGAATTCAGGGTTTTTTCCCTAAGAAGGGCTCTTTGATTGACTCCAAAGCGATGTTGTTCGTCAATCACCACTAAGCCAACTTTTTTAAATTTTATGTTTTTACCAAGCAAAGCATGAGTGCCGATTATAATATTATATTTGTTATTTTTATTCTTATTCGATCCAGTAATTAAACCCACCCTAAGGGTGTCTAGCCTTGAAAAAAGATTGTTAATCGTCTGAAAATGCTGATTAGCCAATATCTCCGTTGGCGCCATGATGATTGACTGAAATCCGTTTAGAAAAGAGAGATAACAGGCAATAGCGGCGACCACGGTTTTACCCGAGCCAACATCACCTTGCAAAAACCGGTTCATAGGTGTAGTTTTTTTTAAATCAGCAATAATTTCTTTAACAACCTTGTTTTGATCATCGGTTAATTTAAAGGGAAGATTGGCGATAAATTTTTGAATTGGAAATTTGAAATTGGAAATTTGAAATTTATTTCCAACCCTTTCCTTCTTCCATTCCTTCTTGACTAAATTATTAGCTAACTGTAGATTAAATAATTCATCAAACGATAGACGTTCTTTCGCCTTATTTGCTAAATTTAAACTATCAGGAAAATGTATTTGTTTATAAGCTTCATTTTCATTAATTAAATTATTAAACGAAATAATTTCTTTAGGGAGCGTTTCTGCCACCCGATATACAACCTCCGAGGTTAAGACAAGGATGGCATGGATTTTTTCGCGAATTGTCCTTGACGATAGACCTTTCTTTTCCGAATAAATAGGGATTAATCTTCCCGTGTGAACTCTTTTTATACCGATTTCATATTCTTTCGGTTCAACTACTAGTTTTGATTCAAACTGCTTTACTAAACCTGCTACAGAAATAGTTTGCCCAATCGTAAAAAACCTTATTAAAAATGGTTGATTAAACCAACTGATTTCAATACCTCCAGTTTTATCTTGAATGAATATTTTTTGAATTGTTATTCTTGATCGGGTATATTGATTTTTTGCTTCAGTAATTATTCCTTGGACAGTAACTGTTTCTCCAATTTGAACTTTATCTATAGGAGTTAATAAGGAATAATTTTCATAACGATAGGGAAAGTAATTAAGCAAGTCAAAATAAGTATTTATTCCAAGGGTTTGCAGTTTCTTAATAGTAATTGAACTAGTTGAAGGAAGAGAAGTAATAGAAGTATTCAGCATAATAACAAATGACAAATGATAAATAACAATTCAATATTAAATTACAAATTTTAAATGTTTAAAACATTTGTTATTGATTTGACATTTGAATTTTGTCATTTGACATTTATTTAAGGAATAATGGTGCAAACGACGTCAGTATCAATAATATAGAAGAAATAATAACAATCACTTTCCACAAACTACTTTTTTTTATTTTTTTACCAAAAATCTTCATGGCTTAAATTATAACAAATTGTTATAATAAATGTATGTATATTCCTCGTCGATTACGATTTCAATCCCAATACGATAAAGAAAAACTTTTTGCTAAATTCCTTTTTTTTCTGACGGGAGCAGTTCTTATAGGGTTTATTTTTTTATTTGTACTTTTTGCTTGGTATGCTAAAGATCTACCCTCACCGTCAAAATTATCGCAACAAACAGGTTATTCAACCGTATTTTTTGATCGAGACGGAAAAGTTCTTTATGACATGTATAAAGACAAAAACAGAGTACCCGTAACCATTGAGGATATTCCCGATTATTTAAAAAAAGCCACGATTTCGATTGAAGATAAAAATTTTTATTCCCACAAAGGTTTCTCTCAGACAGGCATGATTCGAGCTATTCTTAATATGTTTTTAGGCCGTGGACTTCAAAGCGGATCAACAATTACCCAACAGTTGATTAAAAATGTTTTATTGACAAATCGTCAAACTATTACGAGAAAAGTTCAGGAAATTATTCTTGCTTTTGAAGTAGAAAGACGTTATAAAAAAGATGAGATATTGCTCATGTATCTAAATGAGGCCCCTTATGGAGGCAGTAACTGGGGTGTTGGAACTGCGGCCAAAGCATATTTTGGCAAATCGGTCAAAGATTTAAATTTAGTTGAATCGGCAATTCTATCCGGATTACCTCAATCCCCCAGTTATTACTCTCCTTTTATCGGTAAAAATGATGCTTGGAAAGCTCGGGCAAAAAGCGTTTTACGGCGAATGCGTGAGGATGGATATATAACCCGCGAACAGGAAAGTTCCGCATCAAAAAAAGTTGAAATAACAAAATTTAATGCGCCAAAAATTTTAATAGAAGCTCCTCATTTTGTATTTTATGTCAAGGATAAAATAGAAAAAGAATATGGTTCAAAAATAATTGATCAGGGTGTAAAAATTAAAACAACTTTATCTTTGGAAGTTCAACAGACTGCCGAGAAAATTGTCAAGGAAGAAATTGGAAAATTAAAAGGTTTCAACGCTACCAATGCTGCCGTTATCGTTCTTGATTCCAAAACAGGCGAGATTTTGGGTATGGTAGGTTCATATGATTTTAATGACGAGAAATTTGGAAAATTTAATGCTGCTTTAGGTTTACGTCAGCCAGGGAGCGCAATGAAACCATTTACTTATGGACTGGCTTTTGAAAAAGGCTACACACCTTCAACAGTTCTTATGGATGTTAAAACTACTTTTCCAAATCAAGGTACAGAAGATTATACCCCGGTTAATTATGATAGTAAATTTCGTGGTCCTGTTCAGCTAAGATTTGCTTTAGGAAATTCCATTAACCTTCCAGCAGTTAAATTATTAGCTATATTGGGATTACGGGACTTTTTAACAAAATTAAATGATTTGGGATTAAATACTTTCACTCCAAATAGTGAAAACTTGAAAAGATTTGGTTTATCTCTGACTTTGGGTGGTGGAGAGACAACCCTTCTTGATTTAACTTCCGCTTACTCAGTGCTGGCTTTCGGAGGCCTAAAACATGATATTAACTCTGTTAACGATATCTCTGATTTTAAAGGTAAAAATATTTTTAAAAAAGTTAGAACCCAGGAAAAAAGAATTTTTTCTCCGGAAATTTCTTTTTTACTTTCCCATATTTTATCTGATAATAATGCCCGAATTGAAGAATTTGGTCCTAATTCATATTTAAATATTCCAGGCAAAACTGTCAGCGTCAAGACCGGAACGACTGATGATAAACGTGATAACTGGGCAATTGGCTATACCAAATCTATTACGGTGGGTGTCTGGGTTGGTAATAATGATAATAGTAAAATGAATCCGAAAATATCTTCAGGGGCGACCGGCGCCTCACCAATTTGGTATAGAATCATGGGGGAATTATTGAAAAAATATGACGATGGCATTATGGATAAACCAGATAAAGTGAAAGCCATTACGATCGACGGTTATCTTGGCGGTCTTCCAAAAGATGGTTATCCAACACGCGCAGAATATTATGTTGATGGCACGGAACCTAAAGATATTTCTCCCTTTTACAAAAAAATAAAAATATCTAAATCTAATGGAAAACTCGCCAATGATGTCGAGATAAAAAGTGGCGCCTTTGAAGAAAAAGATTTTATTGTTATTACCGAAAGTGATCCAGTTTCAACTGACGGGAAAAACCGTTGGCAAGAGGCAATCAATGCCTGGGCGGCCGAGCAGGGAGATAATAAATTTAAACCGCCGACGGAAACTTCCGATGCCTCTTCTGATTCAGTAATTGTGTCGATTAAGAATCCTGAAGACCATTCGACCATTTCAAATGGTTCATTAAATATCAAGGCTAAGATCACCACCTTCGATAAAATAAAAAATATAAAAATTAAATTAAACGGAGAGACTCGTTTCGAATGGAACGAAGATAAGCGTGACATTGATGAGACAATTCAAATCACTAAAGATGATGTCTATGAACTTCAAATTATTGCCACTAATGAAAAAGATAAACAGGGCGAATCAACCATAAAATTCGGAGTCAATAAGCCGTGGGATTCTGTAACCCCTACTCCAACTTTGACACCAACCCCTTAAACTTTATCTAACTCTTCTTTTGCTTCTTTCTCAGTGATATTTCTTTCACTTGAAGAATAATAAAAACGTAAAGTTAATTTATTTTGATATAAAGACTTGACTACAATTTTTTGGAGCAATTTTGATTTGAATGCCTTATGTTCAATTTCCGCATACGTTGTAGGGGCGATTCTTGAAACGCCTTCTAAATCGAATGTCTTATCAAGCTTGATGACGGCATAAGGATTAATTGGTTTATAAGTCGGGAAAGATCGACTATTGTTAATTAACTCTTGTAAATTAATCTCAGCCAAAAAAACACCATCTATCTCGGTGATTTCCGGTACGGATGGATCTAGAATATTCAGTTCTTTATATATCGCCTCAATTATACCTTTCAGATCAAAATAATCGGTATTGGTGGCAATGCCGATTTTATAAACCTCATCTGGCAGTTCACCGTTTTTTGGCAGATAAACTTTACCAATTTCAAACAGTTTCATCATCTCTTTTTTACCGGTGTTTTCCTTAATGTTTTTAAGTAAAGAAATTGTCAGACAGGTCCTTAAATATTCAATATCTTCTGATAAGGTATTTGAAAGACGGAGATGTTTTTTTGGATCGAGTCCAAAATTGATTAATTGATCTTTAGAAACCATCGAATAATTTATCATTTCATTAAGGCCTAAATGTTTTAATAATAATTTAATTTTATTTTGAAAAACAAAAATATCTTCCATTTCTTTTGGTTGCTCCACATATACGGCAGGTTGCAAAACCGAAGGAATATTACGATAACCATAAACGCGAGCGACCTCTTCTACTAAATCTTCGGAAATTGAAATATCGTGTTCCCTGTGAGATGGAACGAGTATTTTTGAAGATATAATTTTAAAACCTAATCTAGTTAAAATATTATTTATAGTTTTTTTATCAATTTCAACACCAATAATTTTTTTAAAAATTTTATAGTCAAAATCAATGGTTTTTTGTTTTTCAGATTGGGGATTTGTGTCATAAATCGGGCTAATGATTTTGGCACTGGCAATTTTTTTATAAAACTCAATTCCTTTCAAAAGGGCAAAGGCGGCCGCCGACGGATCGGGGTTTTTTTCATTAATTGACGCCGCAACAGTTCTTATTCCCAATCTCATTGATGTTTGTCTGATTGCTTTTGGATCGTTAGTTTCGATCCAAAATATAATTCTTTTTGTTTTTTCAGTAACGACACTGTTTTTGAGTCCCATAATCCCTGGAAGATCAATTATTCGACCGCTTCCGTCATCAAAAACAATATCATTAGAATTTAAAATATATTCCTTACCATCTAAAGTAGTTATTTTCTCTCCAGTTTTAGCCTTCCTGACGATAATTTTTCCTGTCTTTACCCGATCAAAATCAAAAACATGGGTTGGATGACCAGTCTCCAACATAACATAATTGGTAACATCAATGATGTTATTTAATGATCTGATTCCACAGGCTTCCAAACGATTTTTTATATTTCCAGGAGATTGACTAACTTTAACATCCATAACAACGGCTAACTTTCTTGGGCAGAGATTTTTACTATCTTGAATTTCAAGCTTAAGTTCTGATTTTACAGATTGACAATTTGATTTCGATAGATAATCTTTTAATAATTTAACCTTTTTACCAAACATGGGTAAAATAGCCGCTGCTTCCCTGGCGATTCCCAGGACTGAAGCATAGTCGATTCTGTTGGAGATGACTTCGATGTCATAGACATAATCATCACCCATTTTTTCTACTGATTCGATAGAAGGTCCGCACAATGACAGATACTCTCTGATTTCATCAGGGCTGGCGTCGGTATCAAGATATTCCAACAACCAGTTGTGAGTGATTTTTATGTTCATATTTAAAACTGTTCAAGAAATCTAATATCTCCGCTATAATAATTCCTGATATCGTCAAGTCCGTATTTCATCATTATGACTCTCTCTATTCCAAAACCAAAGGCCCAGCCGGAATATTTTTTTGGATCGATTTTACCTTCTTTAAGAACATTTGGATGGACTATTCCAGTCCCGCCCAGTTCCAGCCAGCCAGACTTACATACTTTGCACTTGACCCCATTTTTTTTTGCCTTTCCTTGGCAAACTGTGCAGGTAACATCAACTTCAAACGATGGCTCGGTAAATTGAAAGTGATGCGGCCTTAATCGAGTTCTTGTCCCCTTTCCAAAATACATTTCAGCAAAATAATCCAACGTACCTTTTAGGTTAGTTATATTTATATTTTGATCGATACAAAGACCCTCAAATTGATAAAACATCGGTGTATGGATTGCATCCCAGTTCGGCCGGTAGCATTTTGAAATATTTATCATTCTGATCTTAGGTTTTTCGACTCTTTTCATCTCCTTGTTTTGACCGTTTGAGGTATGGGGAGTTAAAACCATTTTGCCGAGTGTCGGATGGGCAGGTACATCGATAAATGATGTCTCGACATCGTCTCGCGCCGGATGCTGAGAGGGTATATTTAATGACTCAAAAGCTCCGTACTCCCAATCAACTTCAGGATAAGAAACTCTGATAAATCCTATTTTTTCAAATATTTTTGTAATTTCTTCAATGGCTAAAGACACAACATGAAGACTACCCTTCGGATAGATTTTTCCTGGTAAAGTTTTATCAAAAAAAACATTAGATTTTTTCGAAGATAGTTCCTTGGTTTTTATATTAATTCCTTCTTCAATTATTTTTTTTGTTAAATTAACCTGTAAACCATAAGCCTTTTTTTCTAAATCAGGCTTATTTTTTATTTCCGCTAAAAGTTTATTAATTAAACCATTTCGACCTAAATATTTAATGTGAAGAATAGTGTTTTCGTCAATAGAAGAAATATTTGCAATATCTTTTTGAAATTCATTTTTAACTTTTTCAACATCAATCATAATAAGAATTATAGATTAAGAAGAAATAAATGACAATCTTATTTTGCCTTTTCAACGATTTTCTTGAAGACTTCAGGATGTTCAACAGCCAGCTGGGAAAGAATTTTGCGATCGAGTTCAATTTTATTTATTTTAAGTTTGTTTATAAAAATACTATATTTTATTCCCAGTTCTCTCAAAGCGGCATTCATTCTCATGATCCATAACTGTCTAAAATCCCTTTTTCGGAGTTTTCGACCCATAAATGCATATTCTCCGGCGTGAAGGACGGCTTCTTTAGCTTTTTTAAACTGTTTATGCCTGGTCATCCAGAAACCCTTGGCTTGTTTTAAGACCTTTTTATGCTTTGCTCTAGTTCTCACTCCACCTTTTATTCTTACCATAATTTTATTTCCTCCCCAACATCATCAAAACCTTCCTCTTCATTCTTCCAACCACTTCTAACGACCTTTTTTTTCGTCTCAACCAGCTCTTATTTTTTTTACCTCTAAGATGGCGAAAGCCCTGGCCACGATTAAGGACTTTACCTTTCGGGCTGACTCTAAATCTTTTTATAGCTGATTTTCTGGTTTTTGGTTTATTTTTAGCCATAATTATTTTTTTCTCGCCACTACGGCTCTTAATATTTTTCCTTCAAGCTTTGGCTCCTTGGAAATATTGACTTCGCCTAAACCAACAATAAACTTGTTGACTAAAGCAAAGGCCATATCCCGTTTAGCGTTTTCTCTTCCTCTAAGCAATAAATTAATTCTTACCTGGTGTCCCTCACTTAAAAATTCTCTTGAGCGTCTTTCCATTCTGTCTAAATCTGCCTGGCCGATAAACAAACCTAAATTTATATCTTTAACAACGCCTTTTTTAACTCCGCGCCTGGCATCTTTCTCCTTCTTTTCTTCCTGGTACAAAAACTTCTTAAAATTAATTATTTTGGCAACCGGCGGAACAGCTTTTGGAGCGATTAATACCAAATCACCTCCGAGTTCCCGAGCTTTATTTAGAGCTTCCTGTTTGTTTAATACGCCGATCTGTCCACCTTTTTCGTCGAGCACCCTTAGTGTCGGAGCCTCGATTCTGAAGTTTATAAAGTAAAACTTTCTTGGTGTAAACCTTCTTTTATGAAAAATTCTCAATTTGAGATTTTAATTGTTCTATAAATTTATTAACTTCAATTGAACTTAGGTCTTTTCCTTCTCTTGTCCGAACAGAAATTAAATTAGTTTTAACTTCTTTTTCTCCAATTATAATCATAAAAGGAATTTTTTGCAAGGTGGATTGACGGATTTTTGCCCCAAGTGACTTATTATCTAAATTAATTTCTACTCTCAAGTCATTTTTTTCAATATCTTTTTTTATTTTTTGACCATAATCTAAGAATTTTTCTGATATTGGTAAAATTGCAACTTGAACAGGTGCTAACCATAAAGGAAATGATCCACTAAAATGTTCTATTAAGATTGCGATTGTTCGTTCAAGAGAACCAGTTAGACCACGATGAAGAATGACTGGGTTTTTTTCTTCATTATTCTGGTCAAAATAAACAAGATTTAATTTCTTACTCATAAAAAGATCCAGTTGAAGCGTACTCATCTGCCATTCACGACCCAAAGAATCTCTGACCATAAAATCAATTTTTGGTCCATAAAACGACGCTTCTCCCTTTGCGAGGACATATTTTAATTTATTATCTTTAACGATTTTTTCTAGTTTATCTCCGGCTTTTTTCCAGGTTGACTCATCAGCAATATATTTGACAGCATCAGATGGATCAGCAAGTGACAATCTGACATAAAAATCGTTCAAACCAAAAGCTTCAAACATCTGTTTTACCATTTCAATACAATTTTTAAATTCGCTTTCAATTTGCTCTTCTCTCATTAAAATATGGCTATCATCAATACTTAAAGCCCGGACGCGAAGAAGCCCTGCCAGTTCTCCAGTTTTTTCAAAACGATAACAAGTACCTGGTTCAGACAATCTAATTGGAAGATCTTTATAACTGCGGAGTAAAGAAGCATAAATCATATAATGATGAGGACAGTTCATAGGTTTCAAGACATACTCTTCACCGTCAATTCCAAAAGGCGCATACATCACATCACGATAATGCTGCCAATGACCAGTTTTTTTATACATTTCAGATCTGGCAATATGAGGAGTGACAACATGTTGAAAGCCATATTTTTTCTCTAATTTATACTCCAGTTTTAAAATTTCTTCTCTCAAAATTGTTCCCTTTGGAGTTAAAAGAGGTAACCCTTTACCAATATTTTCACTAATGACAAATAAATCAAGTTCACGCCCAAGTTTTCTATGATCCCTTTTTTTGGCTTCCTCTTGTTGCCAAAGATATTTATCCAGTTCTTCTTTTGTTAAAAAACAAGTACCATAAATCCGAGTTAACATTTTATTTTTTTCATCTCCATGCCAGTAGGCACCGGCGATTGATAAAAGTTTAAAAGGTCCGATTTTCCCAGTTGAGGCAACATGTGGTCCTTTACAAAGATCAACATCAGAGTGTTTTTCCTCCGGTTTTCCAGTCCAGTAAACAGTCGCCTTTTCTCCCCGTTTTTCAATTTGGTCGATCCAATCCTGTTTATAAGGATTTCCTTTAAATAACTCCCTTGCTTTTTTAATAGAAATTTCTTCACGGATAATCGGCAGATCAGCTTTGATTATTTCCAACATTCGTTTTTCGATTTTGGAAAAATCTGCTTCGGAGACTTTACCATCATAATCAAAGTCATGATAAAAACCTTCATCGGTTGCCGGACCCATCGCTCGCTTTAATCCTGGAAATATTTCCACCATTGCCTGATGTAGAACGTGTTCACAACTATGCCGCATTGCTAATAAATTGTTTTTATCCATGGTGGGCGCATCAGGACTTGAACCTGAGACCTTTACAATGTCAATGTAACGCTCTAGCCAACTGAGCTATGCGCCCGATCAAATAATTTTACCAAATAATTTCCCCTTTTTATATTCTAATATTTTAGCCTCATACAATCTTGTCGGTTGTATGGGTTTGGTAACTTTTATGTAAATTGGCAACTGATTATCAAGCAAAGCTTCTTGATAACCCTCAAACTTATTTTTTAAAAATAAAATAGCTGAAGTCCGGCCAACATTCTTTCTAAGAAAAGACTGATATTTATATTTTCCAAGGTTTGCCAAAAATTTTGCTCTTTTAATTTTTTCCGCGAGAGATGGTTCTTTGAAATTTTTAGCCATAAAGTGTGCGGCGGTATTATTTCTTTTGGAAAAACGGAAAATATGAAATTTTGAAACAGGCGACTTTTCCAGAAAATCAACTGTTTCTTGAAAATCATTATCACTTTCATCAAGAAAGCCAACGATGACGTCAGTCGCGATCAACGCCAAAGGATTAATCTTATACAGTTGATTCAACTTTTCCAGCATTTCCTCTCGAGTGTAGCCTCGCTTCATTAAATTCAGAATTTTATTCGATCCTGACTGAATCGGAACGTGAAAAAAATTTATCAAACGTTTTAACGGCAAAACTTTTTTATAAAATCTTAAGAAATTGTCATCGATACTCCAGGGATGAATCGAGCCGAAACTAATCCGGGGAATGGTTGAATTAGTCAAAGTCTGTTGAATCAGTTCAAGCAGTGTTTCGCCGGTATCATATCCGAAAGCTTCAGTATTAATT
>Ga0172375_10002567_pt1 | contig 28217 bp, 31 predicted proteins | sample LakKiv1m_FD_114537 | JGI IMG/M metagenome (GOLD analysis project Ga0172375, IMG submission 114537) | Freshwater microbial communities from Kabuno Bay, South-Kivu, Congo - kab_092012_11.1m | ecosystem: Environmental > Aquatic > Freshwater > Lake | place: Democratic Republic of the Congo... | reverse complement strand
TAGTTGCAACCAAATGAGCGGGATTTAATTTGTCGTGAACTTTGATTGTGTTGCCTGCTTGTTCAAAATCGTAATTACTTAATACGTCTGTAAATACAATTGTCTCAACATTTTGGTCAATTTCAACACCCGTTGCAGTTGAATCAACGGTAACGGTTTCCCCGCCAGCACTATCAGAACCATAAACACCAATATCATCGTTATAGACAGTAAAGGTTGTATCTGTGTCGTCTAAATAAATTCCAGCCATTTTGAAATCCTCTTAATTTGTATATTTTGTAAAATCAGTACGCGCCGATTAAGCAATCGTGTTAGCCGTATTAAAAACGGTGTCAAAACTTGATAAGAACAGCAATGCCGCATCATCGGCAACATCAAGTCCTGTTAATGTGATAACAACGTGACTGCCTTGATAAGCCCAACTTAAATCGACTTCGCCATCTGTGAAATCGCGGTTAATAACGGTTGGTGTGCGTGTTACGGGGAAAGCGAGCTTGTCACCATCAGTGAAGTTTTGAATTGTGTAGGTATAAGTGCCTGGACTCACGTTATAAGTGAAGGCTACCCCATCATTTGCATCGTCTGAAAGACCATCGTCTGTTGCGTCTAATGTGTCAGATGATGAAGTAGTTGGTGGGATATACACATAATCGTCACCACCATCGTCAAGAATATCTTGAATTTGTTCAGGTGTTAATGGCGGCAAAATACCATCTTCAGGCAACGCATTGGGGTCAAATTCGCCCAAACCTAAGCCAGCAAAATCAAATTCGTCTGCGTAGAAATCGCCAAGCGTGTCACCCATTGCGTCGAGGAACTCACTACCCAAAATAACATCGTTGATAAATTTATCTGCCGCATCGCCAATAAAACCGCCCATCATGACATCAAAATTTTCGCCTGATTGTGCGAAATTAAAGAGCTGTTCTGCGGCATCATTTTGAGCAAAACTTAAAATCTGCCCCAAATCGGCAAGAAACGCGAGCGGGTCGGCATCTGGGGTAAACGAGGCATCCATTTTGCCCGAAAAATCTGCCATCATGCTGCCGAAGTTGTCGGCGATATTCTCCATTTTGCCCAAATCGAATTCGATGTTGCCGCCAAAATTTGCCGAATCCATGAAAACACTTTGTAGAAGTTCAGGTTTATCAAAATCAAACACCGTCCCTTCAATTGCGCCAGTTGTTCCGCCGCCGATAGGTGCGTCCATTTTGTCAAGCAATGAACCGATGAGAGAATCAGTCAAATCTTCAAGGTCAACGTCTGCTTTGGTTGCACCTTGCAGCGTTGCCGCGCCCATGACGAGGAAATTTGCCATTTTGGCAGTGCTTGCCATGATTTGACCAAACAAGGCTTTTTCAGAACTGTTTTCTAACGCTTTAGAAGAAATCACGGCTTGAATCGGGTCAAGATTTGCTAAATCCACTTTTGTGGCATCAAAACCCAATGCTTTACCCACTGCTTCTTGCGCGGCTTCAGGCGATTTGCCTTTTTCAATAAAACCTTGCACGAGTGTGGTCAGCGGGGTAATGACTTTTGCGCCTTCGGGGGCTTTTAACACCCCTTTGAATGCTTTACCCGTTGACGCATCAGTGCCGCCTTTAACCGTCATTGAACCTTCAGGCGTACCCGCTGGAAAACTATATTTACCATCTTTGTCGGTGGTTGCTGTATAGACTTTGCCAAAACGATCGGTAATCGACACGGTTGAGCCTTGCAAATAGCCGTCAATCGCGCGACCCGTAAGAGCTAAACCAACATCGGTTTTGAAATTGAAGGCTTGATCGTCAGTAATGCCAGCAAATTTATTACCCGCTAAATCGGTGATGGCATCTTTGCCCACTTGAACGCTGTAAAAACTGCTTGCTTTTAAATCGGCAGTTGGATTGATGGTGAGTGTATTGCCGCTGATACTGATTTGCTTGCTGTCTTTAATGTCAATAACTCGCGCATCCGCACCGTTGATGACAATATAACCGCTGCCAGCTTTAATGGGTTCATCGAAAGTGATTTGCAAATTCGCCCCAACTAACACATTTTGACTGTTATCAGTAGGCGTAAGTGAAACCACTTTTGGTGCAGTAGCATCGTTGCTCGGCGTGGTGACGGTACTTGAACCACTCACTGTTACGCCACCGACATCAAAATAAAGTCCGCCTTTGGTTAAATCAAAAACAGGTTTTGCAGCAATTGATTTATCAGCAAAAACGAACTGCGAGCCGTCGGTATCGTCTTGAATATCGACTGTTGAAACCAGAACATCGCCTTTAAGAATTTTTAAAGCGTTGCCTGCTTGTTGAAAAGTGTAATCGGCTTGATTGCCAGAAAGTTGCAAACCGTCTACATTTGCATCGAGAGTGATTGCCGAAACATCTGCGGCAAGGATGATTTTTTGCTTGTTATTGGTGCTATCACCGTAAACTAGCGTATCACTATTACCGACGTTATATTCGGTATCAGTGGATGAAAGAAAGATTTTAGCCATTGTGTCCTCCGAATTGAATTGACGCTAGGATATTACACCACATTGTAAAATTTACAAAACTTACAAAACTTACAGTGATGTTTTTGTTATTTTCAAATCTCGATAAAAATACCGATAAATCCACACCTACGTTGTTACAATTATTATCCATTGACATCCACTTTTTTAATTCATGAAACACTCTTCTTTTGCTTCACGTTGCTCGCACTGGTGCGAACAAAAAATTATTCACGCTCCTTGGTTTTTTTTAGTTTTTGCGCTGATACTTTGTATTGTTAGCGGTTATTACACTTTTAACCATTTAGCCGTAAATACCAATACCGCTGAAATGCTTTCGCCTGATTTACCCTTTCAACAAAATCAACGCAAAATTGACGCAGCTTTTCCACAAGATGCTTACACAACATTGTTTGTCATCGATAGCAACGCGCCTGAAGAAGCCGCGCAAAGTGCAACAAAATTAGTTGAGTTGCTTGCTGATCAAAAAGAAATTTTTTCATCGGCATATATTCCAACGGACAATGCTTTTTTCCGTCAGCAAGCGTTACTTTATTTAGAATCGCCTGATTTAGAAAATGTTGCACAGCAACTCACTAACGCGCAGCCGTTTATAGGTTATTTAGCACAAAACTATTCGCTAGGCGGACTGTTTGACATAGTTTCACAAGCGTTAAACGAAACGCAAAACGCTTTGCCAATGGATTTAAATCCGCTTTTGCAAGCTCTTGACACGACAATTACCGCACAGCTCGATGGCAAATCCCAATCCCTTTCATGGCAAACGTTGCTGGCAAGTAACCAACTCAGCGACGATGCACGGCGTGTTTTAGTGATTGCAAAACCTGTGACGCATTTTGATGAAATGTTACCGCTTGAAGACGCGCAACGAGGCGCACATGAATTAGCTAATCAAATCATGGCACAAAATCCAAACGTGCGGGTGCGAATTACAGGAGAAACTGCACTCGAACATGAAGAACTTGAAACCGTGAGTAATGGCGCGACGCTTTCGGGCATTATGTCTCTGGTGTTAGTTTTTATGGCGCAATGGATAGGCGTGCGTTCGTTTCGTTTAGTTCTTATTACTTACATCGTGTTGGTGATGGGATTGGTTTTAACCGCTGGCTTTGCGGCGTTGACAGTGGGTCATTTAAACGTGATTTCGATTGCTTTTGCTACCTTATATATAGGGCTAGGCGTTGATTACGCAGTGCATATTTGTTTGTATTATCGTGAACGCAAAGCACGCGGTTATTCAAATGTTGAAGCGATTCACCACAGTTTAAAAGGCGTAGGCAGTTCATTATTTTTATGCGCCTTGACTACCGCGCTGGGATTTTTAGCTTTTATTCCAACAGATTATGCAGGCGTTTCTGAACTAGGAATTATTTCCAGCGGCGGTATTTTTATTGGTTTGTTGATTTCGTTGACGGTTTTACCTGCTTTATTTTGTATTTTGCCCGTGAATAATCCGAAACCGATTAAATCAAAATTTGCGCCGCAATTTATCGTGACGTTTCCGTTTCATTTTGCAAAATCAATTCGTGTGGTATCGATTTTACTCGCTATTGGTGCAGGTTTTGTGTTGACACAATTAACCTTTGATGCAAACCCGATTAACTTACGAGACCCAAAAAGTGAATCCGTTTTAACTATTAAAGATTTGCTGAAATCAAAAAATGATTCACCGTTTGCCGTCACAGGTTTAGCGACTAATTTAGAGCAAGCCAACGCTTTAGCAGAAAAAATGAAAACACTGCCTGTTGTTCACGAAGCGATTACGCTCAGTGATTTTGTGGCGGAAAATCAAGCAGAAAAATTAGCCATTTTGGAAGATTTAAATTTAATGCTCGGTAATCAATTGGAAAATTTCAATGTTACTTTGGCACAAAATCATGAGCAACGCGCCGCGCTCGTTAAATTCAATGAACAATTAAAACGCGCCATTTCTGAAAACACTAAAAATGCGCCGCTTGAAACGCTGACAAAACTGCAAACTCACGTTGAAATGTTTTTAAATAATCACGCGGGTGAGCCTGAAATTTATGAGCAGTTAGAAAAACATGTGTTGGGGTTGCTGCCTTATACGTTAGAGCGTTTACGAACCAGTTTAAGTGCGAGTACCTTTGATTTAAAAGATATTCCTGACGAAATTCGTTCACATTGGGTAAGCAAAGACGGACTTTATAAAGTCTTAATCACTCCCGCAAATGATCAAAATATCGAAGCCAATATGAAAGAATTTGTAACGCAAATTCAAGCAGTTAATAACACGGTTTCAGGACTGCCAATTGCTAATGAAATGGGCGGCAGTGCGGTAGTGAAAGCATTTTTGCAAGCCTTTGGCAGCGCGTTTTTAGCGATTACATTATTGCTGTTAATTATTTATCGAAGTTTTAAACACACCGCAATTGTGATTGCTCCGTTGATGCTTGCAGCGTTACTGACGGGCGCGACTAATGTGTTGCTGGATAATCCATTTAATTTTGCCAACGTGATTGCATTGCCATTGCTTTTAGGGATGGGAATTGATAGCAGTATTTTGATTATGCACAGGCTACACTTTAATTTAAACGAAAGTGAAAATTTGCTACATAGCAGCACCACACGCGGCATTATTTTTAGTTCGTTGACAACGTTGTGTAGCTTTTCAAGTTTAGCTTTAACAAAGCATCAAGGCATGGCAAGCATGGGATTATTATTGTCAATTGGCTTATTTTTTACCGTACTTTGTTCGCTAATTATCTTGCCTGCTTGGAGTGGAAAACGGGTGTAAAAGCGCGAAATCGGGCGTGTGTCACAATGAATTCGCGTGCTATAATTTTGCTAATCACTTTTTATTGCAACACAGGATATAACTAAATGTTCAAGAGAATTCGCGGTCTTTTTTCAAACGATTTGTCCATTGATTTAGGCACTGCAAATACCCTAATTTACATTCCAGGACAAGGCATTGTCTTGAATGAACCTTCCGTTGTAGCAATTAAAGAAGACAAAATTCGCGGTGTAAAAACCATCGCTGCTGTGGGAATTGAAGCTAAACAAATGCTCGGCAGAACACCTGGCAATATCACCGCAATTCGCCCGTTAAAAGATGGTGTCATTGCTGATTTTGCCGTGACAGAGCGAATGCTGCGTTTTTTCATTGAAAAAGTGCATAAAAGTAAATTTTTACGTCCCAGTCCGCGCATTTTAATTTGCGTGCCTTGTGGTTCAACGCAAGTTGAACGCCGTGCCATTCGTGAATCTGCCGCAATGGCTGGCGCACGCGAAGTCTATTTAATTGAAGAGCCGATGTCTGCCGCTATGGGCGCGGGCTTACCTGTCGATGAAGCGTGCGGCTCGATGGTTTTAGACATCGGTGGCGGCACCTCTGAAGTTGCTATCATTTCGATTAACGGTATTGTGTATTCCAATTCGGTGCGAATTGGTGGCGATCGTTTTGATGAAGCGATTGTCAATTATGTAAAACGTAATTACGGCACGTTAATTGGCGAAACCACCGCTGAAAATATCAAAAAAGAAATTGGCAGCGCGTATCCAGGTAATTCAATGCGCGAAATGGAAGTTACGGGACGTAATTTAGCCGAAGGTGTGCCACGCAGTTTTACCCTCAACAGCAACGAAATTTTAGAAGCTCTGCAAGAACCACTTTCAGGCATTGTCGGTGCGGTAAAACTCGCACTTGAACAAACTCCCCCAGAATTGGGTTCAGATGTTGCCAATCGCGGCATTTATTTAACAGGTGGTGGCGCGTTGCTCGCTGATTTAGACCGTTTAATTGCCGAAGAAACGGGCTTACCCGTTCATATCGCTGATGATCCGCTAACGTGTGTGGCGCGTGGTGGCGGCATGATTTTAGAAATGCTCGACAAAAAAGGCGTTTCTACTTTTTCTTTAGAGTAAAAACCCTCACGCTTTTTTCGTTTCAACTCAATTATTTCAGTAGGCGTTTGTTATTAAACTTTTATTTGCAACTGGTTCTTCAATCAATATGCGTTTGTTGCTGGCAATTCTTACCTCTATTGCCTTATTGATTACCGAATATCGAAGTGAACGCTTAATGCCCTTACGCGCCACGCTGTCTATACTGACCGATTCACTCAAATACGCTGTTGATTTGCCTATTAGTCTTGTTAGAAATCTTGATGAAGCAATTACCAGTTACGAAACACTCAAAAATGAAAATACACAACTGCGCGAAGAACAATTAGTGCATAAAACGCAATTGCTTAAATTTGAAGCACTCGAAAAAGAAAATATCCGTTTGCGGGCGTTACTGGAAAATTCCTTTAAATTGGGCGAACAAGTTTTAATTGCCGAATTACTTTCCATCAATCTCGCGCCTTATGAACACATTATGGTGGTCAACAAAGGCACGCGCTTTGGCGTACATGAACAGCAACCTGTTTTAGATTCTAACGGCATTGTGGGACAAGTATTTCGTGCCTTGCCATTCACGTCTGAAATTATGCTCATCACCGACCCCAATCACGCCATTCCTGTGCAAGTGAATCGCAACGGTTTGCTCACGATTGCCGTTGGAAGTGGTATTGCCAATCAGCTCAATTTACCTTATTTACCCAATAATGCTGATATTCAACCAGGTGATTTACTTATTACTTCAGGTTTAGGCGGGACATTTCCAGCAGGTTATCCTGTTGCGGTGGTCAATGATTTTCCACAAACTTCAAATAAATCGATTACGCAAATTAGCGCAACTGCAAAAGCCCATTTAGATCGCAACCGCGAATTATTGATTGTGTGGACAAATAATCGTCCTATTCCATTAACTACGCCTGCAATTAAATCTCCCACACCACATGAATAATGAATATGTGAATTTGCGGGTTGTTGCCACGTTAATTTTGGCAATGTGTCTACGCATCATGCCTTTGCCACAAGGAATTGCGCTGCTTAATCCAGATTGGGGTTTGCTCATTTTGATTTATTGGAGTTTAGCGATGCCAGAGCGTGTGGGTATTAGTTATGCGTGGTTTTTTGGCATTTTAACTGATGTGTTAATGGGACGCATATTTGGACAATATGCGCTTGCTTACTCACTGATTATTTATTTGGTTCTCATTTGGCATCGGCAATTGCGCCAATTTCCACAATTTCAACAAAGTTTCTTTGTTTTTGCGTGTTTGTTGATTTCGCAATTATTCCTATTTTGGTTTGAAAATCTCAAAACGCCTGCACACCTGCATGGCACTTTTTGGCTACCTGTTTTAACTGGCACGCTGTGTTGGTCGCTTGTTTTTCACCTGATGCGATTTGTTAGGCGTTTTTAAGCAATGCAGCGGCTTTACACATTCAAAGACAATACGGTTGAAAATCAAGTTTTTGTTAACCGTTTAATTGCAGCGTTTTGTATTGTTTTCGTTTTAACAATTGGGTTGGTGGTGCGATTAGTCTATTTACAGATTGTCGGACATGAACATTACGCCACGCTCGCCAAAGAAAACAGCGTTAAAATTCAACCACTTGTGCCAACACGCGGCATGATTTATGACCGAAATGGAAAAATTCTTGCTGAAAATACCCAATCTTTTAGCCTCGAATTGATTCCTGAACAAATCAGTGATTTAGACGGTACGCTTTCACGTTTGCAAGAATTGCTTAACATTCCTAACGAAAAAATCGAGCAGTTTCACAAACAACGTAAACGGCAAAAACGATTTATTAGTACACCGCTTTTGCTGAGTATGACTGATGAAGAAATTGCAAAATTTGCAGTGATGCGTCCGTATTTTCAAGGCGTTGATATTCAATCACGTTTAGTGCGCCATTATCCGTATGGTGAGTTAGCTGCTCACGTTGTGGGTTATGTTAGTCGCATCAATGAAGCGGAACTAAAAACGCTGCCCATGTCAGAATATCGTGGTTCTACGCATGTTGGAAAATTAGGTGTTGAACGTTTTTATGAAACGCAGTTGCACGGCAAAACAGGTTATGCCGAAATTGAAACTAACGTGCAATCTCGCGCTATTAACACGTTTAACACGCAACCGCCTGAAGCGGGGGCAAATTTATATTTAACGCTTGATATTGATTTACAAAAAACCGCTTATGACGCACTGGAAGGTTATAACGGTGCAGTAGTTGCCCTCGATGTAACAACAGGTGGCGTATTAGTTTTTTCAAGTCGTCCAGGTTTTGACCCGAATCCGTTTGTGGTCGGTATCGATTACGAATCTTATCAAGCTCTGCAATCGTCAGAAAATCAACCCCTTTACAATCGTGCTTTGCGCGGCTTGTATCCACCAGGTTCAACAATAAAGCCGTTTGTCGCACTCGCGGGACTTGAAACTGGCACGATTACGCACGAAGACAGACGTTATTGTCCTGGTTATTATCAACTGCCCAACGTTACGCACAAATACCGCGATTGGAAACACGGCGGACATGGTTGGGTCAATATGAATGACGCAATTACCCAATCGTGCGATGTGTATTTTTACAGTCTTGCATCCGCAATTGGCATTGATAATTTGCACGCTTTTTTACAGCAATTTGGTTTTGGTGAAAAAACAGGTATTGATTTAGTCGGTGAAAAAGGCGGGTTACTTCCTTCGCGCGAATGGAAACGTCAACAAAAGAAAGCCTTCTGGTATCCTGGCGAAACGTTAATTACGGGAATTGGACAAGGTTATTTGCAAGTCACGCCCGTGCAACTTGCAAAAGCCACCGCAACTTTAGCAAATGGTGGTAAAGCGGTTACGCCGTTTTTAGTTGATAAAATTGTGACTACAACAGAAACGCAATCTACTGCTGAAAAAATTAGCAATGTTATCGCGCTCAAATCTGCAAATGTGCAACACATAACCAACGCAATGATTGATGTGGTTCACGACGCACATGGCACCGCAAAAAGCATTGGACGACACATTACTTATCAAATTGCAGGCAAAACAGGTACCGCACAAGTTTTTAATATCAAACAAGAAGCCAAATACAATGAAAACGCCATTGATTTCAAATTGCGCGACCACGCACTTTTTATTGCTTTCGCGCCTGCGGATAATCCCAAAATTGCCGTCGCCGTTGTAGTTGAAAATGGCGGTCACGGTGGCTCAGTTGCCGCGCCTATTGCAGGAAAAGTGATTGAACAATACTTAGAAAGTATCAATGACCATTTAGAAACAACAAATTAACGCTATAATCCGCGCCAATTTTCAAATTTTATTTTCTAGGAAAAACACAAATCATGACGCAAAACACCACGCATTTCGGTTTTAAACAGGTTGCTACCGAAGAAAAAGTTAAATTAGTTCGAGGCGTTTTTGATTCAGTTGCCTCGCGTTACGACATTATGAATGACTTAATGTCGCTGGGCATTCATCGTATTTGGAAACACGTTGCTGTTGATTTGAGTAATGTGCGCGAGGGTTATCGCGTTTTGGATTTAGCAGGAGGCACGGGGGATTTAACGACGTTATTCAGTAAAAAAGTCGGCAAAACAGGCGAGATCGTTTTAGCGGATATTAACGCTGCGATGCTTAACACTGGACGTGACCGTTTGATTGATAAAGGTTTAACAGGCGTTAAATACGCACAAGTGAACGCGGAATGTTTGCCGTTTGTTGACAATACGTTTGATTGTGTGTGTATTGCCTTTGGATTGAGAAATGTGACCGACAAAGCTGCTGCATTGCGTTCAATGAAGCGCGTTTTAAAACCTGGTGGTTGCGTGATTGTGTTGGAATTTTCACATCCCATCGACCCCGTTACTGAAAAAGTCTACGATTTTTATTCATTCAAATTATTACCAAAAATCGGTCGTTTCGTTGCCAATGACGAAGAAAGTTATCGTTATTTAGCCGAATCGATTCGTATGCACCCAAAACAAGCCGAACTCAAAACCATGATGCAAGAAGCGGAGTTAGAACGCTGTGAATTTTTCAACATGACGCAAGGTATTGTTGCCGTGCATCGCGGTTATAAAATCTAATCATGTTGCTAGAAAAAATTTTAGCTTGGCACACAGAAACCTTAAAAACGATGCAACTCAATTTTGCCGAATTTCTGCAAGAAGAAACCCGCGATTTGCCAGCGCGTGCGGAAGTGGAATGGTTTAACTGCCAAATTGAAAAATTAGAATCTGATGTGAAAAAACTAGAAGAAAAACTCAATCACAACACAGGAAAAACACAATGATTATTGGGCAAATTGAATCTTACGACAGCGAAAAAAAAATAGGGATTGTCAAAAGCCAAGACGATTTTTTTGAATTCAATGAAGCAAGTTGGGTATCAAGCGTTCCACCTGATTCAGGTGATGAAGTGACTTTTGAACTCAAAGACAACACAGTTTTAAATATGCGCCTTGTTGCTGAAACGTTAAAACCTGTCGAAGGCGTAAAACGTAAATGGATTGCCACAACATTGGCATTTTTTCTAGGCGGAGCTGGCGCACATCGTTTTTATTTAGGTTTTTATAAACTCGGTTTAGCGCAATTAGCTTTGACCATTTTAACGCACGGTTACGGCGTGTTGTGGGGCTTTATCGATGCGATTTTGCTTTTTGCTGGACATATTCACAAAGACTCAAAAGGTCGTCCATTTAAATAATTGCTTTAATTTTTGAGTGGTTTTGATAACTATGACATTACGGCAATATGCCGTATAATCCGCGCCGTTGCCTGCCAATCGATGGCGGCATTTTTAGTAAAAACAACAACAATAACCCAAGATGAGCGCATTTCAATCGCTTGTTTTGTTAGAGGAAAAAACTATGAGTAACATTGAAGAACGAGTAAAAAAAATTGTTTCTGAGCAATTAGGTGTTAAAGACGAAATCGCAAACGACGCATCATTTGTTGATGATTTGGGGGCTGATTCACTCGACACCGTTGAACTCGTTATGGCTTTGGAAGAGGAATTTGAATGCGAAATTCCTGATGAAGAAGCTGAAAAAATCACCACCGTTCAACAAGCGATTGATTACGTCACCTCTCATCTTTAAGTAAGACGTACCTGTGAATGAGCTTGAGCTTATTCACAGGTTTTCCGCACAACACTTCCTTTCTTTTCTTTATTTTCTTACGGTACACAACATTGAAACGTCGAGTCGTCATCACGGGATTAGGTGCAGTTACGCCTTTAGCTAACACGGTTGCAGATACTTGGGCTGGAATTATTAACGGCAAAAGTGGCATTGGTGCAATCGATTCTTTTGATATTTCACCTTTCGCGACTACATTTGGTGGCGTGATTCGCAATTTTGATATTAGCCAATATATTTCTGAAAAAGATGCCAAACGCATGGATGGTTTTGTCCATTACGGTATTGCGGCAGGTTGTCAGGCGTTTGAAGATTCAGGTTTAGTTGTAACAGAAGAAAATGCAGAACGAATTGGGGTTGCAGTCGGTGCGGGAATCGGCGGAATTACAGGCATTGAAGAATGTTATGCCGCGTATGAAAAAGGTGGTCCTCGTAAAATTTCGCCATTTTTCGTACCTGGTAACATTATCAATATGATTTCAGGTAATTTATCGATTAAATACGGTTTGAAAGGTCCGAATTATGCGATTGTTACCGCTTGTGCAACAGGTACACACAATATCGGCGATGCGGCGCGTTTAATTCAATATGGTGATGCCGATGTGATGATTGCAGGCGGCGCAGAACGTTGTACAACGTCACCTACTGCAATGGGTGGATTTGCTAGCGCGAAAGCTCTTTCTCGTCGCAACGATGCCCCACAACAAGCAAGTCGTCCGTGGGATAAAGACCGTGACGGTTTTGTGTTGAGTGACGGCGCAGGTGTGGTGGTTTTAGAAGAACTCGAACATGCAAAAGCGCGTGGCGCGAAAATCTACGCAGAACTCGTTGGTTTTGGTATGAGCGGCGATGCGTATCACATTACAACCCCTTCTGAAGGTGGTGAAGGTGCGGCACGTTGTATGCGAAATGCGTTGCGTGATGCGGGTTTGAACGTTACCGATGTGGATTATATCAACGCACATGGCACCTCAACACCAGCAGGCGATTTAGGTGAAACACAAGCGATGAAAGCAGCGTTAGGCGAACACGCTTACAAAGTCGCAGTGAGTTCAACCAAATCAATGATTGGTCACATGTTAGGCGCGGCAGGTGGCATTGAAGCCGTTTTAACGGCATTGAGTATTCAAAATCAAATCGCACCACCGACTATAAATTTAGAAAACCAAGACCCCGAATGTGATTTGGATTATGTGCCAAACACAGCACGGGAAATGAAAATTAACGTAGCCATGTCAAATTCGTTTGGATTTGGCGGCACAAACGGCACGTTAGTTTTCAAGCGTTATCAATAAAATCTTACTCAAACCACGATTCGTGAAAATGCTCGTCAATGGCAAGCAAAGCGACACTGTTGCAATCATGGATCGTGGTTTTCAATATGGCGATGGGCTGTTTGAAACTATCGAAGTTCGTCAAAATACGCCGATTTTTCTTGAAAGACATCTACAGCGTTTAAATTCTGATTCTCAACGGCTTTATTTGCCGAAATTGGATTTAGGGTTGTTGCGTTCTGAAATTTCCCAACTTTGCCAAAATGCAGGCAATGCCGTTTTAAAAATTATCATCACACGCGGCACAGGTGGGCGTGGTTATCGTCAACCCGATGAAATTCAACCGACTCGCATTTTGAGTTTGCATCCGTTTCCTGATTATCCGAAAAGTTATTACACCGATGGCATTGTGGCGCGAGTTTGCAACACACGATTAGGCTTAAATCCCACGCTTGCAGGCATGAAACATTTGAATCGGTTAGAGCAAATCATGGCGCGTGCAGAATGGAACGATTCTGACATTCACGAAGGCATCATGTTGGATTTTGACGGTCGTGTAATTGAAGGCACGATGACCAATCTTTTTTATGCAAAAAATGGCGAATTATTTACGGCTTCACTTGAATTGTGTGGAATTGCAGGTATTTTGCGAGGTTGGATTTTAGAAAATATGTCCGTTACACAGCATGATTTTTATCTTGAAAATTTGCAACAAGCTGATGAAGTTTTCGTTTGTAATTCTGTGATGGGAATTTGTGGCGTGAACAAAATTGAAAATCGATTCTTCAAAATCGGCAAAATAACGCAAAAACTTCAACTCGCGCTTGAAAACGAAAAACAAAAACAGGTGGCGTTATGCAAATAAATAAACTGCTCGGCTACACGCTTATTGCGTTGAGTTATGCAGGCGGCTGGATTTGGATGGATTATGACAGCGCAAAAAATAGTCCAGCGGTTTGGGAAAAACCTGTCATTATCGAAATTGAAAAAGACGATACGTTAAAAAAAATCACTGAAAAATTACAAGCACAAGACCTACATTTCAAACCGTTTTGGTTCAACATATTGGCAAAACAAAATGGCATGAATAAAAAAATCAAATCAGGCGAATATGAATTGCCTGTTGAAGCCACTGTGCCGCAAATTTTGAATTTATTTGTTTTAGGCAAAGTTAAACAGCATCACATTACTTTTCCTGAAGGTTGGAATTTCAAACAAATTCGTCAAGAATTAGACAAAAATCCATATCTCGAACACACGTTGCAAAATGTGCCGTTTGAAAACATTGTGACAACGTTGCACATTTCTCAAAATCATCCTGAAGGGCTGTTTTTCCCAGATACTTATTTTTTTGAAAAACACACCACCGATGCCGCGTTGCTAAAACGCGCGTATGACCGAATGCAAATTGTGTTAGCCGAAGAATGGCAAAATCGGGCTGAAAATTTGCCGCTCACAACGCCTTATCAAGCGTTGATTTTGGCTTCGATTATCGAAAAAGAAACGGCTGTACCGATGGAACGTCCACAAATTGCAGGTGTTTTTACGCGCCGTTTGCAACAAGACATGATGTTACAAACTGACCCGACAGTGATTTATGGTATGGGCGAGAGTTATCAAGGTGATATAAAAACCGAAGATTTACACACGCAAACGCCTTATAACACTTACACTTTCAAAGGGTTGCCGCCCACACCGATTGCAATGGCGGGACGTGAAGCCATTCACGCGGCGTTACATCCTGACGCAAGCGAAGCGTTATATTTCGTCGCAAAAGGTGATGGAACGCATGTTTTTTCTTCAACATTAGAAGCACACAATGCGGCGATTGAAACGTATTTACTTCATAAAAACGAGATGAATCCATGACGGACAAAAAACTTCACCGACATTTAAACGGCATCACGTTGGAAAAAATACTTAACGCATTGGTTAATTATTATGGTTGGTCAAAATTGAGTAAATTAGTGGAAATTCGCTGTTTTTATAACGACCCCAGTGTTAAATCGAGTTTGATTTTTTTGCGAAAAACGCCGTGGGCGAGAGAAGAAGTTGAAAAACTTTATTGCACATTAAAAGAACGTGAGGAAATTTAGACATGAGCAGAGGTAAATTCATCACGCTTGAAGGTGGGGAAGGCGTTGGTAAAACAACGAATGTTGCGTTTTTAGAAAATTATTTGCGTGAACATCAAATCCCTGTTGTCGTTACCCGCGAACCTGGTGGAACAAAATTAGCTGAAAAATTACGCTCACTTTTGTTGGACAAAAAGAGCGAGGCAATTGCTGATGAAGCCGAATTACTATTGATGTTTGCCGCACGAGCGCAACATTTAAAACATGTCATTGAACCTGCGTTGGTGCGTGGTGATTGGGTGATTTGTGATCGTTTCACTGATGCAACGTATGCGTATCAAGGCGGCGGACGAAATGTCAAAATTAGTCATATCGAATGGCTAGAAAATTTGGTGCAAGGAAATTTACGTCCTGATTTAACGTTGTTACTCGATGCACCTGTCAAAATTGGTATGGAACGCGCGGGAAAACGTGGCGCATTTGACCGTTTTGAATCGGAAACCGTGCAGTTTTTTGAAAATGTCCGTCGTGCGTATTTATTGCAAGCTGAAATTCATCCGCAACGTATCAAAATTATCAAAGCGAACCAATCGCTTGCCGATGTACAACAAACCATTATTAACATTTTAAGTCCGTTGTTACGATGAATCTTTATCCTTGGCAACAAAACGCTTGGCAACATTTGCAAAATTACGTTGTGCAAAATCGCGTTCCGCAAGCTCTGCTAATTAACGGCGCATTAGGCATTGGCAAACAACATTTAGCCGAAAAATTCGCTCATGCTTTGCTTTGTGAACAGCCAAATTCAGACGGTTTTAATTGTGGAAAATGCAGTAGTTGTTTGTTAATCAAAGCTGGGACGCATCCCGATTTTATGGAAATCACGCCCGAAGAAGTTGGGAAAAATATCACAATTGGACAAATTCGTACGTTAATTGAAAAGCTCAGTTTAAAACCACAATTTGAGCGTTATCGCGTGATTTTGCTTCATCCAGCAGATGCTTTGAATAATGCGGCGGCAAATGCGTTTTTGAAATATTTAGAAGAACCCACCGAGCGTACCGTTTTGATTTTAGTGACACATCGGATGAATAAATTACCTGCAACGATTAAAAGTCGTTGTCAAAAATTTACGCTTGAAATGCCTGATAAAACTTTAGTTTTACAATGGCTTTCTCAACAAACAGCGAATGCTGAAATTGTGTTGAATCTCGCGCAAGGCTCGCCATTGCTTGCAAAACAATATGCTAGCGATGAACATTTAATGCAACGCCGCGACTGTTTTAGCGAATTTTTAGCGGTGGCTAATCAAAAAAATCATCCCGTTTTAGTTGCAGAAAAATGGCTCAAATTACCTGAAACCACATTACTTTTTTGGCTCACTTCGTGGGTGATTGATTTAATGCGTCATTGTCATCAATCTGCACCAAAAAATTTGTATCATACCGATTTTAAAAGTGAATTAAGTGGACTTGCAACAAAGGTAAACCCGTTGAAACTCTACAAATTTTACGATTTACTTTTGGAAAGTCGGCGACGCATTGAAACGCAAATCAACAAACAAGTGTTATGGGAAGAAATTTTAATTGCTTGGGCATTACTGAATAGAGGTTAAATCATGGCTGAAAAAAATAATCAAAGCGTCCTTTCTTACGCACTTAAAGATAAAAACTCACTTTATACGTCCTATATGCCGTTTGTGACCAATGGCGGCATTTTTATTACCACCACACGCGAATATGAAATGGGGCAAGACGTTTTTTTATTGCTCAATTTAATGACTGAAACCGAGCGGCTACCCATTAACGGCAAAGTTGTTTGGAAAACGCCAGTAGGTTCTGATGGTTATCGTTCGGCGGGAATTGGCATTCAATTTAGCCCTGAAGATATTGCAGTGAAAAACAAAATCGAAACCTATTTAGCTGGCACGTTAGATTCGCCACGCCCAACTTATACGATGTAACAGGAAGTTTTATGTTTGTAGATTCACATTGCCATTTAGACAGATTAGATTTAAAGCCTTACGAAAATGATTTTTCAGTGTTAATGCAACAGGTTAGGGCGCAAAAAATTGAGCATTTGCTTTGCATTTCAATCGATTTAGAACATTACGGCGCAATGCGTGAATTAGTCGCAGATTATGACGATATTTCTGTGACCGTTGGCGTGCATCCTAATGAACACGAAGGACGTGAACCGACTGTTGACGGATTGATTACACTCGGCACAGATGAAAAAGTCATTGGCATTGGTGAAACAGGTTTAGATTATTTTCGTAGCGAGGGCGATTTGACTTGGCAAAAAGACCGTTTTCGCAATCACATTCACGCCGCAAAAGCGTTGCAAAAACCGCTTATCATTCATACCCGAGAAGCGGGACAAGACGCACTTGATATTTTAGAGCAAGAAAACGCGAGCGAAATCGGTGGCATTATTCACTGCTTTACTGAAGATTGGGATTTTGCAAGACGTGCGCTAGATTTGAATTTTTACATTTCTTTTTCAGGCATCGTGACCTTTAACAGTGCAAAACAGGTTCAAGAGGTTGCGAAACAAGTGCCAGCTGATAAATTTTTAATTGAAACGGATTGTCCGTATTTATCACCCGTGCCGCATCGGGGCAGACCAAATTATCCGCATTATGTAACACACGTTGCCCAAGCGATTGCTGATTTGCGTGGTGAATCGATTGATACCATTGCAAAGCAATCTACCAAAAATTTTTACAGACTGTTTAAAAAATTATGATTTATCTGCGTTATTTTGCCAGTTTAAGAGAAACGCTCGGACGCTCAACCGATGAAATCGAAATTTTTGAGTCACAAACTGCATTAAGTGTTTGGAATCTTGCCAATCCAACTATTCCATTGCCTGAAAATACGTTAGTGGCTGTCAATATGGAATATGTGCCGCTGGATTATCCTGTGAAAAATTGCGATGAAATTGCTTTTTTCCCACCTGTCACAGGCGGTTAAAAATGAACGTCAAAATTTGTACCGAAATTTTTGACCCCTTTGCAGAAATTCAAATTTTTCAAAATCAGCTTGAACTTTCGGGGAAATTTGGTGCGACCAGTATTTTTATTGGCACGATGCGTGATTTTAATGAAGGTGACAGTGTTCAAGCGATGACGCTAGAACATTACGAGGGCATGACACAAAAACAACTTAGCAAAATGATTGAAACGGCAAAAGCGCGTTGGCAGATTTTAGACTGTTTGATTATTCATCGCGTTGGTGAAATTTTGCCAAATGAACCGATTGTTTTAATTAGTGTTTGGTCAGCACATCGCGCTCAGGCGTTTGAAGCGTGCCGTTTTTTAATTGAAGAATTAAAAGCTAATGCGCCATTTTGGAAATTAGAACAATTGACAACAAATGAAAAACGTTGGGTTGCAAAATGAAAACTCAAAACAAAAGCAAATAAACAACAATTACCACAATTAGCGACAACACGACACTAAGATGTAGCGATTCATTTTTTGCATAAACCAAATCTGCTTCAATTTGCTCTTTTAAACTTTCGTGTTTTTCAGCAGAAACTTTTTTCACAAAAGTTTCAAATTTGCGTTTCACCTCTGCTCTTTTAGCGGCTTTTTTTTCAGCCAATTGTTCTGCGAAAATTCTTCGTTCTTCTTGTTTTTCCAATTCCAAAGTCCGTTTGTGTTGTTCTGCATTTGAAATTTGCTCTTTGACTTTATCTTTAGCTCTTTCTAATGCACTTTTTTGTGTCATAAAAATCCTCCAAATCAAATGTGAATCTTAGCGTTCATTATCAGCCATTGGGCTTAAAAAACAAACGATGCTTTCAAATACGGTGACTGAGACTTTACAAGGTAATTTCTTAATCATTCGCTTTTTTAGTCTGCCGTTATTTCTGCAAACGCAACGAATTCAACACCACCGAAATCGAACTCATCGCCATTGCCGCTGACGCAATCATGGGATTTAACTTACCCGTTGCGGCAACGGGAATGGCGATAGTGTTGTAACCCAACGCCCAAAAAAGATTTTGTTTGATAATTCGCAACGTTGCGCCGCTTAATTCCATGACATCAGCAACTTTACCAATATCACCATTTACCAACGTTAAATCAGCCGTTTCAATTGCTACGTCCGTTCCCGTTCCAATTGCAAAACTCACATCGGCGGCGGCAAGCGCAGGCGCATCGTTAATGCCGTCACCAATCATGCCAACTTTTTTACCTTGTGCTTGCAATTCTCGGACAATTTCTAATTTCTGTTCGGGTTTGGCGTGAGCAATGACCGTTTTAATCCCAACTTGTGACGCAATATAACGCGCCGTTTGGTCAGTGTCGCCCGTGACCATGAGCGGTTCAATGCCTAAACGTTTTAAACGTGCAATGGCGTGTTTTGCATTTTCTCTAGGCTTGTCGGCTATGCCAAATAACGCCACTGCTTTTTTATCAATGCCGACAAACACAGGCGTTTTGCCTTGTTTCGCAAATTCACTGGCTTGTTTTTCAAGAGCTTTAATGGCGATGCCTGATTTAACCAGCCAATTTCCTGTCCCAATTAACATATCCACGCCATCCACACGCGCTTTTACGCCATGACCTGGGATATTTTCAAACATTTCAACGTGTCCAAAATCAATTTGACGCGCTTGCACATAACACACAATCGTTTTCGCTAAAAAATGCTCCGAATCGGCTTCGGCGGCGGCAACTAACGCTAATAATTGATTTTCGTCTTGCCCTGAAATGGTAATGAAATCGGTGACTTGTGGTTTTCCTTCTGTAATCGTGCCTGTTTTGTCAAAAATAATGGTGTTTAATTTCGATGCCATTTCAAGGCTACTGCCGTTGCGAATATAAACGCCTTTTTGTGCCGATTCGCCTGTCCCAACCATGATTGCCATCGGCGTGGCTAAACCGAGTGAACAAGGGCAAGCAATCAACAAAACGGCAATGGCATTTGTGAAAGCTACGCCGATTCCCGCACCAAACGCGACCGTGCTGAAAAAGGTTGCCGCTGAAACCAACATCACCGCTGGCACAAAGACGGACGAAATTTTATCGACTGTTTTTTGTATTGGTAATTTTGAAGATTGCGCTTGGTCAACCATGCGAATGATGTTGGCTAAAACGGTTTCTGTGCCAATTGCCGTAACGCGCATTTTCAAAACACCGTTGCCATTGATACAACCGCCAACGACTTTTTGATTGACATCTTTCACAACGGGCAAACTTTCGCCCGTCACCATTGATTCATCAACCGTCGAAAGTCCTTCAATCACAATGCCATCTGTGGGAACTTTTTCACCAGGTCGAATAAGTAAAATATCGCCGACTTTGACTTGTTCTAATTCAACGATAACTTCTTGATTATCTTTCAATAACGTGGCGTGTTGCGGTTGTAAATCGACTAATTTTGCAATCGCTTCGTGAGCTTTGCCTTTGGCTTTTTCTTCTAAATAACGTCCGATTAAAACAAACGTGATAATTCCCGCCGCCGAATCAAAATACAACGCGCGTTTGCCTGCAAAAACGGAATACAAACTGTAGCTGTATGATGAACCCACGCCCAACGCAATTAAGCTATCCATATTGGTCGCGCCTTGTTTGGCGAGTTTGAAGGCTTTCACAAAAAACGGTTTTCCTGCCCAAAATACAACGGGCAATGCCAGTAAATGTTGCGTCCAATGCCAAAACGGTGAAGCAGGCGCAAGCATTCCAACAGCCATGAGCGGTAAACTCAACGAACCTGCGAGAATGGCGCGGAATTTCGCTTGTTTCAAAAGTGTTTTTTCTTTTTGAATCAGCAATTGCCGTTGCGCCAAACTGTCCAAATTGTGCGCTCGATAACCGATTTTTTCGACTAACGCACAGACATTGGTGAAATCCATTTTCGCCCGAATTGCCGCCGATTCTGATGCAAAATTTACCGATGCGCTGACAATTCGCGGATCACGTTTTAACAGCATTTCGAGTAATAACGCACAAGATACGCAAGTCATACCTTCAATGGCTAAATTAAAGGTTTGAATCGGGTGATTTTCGTCTGCTTGACTTAATTCCAGCGTTTTATCTGAACGTGAAGCGTGTCCTAAATTTCCCAGTAATGCGTCCGTAAAAATGAGCAAATTTTGTTGTGACAACGTTTGCGGCTCGAATTGAATCGTAATTGAACCAATCTCAGGCACGGTTTTAACCACTAAAATCCCCGCTCGTTTTTTGAGCAGAATTTCCAAAATGTAAGCGCGTTCGATGTCTTTTAAAATCTGCGGGGAAGTCAGCCGAATGCGGCTTTTTAAAACATGAACAACGTGAGCATTTGTGAGTGTAGCGAAATCAGGAGTTTGCATGATGACACCTCGCTAAGAGTTGGCTAAATTTTTGGAATGATTTAAAGCACATCCCCCTGCGGCTATCGCCGCTCCCCCTTCAAAGGGGGAAAAACAGTAAAAATTAAAAGCAGTAGCTTTTTAATCTTTCGCCCCCTTTGAAAAGGGGGCAGCCTGAAAGGCTGGGGGATTTGCTTTAAAGCCTGAGTAACATCAGTTAATTGGATAATTTTTTGTGTTCAGCCGCGTAGGCTTCGGCTTCGCTGATAAGTTCATTCAAACTTTCTTTTTGTCGCAACACAAATTGTTTGCCATGTTCAGCGGTGTGGTCGGCAATATAGGTAATTTCATTGCGATATTGGCGCACAAAATAGCCCGTTAAAATGCCTAATCCCAACATCGCAATCGGCTGTCGAACGATAAACCCCGTTACACCTCGCGCGGCGTGCGTGACAGCAGAAACAACAATGCCTGTCGTGATACCTTTTGCCAAAATCTCAACTTTGGTGAGCGATTTATCCACTCGTTTTTTACGAATTTTTCGTTTGCTAGTTTCGTTGCTAACGGCAATTTCTTTGTTCATTTTCATTCCTAAAAACAGCGTGATTCGTTAGCGCGATTTAAGTGATTTTTTTCGATAAAGTCAAAAGCTATTTTCTTGACTTAGCATATTGAACACGTCTAGCCTAATTCGCAAAATTCAAATCCTTTGAGATTTTCCCATGACTGAAACCACCGATAACAATACTGCGTCATCCTTACTCAAAAAACTATTCGTGATTATCCTCGCACTGTCTGGAATTGCGTTTATTTTGTGGCTCGATAGTTGGTTTATGGATCATGTCGATATGCCCAGTTTTAGCGGGCATGACATGAATTACGGCTTGCTCGTTTTAGTCGGATTTTTAACCAGTTTTCATTGCGTTGGCATGTGTGGTCCTTTGATTTTGGGGTATGTCGCCAAAAATGCTAAACAAGGTCAATCTTCACACACGGCTCATTTACTCTACGGCGTTGGCAAAACCGTTTCTTATACGCTCATCGGCGCATTATTTGGTCTATTTGGCGCAATCGTCGCGTTCACACCTTACACACAAGGCGCAGTCGGCATTGTGGCAGGACTTTTTCTTGTGCTATTTGGTTTGCACATGCTGGAAGTTTTTTCGGCATTAAACCATTTTGAATTTAAACCGCCTGCTTTTTTGATGCGTTTTATTGGCAAAGAATATCGCAAACACAGCAATCCGTTTGTCATTGGTTTGTTGAATGGTTTGATGATTATTTGCGGACCTTTGCAAGCCATGTATGTGATGGCGGCAGGAACGGGAAGTTGGATGCAAGGCGCGGCGTTATTGTTTTTCTTTGGTTTAGGAACGTTGCCGTTATTGCTGGGTTTTGGATTTTTGACCAGTATTTTGTCGAAAAGTCTAACGCCGAAATTACTCAAAGCCTCTGGTGTGATTGTGATGGCGTTGGGCGTAATTATGCTCAATCGCGGTTTAACGGTCACAGGCACAGGACTGGATTTTAATACGCTGGTAGCGCGAGTTTCACAGGAGTTTTCACCAACTGTTTCTGAATCACCTTCATGCGAAGCCGAGCAAACGATTCACATGGATGTTTTAAAAAGTCGTTTTCAACCTAACAAATTCACGTTACGCAAAGGCGTTCCCGTGAAATGGGTGATTGATGTCAAAGAGTTAAACGAATGCAACAAAGAAATCGTGGTGCAGAAATACGGCTTGAATATCAAATTGCAAAAAGGCTCACAAATTATTGAATTTACGCCAACAGAAGCAGGCGTTGTGCCGTGGAGTTGTTGGATGGGCATGATTCCAGGCACGTTTATTGTGGTTGAAGATGCGCCGCCCGTGGTTGCTGAAACTAACACGCAAAAACTACCAGTAATTGCGCCTGAAACCGAAACACCGAAAAAAGATTTACTTCAAGAAATGAAAGTGTTTTGGCAAAAATGGTTGGCATTTTATGAACGGGTGATTGATTAAAGTGTGTCATATCACGCAATGCAGTGTGTCATATCACACAGTTTTTTGATTTTTTGAGTGGTTGAAATTTTTAACCAACTGGAAAGTAAGCAATTATTTTATTGGCGTGAATTTCGCAGTAAATCTACAAATTCGATAAGGAGAGATAGCAATGTCAGAATTACAAGAAGTTATTCAACAAGAAATTCAAGACGCGGCAAGGAGTTCTGTTAGCTCAACGGTTTTAACAGGTTCGGTCGCCACTGCAACCGCCGTTGGGTTAAGTCAATCGGTGCGAGGTGTTTTAAAACATCCGCTCGTTATGTTTGGCGTGGGCATGGCGATTGGTTTTGCGTTGCACAAGTATCGTAAAAATATCATTTCCTGCGTGAAACAAGATGAAATTCATCGGGCTTGAAATTAGAAATTCCTCGTTATTTTTCTTGTGTCTTTTGACGCAAGTGGTGGTTTTAGCATTGTTATTATTTCATGCCAACGTGAGTGAAAACACTCAACAAGGTAATTTGGCAGAAAAAGCTGATTTAGTGAAAACATGGCAACTCACGGATTTATGTTTATTCACTGAAGCGCGTTATACCCGCCATCTTTCACAAGCTGATTTAAACACCACTTTTCAAGACCACCCGTTTTCATTTGAGCATTTCCCTTCGGGTTCTTTCACTCAGCCTTACACTGAATTAGGTCAATAACGATGAATCATTGGCTACAAAAACAACGCTATATTATTGATTTCACGATTTCTTCGCTGTTGCGTCGAAAAGTGAAAAATCTTGGTTTGCTCGCGCTGTACTCACTCATCGTGTTTATTTTGGCTTCGACGATGTTTTTTACTTATTCGATTAAAAAAGAAGCCGCGTTGATTTTGCAAAGTTCGCCTGAAATCGTGGTGCAAAAAATTGTTGCAGGGCGACATGATTTGTTGCCTGTTTCTTATTTGGACGGCATTAAAAAAATTCGTGGCGTGGCAAAAGTCGAAAGTCGTTTATGGGGTTATTACTACGACAGTTTAGTGAAAGCCAATTACACCGTGCTTACGCCGCCGCATGAAGTTACTGAAACGCCAACCGAAAGCAAAAAGCCTGTTGTCACCCGCGAAGCCGAAGCAGAAATTAAACCGTTGTTTGACTGGCACGGCACAAAATTAGAATCAGGCAATTTAATTATTGGTAACGGTGTCGCGCGTATGCGTGAACTGGGCAAAGACGACTACATGCCGTTTCGCGCTCACGATGGCACGATTTTGAATTTCAAAATTGCCGATGTTTTGTCAGCAGAATCGGAACTCGTGTCGTCGGATTTGCTGATGATGACCGAAGACGATTTTAGAAAACTGTTTGGCATCGAGCCGCAATTTGTTACTGATGCCACCGTTGTTGTTAAAAATCCCAGTGAAATGGGCATGATTGCCTTAAAAATTAAAGAGCGTTTGATTGATTCGCGTCCGATTATTCGTGATGAAATTTTACGAACTTACGATTCGATTTTTAATTGGCGTGGCGGGATGATGATTGTGATTTTTTCGGCGGCAGTGTTGGCATTTGTGATTTTTGCGTGGGATAAGGCTTCGGGTTTGAGTGCGGGAGAACGTCACGAAATCGGGATTTTAAAAGCGATTGGTTGGGAAACGGGCGACGTGATTGAAATGAAATTTTGGGAAGGCGCAATTATTTCGCTGACCGCTTTTTTTAGCGGCGTAATTTTCGCTTACATTCACGTTTTCTTTGCGGGTTCACCTGTGTTTGAACCAGCGTTAAAAGGGTGGTCAAGTTTATATCCGAATTTCAAACTCACGCCGTTTGTGAATATCGAACAGTTGACGACGTTATTTTTCTTAACGGTTGTACCGTACACCGTTGCGACGATTGTTCCGATTTGGCGAGCCGCAACTATTGACCCTGACACCGCCATGCGTAACACAGGAGAATAATCATGATTGAATTGCACAATGTTAAAAAAGTGTTCAATGCGGGAAATCCAAGCGAATTTTCAGCCATTAACGGCGTGAATTTACACATTGAAGAAAACAAAGTGACTGTTCTCAAAGGTCCAAGCGGTTCAGGAAAAACTACGTTGCTTAGTATCGTTGGTTGTATGAGCCGACCTTCTGCGGGACGAGTAAAACTCAAAGACCGCGAAATCACTAGTTTGCCCGAACGCTTTTTAACCGATATTCGCCGCTCCACGTTTGGTTTTATTTTCCAGCAACCGAATTTAATTAAAGGCATTTCGGTTTTAGAAAATGTGATGTTGCCAGCGTATCCGTTAGGCGGTTCACGGTTGCATTTGAAAAATAAAGCTCTGCACAGTTTGGCGGAATTGAATTTAACCAACAAAGCCACGTCAAAAGTCGAATGGCTGTCAGGCGGCGAAGCACAACGGGTTTCGATTGTGCGTGCGCTCATCAATGACCCGTCGATTATTATTGCAGACGAACCGACCGCACATTTAGATACCAAATTGTCGTATCGATTCATGGAAATCATCGAAAAATTCAAAGCCGACGGTAAAACCGTGATTATCACCAGTCATGACCCGCTGGTGTACGATTCGACCATTGTTGACCGCGTGGTGAATTTTCGTGATGGACAAATTGAGGACAAGCCAGCGTGATTTTGCATCCAACGGTTATTGCCAATTTATTATCCTCGTATGTCGGCAGTTTTATGTTGGTGTACGCGGCGTATTATGGAATGCAGATTATTCGCCATTGGAACATCGAAAGTGGCGACGAATTACAACTGATTTTAGAGCGTAAAACCTACCTCATTTCAACCTTGCTCAGTTTTGTATTTGGCTTGCAAGCGTTATCACTTTTTCTGTTTGTGTTCACCGCAGACAGTTTGACGAAATTATTTGTCGGCGCAATGTGTGCGGCGGGAACGCTTAATGTCAACGAGTTTGGTTATCCAACCTTGATGCTCAAAATTGTGAATTTCATTTTGGCGGGGCTGTGGCTGGTTCTCAATCACGCCGACAATCAAGGCTACGATTATCCACTGATTAAGAAAAAGTATTTGTTGCTAGTTGCCGTCGCGCCGTCGATTGTGTTGGAAACGCTGTTGCAAAGTGCGTATTTCCTAAAAATGGAACCAAATGTGATTACCTCGTGTTGTGGCAGTTTGTTTAGCGGTGAAGGTGGACAAAGTAGCGACGGGTTAGGTTCTGACATTGCCTCATTGCCAGCCATGCAAATGATGACCATTTTTTACGTTTCGATGGCAATGACGCTAATTAGCGGACTGATTTTTTATCTCAAACGCATTGGCGGCTATGTTTATTCGGCGTTGAGTTTTATCACGTTTGTGATTTCGCTGATTTCGATTGTGTCTTTTATCTCGCTTTATATTTACGAATTGCCCACGCATCACTGTCCGTTTTGCATCATCATGGAAGGTTATCACTATGTCGGTTATGTGTTGTATATGTTGCTTTTTGGCGCGGTCGTTTCGGGAATTGGCGTGGGAATTTTGATGCCATTTCATTACGTTGCCAGTTTGAAAGAGGTGCTAGACGACATGATTGCCAAACTCGCGTTGATGTCAATTATTTTGTATGGCTTATTTAGCGCATTGGTAACGTATGAAATTGTTTTTTCTAACTTAATTATGTGAACGCTATGAAAACACACCGCTTTTTTTATCTCACGCTTTGGACATTATTTTTAACTTTCTGTTTAAACGTCAATTTTGCAACAGCCGCTGAATCGTCTGTTGAAATTAAAGAAACTGACCGTTGCCCTGTGTGTGGAATGTTTGTTTATAAATATCCGAAATGGGTGGCACTCATTACGTTTAAAGATGGTGGACATTATTTTTACGATGGTGCAAAAGATATGTTTAAACACATTTTTGATACCGCGAAATATACGCCCAATCGCACTGCTGAAGGAATTAAAGATATTTCCGTTACCGATTATTACGACGTGGAATTGATTGATGCAAAAACCGCGTTGTATGTGAAAGGCTCTGACGTTTTAGGGCCGATGGGACATGAGTTAATTCCATTTAAAGACCAAGCATCCGCACAAGAATTTTTAGAAGACCACAAAGGCAACGCCATTTTGCATTTTCAAGAAATTACGCCTGCTGTGATTAGCGAATTAGATGCAAGTGGCAAAGGTCATCAACACGCAAACTAATATGTCACATTGGTTAAACATTCTTGTTAGCTGTGTTTTGCTTGTTGCGTTAACAGGCTGTAACAAGCGCGGCGGTTTGCAAATTGATGACACTGTGCCACACGTTACGTTGCCTGATTTCAAAGGCAAAACGGTTGAACTCCCGCAAAAAGGCAACGTGATGCTAGTGCGTTTTTGGTCGCTCGAATGCGGATTTTGTGACAAAGAAATGTTGTTTAGTTTTGAATCGCTTTATCAAAAACATAAACAGCAAAATTTTGTACCCGTTGCAGTAAATGTCAGTCTAATTGAAGCGAATGACGAGCGAATAAAACGTTTTGAATCGCTAACTTATCCGATGCTGGTTGATGAACGCGGGATTGTGGCAAACAAATTTGGCGTGATTGCCTTGCCAACGACTTTTGTGATTGATGCACAAGGACGATTGCAAAAAAAAATCAGTGGTGAAGCCAGTTTGGAAGAACTGGAAAATCAGGTTTTACAACTCCTACCTAAAGGAAATTCCAATGAATAAAGTCATAAAAACCGCGTGGATAATTTTATTCATGCAACTGCTTTTTCTAAGTGGACAATTGCAAGCCGCCGAAGAACGCGCGAGTTGTCGTGTTTGTGGCATGTGGATTGATGAATATAAAAGAACCGCCGCCGAATTAGTTTATAAAGATGGAAAAAAAGAATTCTCGTGTGGCGTGGCGTGTATGTTGCGAATGATTGAAGATGAAGGTGGAATTTCTGCTTTTGAATCCGTTAAAGTGCATGATTGGGTCACGGGGAACTTAGTCGATGCCGAAAGCGCAACGTATGTGGTGGGCAGTAAAGTGATTCCTGATATGGTGCCGAATTACATTGCTTTTGCAAATCGAGCTGAAGCCGAAGCCTTTGCCGCAAAAGAAGGCGGCGATATTATGGACTTTGGCATTGCTTACG
>Ga0172375_10002566_pt1 | contig 28220 bp, 29 predicted proteins | sample LakKiv1m_FD_114537 | JGI IMG/M metagenome (GOLD analysis project Ga0172375, IMG submission 114537) | Freshwater microbial communities from Kabuno Bay, South-Kivu, Congo - kab_092012_11.1m | ecosystem: Environmental > Aquatic > Freshwater > Lake | place: Democratic Republic of the Congo... | reverse complement strand
TAGAAACGATCAACAGATATATTAAAGATCCAGGGAAGTAGAGGCGAAAATGGCAGTCGTGCATAAGTTCATCGGCAAGCCAGATGATTATCGGTGGGAAAACGTCACAGTTCGCGAATACGGAGATGAGTTCGAAGGAGTGACGCGTCAGGTTTTTGTTGGTCCGGATGAGGATTCCAACAATTTTCATATGCGCTATTTTCGTCTCGAACCTGGTACGCATAGTAATCTGGAACGGCATGCGCATGAGCATGGTGTTATTATTCTTCACGGGCAAGCCAGGGTTCAATTAAATGATAAATTCGTTGATGTGGTCCAGAATGATACGATCTTCATCGCAGGCAATGATCTGCATCAATTTGTGGTTACCGGAGATCAGCCCCTGGGCTTTTTGTGCGTCATCAAAGCAAAGTAAACATTAACATAGGATAAGCCATGAATTCCAGAGAACGCGTTATTCGAGCGATCAACCATCAGGAACCGGATCGTGTTCCAATGGACCTTAATCCGCTTCATGATTTTTATATTGCCATAAAACAATATCTTCACCTTGAAATCGAAGAAAAGGTTAAGCACAATTATGCAATGGAGGTTATCCCGCATCCGCAGGTTCTCCAAAGATTGGGGATTGATATTTCATCAGTAAAGCTCGGTTCACCCAGCGTTAAGAAAAAAGAACCTCGCAGCGATGGCCTGGTAGAAGATGATTGGGGAATACTTTATAAGATTGTCTCTCAGCCGGGCGGCGGAAGTTATTATGAGGTTGTTAGATCCCCTTTAGCTGACGCTAAAATTTCTGATCTGGCTCATTATCCCTGGCCCATCCCTGATCTTCCAGGGAGGGGAGAAGAAGCTGAGAAGAATGCGAAGGCGCTTTTTGAGGATACAGAATTCGCGATCCTTGGGCGTTTTGGCGGGGCGATAACGGAAACAGCGATCAATATGCTGGGGATGGAAAACTGGATGGTACGGCTTGCCTCAGACCCGGAATTTATAGAAGCTTTATTAGCGAAGATCACCGATATCGTGATCGCTCTTGATCGCATCGGACTTGAAGCCTCTGCAAAATATCTTCAGATCTATAAGGCCAGCGGTGAGGACCTGGGTATGCAGACCGGTCCCTTGTACTCAATGAAAATGTTCAGAAACCAGTTTCTGCCGCATTTTGAACGCCGCTTCCAGGCTGCCAGGAGTTATCTGGATAGCGTCAACCCTTCAGTTAAGATCATGTTGCATTCCTGCGGCAGCATTAGCAAATTTCTTCCTGATCTGATCGATTCAGGAATTAACATCATCGATCCGATCCAGCCGCACGCTGCAGCCATGAATTCGGCCGACTTAAAAGCTGACTTTGGAGATAAGCTCACCTTTCACGGTGGGATCGATATCCAGCAGGTGCTGCCCTTTGGTACAAAAGAAGAAATAGAAGCGGAGGTTCAGACCCGCATCAATGACCTGGGACCAGGGGGAGGTTACATCCTCGCGCCTGCTCATAATGTGCAGGCTGATGTTAAACCTGAAAATATAATTTACATGATCGAAGCAGTAAGAAAATTTGGCTGCTATCCAATTTCCTGAGATTCTTTGACTTTAGAATGAAATTTTAAATTCGAACAAGCGATCAATTTTGTTGATCGCTTGTTTTATTGATTAATGGTTTTGTCTTTTATGCTAAACAATTTGTGTTCAACCACCTTTTCCTGGGTCAGATTTAATGGTGATGGTATGGTTTCAATGCCCTGGTTGCGATGAAAAGCGGCATATATTGCGAGATCTTCTCATATTCCCAGATGTCTTCGTAGAAACCGATCAAATAAAAACCAGCATCCAGCTGGCCGCCAATCTGGTCTTCCAGGGAATGTCCAAACTCCAGGGGTTCATTTAATCCAAGCCGTTTTTCACGCTCTTCATCGCTCAGGCTGGTCAGGTCTGAATAGGGCACCGGATAGCGCACCTGAAAAATCCCCTGATCAAAAAGATCCCAATCAAAACTATCCCGGATGGGGTTGCAGAATCCGGAGATCAAAGTGCCGCCCGGGCGCAGAATCCGGAAAGCTTCATTCCAGACAGGGCGGATAATTGGGATGAAACAATTGGAGATCGGATGAACGATGAAGTCAAAGGATGAATCCTGAAAAATGGATAGATCCACCATATCACCCTCAACCGTCTTGATCTCCAATTCTTCTCTCTCGGCAACAAGCCTGTCCTGGTCGAGCTGACGCGGAGAATTGTCAAAAACGGTGACATCTGCACCAGCCGCAGCCAGAAGCGGGCCTTGCTGTCCGCCGCCGGATGCCAGGCAGAGAACTTTAAGCCCTTTTAAAGAAGGAAACCAATCAGCGGGAACAGGTTTGGTTGGGGTGAGCAGGATCTTGATATTTCCAAGGCGTGCTTCTGCGATCTCTTCAGGGGAGACCGGGAGCGTCCATTCATTTCCCTTTTCTACTTCTTTATTCCAGGCATTCTTGTTAAATGCAGTAACATCAATTTTAGGTTTCATGATCATCCATGCACAAAAGTCTTTGGATAACAGTGAATAAAAAATGTTATCATGAAAAAAACATCGAGGTGGAAAATGAGAGAACTGCATATCCTAAATCAACTGCGTTTTGCCCGGTCCGAGTTTCAGAGAGGATTTGAAGGCGTCAGCGAAGAAGACAGTCAGCGGCGGCTTATGCCGATTAACAGTATTGCCTGGATCGTTGGTCACCTCGCCTGGCATGAGCAGCATTACTGGCTAAAGCGAGCCCAGGGTATTATTCCATTCCCAAGGTTGGATGAAGTTGCCGCAAATGGGAAACCACCCGCGGAGGTTTCATTGAAGGAAATGTCTGATCTTTGGCAAGAAGTGATTAATGTCTCAGAGGATTATTTGATCAACCTTTCAAAAAATGACATGGAAAAGAGACTGGTGGTCAACGGCAAGGAATTGGCGGCCAACATTGGTACCATGATAACGCGCGTTACTTATCACTACTTTTATCATATTGGAGAAATGCAGGCAGTCCGTCAGCTTCTTGGCCATAAGGATTTACCGAGTTACATTGGAAATGGCATTGAAACGCTCGGTGAGTTTTATTGGGATATGTAGTCAAAAAGTAATCAGTCAACTCCCTTCAATTCAGAAACTCAGGGTCCTATTCCTGCGTAAGTATTCTTAAATCCTAACCTTTGGAGGTGCGGAATGGATCCGCTCTGGTTTAAGTATTTCTATCTGGCTGGTGTGCTATTCACATATCTTGTCCGCATATCCAGAGTGGCAGAATCTGCCCGGCACTCAAAAAAAGAGGATATCCTGTCACCAAAGGATAAGGTCAAGCGCGAAGGTGTTTTGATCTCGGTCCTCATGCTTTTTTGGTTCGCCGCCTCCCAGGTTTTGCCAATTATTTACACCTTCAAAAATGCCTTTTTCTTCGCAGAAATTACACTGCCTTTCTGGATGGGCATTTTGGGTATTGTGATCTTTGTTTTTGCGCTTTGGCTTTTATGGCAGGCGCATCATGATCTTGGAAAGAACTGGTCATCAACGGTTCAGATCAGATCTGAGCAGGCTTTGGTTACCCAGGGGATCTATCACTTTCTTCGCCACCCGATCTATACTGCGCATATTCTGTGGGGGTTTGCCCAGGCATTAATGCTGCAAAACTGGCTGGTTGGGTGGGGTGGATTGCTTTTTATTATCCCGGTTTTCCTGATCCGCATCCCTAATGAGGAAAAGACCATGATCAACCAATTCGGTGATGCCTATGTTGAGTATATGAAAAGTGTTGGCGGCGTTTTTCCAAAATTCAAGCGGGAGAAGGTTCAATCTTGATCTTCTTGGGTGATTCCGGGATGATCCCATATGGGAAAATTAATATCAGCGAATAGTTTTTCTTACTCCTCAGTAATCAGAAAAAGAGAAGTGAGCGCTTTTACTGGCTTGTCGGTCTTGATCGCAACCTCGTCGCCTTGCTTGGCAGCAAGGATGGTTTCATGTTCGATCTGCATGGAAGTGATCTGCTGTATGAAATCAGAACTGTGCCCAAGAAAATGCACAGCATCGCCTTTTGCCAGTGAATTTGAAATCAGAACAGTGGCAACACCCAGGCGGTCAAAATAATGAGTGACCTCGCCAACGCGTGTTCCGGTCATGAGGTTTTCTCCTGCGGAATCTCCGCTTAATTAAATTATAAGGTTTCTGTCAATCATCAGAAGGGATACAATATTCGCAATGAACGCCATTGAGATAAATGACCTGAAAAGAGTATATAAAACCACTATTGGATTGATCCGCCGAAAGATTAAGGAAGTTGTTGCCGTCGATGGCATCTCCTTTGATGTCCGTGAAGGGGAATTGTTTGGTTTGCTCGGACCAAATGGGGCTGGCAAGACAACAACAGTGAAGATGCTTACAACACTCCTCATACCGACCGGCGGATCCGCAACGATCCAGGGGTTGGATGTGGTTAAAGATGCCGATAAGGTGCGCCCAAGGATCGGTTTTATTTTCGGCGGCGAGCGCGGGCTTTACTGGCGGCTTTCGGGACTGGACAACCTGCGTTATTTTTCAACGCTCTACTATGTCGATCCGGAAGTCTCCAAAAAACGAATCCCGGAATTGATCGAGATGGTCGGTCTGACCGGGCGTGAAAAAGAAAAAGTGGAGGGGTATTCCCGCGGTATGCGGCAGCGTCTTCATATTGCCCGAGCACTGCTGCATGATCCCCAGGTGCTGTTCCTGGATGAGCCAACCATCGGGTTGGATCCTATTGGGGCTCGTGAACTACGTTCAGCTGTTTTGAATTTGCAATCCGCCAAGAAGACCATTTTATTAACCACGCATTATATGTTTGAGGCGGATGCGCTATGCCAGCGCATCGCAGTGATCAACCAGGGAAAGATCGTGGCGCTGGACACACCCGAAAAATTAAAAGAAACAGTTTGCGACCTGTCAGTTGTTGAGATCGAGGTTTTCGGTATTCCGCCGGAATACATCGACAAGATCGCTCAACTGAATATTGTGGATAGTGTGGCAGTGGAAAATCATGACCAGCGTTCGGTCATTCTGGTCCACACGCCTAATGGACCGGAAGCGATACCTTTGCTTATCGAACAGCTTGCAGGATTAAAACTGGGCAAGATCGTTACGCGCCAGCCTACTTTGGAAGACGCATATGTGCGCCTGGTTGGAGGAGCGGAATGACCTGGGATCATTTCAAAAAGACGGTCAATGTTGTCACAATGGCCTTCGAAGTTGAAATGCGCCAGAACTTGACGGACGGTTTTGTGCTCTTTGGAATTCTGCTGCAGCCGCTGATCATTGCTTTTATGGCCTTGTGGATGCTCAAGGAAAAAGGACCGGATTACTCCATTTTCGTGGTTGTGGGGTCAGGAATGACCGGCCTGTGGACCACACTGCTTTTTCAGGGTGGTAATAGCATTACCGGCGAGCGCTGGAATGGAACTTTGGAGCCGTTGGTTGGGTCACCGAGTTCTCTGCAGGTGATCGTTTTTGGGAAAGTGCTGGCCAATATTTCTCAATCGCTGTTTTCGATGGTCGTTTGTTACAGCATCATCTCTTTTGTCATCGGCTATCCTCTGGTCATTGTTGATCCGATGCTCTTCCTCATTTCCCTGGTTTTTTCGATCTTTGCTTATGTCTGTTTTGGGCTGCTGATCGCTTCCCTTTTTATTTTGATCCGTGATATTGGCCGCATGATCAATACCCTGGAATTCCCGGTGTATATCCTGTGCGGTTTCCTGTTTCCGATCACTATGCTGCCTGGCTGGACAACCCCTTTCAGTTATCTGCTCTCGCCTTACTGGGCAGCACAGGCACTGCATGGAGCGGCGAGTGGGTCTGCGACGCCAGCCCAATTATTAATGTATTGGGGTTTACTGCTGGGATTCAGCGTGATCTATGTGGTGGCATCCCGCTGGCTATACCGGGTGATTCTTTATAAGGCGCGGGTTGATGCTTCTCTGGACACCGAGGGTTAGGCGCATGGGAAAAAGATTAATATCCAATTTCCGCATTTTTATCGAAGGTGCGATCCTAGCTTACCGCGCTCTTTTCCGCTGGTTGCAGCCTTCAACGTATTTGGCATCCAAAGTTCTGGCGCCGCTCACCATGATGATTTTCTTTGTATTCATTGGGGCTTATGCCAACGGCAGCAACAGCGCATCGTATTACGTCATCGGTAATGCACTCATCTTCACCGCATCCAGCGGCATCTTCGGCGTCACTATGAGCATTGGCGGGGAACGCTGGACCGGTACGCTGCCCTACCTTTTTGGATCTCCGGCAAACCGCCTGGTGATGTTTTCCGGCCGCTCCCTGGTTCATATTCTCGATGGCATGCTCGGTGTATTTATCGGGCTTGGATGGGGTGTGCTCTTGTTCGGTTTAGACCTCACAAAGACCGATCCATTGGCCTTGGGTTTTGTGATCCTGGTGACGACTTTCAGTACGGCAAGCCTGGGATTGCTCATGGGCTGCCTGAGCCTGATCACGCGCAATGTAATGCTGGTGAACAATACCATGTACTTTTTGCTCCTGTTATTTTCGGGTGCAAACCTGGTAGTTGAGACGCTGCCTAAATGGATGCAGGTGGTTTCTGCCGGACTGCCTTTAACGCGCGGGATCACCGCTTCCAGGCTGATCATCAGCGGGGGAAAGCTGCAGGAAGTGCTCCCGATGATGCGTGTTGAATTCCTGATCGGATTGGGATTATCGCTTTTAGGATATGTAATGTTCAGAGTCTTTGAAACCAAGGCAAAACAACTTGGCACCCTGGACATATTTTAGATAAAATTCAGCCATGCCCGAAAAACCAGTCTATCTGGACTATAACGCAACAACGCCTGTTGATCCCAGAGTTGCAGATGCAATGCTGCCTTACCTCTATGAAAAGTTTGGCAATCCCTCGAGCAGCCATGCTTTCGGTGCAGAAGCAAAATTGGGAGTTGAAAAGGCGAGGCGCGAAATTGCGAACATGCTGGGCTGCAAAGCAGAAGAGATCATATTTACAAGCGGAGGATCTGAGGCCAACAACCTTGCCATAAAGGGTATTGCCTTTGCTAACCGAAGTCGCGGAAACCATATCATTACATCGGCAGTGGAACATCCCGCGGTTTTAGAGGTGTGCGCATTCCTTGAGACTCAGGGTTTTATGGTTACGTATCTCCCAGTAGATGATTTTGGCTTGGTCGATCCGGCAGGTGTGGAAAACGCGATCCTGCCAACGACGATCCTGATCTCGGTCATACATGCCAACAATGAGGTGGGTACAGTCCAAACAGTCGAGGTGATCTCGGAAATTGCGCATAGGCATAATATCCTCGTGCATACAGATGCTGCCCAATCCATTGGTAAGATCCCCGTTCGGGTAGATGATCTGGGTGTTGACTTGCTGTCCATCGCCGGGCATAAGGTTTACGCACCCAAGGGAATTGGGGCGCTTTATATCCGCACGGGAGTTGAATTGAGCAAACAGATCCATGGCGCAGCGCATGAGCATAATATCAGAGCGGGCACTGAAAATGTACTGGAGATCGTTGGCCTTGGAAAGGCCTGTGAACTTGTCGCAGAGAACCTGGCAAGCTTTTCGGAGCATCTTCGGGAAAACCGTGATCTTCTTGAGCAGGGGATCAAGGCAACTTTTCCTTGGGTAAAGGTCAATGGGCATCCAGATAACCGCTTGCCAAATACCAGCAGCATTAGTTTTCGCGATTTGGAAGCCAACACCATCCTGTCCGAAATGGTCAATGTGGCTGCATCTGCCGGGGCTGCCTGCCATGCCGAGCATGTGGATGTTTCACATGTGCTGCAAGCCATGCGGGTGCCGATGGATTATGCCATGGGAACCATCCGTTTTTCGGTGGGAAGAAATACGACGAAAGAGGAAATTGAGAGGGCTCTAGGTGAAATTCGCGCATTAATTCAACGATTAAAGCCGAAGGAGAATTCAGCAACAAAAATTGCCGATACTGAGAAAATTCGCTTGACCCAATTCACCCATGGATTGGGATGCGCGTGCAAACTTCGCCCGCAATTATTGGAAGAAGTGCTCAGGGATATGCCTGTTCCTGAAGACCACCGTATTCTGGTTGGAACCGAAACAGCTGATGATGCGGCCGTATTTCTGATCTCACCGGAAAAAGCGATCGTTCAAACTGTTGATTTTTTCACTCCTATTGTGGATGACCCATACCAATTTGGCTCGATCTCAGCAGCCAATTCCTTAAGTGATATTTACGCCATGGGAGCAAAGCCTGTTTTTGCACTCAGTATCGTCGGATTTCCAACCAATCGCCTGCCAGTTTTAGTTCTGAAAGCCATCCTTAAAGGCGCAACTGACAAAGCGTCAGAAGCCGGGATCGCGATCATCGGCGGTCATACTCTTGATGATACAGAGCCAAAATTCGGGTTGGCGGTCACAGGTGAAGTTCATCCCGATAGGATCTGGACGAATTCCAAGGCTCAGGAAGGCGACGTGCTGATATTGACCAAGCCGATCGGCACCGGTATCCTGACAACGGCGCTAAAACAAGGTCTGCTGAAAACTGCCGACTCAAAGCAGGTGATCATGCAAATGGCGGAATTGAATAAGCAAACCTCTGAAGCAGCTCGTGAATTCGATGTGCATGCCTGTACTGATATCACCGGATTTGGTCTGCTGGGCCACCTGCTGGGGATGATGAGAGCTTCCGGTAGGTCAGCCGAGATCCGATCTTCAAGTGTTCCTTTGCTCGATAAAGCCTATGAGATGGCAGTGGGCGGTGCCATTCCTGGCGGCACCAGGAATAATATGGATTACACCGATCCTGAGGTTGAGTATTCAACGAATATCTCTTATGCTGTAAAAGTCCTGTTGAATGATGCCCAGACCTCAGGCGGATTGCTGTTGAGTCTGCCGGGGCCTCAGGCAGTACTTCTGATCCAGAAGATATCCGACCAGGGAAAGACGGCTTATAAAATAGGAAATGTGATAAAACAGCAGGATAAAAAAATCCTTGTCAAATAGAGAAACCATTGCCGCTTCTGAATAAACGAAATACCGCTTTCCTTCAAATCTTTATCACGACCATCTTTTGGGGAACAACTTATGTTCTTGTCAGGATAGGACAGTCAGACCTTGGCCCCATGACACTCGCTGGAATTCGTTATACGCTGGCAGGTCTAATTCTGCTGCCCTTCATAAAGATAAACAAGATTCAGTTAAAAGATTACCGTAAGAATTTTTGGCAGTTGGCCCTGCTTGGGATCCTTTCTTTTACAATCGCTAACGGCGCATCAGGTTTCGCACTGGTTTATTTGCCTTCAACCACCGTTTCATTCGTGACAAGTCTAACAACACCCCTGGTTTTGCTTTTGGGTATTTTTTTCTTGAATGAAATTCCGAATGCTATGAAGATCGCCGGAGTTGCATTATCGATCGTTGGATTGGTCATGTACTTTCCCTCTCAAACCCTTTCATTTAATAACCCGGGATATTGGTTCTTATTGATCAGTCTTCTGGGATTTGCCTTTTATACTATTTTGGGCAGGTTCGTGGCTCGTTCAGGAAGTGTACCTTTCCTGGTTCAGACCTCCCTTCCATTTGTTATTGGCGGGGGATTGCTTTTAACTTTTGCGCTGATTTTTGAAGGATTGCCCAGCTTCAGTGTTCAATCAATACTGATACTCATTTGGATGGTGACCTTTAATTGCATTATTGGTTATCTCTTATACAATCAGTCATTGGCGGTTCTTACCGCGCTTGAAGTGAATATGGTCACAAAGCTTCAAATGTTCTTTTCGGCTGTATTTGCATTTTTTCTTTTAGGTGAAAAAATTACTTTCATTCAGATCCTGGCAATGGTGGTGGCTTTTCTGGGCGTGTATCTTGTTCAAAAACAAACTCGCATCAAACCTGTAATTCCTCAGTAAAATCTTACAAATATCATATACATAGTGATAATTATTCGGTTTAATATAGACTTCATAACGGAGGTATTTATGAGAACGAAGACCTACACATTGTTAATCGTTACAGGATTATTTTTGGCAGCATGTGCACCCGTGGCAGTTATGCCCGCTGAATCCGTGGCTGCTGAAAAGCCTACTGAGGCTGTTGTCGCCACCGAGCCAACTTCTGAACCAGCACCTGCTGTTGCACCTACCGAGGCAGTTATGGCAGCTGAAGTAAGTTTCAGCAAGGATATTTGGCCTGTGATCGAATCATTTGCTTTGAAGGCACATGGTGGAAAGGGCGGAGTATTTCTAGAAAGTTATGAAGATATTATGAAGTATGTTGTGCCTGGTGATCCAAAAGCCAGCATGCTTTATAAAAGGCTGACTGCTGATGGCGTTGCACAAATGCCACCCAATGGTCCACTGCCAGCAGAAACTGTCCAGCTCTTCTACGACTGGATCATGCAGGGTGCGAAGAATAATTAATTTATAAAATAATAAAAAAATGAACCCGCTGATGCCAGCGGGTTCTTGAATTAAAACAACGGTTATTCCTTTAAGAGAATATCTTTATAACCTTCGATATTTTCAACGGGTTGCGGGTAATTCATCTTTAATTTTTGCAGGGTTTCAACAATGATCTTGGCGATAACCAGGTCGCGGTACCAGTTCTGGTTGGCAGGAATAATATACCAGGGAGCGGCGGGGGTGCTGGTCTTGCTAATCGCTTCTTCATAAGCGCGCATGTAATCTCCCCATAATTTTCTTTCTTCTATGTCGTTTGGATTGAACTTCCATTGTTTCTTTGGAATATCGATCCTTTCCATTAACCGATTCCTTTGCTCATCTTTGCTTATATTCAGGAAGAATTTCAGAATGGTGGTCCCTTCATCGGCTAATAGTTTTTCAAACTGCGCTATGTGATCGTAACGCTTTTCCCAGACCTTTTTGGGCACAAGGTTGTGAACCCTAACAACCAGCACATCTTCATAATGTGATCGGTTGAAAATTACAATTTCTCCGGATTGCGGAGTTTTTGCATGGATGCGCCAGAGATAATCATGTCCGAGCTCAACCGGTGTGGGAACCTTAAAACTCGCAACCGAGACACCCTGGGGATTTACGCCCTTGAAAATGGATCTGATGGTGCCATCTTTACCACCTGTGTCCATCGCCTGCAGGATGATCAGCACTTTGTGCTTGTTCTCCGAATACAGCAATTGCTGAAGCTCGATCAGCTTAGCGCGCAGTTTTTTTAATTCTTTCTTGGCGCCGGCCTTATCCTTCAGCCACCATGAGGTATCCTGGGAATCGAATTTCTTGAGGTTGAATTTTTCATTATGATCGATGCGGTAATCATTTATCATTTCTTTACCCTATCCTTTATTTGCTGCTAATATCCTTTTCATCATTTCTTTATCGGCCTTAAGCAATCCGGAAGCCGGCAGCCGTATTACCAGTTCAGCCCAATCCCGGTTCTTTCGAAAAACACTTTCAAAGATCGGCAGCGCTTCATCAATATGTCCGGTATCAGCAAGGGTGACAGCCTGCCAGAAAGGCATTTCTTCGATCTCGGGTGCCATTGCAGCCGCCATTGAGTATTTATCTTTGGCTGCTTCATTGAAACCCTTTGCCAGCAGCGCGTCGCCTTCGTTCATAAGATCAAATGATTTATTGATCTTTAAAAGTCTATTCAATTCCCTCAGTGGTTCAGGATGGTCGTCAACGCGCAGATTGACAAGCACATGGCGCCAGGGTTCATCACTTTTTTCACCCTCCGCAACCAGCATTGCAGCGCTTTGTTTCCCTCTGATGTCTCCCCCAGCCTCCTGAGCCGCGAATAATGCTGCCAACATTCGGCTGGCCAGATCGCCTTTTGCAGCGAGAAATGCTTTTTCCATGGCTGGCCACACCGAGTCATTTTTCATCATGTTGGCCTGGACTGAAAAAGTATCTCCTGCGATATGCCCTGCTGACTGGATGCAGCGTTCCCCGGTATGTACCGCAATCTTTCCGGAATTATCGACAATTGCCACTTGCCTGACTCCCTGATCCTTGTCTTCCGCAAGCAAGAGGTCCAGGGCTTCCCGCGGGGATCTTCCCTCACGGAGAAGGTCCAGGCTTTTTGGGCCATAACTGATCTCGACCATGGATTGCGTGGCAACAGCGCCAACACCTGCTTCGATCCAGGGGCATATGGCGCCTACAGCAAACCAGTGGGTCTGAACTGCAACGCCAAGCTGGCCAGTTTGTTCATCTCGGGCAACAATTGAAAATGTCATAATTTCCTTAATGTTAAGATTTATTTCATAATTATTTAATTTCAGTATATCAATGATCGCTCAATTTCATCAGCGTGTATAATCTTTCTGGAAAATCAAATGAACAAATACGATTTTGACAAAGTAATTTCCCGCAGAAATACCGATAGCGTCAAATGGAGCCGCTACCCGGAAGATGTCCTTCCCCTTTGGGTGGCAGATATGGACTTCCCTTCTCCCCCTGTTGTGGCTGAAGCCATTAATAAAAGGTTGGCTCATCCATTTTTTGGATACGCGGGTGACGACAGGCAGTTGATCGAGGCGATCTGCAAGTGGGCGGCCGATCGGCATGCATGGAAGATTGAACCCGAATGGGTTGTGCTCGTGCCCGGTGTTGTAACCGGAATGAACTGGGTGGCTCAAACATTTGTAAAGCCGGGTGACGCCTTATGTTTTCACACGCCTATCTATCCGCCTTTTTTTCATATTTCTGAATGTATTGGCACCAAAAGAGTTGAGATCCCCATGGTTGTTCGTGAAGGTAAATACCAGGTCGATTTTGACAAATTTGAAAGCTTGATCAGCCCGTCAATAAAACTTTTTGTTTTGTGCAATCCCCACAACCCGGTCGGCAGGGTCTATACCAGAACAGAGCTGGAAGAAATCAACGAGATCTGCCAGAAAAATGACATCCTGGTTTGCTCAGATGAAATTCATGCTGACCTGATTTTTTCAGATCAGCGGCATATTCCTATGGCTTCCATCTCTGAGTCGGCTGCGCACAACACAATTACGCTGATGGCGCCAAGTAAAACCTTTAATATTCCTGGATTGCATTTTTCATTTGCAGTAATTCATGATCAACAACTTCGCGAATCGATGGAATCAACCAGGAAAGGCGTCATTGGGTGCCCGACCATGCTGGCAAATGAGGCTGCCCGCGCTGTTTACTCCGAAGGTGCTGGTTGGCTTGACGAACTTCTGATTTATCTTGAAGCGAACTGCGATTTTCTCATCGCCTTTTTAAAGGAAAATCTTCCGGAGATCAATGTGATCAAGCCGGAAGGGACCTATCTGGCCTGGCTGGATTGCCGAAAATTGGACCTGCTGCCCGATCCGTATCACTTTTTTCTTTCCAAAGCCAAGGTTGCGCTCAATGACGGTTTGACCTTTGGCGAAAATGGGAAGGGATTTGTGAGACTGAATTTCGGATGCCCGAGAGCGATACTCGCCGAAGCTTTAATTCGAATGGCTGAAGCGGTCGGTTCAAGCAGATATTGAACTTTCAATTCTCTGATTAATATGCAAAATAAGAAGAATTCGTCTTGTTCCGGTGGGTGCTTAAAATTCTTCACCCGGGGCTTGGGTTTATTGCTTTTAGTTGCCTTCCTGATATTCGGATCTTACATCATCTTAAGAGGCGCTGGCGCGTATCTCATAATTGCAGATGAGCTGCAGCCGGCAAATGCGATTGTGATGTTAAGCGGCGGGGTTGAATCGAGAATGGAAGAAGCGCTTTCGTTGTATCGCGATGGATATGGGAAATTGATCATCCTGACCGAAACAGGGCAGCAGTTAGAGAATTTTGACGCACTTCACAGCTACGATATCCGCATACAGCTCTTGAACAATGGCATCCCGGGTGGGAATATTCTGATAACCGACAATATTGTCAATAGTACGGCGGATGAAGCTTACGCTGTAAAAGTATTGCTGACCAATCGGCAATTAAAATCTGCCATCATCGTGACAGATCCATATCACACAAGAAGAACGTCTGTTGTTTTTCGGGATATTTTCGGGGATAGTCCCGTAAAATTAATAATTCGACCCGTTCGTGACTCCTGGTACAATTCCCGGACTTGGTTCCTGAGCAAAGCCGGTTGGAAATTTACGATTAGTGAATATTTAAAGCTGACCGGACATTTCTTTGGGATTAAAGAAAGCTGAAATTTGAATCCTGTAATTTTTCAGCGGATAATCGATTAGGAAATAGGGATCACCTCAGCAGCTTGGTCCCCCTTGGGTCCTGTTTCGATCTCAAATTCAACGATCTGACCTTGTTTCAGTTCTTTAAACCCGTCCATCGCAATCGCAGAAAAATGGACAAATATCTCCTTGCCTTCTTCATACTCGATAAAACCATACCCCTTTGATGGGTTGAACCATTTAACAGAACCAGTTTTTCTTTCTGAGGTGTTCATTAATCTCCAATATTTTGGTTATTGCTTTGATATTTCGCAGCCAATTTCGAAGAGTATCACTCATAAAAATTGATGTCAAGGATGCAATAAAGGGATTCCAACATCCAAAGGCCAGGGTTATGATGAAATGGTATGATTTAGGATTCAAAATTGGATCACGAAAGTATTTTAAATGAAAGTGTTTTTAGACTCCATCGGCTGCCGTCTGAACCAGAGTGAAATTGAGAGGTTCGCAGCACGCTTCAGAGCTGAAGGGCATGAATTGGTTGCCGACCCATCGTTGGCTGACCTGGTTGTTGTTAATACTTGTGCAGTTACAGCGGCTGCGAGTGCAGATTCCCGCAGCAAAATCCGTTGGGCTGCCCGTGCCGGAACTGCTAAGATTGTTGCAACAGGATGTTACACGACAATTGACCCGCTTACTGTCGCCGATCTACCTGCGGTGGATCTACTCGTCCCTAATAACGAAAAAGATCAGCTGGTATCGCAAGCTTTGGGTTTAAATGATAATGATCCTGCCCTTTCATCATCGCGCTTGCCGCTGCCCGGTCACCACAAACGAACCCGTGCATTTATCAAAGTTCAGGACGGGTGTGATAACTTTTGCACCTTCTGCATCACGCGGATTGCGCGGGGGGCTCACAGATCACAGCCAGAGGCGGAGATCTTTAGTGATATTGAATCTGCATTAAATGGTGGCGCAAAAGAAATTGTGCTGTCGGGTGTTAACCTTGGCGTCTGGGGGAAGGAATTGATACCTCGCCAGTCGCTTGCAAAGCTTATTACGCACATAATAGAAAGATATGCTCCTCAGCGGATCAGGCTCTCCTCACTTGAGCCGTGGGATATTACCGATGAACTCCTGGATGTTATAGGTTTGCCGGGTTTTTGCCAGCATTTGCATCTTCCGCTCCAATCTGGTTCCGATGCTGTCTTAAAAAGAATGGGCAGGCGCTCTTCGTCGGGCGATTTCCGATCGGTTATCGATCGCGTCAGGAAAAAGAATTCTGAAATTGCCATAACATCTGATCTTATGGTTGGGTTTCCCGGCGAAAGCGATGAAGAATTTCTCTCGAGCCGCGAATTTGTACGAAGTATTGATCTTGCGGGCGGGCATGTTTTCAGTTATTCCTCTCGCCAGGGAACTGCGGCTGAAAAAATGGTTGGCCAAGTGCCCTCAAACATCAAAAAAATGAGAAGCATAGAGGTCCGAAATATGTTGTACGAATCCGCCGAGAAATACCGCGAGCAGTTTTTAGGCAGGGAATTGAGCGTCCTCTGGGAAAGATCGATCGAAAAGATAGGGATTTGGGATGTATCAGGCCTATCAGATAATTACCTGCGGGTTGAAATGAGATCCATGCAGAATTTATATAATCAGGTCACAAAGGTCAAAATTAAAGGGCATAATGAACAGGGGCTGCTGGCTGAGGATCTTATATAATTCACCCATATTTATATTTATCAGATTATCAAAGGACCGCTGTTAACAGCAATTAAGAACCCTATGGTATAATCTGTCTGTTAAATTACCGGGACGTAGAGGAAATTGTAAATGCCAAAAAGGACTTATCAACCGAAAACAAGACGCCGTGTGCGCGTGCACGGTTTCAGACAGCGCATGCAAACAGCTGATGGGCGCAATGTCTTAAAGCGCAGACGCGCAAAAGGCCGCATTCACCTGACTGTCACACGCAACAATCACGCCAAGAGTGCCCGCTGGTAATCTGTCAGCGGAAGAATGCCTGGTTTTTGTAAACCAGCGGGTTGGGTTGATGAGTGAAAAAAGAAAATCGTCTAACCCAGTCAAACGATTTCAAACGGGTGAAAGATGTCGGAAAAAGGATCTATCACCCGTTGCTTGTTTTGGTATATACTCCAAATGAAGGTCAGTTAACCCGTGCTGCAGTCGTTGCGAGTAAAGCGATCGGGAATGCTGTCGTTCGAAATAAAGTTAAGAGAAGATTAAAATCATGCCTGGATCAGATCTGGCATAATATTTCCCGCCAATGGGATTTGGTTTTTTACTCCCGCGCAGCGATCGTTGATGCGAATATCACGGAGATTTGTTCTGCTATCGAATACCTGCTTCTTGAAGCAGGTGTATTAGGTGAAGAAAAATAATTACAATGCTTGCTGACAACAGCTACCCAAACGAGCCCGCTTTGCGGGATTTCTCTGTTACTTTCATCAAGATCCCGCAGTTTTGCTTACTGGTTTTGATCCGTATTTATCAGAAGGTCATTTCTCCCGCTTTGCCAGGCAATACTTGCCGATTTTACCCAAGCTGCTCTCATTATGGGTACCTGGCGATTTATAAATTTGGGGCACTCAAAGGTCTCTATCTTGCAATCAATCGGATCATCCGCTGCAATCCCTTTAACGAGGGCGGCTATGATCCCGTGCCCTGATAAAAAATAGAAAACAGGAAAACAAATTATGAACAATAGAAAAGCGCTTGTGATCATCACCTTTATTTTAATTGCCGGTCTGCTGTCTGGATGCACAGCTGGTGCAGGTATTGCGTCCAGCTGGCCGGGGATCTCAACGGATGGTGAAAAAGGATATTATGCTTTTGGATCTGAGATTTTCGCGCTCGATGCGAAAAACGGCACTCTGATCTGGCGGTACCCCGCTAGCCCCGATGCGAAAACCCAATTCTTTGCAGCACCTGCCGTTTCTGATACTCATGTTTTTGCGGGCAGTTATAACAATACACTGGTTGCCATTGACAAGAACAGCGGCTCAGGAAAGTGGACGTTTGCCCTGGCAAAAGATCGTTACATTGCTTCGCCTTTGGTTGTGGGCGAACAAGTATTCGCGCCAAATACTGATAAGCATCTATATGTTTTGAATACTTCGGGCGATCTGCTCTGGTCCTTTAAAACCACAGGCCCAAACTGGACAAAACCTGTCGCTGATGAGCAGTTCGTTTACCTGGCTTCCATGGATCATTTTCTGTATGCGTTAAATCTTGAGTATTCATCAACCGCCCTGGCTGTGGATACCACTGGCAGCAGGACTTTGGTGGAGAAACCTGTTTGGAGCGTTGACCTGGGTACTGCTGTTGTGGCTGATCCGGTTATTTCTAATGGAAAAATACTGGTTGCAACCATTGATGGGAAACTGCATTGCGTTGAATCCGTGTCAGGTAAGATCGCATGGACTTTCGAAGATAGTGATCGGTACAACTCGATCTGGGGATCGCCGGTTGTAACGGATGAGGCAATCTATTTCGGCAATGAAAATGGTGAGATTTTCGCTGTATCTTCGGAAACAGGTAAAGCCTTATGGCCCGCACCTTATTCTGCAGGCGGTGAAATGATCGCCGGTGGAATCGCTATCGATGGCGGCGTGATGTTCGTTAATCAGCAGGGAAAAGTCTTTTCCATAAATGCAGCCAAAGAGCCCAAACCCGTGGTAACTCTGGATACAGTGATGTATGCGACACCTAAAGCGGCAGGCGCCAATATTCTGCTGGCCCCGGCGACAAAAGAGAAACTTTTCATGGCTATTGATCTCTCCGGAAATGAAGTCTGGAGCTTTACCGCTACGAAATAAGAGAATAAGAGGACATTTATCATGTGGGATACCATTATTATCAAACCCTTCATCAGTGCTCTGCTTTTCATCTATGATCTCATTGGTGAGAATTTTGGCCTGGCGATCATCCTTTTTACCATTCTGGTAAAGTTGATCACGCATCCATTGACTGTAAAACAGATCAAGAGCAGCAAGGCGCTTCAGGATATGCAGAAAGATAAAGACTGGCTTGAAGTTCAAAAGAAGTATAAGAACGATAAAGATCGTCTGGCTCAGGAACAAATGAAGATGTACAAAGAAAAAGGCATCAGCCCCTTCGCTTCATGTCTACCGACTCTCATTTCATTCCCGGTGATCATCGGCCTGTATCAGAGCATCATCCAGACGATGGGTAATGCTCCGCTTCAATTGTTGAACCTGGTAACCAAGCTTACACCGACCTTATCGCAATTCTTCTACTTCCTTCCAGGACTTAAATCTCCTATCGAATTACTGCCATTAAACAGTCAATTCCTTTGGATGGACCTGGGAAGGCCGGAACGGGTTTTCATTCCAGGTTTATCGTTTGGGATCCCAGTACTTGCGATCTTCGTCGTAATTACCTCATACCTGCAAACCAAAATGATAGGATCGCCTACTGGTGAACAGCAATCCGGGCAAATGTCTGGCATGATGAACATTTACATGCCGGTTTTGATGGGCTGGTTCGCCTATTCTTTTGCTTCAGGGCTGGCTTTATACTTTGTGGTTTCCAACCTGGTCAGCATCGCACAATATGCGCTGCTTGGCAAAATGGATTTTTCAAAGCTGTTCCCCTCAAGGTCCAAGACCCCGCAGAAATCTTCAAGAGGCTCTAAATGAATGACCAAAAAACAACCTTAGAGATCATTGCTCCAACCGTTGAAGAAGCTGTAGAAAAAGGGCTGGATCAATTAGGTCTGCCTAAAGATGCAATTAATGTAGAAGTTCTTGATGAGGGCCAGAGTGGCTTTCTTGGGCTTGGGGCAAGGCAGGTTCGAGTTCGGTTGTCCTTGAAAGACCATACGGACGAAAAGGAATTGGCAGAACCCGCTGCTATTGAGGATTTTGACGACGGCAGTGATGTGTTTGAAGATAAACTCGAAGAAGCCAAGGTGAGGGCAGGCAGAATCGTTAAAGCATTGCTGAAAAGCATGCAGATCAATGCCCGGGTTGCATCTCGGATCATGGATCCTGAGGATGACAAGGATAATCCAATGGTATTGGTGGAAGTGACCGGGAACGATCTTAGCATTCTGATCGGACGCAAAGCTGAAACCTTGAATTCGCTTCAGTACGTGACCAGCCTGATCCTGAATCAGCAGCTTGGAAACTGGATGCCGCTTTTGATCGATGTTCAAGGGTATCGTTTCCGCCGAGAACGGCAGCTGAGGCAGTTAGCCAGGCGGCTTGCCGACCAGGTGGTTGCCACAGGAAGAAAACAGGTGCTTGAACCAATGCCCGCCAATGAACGCAGGCTGATACACCTGGAATTAAGATATCATCCCTTTGTCGCCACCGAAAGCGTAGGCGAAGAGCCGAACCGAAAAACGACAATTTTTCTCAAGCCAAAAGAGTAAAATATAAGCACGAAAACAGAAATTCCCTCGCAAGAGGGATTTCTTTTCAGAGTGGTGGAGGTAGAGAATGAACGCAGTAGATGTGATCATTAAAAAACGGGATAAAGGAATATTAACTAAAGAGGAGATCCGCTTCTTTATTTCCGGATTGACCGAAGGAACTATTCCTGATTATCAGGCATCTGCCTGGGCGATGGCTGTCCTGTTGAATGGCATGACCGATCAGGAGACAACTGACCTGACGCTGGCAATGGCTGATTCAGGTGAAACGCTTGATCTTTCAGGGATTGCGCCCATTGTTGTCGACAAGCATTCCACAGGCGGCGTTGGTGATAAAACGACTCTGGTGGTTGGGCCGATCGTCTCATCCTGCGGGCTGCCGGTTGGAAAGATGTCGGGCCGTGGACTTGGTTTCAGCGGGGGAACTCTGGATAAAATGGAATCCATCCCGGGCTACCGTGTCAACTTGTCAAAAGAGGAATTTCTGGATCAGCTGCGATCCCTTGGTTTCGTTCTATCCGGTCAATCGGCTGATCTTGCACCTGCAGATGGCATCCTGTATGGGCTGCGGGATGTTACCGGGACTGTAGATGCACTTCCGCTTATTGCTTCTTCGATCATGAGCAAAAAGATCGCTGCAGGAGCACACGCGATCGTATTGGATGTTAAAGTTGGCAACGGTGCTTTTATGAAAACGATCGAGGAAGCCAGGAGATTGGCTGAATTAATGGCTGCTATCGGAAAATTAAGCGGCAGGGAAGTTATCGCGCTACTTTCTGATATGAATCAGCCGCTGGGACACGCGGTCGGAAATGCGCTTGAATTAAAGGAAGCAGTCGAGACACTCAATGGAAAAGGACCAGCCGATTTTCTTGAGCATTGCTTGACTGTATCCAGCTATATGCTGCTGCTTGGCAAAAAGGCAGAAGGTCTTGATTCAGCGAGGGAAATGGCAGAAGAAGCTCTACGTTCCGGGCGCGCATTGGAAAAATTCCGCCAATTGGTGATCGCTCAGGGAGGTGATATTTCTTATATAGATGATCCTGGAAAACTGCCTGTTTCCGCTAATCAAATGGTCATGACCTCGGACAGGGCAGGCTATCTTTCGAAGGTTCATGCTCAAACGATCGGCGAGACCGCGGTTGACCTTGGGGCTGGCCGGGCGAAAAAAACAGACAAAATAGACTCAAGTGTTGGGATTCTTGTGCATGTAAAAGTTGGTGATCATTTGGAAAAAGGGGCACCTCTTTTTACGATCTTTTCCAAGAATTCTGTTGATGCTGAAAATGCCAGAACCCGGCTTGAGGATGCCCTGGAATGGTCTGAGATCAGGGTCGATCCTCTGCAGCTCTTTTATGGGACGATCGGTAAGGTTTGATTTATTCTCCTTATTATGGGATAATTTCAGCCTGAAAAGCGATGATGGAGACAAGTAAACAGTAATTCAGTCAGCGAGTCGGGAGCAGTGTGAGCCCGGTAGTCTGTTGAAGATCACTCCGGAGCTGCGATCTGAAAATTCGAAAGAATGATTAAGAGAGCCGGTTTAACCCGCTGTTATCAGGGTTCAGAAAGTTTTTTCTGGTTGAGCGTCCGAAAAATCGGAAATCGGGGTGGTACCGCGGGAGAAGATCTCGTCCCTGTTGGGGCGAGTTTTATTATTAATTTGCTGGAGGTTTTATGTTTAAGCCGGTCTCATCAAAACTGAATATCAACCAGATGGAATTATCCACCATGGCGTACTGGAAAAATGAAAATGTTTTCCATTCTTCGGTGAAGAACAGGGAAGGACAGCCCGAATACGTCTTCTTTGAAGGTCCGCCAACAGCAAATGGCATGCCGGGTGTCCATCATATTCTGGCACGGGTCTTTAAGGATCTTTTCCCGAGATACAAGACCATGCGCGGCTTTCATGTCAGGCGCAGCGGGGGTTGGGATACGCACGGCCTGCCGGTTGAGATCGAAGTCGAAAAAAAATTAGGATTCACCAATAAGCAGCAGATCGAAGATTACGGGATCGCAAAATTCAACCAGCTTTGCCGCGAATCAGCTTTCTCGAATATCAAGGAATGGGAAAAGCTTACTGAACGTATCGCTTACTGGGTAGATTTTGAAACTGCTTATGTAACTTATATGAACCCTTACATAGAATCTATATGGTGGATCCTGAAGAATCTTTGGGAGAAGAACCTGCTTTATCAGGGCACCAAAGTTGTACCTTACTGCCCGCGTTGCGGCACGCCTTTATCCGATCATGAAGTTGCATTAGGGTACAGGGAAGTCACAGACCCATCAGTATTTGTACGCATGCCGCTTGTAGATGATCCTGGCACCTCTCTGCTCGTCTGGACAACAACACCCTGGACTCTTCCAGGTAACGTTGCGATTGCGGTGCATCCAGACATTGATTATGTGATGGTTGAACGTTCCCATAGGGATGAATTATCCGGAGAAAAGGAAAGGCTTGTCCTGGCAAGATCTCTGGTCGCCAAGGTTTTTGGCGACGAACCGGTTGAGATCGTAAAAGAATTTAAAGGCCGGCAGCTCAAGGGAAAGAAATATCAACCTCTATACACCTTCCTGCCTCCTGAAAAACCTGCTCATCGGGTTGTTCTGGGTGATTTTGTTACTACTGATGATGGCTCAGGCATGGTTCATATCGCTCCGGCGTTTGGCGCTGATGACCGTGAAGTCGCGTTGGCAGAGGATCTGCCAGTTCTGATGACCGTTGCGCCCAACGGCACATTTATCGCAGAAGTACGGCCTTGGTCAGGAAAATTCGTGAAGGATGCGGATCCCTTTATCATCGAAGACCTCAAATCCCGCGGCTTGCTGTTTAAATCGGAAGATTATACGCATACCTATCCATTTTGCTGGCGCTGCGGCACACCGCTGCTTTATTATTCCCGCAATACCTGGTATATCCGCACCAGTGCTCAGAAAGATCGGTTGGTGTCCCTGAATAAGGAGATCAACTGGTATCCTGACCATATCAAGAACGGACGTTTTGGCAATTGGCTGGAAAATAATATCGATTGGGCTTTGGGGCGGGAAAGATATTGGGGTACTCCGCTGCCGGTTTGGATGTGCGAAAAATGCGGCAATCAGGAATGCATCGGCTCTGTTCAGGAACTTTCCGAAAAGACAGGAAAGGACCTTAAAGGTCTTGATCTTCATCGGCCACACGTAGATGAGGTTTTTTACCCCTGCCCCAAATGTGGTGAAAAAATGCGGCGTGTACCGGAATTGATCGATGTTTGGTTCGATTCGGGCTCTATGCCGGTGGCGCAATGGCATTATCCGTTTGAAAATCAGGAATCGTTCAAAAAACAATTTCCGGCAGATTATATTTGCGAAGCAGTCGACCAGACTCGCGGATGGTTCTATTCATTACATGCGATCTCTACCCTGCTTTTTGACCAGGCCAGCTTCAAGAATGTGATTTGCCTGGGACTGATCCTTGATGGCGAAGGGCAAAAGATGTCCAAATCCAAAGGCAATGTTATCCAGCCTTGGGATGTGCTCAATGAACATGGTGCGGATGCGATGCGCTGGTACCTCTACACAGCCAGCCCTCCCGGACAGGAAAGGCGATTCTCTTCCGATCTCGTATCTGAAGTGGTGCGCAACTTTACACTGACGCTTTGGAATACCTACTCGTTTTTTGTGACCTATGCAAATCTGGATGGTTGGAAACCCGGCGCAGGCGGCAGAGTCCAGTATTCGGCTTTAGATAACTGGCTGCGGGCTGAACTGCACGCTTTGATCAGGGATGTTACAACTGCTTTCGAGTCTTATGATGTACTCGGCGCAACCCGCCCGATCGAGACTTTCGTTGATCATCTTTCCAATTGGTTCCTTCGCCGCTCCCGCCGTCGTTTTTGGAAGACGGAATCAGATGCTGATAAAGATGCAGCCTATGCAACCCTTTATGAAGCGTTGGTTACGGTCAGCAGCTTACTGGCGCCCACGATGCCTTTTATCGCAGAAGAGATGTACCGTAATCTGGTTCTGACAATCAATCCTGATGCCCCCAAATCAGTTCACATGGCTGATTGGCCAAATTATGATGAAGCGTGCATTAACGATGCGCTGGTTGAGCGTATGAATCTTGTGATGCGGCTTGTCTCACTTGGTCATGCTGCCAGGAATAGGTCAGGATTAAAGGTAAGGCAGCCCTTGCAGGAAGCGGCTTTCGCGGTCAGTAATAATACGGATGCCTCGGTGATAGAAGAATACGCAGACCTTCTGCAGGATGAACTGAATGTCAAGAGGGTTCGGGCGCTTAGCGCGGCCAGTGAGGCTGCGTCTTATGAATTAATGCCGCTGCCAAAACAGCTGGGCCAAAAATATAAGGACGTTTTTCCGGAAGTTCGAAAAGCAATATTGGCCCTTTCTGCAGAAAAAGCAGCATTGGATCTATTGGCAGGCAGACCGGTAAAGGTGGAGGTCGCTGGAAAAGAACTTGAGATCCTGCCTGAAGAGGTTGAAGTCCGTATGCAGGCAAGGGAGGGTTTCTCGGTTGCCTCAGAGGGTGCTTATGTAGCTGCGCTTGTAACCACGCTCACACCTGAGTTGGTCAATGAAGGCTTGGCGCGTGAATTTGTCCGCCGTGTGCAGGAAGCACGCAAGCAGGCAGATTTTGAGATCTCGGATCGAATCAAGATCTTTTTCTCAAGCTCCGAAAACATACGACAAGCGGTTGATGAATTCAAGGAATATATCAAAGATGAAACGCTCGCGGTTGTTTTGGACGCCGAAAATATCCCCGATCGACTGCCCAATATGAGCGATGAATTCGAAGGTGAGACCATAACGCTTTGGCTTGAAAGGATTTAATTTCACAGGGGCGGAGTTTCCTCCGCCCCTGAGGTTTAAGTAAGCATGAATATTCCGGCTATTCCTGGAAGTTACGTGATCATAGGCAGGCTGGATAATGATATACAGTTGAGTTCCGGCCCTTTCTCAGAATTTGAACTCATGCGAGGACATTACGGTTATTCGGGCAGCGCCTTCGGGCCAGGCGGATTATTTTCAAGGATATCCAGGCACCTAAACCCGGACACAAAAAGATTTTGGCACTTTGACCATCTGAAAGCCAGTCTTAATTTTGAAGAAATATTATTTTCATCGAGATCGGTTAAGCAGGAATGCGATTTTATTAAAGAGATCAAAAAAATGGAAAAAGTAACTTTCCCGATCCCAAGATTCGGCGCCGCAGACTGCCGCGAGAAATGTCCTGCGCATTTATTTCGTTTTCCATTATCATTCGATATCGAAACCGTTTTTCAAAGTTTGTGTGACCTTGGGTTCGATTTAAAAAGATTGATCTTGGGATAAATCGGTTAGAATCTTAAACCAGCATGGAGATATCAATTTGAAAAAAGCATTGAGAAGTTATTCTGTTTTGATCCCTACGGCAGGAGTTTTGATCGCTCTGGACCAATGGACTAAAGCGATTGTCAGGCAAAACCTTGAATTGGGAGAAATGTGGATGCCTCTGGAATGGCTTTCGCCTTATGCACGCATTGTCCACTGGTATAACACCGGCGTTGCCTTTGGCATGTTCCAGGACAAGAATTTGCTTTTTTCAATTCTGGCTTTGACGATATCGGTCTTTTTGATTATCTTCTATCCCAAATTGACTGAAGAAGACTGGTTTTTACGTATAGCGTTGGGTATGCAGTTGGGTGGTTCGCTTGGAAATTTGATCGACCGCCTAACAGTCGGCCATGTTACCGACTTTGTGTCTGTGGGAAATTTTCCTGTTTTTAATATTGCAGATGCCTCTATTTCTGTTGGCGTCGCAGTGATGATCCTTGGTTTATGGGTTGAAGAAAAAAAAGAGAAGCAAAAGAAAAAAGCGCTTGAGAGCATAAGCGATACCCCGAAGCAGGTAGATGATTGAACGATACCAAAAAAAGGATTTATTTTAAAAGCGATCAGCCTGAAAGGCTCGATAAATATCTGGTTTCCCGCTTTCCAGACGTCTCCCGTTCCCGTTTGCAGAAGTTGATAGGGGATGGTTTTGTGCTTGTCAATGGAATTCAACCGGCAAAGACGGGATTGCTGCTGGAAAAAGAAGATGTGGTTGAAATTCATTTTCCAGAACCGGAACCGATCGATATCATTCCGGAAAATATCCATCTGGAAATATTGTATGAAGATCAGAACTTGCTTGCCATCAATAAACCGGCAGGAATGGTGGTCCATCCATCGGCAGGCCACTCAAAAGGGACTCTGGTTCACGCGGTTATGGGTCATGTGCCGCTTTTTAAAGGGATCGGCGGAAAATTGCGTCCGGGCATCGTCCACAGGTTGGATAAGGATACCTCCGGGATAATCCTGGTCGCGAAAAACGATGCCAGCCATCAGTGGCTTCAGCGCCAATTTAAACTGCGCGATGTTGAAAAGATCTACCTTGCGCTTGTAGACGGCCGTCCTGCAACACCAACTGGCAGGGTCATTGCTCCGATTTACCGCGATCGGGGTCAGAGAAAGAAAATGGCGATCGCACCTGAAGGAAAGGGCAGGCCTTCGGTTACCGAATACCAAACAGTCAAGCAATTCTCAAACCATACACTTCTAAGAGTTCATCCCCTCACGGGCAGAACACATCAGATCCGCATCCATTTGGCATCTCTAAAAATTCCGATCGCTGGAGACAGCGTTTATGGTCATAAAAAATCAAGCATTGATATTAAAAGGCATTTTTTGCATGCCTCAAAACTCTCCATCCGGCTTCCGGGTGAGAAAAAAAGGACCACTTTCCGGGCTGAGTTGCCGGATGAATTGGCTGAAATCATTGAAAATCTAAGGTAATTGGAGATGGCATGGCTTTTGAAAATGGAGTAATCGATCTGCGTTCTGATACTGTTACCCAGCCCACACGTGAAATGCGTCAGGCGATGGCGGATGCAAAAGTTGGCGATGATGTTTTTGGGGATGATCCCACCGTAAATGAATTACAGCAATTCGCTGCCGAATTAACGGGTAAAGAAGCTGGTCTCTTTGTACCATCAGGGACCATGGCCAACCTTATTGCTGTTTTGGCACATTGCCAGAGGGGTGATGAAGCCGTCATGGGAAACCTTGGGCATACCTTTTTGCACGAGGTTGGCGGAATTTCTGCTCTTGGCGGTGTGTTTGCAAGCACCATTCCGAACCAAAAAGATGGAACGCTGTCAATGGAAGATATTCGCAGCGCTTACCGGGAAGAGGATATCCATCATCCCGTATCCCGGTTGGTGATCATTGAAAATACCCAAAACGCCTGCGGGGGTATCCCGCTTCCCGTTGAATATATGCAATCTGCCGGTGATCTTGCCCATGGACTTGGAATTAATCTGCATGTGGATGGAGCGCGAATTTTTAACGCTGCCGTCGCATTGAAAACAACAGCAAAGAGTTTAGCATCCTCAGCCGATTCGATCATGTTTTGTTTATCCAAAGGGTTATGCGCTCCGGTGGGATCGGTCCTGTGCGGTTCCGCAGAATTTATTACCAGATCGCGTAAGATCCGCAAACAACTGGGAGGCGGAATGCGTCAGGCAGGAGTTCTTGCTGCTGCCGGCCTTGTGGCTTTGCGGATGATGGTAAACCGGTTGGAGGAGGACCATTTGCGCGCCCGAAGAATTGCGGAAGGGCTGAAAGATTTGCCAGGGATCCATTTTCACAAAGGCCTTCCTCAAACGAATATGGTTTTCATCCAAATTGACCAGGATGCACGCGTTAAACCTGCAGATTTATGCAGCATTTTTGCCGGTAAAGGAATTCTTTTCAGCGACAGCGGTCCGAAACAATTCAGATTGGTAACGCATTATTGGATTGATGATGCTGATGTTGACAAGATCCTAAGAGCATTCAAGGAAGTATTTGGGTAATCCCTTAGCAGATTTAGATCCTGAGCGTCTCGTTTTGTTATAATTTTTACATTCCTTTCAATTTGTTTTGGTTAGGAGGACAAATGTCAGAATTTGTGAACTTGGCGATGATCGATGAGGCAGTATCGGCGATTCGCGCCAGAACCAACCACCAGCCAAAGATCGGCCTGATCTTGGGCTCTGGGCTTGGCGATCTAGCTGAATCGGTCAGCCCTGCTGATTTCATTCATTATAGTGAAATTCCGCATTGGCCGGTTTCAACTATTCAGGGGCACAAAGGCCGCCTGGTGGTGGGTGATCTTGGATCGAAGCCTGTTTTGATCATGCAGGGTCGAGCGCATTATTATGAGGGCTATCCAATTTCGTTTATAGGATTTCCAATTCGGGTCATGATCCGCCTGGGTGTGGAAGTATTGATCGTCACCAACGCTGCTGGTGGTGTGAATCCAGACTTCGGGCCAGGGGACGTTATGCTGATCAAAGATCATATTTCTCTCATGGCAATGGGGGGTAACAACCCACTGCGTGGTCCGAATATTGATGAATTTGGTGAACGTTTTCCGGATATGAGCCGCCCGTATGATGCGGATCTTTTACAGAAAGCCAGGAATTCTGCGAAAGAAAAAGATATCGCCACAAAAGAAGGCGTTTATATTTGTTTGGCGGGACCGTCCTTTGAATCCCCGGCAGATCTCAGATTCTTGCGTACAATAGGGGTGGATGCGGTAGGTATGTCCACAGTTCCCGAAGTGATCGTTGCCCGGCATGGCGGAATTAGAGTTTTAGGTTTGTCT
>Ga0172375_10002564_pt1 | contig 28227 bp, 29 predicted proteins | sample LakKiv1m_FD_114537 | JGI IMG/M metagenome (GOLD analysis project Ga0172375, IMG submission 114537) | Freshwater microbial communities from Kabuno Bay, South-Kivu, Congo - kab_092012_11.1m | ecosystem: Environmental > Aquatic > Freshwater > Lake | place: Democratic Republic of the Congo... | reverse complement strand
CTGTGGTTAACTTGACGCCCGCATTAATCATCTGTACAATGAATCAAATTAAAAAAGCCGCTCTGGTGCCCGATCCCCCGGATGGGAGGGCTCAAAGGCGAAGCCGGTAACCCACAAGGGTAGTCCGGCGCTGTCCCGCAACTGTAAGGAGGTCATACTCCAAGCCAGGACGCCCGCCAGAAACGGCATTATCACCGCCCTCGCGGACAGGAGGTGGAGTATGCCCGTAAAAACATGAGCAATCCCCTGACCGGAAGGCAGGGGATCTTTATTAACCTCTGCCTGACCATTGTGTTGAATGATTAATTATCAGAGGATCCATGAAAAATAGATTTGCAAAAATAATACTTGTTCTCCTTGCGGGACTGCTGTTGATGAGCTGCGGTCCAGTCAAAGGCCGATCAGGTCCCATCACCCTCACCGACGGTCTTGACCGGCAGGTGAACCTGGAAGCGCCTGCTCAGAAAATAGTCTCTTTGTCACCACCGATCACTGAAATGTTATTTGCCATCGGCGCCGGAGAACAAGTGATCGGACGCGATACCTTCTCAGACTATCCGGAAAGCGCCAAGTCGCTGCCGGATATCGGCGGCGGGTTTGGAGATTATGATCTTGAAACGATCGTCAGTCTGGCACCGGATCTGGTGGTCGCGGGTTCAATTAATACCCCGGAACTGGTACAGTCGCTAGAAGACGTTGGGTTACAAGTCTATTATCTTGCCAACCCTATTGACCTGGATGGCACTTTTTCTGCGATTCAGACTCTCGCCGCGCTCAGCGGCCATGTTCAAGAGGCAGAAGATCTGGTTAAAGGTCTGGGAAAACGTGTGGATGCTGTGAAGGCTGCTTTGAAAAACAACTCAACCAGGCCTGTTGTATATTATGAACTGGACGCAACCGACCCGGCCAAACCCTACACCCCCGGGCCGAAAACTTTCTATACCGCCCTGATCGAAACCGCCGGAGGCGCCAACTTCGGTGCTGCCTTATCCGGCGAATGGGTGCAGATCGGCCTGGAAGCGCTTCTCAGTATGGATCCTGACCTCATCCTGCTGGGCGATGCCATGTGGGGTGTAACCCCCGAATCCGTTACAGAACGCCCGGGGTGGGGATCGCTTACTGCTGTCAAGGAAGGGCGCGTGATTCCCTTTGATGACAACCTCATTGTTCGCTTCGGACCGCGTCAGGTAGACGGACTGGAAGCGCTGTCAAAGATTCTTCATCCCGAAATATTTAAATAATATGCGCAAACTTGCCCGCCCCATGGTTCTGACCTTCGCCATCCTCCTGACAGCCATGCTGCTCAGTATCGGGGTGGGCAGTATTTTCATCCCTGTAAAAACGATCTTTGCTGCCCTGTGGGACGCTTTGCGGAACTTGCCTCCAGCGACTGCGGAAGCTGAAAAATTGCGCATCATTCTTTTCACGCTGCGCCTGCCGCGCACATTGCTGATGGCATTTACCGGTGCGGCTCTCGCGGGGAGCGGTGCTGCCTACCAGGGGCTCTTCCGCAATCCGCTGGCTGATCCCTATCTGATTGGTGCTGCTTCAGGGGCAGGCTTGGGTGCTGTGGTTTCGCTTTCATCCAAATGGCCATCCAGTGTTTTAGGTTTTCTGGCTGTACCGCTGACGGCCTTTATCGGCGCGGTGATCACAGTGTCGATTGTTTATTCGCTTGCCAGGGTTGGCAAAACCCTTCCTGTTACCAACCTGATCCTGGCGGGCGTAGCAGTCTCTTCTTTCGCAACTGCCCTGACCTCGTTCCTGATGATCAACGCCAGCGGCGAGCTGCGTCGTTCGCTCGTATGGCTTCTGGGCGGCTCCAACCTCGCAGGTTGGAAGCCCTTGATCGGCCAGCTGCCTTATGTCCTCACCGGGCTTACTGCGCTGATCGCCATGTCCTATCGTTTGAATGCCCTGCAGCTTGGTGAAGAACAGGCGCAGCAGCTGGGGGTAAACGTTCCCCGCAGCCGGACGATCATCATCCTTGCAGCCACTCTTGCCACAGCAGCTGCCGTGGCCTTTACCGGCATCATCGGGTTCGTGGGGCTGGTCGTTCCGCATATTATGCGCCGCCTGTGGGGTGGAGATGCCCGGCGGCTGATGCCGCTTTCCATCATAGGTGGGGCAGCCTTCCTGCTTCTGGCCGACATTTTTGCCCGTACGCTTATGGCGCCTCAGGAGCTGCCGGTTGGCATCATCACCGCGCTTGCTGGCGCGCCCTTTTTCCTGCTCATTCTGCGGCAGTCGCGGCGGGAGGTGTGGTAAGCCATGCTGCTCAGAGTTGACCTGATTTCTGCAGGTTATGCAGGAAAGATCATTCTCAGGGATATTCTCTTTGAACTCCCTGCCGGGCGTATTCTGGCGCTAATCGGCCCAAACGGATCTGGCAAGACTACATTGATCCGTGCACTGAGCGGGGTGCTGCCTGAGGTAAATGCAGAAGTGCACATCAATGGCACCGACCTTGCCCGATCGAACCAGCAGGAGCGCGCCCGGTTGCTGGCTGTAGTACCCCAATCCACTTATATACCGCCGACTTTTACGGTGGAAGAAGTTGTAATGATGGGCCGGACGCCTTATATCAACTGGCTGGGCAGCACCACCGAAAAAGATGCAGAAATTACAGAAAAAGTGATGGCATTGACAGATATCATGCATTTTAAGAGCCGCATGAGCGGAGAATTATCCGCAGGTGAACGGCAGCGTGTCATTCTGGCGCGCGCCCTGGCACAGGATACACCCGTTCTGCTGATGGATGAACCCACCTCGCATCTCGACCTGCGCTACCAGATCGAATTCCTTGAACTTTCAGTCACCTTGGCCAAAGAGCAGCACAAAACCGTTCTGATCGCCCTGCACGACCTGAACCTGGCCGCGCGTTTTGGAGATGAGGTGCTGGCAATGAAAGATGGCACAACCGCAGCGTTGGGAAAAATAGAAGATGTTCTAAAGCCAGCAACCATTGAACGAATTTACGGGCTGGCAGTGGATGTGTTTAAGTCGCCGGACAGCCGCCGAACAGTGTTTGTCCCCAAGTGAGAGCTTGACCTCCTATCCTTTGGCGGGAACTATTTTAATCAGTCAATTGAGCGGTCAAGTGCTCAGCGGCCTCAATAATTAATCAGGTATGCAAGGATGGTTTATAGAATTTTACAAAGAGCTACTAATTCTTAATCAGTAGGTCAGGGTTCGAATCCCTGGTGCGTCACTAAAATACCCCTATAATATAATTAATCTCCTGCCCTTGATGAATGTGGCGTGTTCACGCAGAAAATTCAATTTAGAAGTGCATGATTTTTTGATAAGATGCAATAATTTGAGAAATTAATAAGATAAAGTAATTAGCCGTTCTTATGATTGGTTTATAAGGTAATTCAAGGTAGCACGAGTCATTTATAAATCCAGAAATAAAAAAATGTTTGCAAAATCCGCTCCATTCCAAATATAAAAAGAATTATTTATTATGAAAACTTGGTTCACTACGTTCATATTTAAAGTGTATTGAGAAATTTTTACGTTAATACTAAGGCTTTGAAAATTTTCTAATTATTCAAAACTGAAAAAGTAAATGTCATCGCTGCTTTTTTCAAAATAGAAAATAGAACGTCTTTTTTTGAAAAATCTATTGGATGATCCCTCTCAGACCCAACAAATATGATTTCCAGCCAAAGCCAACGATCTTGCCTTTACACACTGCTGATAAATAGGATTGATGCCTAAACCTCTCACGCGAATAGACATTAGACATATGCACTTCAATAACGGGGATTCCAATTGCCGCAACCGCATCGCGCAAGGCAATGGATGTATGTGAAAAGCCTCCCGGATTGAATACCACGCCATTAGCCCAATTTCTTGCATCATGCAGCATGTCAATCAGTTCTCCTTCATGGTTCGACTGCCTGCAAATTACTTCAACGCCATGATCAAGTCCTTCCTTTACCAGGCGTGAATTTATTTCGTCGAGGGTAATCGAACCATATACTTCTGGCTCTCGGATACCTGTCAGGTTTAAATTTGGGCCATGCAAGACCAGAATTTTCATTTCTCCTCCAACACAGATTGCAGATCATTGATTTCTATACCAACTTTTACTTCGCCAATTTTTATCGGCAGCGAGAAGAGGACAGCTTTGTTGGTTTTTTTCTTATCCATTTTCATTGCCCTTACCAGCTCATTAGGCGGCAAATCTCTGGGAATATCAACGGGTAGTCCTAACCTGGAAAGCGCTTCAATCAGTGTATTCGCCAGGCCTGAGTCAGAAATTGATAGGCGCTCTGCCATTTTTGTCTCAGCCACCATACCTGCCGCTACTGCTTCGCCGTGCAGCATGCCGAAACTGCTGACAAGCTCAACTGCATGGCCTACAGTATGTCCAAAATTTAATGCAGCTCTTGAACTTTGCTCAAAGGGGTCTTCTTCAACAATCTTTATTTTTACTGCCATCGCACGCCGCACAATATAATTTTTATGCGATGTGATCTTTTCCCATCCATCGGCGCACAAATAGAACAGGTCGGGGTCGGCAATAATGCCGTGCTTTATTACTTCCGCTAATCCGGCACGCATTTCGCGGAGCGGCAATGTGACCAGTACATTTGGATCAGCCAGAACAAACTTGGGCGGATAAAAAGCACCAACAAGATTCTTTCCTTCTGGTAGGTCAAAACCGGTCTTTCCACCGATAGCAGCATCCACCATGGCAAGCAGAGTGGTAGGGATGGCAGCCCAGCTGCAACCTCGCATGAATGTTGCCGCGCAAAAGCCAACTAGATCACTGACAACGCCGCCGCCTAAGGCAATGACCAAACTTTTTCGCGTAAGGTTAGCCTCTGTGAATACGCGCCAAAGTGATAAAACTGTCTCGATATTTTTATGCAACTCGCCAGCCGGGATGGTTAACTTACTGGCTGAAAAACTCGCTGATTTGAGGGAGTCAATCACCCGCTCGGCATACAACGGTGCGACATTTTCATCACTCACAACCAGTATCTTTTCATCAAATTCCCGTGATCCAAGCATTTCACCAAGAGAATCCAACCCTCCCTCCTGAACAAGAACATCGTATGCTGATCCCATACTTCGGAGATGAAATCTCCCTTGAAGCCTTTGGATATCAAAGGCTACCTTTTCAGGAATTTGGGCAGCATCCACACGTAAAGGGAATGAGTTGTAATGTGCTTCTCGATTTTTCAGCAACGCTGTAAGAGATATTTCTAGTTCTCCATTTAGCAAAGGGCGCTGGTTGGAATCCTGTGCCAAGCGTTCGGTGAGTATTCGTGGATCTGCATGTAAGAATATAACCTCACCACAAGCCTGGACCAGACTTCGATTTTCGTCACACAGCAATGTTCCGCCGCCCAGAGAGATCACCTTATCAGGGCTATCCAAGGTTTTTCGTAGAACTATTGATTCCCTTTCACGAAAAGCTGTTTCCCCATTCTCAAGAATGTATTGATGAATGGAATTGCCGATGGTTTTTTCGATCTCAGCATCCAGATCAAGGGAAGGTATTCCAAGAGACTTGGCTAACAATTTTCCTACTGTTGTTTTTCCACTGCCGGAAGGGCCGTATAAAAATATATGCATGCGCTATTTCCACCAGCAAGTCGGATTATTATTCATTGGCAGGTCTTCAAGCCGCGCTTTTTTTAAATCATTAAAACGTGCTTTCATTTCAGACATAGAATCGCCTCCCAATTTTTCAATAAGGGCATCAGCCAGAACAAAAGCAACGGCCGACTCAAGAACAGAGACCGCGCGCGGCACAGGGCAATAATCAGACCGCTCATAGTGAGTCAAGGCTTCTTTGCCCTTTGCCAGGTCAACAGTTTTTTGCGGAGTAAGGGTAGTTGCTATAGGTTTCATAGCAGCACGGATTATGATCGGCATGCCATTGGAAATACCTCCTTCAATACCACCAGCCCAATTAGTGAGGCGTTTCAACGATCTGCCCTCCAATCGAATTTGATCATGCGCTTCCGTGCCAGGCACACGAATTTTTTCAAAAGCATTTCCAATTTCAACACCCTTTATCGCTTGAACTGACATTACTGCCTGTGCCAGGCGTGCTTCAAGGCGGCGATCCCATTGTGAAAATGAACCAAGCCCTATTGGCACATTTAAGGCAAAAATCTCAATACTGCCTCCCAGAGTATCTCCAAGTTGAATGATCTCTTCTATGCGGATTCTCATTCTTTCTGCTGCGACAGCGTCCGGACAGCGGATATCATTTCTTTCAGCGGCATCAAAAGAAGCTCTAAGGTTTTTTTGATCCACCTGTGCTTCTATTTCTCCGATAGACAATACATAACCACCGACAAAAATTCCGAATTGGGATAAGAAATGTTTACATATTGCACCAGCCGCAACACGCATGGCAGTCTCTCTGGCTGAGGCACGCTCAAGCGCCGGACGAAAATCTCTGTATCCGTATTTAACCGCACCTACCAGATCGGCATGTCCAGGTCGAGGCGTGACCATTGGATTCACTTTCTTACCTTTCCATTTAAGATGGTCATCGTTTTCGATTAATAATGCCAGAGGTGCACCTATTGTTTCACCAGCCATAACCCCGCCAAGGATCTTAATGGAATCCACCTCAATTTTCATGCGTTCGCCAGAACCATAACCTTTTTGCCGGCGCGCAAGTTCGAAATCAATGATCGTATTATCCAACGGGAGACCTGCAGGCATTCCTTCAAGAATTGCTGTTAGAACAGGGCCGTGCGATTCACCTGCAGTTAATAATCTTAGACTCATTTCTCCTCCAATGCGGCAAATAAGGGTTCTCGAGGAACATCAAATCCTGTCCAAATTTTAAATGCCAATGCTGCTTGTTCCACCAGCATCCCCAAGCCGCAGCTCGACTGCAGTCCCGAGAATCGAGCCTCCATTACAAATTTTGTTTCCCGCGGGTTGCATATGAGATCATAAATAAAAGCCTGTTCCGGCAAGGGTTCTCCCGCAGGCCAGGGGGATTTTTCAACTGCAGGCGGCATACCTACCGGAGTAGTGTTGATCACAAGGTGCACATTGGAAATAGCAGCTCGAAAACCGATATGATCGTAATTGATCCAAGTCAAGCAGGAAGCATGCTCGGGAAATTGGTTTATCAGCGCTTCGACTTGTTCTAACCGGCGGGCAGTGATCATTACTTTCCACCCATCTTTTATAAGCCCAAAAACAACCGCACGCGCTGCGCCACCTGCACCTATCACAAAAGCTTTTTTCCCTTTTTTCCAATCCGCGGTTTTAACAGCAAGTTGGGTATGCAGATCGGCAATAAACCCCGGGGCATCGGTGTTGTCTCCTATCAATTTTCCATTTCGCGTAAAGATCGTATTTACAGCGCCGATTGCCCGCGCGACAGGCGTTAGTTCATCGAGCCATGGAATGACATTTTGTTTATGCGGTATTGTTATGTTTAAACCTGCCATCCTGCCCTCACGAACCCATTTAAGCAATTCTTTTAAACCACCTAAATCATTGGGTGAAACAGGAAACAGGGAGTAAGTTCCTTCTATACCGCAAAACGCCATTGCTGTTTTGTGAATTATTGGAGAGAGGCTGAATTCCAAAGGATAACCGGCTAGACCAAGTAATATCATCGCAAAGTTTCCTGGATACTAAAGAAATTGGGGAATGTTTTCGAAACGCAGCGGGGATTGTCTATGAATATCCCGGGCACGCGTAACCCGATCAGCGAAAAAGCCATTGCCATGCGATGGTCATTATAGGTATGGATCACCGCAGGGTTGAATTGGCTGCATGGAAAAATCGTCATGCCATCTTCATGTTCATTTACACGCACGCCAATTTTCCTTAATTCTGCACAGACTGCGGAGATGCGATCAGTTTCTTTTACCCGAGCCGATTCAATACCACGTATGCGGGTAGGTGATTCTGCAAACGGCGCAATTGCCGCCAGTGTCTGGGCTGTATCTGGAATATCGCGCATATCGATATCCACGCCTTTCAATTCAATTGGGCTGGTAATCTTTATTGAATTCTCTTTCTCTTCAACAGTGCATCCCATCCGTGCCAGAATATCCAGGAATTTGATATCCCCTTGTATCGATTTAAAACCTAATCCATCAACGCAAATGGTTCCACCGCAAATAGCCGGGGCAGCAAAAAAATAGGATGCTGAAGTGGCATCCGGTTCAATTGAATACTCAGAGATCGGGGAAAAAATTGCGGGGGTGATCAAAAAGCGGTTGTAACCGTCATGCTCAACATCAATGCCAAAATCAGACATAACTGCAAGTGTCATATCAATATATGGCTTTGAGTTTAGTTTGCTGGTGATTTCAATTTCTACAGGTGATTTTGCATAAGGAGAGGTCATAAGTAAAGCGGATAAAAACTGTGAGGAGATATTCCCTGCGATTTTTGTTTTTCCTCCTGGAAGACCTGAAGCAATTATTTTGACCGGCGGGCAGAGTGAGGATCCCGATCTTTTTGCCGCAATTACATTTGCACCTAATTGGATCAGCGCATCAACCAAATCACCAATTGGGCGTTCCCGCATGCGAGAGTCACCATCCACAATATAATCGCCATGACCTAGTGTGAGAAATGCCATAAGGAAGCGTGCTGCAGTACCCGCATTCCCGATAAAGATATCAGCCTGACTTTTAGGGATGGACCCACCCAAACCCGATATTTCCATGCAACCATTTATTGGATCGAGAAAAATCTTAAAGCCAAGGTTTTGAAGCGCAGTTTCAAGAAAGCCTGAGTCATCTGAAAAGAGCGCATTGGTTAGCCGAGTTTTACCTTGTGCCAGTGCAGCAATAAGCAGGGCACGGTTTGTCAGAGACTTTGAACCTGGAATTCTGACATGGGCATTAAGCGAGTGAGAAATCGGGATGATTTGCATCGTTTGGGGTAACATTTGCGGATCCATAAAAAAATCTTCCTATTTCACCAGAGATTGATATTGGCTTCTGGCTGAATCCAGAATATTTTTCAGTTTTTCAGTATCGTTTTCAAAGAGCATTTTTCTGATTAATGCAAGTTGATCCTCAAAGCGGGACAGGACTGGCAAGATCTCATCACAGTTCGACACCAATACATCCAGCATCATACTGGAAGGAGTATCTGCGAGCCTCGATGAAGATCGGAAACCGGGGCCGATAAAGGCCGCCGCCTTATCAGGTGAGATCAGCGTCAAGATTGAAGAAAGCAGGTATGGGAGGTGACTGGTCAAGGCGAGCATGCGGTCATGAGTCTCGGCATCGACCCAAACAGGATTGGCGCCGATCGCTGCGATTATTTGCATTGCTGCATTGCGTGCGTTATTGCTTGTGTGATTCGTTGGGGAAAGCAGGAAGGGAGCATTTTGGAAAAGGAAGCGCTCCGCATTATTTAATGAAAGCGTTTCTTTTCCGCATATGGCATGTCCTCCAACTGGATCAAAGTTTTTTGGCAGGGCATCCATCGCTGCCACAATCATCCTTTTCGTGGAGCCGATATCAAGCACTATGCAGGAATGCTGAATATAGCGTGGTAATCGGTTAATCCAATCTACAATTGCAGAGACCGGACAAGCCAAGATCACCAGGTCAGCATCCCTTAAAGTTTCAACAGGATCACTACCCGCAAAATTAACATATTCCTTATTGCGCGCAAGTTCAAGCGTTGACTGATCAATGTCAAGAGCACTTAAATGACCACAGTTTTCTTTGAGAGATAGCGCCAGTGAACCGCCCATCAAACCTAAACCAATGATCGCAATATTGGCATTTTTAAGTTCAAACCCAGGTTCATCCAAGGATCGCTCCATTCAACATCCTGGGAAGTGGGATTTTTGAGGGAACCAGACGGCGGTCAACAGCTTCAGCAACTGCCTTAACTTTTATAACCATTTCGGCAAAAGCCTCGGGCGTTAGCGACTGTCGTCCATCAGAAATTGCATGTGGAGGATCCTGGTGTACCTCAACAATAATGCCATCAGCACCAGCAGCTACAGCAGCTTTTGCTACCGCAGTAACGTATTTACTGTGTCCAGTGGAATGGCTGGGATCTAGTATCACCGGTAGATGGGTCAGGGATTTTAATACCGGAACTGCATTAATATCCGTGGTATTGCGAGTCGCAGTCTCAAAAGTTCGGATACCTCTCTCGCACAATACCACACGATAATTTCCACCGGAAAGGATATATTCAGCCGCCATCAACAGGTCTTCGATCGTTGCACTCATCCCGCGCTTCAGAAGCACAGGAATCCGTGTCTCACCTACTGCACGCAGGAGATCATAGTTTTGCATGTTGCGGGTTCCGATCTGCAGAACATCGACAAGCCCAACCATTGCGTCCAATTGCGATACTGCCATCACCTCAACAACAGTTGGCAAGCCGGTCAGGTCTTTGGCTTCAGCCAGAAACTCAAGCCCTTTCTCACCTATTCCCTGAAATGAGTAGGGGGACTGGCGCGGTTTATAAATTCCGCCGCGCAAAGCATTGGCTCCTGCTTCTTTTATCGCCATAGCTATTTCAAGGATCTGCTGACGGGATTCGACAGAACATGGTCCAGCAATTATCGGAATTTCCAAGTCACCAATTGTGAACCCATCAAGCTTAAAACATGAGTCCTCAGGATGAAAACGGCGGGAAGCCAGTTTGTAAGGTTCAGTGATACGCTGAACAGCCTGCACGTTTGGGAGAGATTCAAAAGCACTCGGGGACACGTCGTGGTTCTCTCCAACCACTCCGATTACTGTCTGCTCAACACCAACGCTTGTATGGGCAGATAATTGGTGTTTTTCGATATGTTCTATGACATTTTTTATTTGTCCTTCGGTCGCACCTGGCTGCATAATGATTATCATGATTCTTCCCTTTACTATAATTTATTGGATGGGTTGGTAATATCGGGGCGGAGCTTTATTGCCTCGTGCAGGTAAATATGTTGGATCGCATCCTGCGTTTTGTTGGTATTCCAGTGAATCAGAACTCGGATGCATAAAGGTAGGCTGCCCGGGACCGGGATCTCTTGAGCGCACATCATTGGAACCTGATCCCAGCCCATTTGACGTGCTGCAAGAGCTGGAAAGACAGAATTGATATCTTGGGTTACTGTAAAAATTGCACTGCCAATATCCTCTGTCTTTAGGTCTGGATTTGACGAAAAGATCTTTTCCAATAATTCTTGTGTTGCTGACAGCACATATTCTTTTACGTCCGCTTCAATCGTTGTTGCTCCTCGTATTCCGTGCATCATCTCTCCTCTAAAAAAAAATAAGAGCGAGCCGTTTGGCTCGCTCTTTTGATATGCAGGTTCTTTTCTTCCACCTACTTCTTAAGCGCCACCAACGGCGACCGGAATTGGAAGCCGTAATAATAGTAGCCAAAAAAGAAGCGCTGAGTCTGTTTCATGTTGGGCGCTATTCTATAGTAATTTGATCAATGTGTCAAGATTTATATCTGGGGTAGGAGCCGAGAACGCGCAACATAAGTGCCAATACCTCAAGTTGGTCAAGGGCTTCTTGGGTCTGTGTTTGGCTGCATGCCCCGATGAAATCAATATAAAATAAATATTCCCAGATCTTGCCCACCAATGGGCGTGACTCGATTTTGGTTAGATCGATATCTCGCTGAGCGAAAATTTTAAGAGCGTTAAATAATGCTCCTGGCTGATTTTTAAGTGTGAAGACAATGGAAGTTTTGGCATCGATAACGGACTTTAACGGTTGAGGTGCGATCTCTAAAAATCGAGTGTAATTTTCCGGATTGTCCTCTATACCCTCTTGAAGCACATGCATTCCATAGATCTCTGCGGCTCTTTTTGAAGCGATCGCAGCACATGTCTTATCGCCACCAAGTTTGAGCATTTTAACGCTGCCCGCTGTATCATAAACCGCTTCGGTTTTTACTCCCAATTTATGAATATATGATGCGCATTGCCATAATGCCTGGGGGTGGCTGATAACGCGCTTAATATTGGATTTGTCAGCATCAGGAAATCCGATCAAACAATGACGAACCCGCAAGAAATACTCGCCCACGATAAAAAGCTCATTTCGGAGCAGCAGATCATAATTCTCGTGAATGCTGCCTGCCAATGAATTTTCAATGGGTATTAATCCGGTTGCGCATTTTTCAGAAGTAACCGCTTCAAAAACAGCTGCGAATGTTTCCTGCGGCACCATTTCGGGTGCCTTGAAATACCCATAACCTGCTTCTTCGCTGTAAGCGCCCGGTTCTCCTTGAAATGCAACTTTCATATCAGCCTTTTACTTTCTCCCTGCCCAATCCAAAATAGCTTTAAAACCAGCTTCAACATCCGCATCCGATGCGGCGATCGTCATTCGTGCAAATCCTTCGCCTTGCTTTCCGAACGCCGAGCCAGGAGTCAGCGCCACCCCGGCTTCGTCCAGAATCCGGTCGCAGATTTCTTGTGACGACAATTTCAGATTACGAAAATCTACGAAAAAATAAAAGGCGCCCAAAGGAGGTGTTATATGAATGGGTGTTTCGCCATAATCATGATAAATTTGGAGTACTTTCTCTCTGCGGCGTGCATACGTTGAACGCATCGCTGCGGCTTCCTTTTGCACACCAGAATCGCATAATGCAAAGACAGCCGCTTTTTGAATGAAAGGCGCGACACAGGTGATTGAATTTTGTGCGGCTTTAAGTGCGTTTTCTATCACTTTTTGTGGTGCAGCTAGATAACCAACTCGCCAGCCTGTCATTGCATAGGTTTTGGAAAGGCTGTTTACTAAAATGGTGCGCTCTTTTGCATCAGGGAAAGCGGCCGCAGAAACTGGTTTCTCTCCGAAATAAAGATTTTCATAAACTTCATCGCTGATCACCCACAAATCATGCTCTCCTGCAAAAGACTGTAACTGCTGAAGATAGCTCCGGGATGGATAAACACCGGTTGGATTTGCAGGAAAATTGATAACAATTGCGGTTGTTTTGGGAGTGAGCGCATTTTTCCAGGCCTCAATAGGTGGGAGAAATCCATTCTCCGCAGATGCTGTTACATGGACTACCGATCCACAAAATTGTCTGACCATATTGGTATGTGTTGCCCAGCTTGGATCAGATATCAGTACTTCGTCTCCGGGATTGAGAATAGCCTGGATCGCAAGATAATAAGCATGAACTCCGCCATGCGTCACCAGAACTTCGCTCTCAGGATCGTAGGCAATTTTTCCAGAGGCAGTATCACCGGTATCACGGGCAAGTTTGGACACAATAGCAGACCGAAGATCAAAGAAACCCCGGCTGGGGCCATAATGTGTCTGCCCATCCTTCAAGGCTTGAAAAGCAGCATCCACCACCGTCGAAGGGGTGGCAAAATCCGGGTCGCCTACATGCAGGGGTATGATCCTGCGTCCACTGGCTTTTATCTTAAGGATCCGGTCAGCCAGTGCAACTGTTGATGATTGGCGAATTTGGTTAAATTGTTGGTTTAAGTTCATTTTCCTGACAAAGATACCATGAAATCAAAAAAGAACGATCTTTTTGATTTCCAAAATTTATCTGCTTTTTTTTGTCTTTTAATAATTAATACGAGCTCTCATCTATATCAATCATTCATGATTTTTTAACTATTTCATTTTCTTAAAGCCTGGTCTAGATCCCACAGGATGTCCTCTATATCCTCCAATCCGATGCTCAGGCGGATGAAGTCTGGCGTCACGCCTGCGCTTGCCATCTGATCCTCGTTCAGCTGAGCGTGAGTAGTGCTGGCAGGATGGATGGCCAGGCTTTTGGCGTCGCCCACATTGGCCAGGTGGCTGAAAAGCTTGAGGCTGTCGATGAACTTCTTGCCAGCCGCTACCCCGCCTTTAATGCCGAAACCAAAGATCGCCCCAGCGCCTTTGGGCAGGTATTTTTTCATGGCGGCGTGATCGGAGCTGGTGGGCAGGCCAGGGTAGCTGACCCAGGCCACTTTTGGATGATCAATAAGGAACTCTGCCGCTTTCTGCGCGTTCTGCACATGGCGTTCCATGCGCAGGCTGAGCGTTTCCAGGCCCTGCAGAAACAGAAAGGAATTGAAAGGCGAGATGCAGCCGCCGATGTCGCGCAGAACTTGAACGCGCGCCCGGGTGATGAAAGCGGGCGCTCCCAGATCGGCAAAAACCAGCCCGTGGTAGGAGTCATCCGGCTGGTTGAAATTCGGAAAGCGCGGATTACCTTTCCATTCAAAATTGCCGCCATCCACAATCACACCGCCGATGGAGGTGCCGTGCCCGCCGATGAACTTGGTGGCAGAATGAATGATGATGTTCGCACCCCATTCGAATGGTCGGAAGAGATAAGGTGATGCGAAAGTGTTGTCGATCATTAGCGGGATGCCGAATTCTTGCGCAATGGAAGCAACTTCTTCAAAAGGAAAAACATTGATGCGCGGGTTGCCCAGCGTCTCGCCGTAGATCAGCTTGGTATTCGGTTTGACAGCCCGGCGGAAATTCTCGGGATCGGCCGGATCGACAAAGGTCACTTCGATCCCCAACCGCGGCAGGGTATAAGCGAACTGATTATAGGTCCCGCCATAAAGGGTGGAGGCAGAGACAATGTGGTCTCCGGAACCAGCCAGGGTAAAAACGGCTTGCGACTGGGCGGCATGGCCGGAGCTGACCGCCAAAGCGCCTACGCCGCCTTCCAGGCTGGCCATGCGCTGTTCAAAAACATCGCTGGTCGGGTTCATAATGCGCGTGTAGATGTTGCCGCTTTCTTCAAGCGAGAACAGGCGTGCGGCATGGTCGGTGCTGTCAAACAAATAGGAAGATGTTTGATAAATGGGCACAGCGCGGGATTTGGTCGCAGAGTCGGGTTGCTGACCGGCATGCAGCTGGCGGGTGCTGAATCCGAATGAATGACTGGTTGGTTGGTTTTTCATGGTTAACTCCTTTAATAATATGCTTGTCTAATTAGAGATCAGGCACTCAGTTGATTAAGGTCGAAGGGTGTTTCCTGATAAACGTAATAGTTGATCCAGTTGGCGAACAGCAGATTGGCATGCCCGCGCCAGCGTACCAGCGGCGTCTGTGTTGGGTCATCATCTGGGTAATAGTTGACCGGCACCTGGATCGGCAGCCCGGCCGCGATATCGCGGTCGTATTCTTTTTTCAGGGTAAAAGGGTCATACTCGGAATGCCCGGTCACAAAAAGCTGCCTGTCATCGGTGGTGCCAAGGATGTAAATGCCTGCATCGTCAGATTCCGCCAGGACTTCCAACTGTGGCTCTTTTTCAATATCCTCTCGGCGGATCTCGGTATGGCGCGAATGCGGGGCGTAGAATACATCATCAAAGCCGCGCAGGAGTTTGACATTATCTTTGGTCACATGGTGCGCGAAAGCACCGAACTGCTTGGTTGGTAAAGTGTACTTGGGGATGCCGAACTGGTGGTAAAGAGCGGCCTGGGCAGCCCAGCAGATATAAAGGTGCGCAAAAACATGCGAGTATCCCCAGTTGAAAATGTCCTTCAATTCCTCCCAGTAATCCACTTCTTCATACGGCAGCAGTTCCACCGGTGCACCAGTGATGATCAATCCGTCAAATTTATCATTGCGGATCTCGTCAAAGGTCTTGTAAAAGGTATTCAGGTGCTCTTCAGGTGTGTTCTTGCTGTCATGTGTGCTCATTCGCACCAACACCGGTTCCACCTGTATGGCGGTGTTTCCAAGCAGCCGCAGCAGCTGGGTTTCTGTGGCGATCTTGGTGGGCATCAAATTGAGGATGGCAATGCGCAGCGGGCGGATATCCTGGTGCAGCGCCCGGGTTTCATCCATCACAAATATGTTCTCGTTCTGCAAAACCGCTTTTGCGGGTAATTGGTTGGGTATCTTGATCGGCATTATTTACTCCTCTAAAGGTATAAAAAAACCGCCTTTCAGTCGGGCGGTTCGGTGATACAGCTTGTTTACAAATTGCTAATTAACAACCATCCCAACAGAATTCAGGCTCGATAATATGAGCCTCATGCATCCCCATAGGCATCATGGCGGATTTCATTTTCTTTATTTGGCAGGCTGCCGCTGGATTGGATTTCATTTCGCAGGAGTTTACATTGACATTTAATTTATGTCAAGCCAAAGGTCTTATCCTTTTCAATGGATTTATAATATGAGATATGAGAAATATACTAATTTCTATCTTATTACTATTATTACTTTCTGCCTGCGCTGGCGCTTCTGCTCCCCAGGTGGATCGTGTGGTTCCCGACTGTGGTCTGCCGCCCATTAAAGTACCCAAAAAGCCCTCCGTCATCCCTGAGTATATGCAGCTAGACCGGGAAACCGGGCTGCACATGACCGGTACGCCCCAGGAGATAGATCTCAAATCTTACCGCTTTTTGGTGACAGGGCTGGTTGAAAAACCGCTCAGCCTGCAGTATGACGAACTGCGCTGCCTACCAAAAGTGACAGCTTCTCCCCCCTTGAAATGCTCAGGTATCTTTGAGGATTGGGTGGATACGGCTACATGGTCTGGCGTGACCATCGCTGAAGTCCTAAAACTGGCACGCCCGCTGCCGGAAGCAAAGAGCATTTCGATGATCAGCGCAGACGGCTACAAGGTGACCGTTGACCTGGAGACTGGCATGAAACCCGAGAATTACCTGGCCTATGAGCTTGAAGGAAAGCCGCTGCCTGTGCTGCATGGCTTTCCGCTGCGTTCAGTCTTCCCCGCCAAGGAAGGCAGCAATTGGGTGAAGTGGCTGGTTGAGATCAACGTCAATTAAATCTGATCATTAACCACAGATGTACACTGACATAAGAGAGTGAACTCGGATTATTATTGTTAATCTTCTAATGTCAATATTCTGGCGATTTTTTAATCGCCTCGGGCTGACTTACGCCAGCAGGGTGGCAAAAAGATGGTGGTGGTTTTCCTCATCTTTTAAAATGCTTTTAAATAAACCGGCAGTGATAGTGTCGTTATTGCTTTCAGCGGATGCGATGATGGATCTATAAAGTTCAATGGCACCGCGTTCCTGTTCAAGGTCATTCTCAAGCATGGTTTTGGCAGTCTTATCCAGCGTGATCCTCGCCGGTTGAGTCGTTGGCTCTCCGCCCAGGGTCACGATCCTCTCTGAGATCGCTTCCGCATGCCGCATCTCCGTGATGGCGATCTTTTTGAGTGTGGCTCCCGGCAGGAAATACAGTGAATGGCTGGCAACAAACTTGCTCTTCTTATCCAGATCGGGCTGACCCTTACCCGCAAGACCCTGGCTGGCGCCAACAGCGTGCTGAAGCATGTATTGCACTGAGACCTGCAGTTCTCTTGCCAGCGCCTGGTTTAAAAGGTCAACAATATTGAAGTGGTCAGTTCCTTTTTTCATCAGTAATCTCCATATCTAATTCAACACTTTTATTTTTCGTTAGTCTATTAATAAAATTATACCCATCAGGTGACCAGCATGCTTCTCTAATAAAGCGCCATGACATTTAGATGGATGTAGGATTTGATAACAAGGTACACAAAATGGAAATTCTTTTCGACAGGCTCCCATTTCTGCCGGTTTGGAAATGCGCCCTCGTGGGAGCAAAAAAGATAACCATCGCCAATATTGAAATAGAACATGGTGAGGCTCTGGTTGACCTGCTCAGAAAACGCACCAAAACGGATGCGAGCTTTGTGATGTGGGATAAGCCTGTCGAAGTCCCGGAAGATACCTATATTCTGTCCAATGCAACGTCGGTTGGTTTGTATCCCGATGTCGATCAAAAACCCAATATCAATTACGATTCGATCCTTTCCGGCATGGTTGTGACCGACGTGATCTTCAACGACCCCAACAGCCTGTTCTTGCAGGAAGCGGTCAAGCGGGGCGCCAAAACCATCAATGGATTGGGGATGTTGGTCAATCAGGGTGCGCTGAACTTCACCCTGTGGACCGGTGTCGAAGCGCCCATCGATGTGATGACCAATACTCTCAAAAAGGAATTTGGGTTGTAAGAGATACTCTTTTTATTTCCAAACGCTTCATTCGCAGTTCTTTATGATACGGTCTGACTTTCCTGAAAAGTCAGACCTTTTTAATAAAAATTGTCAAAAGTATGTTCAGTTAATTCAGGGGGAAAACGTATTTAGATTGTCAGTATGCTCAAATAATTTCTATTACAGTGTTAATCCTTTGTAATGCACTCCAGGGGATAAAGTAGAAAAGAAGACTTATCGCCATTATTCCATCATTGCCAGCCGATGCACTAATTTTTCACCAAAGTAAAGCACTTATCAAGATGATGTACAGGAGGTTTAAATGAATTTTATAGATAGCAGTTTTATTGGTTGGTTTACCCTGGCAGCCGGTATAAGCGCCTCAATCCAGATCATTCTTCTGACACTGATGTTCGCGGTTTCCAGAAGCCCTTACGGAAGGATGAGCGATTATTTTTATGTACTGACGCCTATTCTTATTCTCCCATTGTTTCTGGCGTTCCGATATTTTCAGGAACGCCAAAATACTGGGATCCTTCAGGTTGCCCAAGTCATCGGGATAATTGGTATTTTGGTCGCGTCAATTGCTCAGGTGATCTTATTGCTTAAGGTCATCGATTTTAAACAATCCATTTGGGGAAATTCAATAGGCGTCGGTCTGATAGGTATACCGATCCTTGTTTTTTCAATAATTAACCTTGGAAGTACAAATTTGCCAGCCAGTTTCAATTGGTTTGGGGTTCTTCTGGGTGTGGCAATGGCTGTTGGAATTCCCGCAGTTTTCTTTTTTATTAATGAGTTTTTCGCACTTTCACACAGCGGCGGATTGGATTGGGCATCTGTCAACCCCTTGTTTTACCCCGCAGTATTGGCCGGTATTCTTACCCAGATAGCACTGCCTGCCTGGTTGATCTGGGCTGCCAGATTAATTTTGACAGGCGCTTTGAAATTATGAGTGTAATGGAAAAAAAATTGATAGGGTTTATCGACCTAATATACCCGCAAGATCAGCGGATGATCTCAGGATATGATCCGCACCTGCCTGCCTTAAACCCTTTTCCCTGCCAAAGCCGCACAGAACGCCAACCGACTGCATCCCGGCCAGGCGTGCCGCACGGATATCAACAGGCGTATCACCCACCATCAGGCAGTTTTCCGGCGCGATCACCAGTTTTTCGGACGCATACAGCATCGGATCAGGGAAAGGCTTGGTATGCCGGACAGACTGCGACGTAACGACCACTTTAAAAAGAGCGCTAAAGCCGAATTGGTTTAAAAAGGCCAAACTCGAACGCTCGTCGCGGGCACTGACAATACCCAGCAGGTACTTGCCCGCCAGTGTCTTCAGCATCTCTTCCACTCCCGGTATCAGCCAGTATTCCCTCAACTTGTGCTTTCGGCTTCGGGCGCGCCAATCCAACAATTTAATGAACAGGCTGTCCAGGTCAAATCGGTCGGCCAGGTTATAGATGGCATTGCCTGGTGATTCCGCTGTCATCACCAGCCAGCGGGCAAAGGTCTGGCGTTTTTTATCATCTAAGAACAGGCGCAGAAGCCTTAACAGCTTCTCTGCCTTTTTCATCATCTGGTCATCGGTGTCACTCAACGTCCCGTCGATATCGAACAGGATCGCTTTAATTTTCGCGGCATCCAGAGCCATGCTTATCCTCAATTATTGGAAACGTAATCGATCGCATAGAATGCATCCTGATATTCAGGATGGATCTTCAGCGCTGCACGGAACAGGTTTAACGCATCGGCATTGTCACCCTGCCGGTAGAAGCCCCATCCGCGCCACAGCATGGCTTCTTCGGATGTCCGGGTGATCTCAAGAGCGTATTTGGTCAATGCGATCAAGTCATCGGTGCGCATTGAGTGAAAGTAAGAGATGAAAGGTCCAAATTGATAGCGCAGCATGCGTGCCGGCAGCCCGATGGTGCGGGCGGTATCGTACGCAGCTGCGGCTTCGTTGTAGCGTTCAAAATAGGTAAGATTGGTGCCATAGTTGAACCAGACATAAGCATTATCGCGATCGGACTGGGTTTCCTTTTCAGATGCCTCGAGTGCTTTTTGGCGGTTGGTTTCCACATCCCAGTTCTCACCCAGAACACTTTCAAGTGTGGGCTGCATTTCTGAAGGGAAGGCCATGATGTAAACGTAATTAAAGGACTGCCAATTTTTGTCCAGCTCAGCATAGGCGATCTTCTGGTTTGGGCCGATCTCACTGTCATGGACGGTGAATTGCTGTGCGGCGTCGTCATAACCGGTCACCAGCAGGTAATGCCCTGCCCAGCGATCATCATCCGGCCAATACTGCCGGTCTGTTTTAAAGGTTTCTTCGATCATCACCGGGAAGCCGGCTGCAAGCAGTTTTTTGAGGGTATCCAGATCGCCGCCGACACGGAATTCAGCATTCAGCCAGCCCGAGCGGGTGCGCACATAATAGACCAATTCATCTACATTGACATTGCGGTCATCACGGGTTGGTTTGATCACTTCAGAAATATCGAACTGGTCGCCTTTCCAACCGAAATAGCGCAGGTAAAGCGCCAGGGTTGCAGGGCCGCAGTTATTCCAATCCTGTTTGTCCTTCGTTTCGTCATACGCCGGCGGAGTAAGCTGAACCCGGTTTGGGATGGGCGTCGGCACCAGGGTCGGGGTAGGTGTATAAAGCGGCGTCGGTTGGGGTTCAGGCGTATCTGTAGGCGTGTGAGCAACAGGTGTTGGCAGTTCGCCGCCAGCCTGTACGTTTACTGCCGGGGTGGGCAGTTTGCTGACAGGATTGATCAGCATACGCGCATAGGTCAGCGCAATATCCATCCGCCAGGTGAGCGCCCGGTTGATCCTGGGGATCTGGAAAAGCGCCAGTCCAAGCAGAGCCAGGACCAAAAAAGCAGAGATAAGTTTCAAACCCAGTCGGCGTTTTCCGCGCCGGTAGGGCAGATAATCAGGGTTTTGCATTTCGCTATCTTACCACACCTGACTTCACGAGACTAATCGGATTATTTTAGTCTTATTCACTGTTATAATCGCGGGCGTGAATTACTACATCTGGACTGAAGGCTGCCAAATGAACGCCGCAGACTCGCTGCGTGTGGCCGCTGCTCTGGAAAAACTGGGTTATCGCGCCTCCCCAAAAGCGGAGGAAGCTGATGTTGTGGTTCTGAATACCTGTGTCGTCCGCCAGAGCGCCGAAGACAAGGCTGTCGGCCGACTGACCTCGCTTAAAGCGCTCAAAACCAAAAATCCTGAATTGGTGATCAACCTGATGGGCTGCCTGGTGGGCATCCGCGGTGCAGCCGAAATGAAAGTGCGCTTCCCCTATGTTGACGTTTTTTCCCAGCCCTCTGATCCGCACCCTCTGATCGATTACCTCACCGGCGGCTCCCGCCAGCAAATGCTGCAGCGTGATGCCCAGATCGAAGACATTTTGGATGCTGATTTTGCCTACGCTTTGCCAGATTCCCGCAGTGCTCAGACGGTTTCTGCCCTGCTGCCGGTAGTCTTCGGGTGCTCGCACGCCTGCGCTTACTGTGTCATCCCGCTCAGGCGCGGACTTGAGATCAGCCGCCCGCCGCATGAAGTGATTGCAGATGCCAGGTCGCTGGCGGCTCAAGGCGTTAAAGAGATCACGCTTCTGGGACAGATCATCGACCGCTATGGTCTGGATCTGGCTGAAAAGCCAACGCTCAGCAGCCTGCTGCGTGAGATGAGCCGGATCGATGGTCTGGAGCGCATCCGCTTTCTAACCTCGCATCCCAACTGGATGAAGGATGATCTTTTGGATGCGGTCGATGAATTGCCAAAAGTGATGCCGCATTTTGAACTGCCCATCCAGGCGGGAGATGACGCGGTGCTGCGCAATATGCGCCGCGGTTATTCGGTTGAGCAATTTATGCTTATCGTCGAAAAGATTCGCGCGCGCTTCAGCACGGTTTCTATCGCGACCGACCTGATCGTAGGATTCCCCGGAGAAAGCGAAGCGCAGTTCGATAATTCGGTAGAAGTATTAAAAGCTATGCGCCCGGATATAACGCATGTTGCCCGCTATTCCCCGCGCCCGGGTACACTTTCAGCGCGTACGATGCCCGACGATGTGCCGGATGAAGAGAAACTGCGCCGTTTCCGCGTGATTGAAGCGCTTCAGGAGCAGATAACCGGTGAAATAAACCAGGCCTATCTGGGCGCAAAAGTGCCGGTCCTTTTTGAGGAAAAGAATAAAGACCGCTGGCGCGGGCGCACACCCACCAATAAACTGGTCTTTGCTGAAAGTGCACAGGATCTGCGCGGTCGGGTTTGCGATGCCGAGATATCATGGGCTGGTCCTTGGTCCATGATCGCTGTGGTGTAAAATTCCTTCCTGTCCCAATGAAAATGGTTAAAACGTTTCTTATCTTGCTTGTTGCCGGCTTGGTCTTGTTGGTCGGATATTATGTTGCACGGGTTGCTTTCCGCCCTGCGCGCTATCTCCACTTTATGGAATATATGCGCGACCCGGCGGGGCATCAGGATTGGGCAGTCACAGCCAATCAGCGCTGCACAGGTGCCGCCTTTCAGCATCCGACGGATGGTTACATCGGGTTTTTATGGGGGGATTCTTTCCGGATCGGTCACACCCATCAGGGATTGGATATCTTTGGCGGCGGGGAACCGGGCCTTACCCCGGTCTTTGCAGCCTACGATGGTTATCTGTCGCGCCTGCCAGACTGGAAATCCAGCCTGATCATCCGTATTCCTTCGGATCCGCTCAACCCGGGCACTCAGATATGGACCTACTACACTCACTTGGCGGATCAAAATGGCAGATCATATATCGCTGCTGATTTTCCGCCAGGAACCAGCGAGGTTCTCGTTAAAGCAGGCACGCTGCTTGGCTACCAGGGCAATTACTCCGGCACACCCAATAATCCCGTGGGAGTGCATCTGCATTTTTCAATTGTGAAAGACAGCGGCAGCGGACGTTTCTTAAATGAACTGGAGATAAAGAACACCCTGGATCCCTCCCCTTATTTCAACCTGCCGGTCAATGGAAAAGAAAATAAAGATACCATTCCTGTCTGTAGCGCCGCTCCTGAAAAGTAAACGGCTATAATTTTTATATCCAGATAATTTTTCGATATGACTATCTCTTATCGCGACATCACCACCAGCTTGCAGGACCTGGGGCTTGACCGCAGCACCCCTGTACTCGCGCATATCAGCCTGCCCAGGCTGGGTGAAGTAAAAGGCGGGCTGAGCACCATTATAGGCGCTTTGCTTGCTACGGTCGATAATGTGATGATGCCGACCTTTACCTTTTCAACTCTGGTGATCCCTGAAAGCGGCCCTGAGAATAACCTGATGATCTACGGCAGCGGCCGTGAATCCAATCTTAAGGCCGAAGTGTTCTCGCATGACCTTCCCGGCGATGCTCCCGATAATCAAGCTTCAGAAGCGTTGCGCACCTACCCGGGGGTATATCGATCCAGTCATCCGGTTTTCTCCTTTGCCGGCCTTGGGCTGGATGTTGCGTTGGTCGATCATCCGGCTGAAGACCCGTATGCGCCGATAGCTGAGTTGCGTAAGTTGGATGGGTGGATCCTGCTGCTGGGTGCAGAGCCGTCAGCCAATTTCAGCGTGCATTATGCCGAAAAACTGGCCGGCCGCAAACAGTTCACCCGCTGGGCGATGAGCACCGAGGGTATTCAAGAGATACCCAACTATCCGGGCTGCCCGGAAGGTTTTCATAAGATCAATTTCTATATGCAGGAAGAACTGCATACCGTTCGCATTGCAGATATATTCTTACATGCAATGAAGGTCGATACGCTGCTCAAAGTGGCAGTTGCTTTGATCAATGATGACGCATTTGCCCTTCTGTGCAATACCATTAATTGTCCGCGCTGCAACCTGGTGCGCGAATCCATAAAGACTCAATACTCGCGCCAGTGGCGTACAGAAAGCCAGTCAGAGTGACTATGTTATACTGGCTGCGAAGCACTTAAACTGGTGCTGGGGAAAGGATCCGCATGAAAGAAATTGCGACCGATATTTTAATAGAGACCGAATACGAAGGCGTGACCGTCGGCGCCATCCGCACCAATGCAGGTGTGGTGATGGTGGATACGCCCATCAATCCTAAAGACGCAACAGCGTGGCGCACTACATGCACCCGTTCTTCTGCCGGATCAGACCGGCTGTTGGTCCTCCTGGATGAACATTTCGACCGCGTTTCCGGTGCGACCAATATCAAATGCCCGGTGATCGTGCACGAGAAAACCTCACAGGCTGTTTCCTCCAAGCCTTCCTTAAAGAACCAGCAGCCCAATGGTATGGGTGCGGCATGGGAAACAAATCCCGAACCCGCAGTAACCACCCGCTGGATCCATGCCGAGATCACCTTTACAGTAAATATGGCCATAAATTGGGGGGATGATCCCATTTTGTTGGAACATCACCCGGGTCCATCCAAAGGTTCTACCTGGGTTGTTGTGCCGCAAAAGCATGTGGCGTTTATCGGTGACACCGTTACACCCGGGCAGCCGCCGTTCTTCGCCAACTCAGATATTGATGCCTGGCTTGAAAGCCTGCATGAATTGCAGTTGGCGCGTTTTAAGGATTTCATCCTGATCAGCGGGCGCGGTTCCCTGGTGACGATCGATGATGTAAAAGACCTGGAGCACTTTCTAAAAAAAGCTGCACGTAAACTTGAAAAACTGCGTCCCTCCAAAGCCAAGGCAGAAGAGACCGAAGCTCTGGGTGCTGAACTGATGGAAGATTTCACACCAAAAAACAAGCGTGAAGCGGAACAGTTTTTAAACCGCCTGTCAACAGGCATCACGCAGTATTACAGCAGCCATTCTTCAAAAAAATCAGACTGATCTAACAGAGGCAAAATGTCAGCTCCCCGTCACCTCCCGTTGGTTGAAGTAACACGCGGCCGGATCGTGGAATCAGTGCATTATGGCAGTTTATGTGCCGCACTGCCTGACAGCAGCATATTATTCTCTCTGGGCGACACCGACACCAAATTCTTCCTGCGCTCCTCAGCCAAACCCTTTCAGGCACTGGCGTTCCTCGAGCGCGGAGGTGCGGAACATTACCACCTCGAACCCCGCGAGATCGCGCTGATCTGCGCGTCCCACTCTGGGACAGAGGCGCATATCCAGGCGCTGGATGTGCTGCAGCGAAAAGTGGGGATTGATGAATCCAATCTGCTGTGCGGCGCGCACTTGCCTTACTCTCAGAAAAGTGCTGACTTGCTGATTAAACAGGGTATCACTCCCCGCCCCAATCATAACAACTGCTCCGGTAAGCATACGGGTATGCTGGCGTTTGCCAAAATGATCGGTGCGCCGCTGGAAGACTACCTTGATCCTTCCCATCCTGTGCAGAAGGCAATTCTGAACACCTTTGCAGAAATGTGCGGACTGAAAATAGAGGATATTGAACTTGGTATTGATGGCTGTACCGCGCCTGTTTTTGCAGTGCCATTACCAAAAGCGGCAGCAGCCTATGCGCGTCTGTGCCAGCCGGATGATCTTTCTGAATCCCGCGCTGCTGCCTGCCGGCAGATCAGCATGGCGATGAGCTCTCATTCGGATATGGTTGCTGGTCCTGAGCGATTTGATACGGATGGCATGGCTGCAGGGAAGGGTGCATTCATATCCAAAGTGGGTGCTGAAGGCTACCGCGCGCTGGGGATCCTCCCGGGCAAAGCTCCTGGTATTAATTCGAGCATTGGCATTACCGTGAAGATCAGCGATGGGGACCCAAACCTTCGTGCTGGTGCGTTGGTCGCAATGAACGTCCTTAAAGTATTTGGTGTTTTGGATGATGCGCAGCGAGCCGCTCTGAAAGCCTATGACCGGCGTCCTGTTCTCAACTGGCGGGGCAGGGAAGTCGGTGAGATCCGCCCCACTCCTGAACTGATCCAGGTGCTGGCGGCTCTCGGTTGATGGTCAGAAAACAGGCAGTTCCGGCGCCTGACGGGCAGCTTAAAACCAAAGCCCAAAAGATTTTTCAGATCCTTGTTAGTAAATTTGGTCTGCCTGATTGGAACCGGCCGCTTTCTGCTTTGGATGAACTGGTATCCACGATCCTTTCGCAGAATACCAACGACGTCAACCGCGATGTCGCCTTTACCCGCCTAAAGGAAAAATTTTCGGGCTGGGAAGCAGTGCGTGACGCGCCTGTTGAAGAAGTGATCGAGGCCATCCGCCCGGCGGGGTTGGCTAATCAGAAAGCCCCGCGCATGCAGGCCATTCTGCGTCAGATCAGTGAAGAACGCGGCTGTCTGGACCTAGAATTTTTGGGCTCTCTGGAACGCGATCAAGCGCATGCCTGGCTGAGCCGCTTTAAAGGCGTCGGACCCAAGACGGCTGCCATTGTGCTTCAGTTTGCGCTTGGGATCCCTGCCTTTCCGGTGGATACGCATGTTTATCGCGTCAGCGGACGGCTTGGACTGCGTCCTGAGAAGATGACTGTTGAAGAAACGCACGCCTGGCTGGAAGGGGTGTTTGCGCCTGATCAATACGGCCCCGGCCACATGAACCTCATCCGCCTGGGGCGCGAGATCTGCCACGCACGCAAGCCGGAATGCGAACGCTGCCCGCTGAATGGTTTATGTGATTATTACCAGAACCTGCAAAAAACCTCGTAGCGCAGGCATTCTCAATGATGATCCAATCCGTAGCCCACGCAGGAATGTGTAGGCATGAAAAGGCGGTCAAGACTGACCGCCCTCCCTTATGCCTTACGTAGCCCAGGCATTTATGCCTGGGGAGACTTCTATCCTAATTAATTGTTCAATTTGAAATACACACCCCAGTAACCCGAACCCTTGCTTCGTCCTGCAGCCAGCTGGTTGTATTTTTCCGAATTCACAGTCTCCCAATAAGCTACATAATTCGGCACGATCTCCACCCAGGTCTGGCCGGGTTTAAAAGAGATCGGGTGTCCTTCAGCATCAACAAATCGGATCGGGCGCAGCCGGCCGGTCGTTTTCTCATATTCCTCGCTGATGGTGGACCAATAGATCTCCTGCATCACGCCATCGCGGAATAGCAGCGCTTTGCCGCGTTTTACATAGAGAAGGTCAAGATCAATCAGGGTTGCTTTTATTACATTATGTTTAACAAAAAGGACAATCACATTTTCATAGGTTAGTGGTTCACTGTTCAAACGGTCGGTCTGCTCAACAAAGGTGGAACCATCCGCTTTATCCTGCCAGCGGTGATATGACCCATCGGTTTCGTTATAGCGCCAGAAGATTTGGTTTTTATAGGAGTAAAAAACCCATAAGGATTGCGCTTTCTTTCCGTTCACCGGTACCTGCGTGTCAAATGCCATGCCGCCCAGATTCATCTCTCCCAAAGCTTTCTGGTTGGCTTTCGCAACATCTTTCAGCTTATCCACAGGCATCAGGGCGCTGTTGATATCATGGCTGTCATCACTATAGACGTTGACATAATCCTTCAGCTGCGCAGCTACCTTGGAATAGGCAGAAGCCATGACGATAAATCCGTTATACAGCTTGCGGATGTGTTCATAAGGCAGGCGGCCGGATCGGACGGGGCCGACCACTGGCACTGGCATACCTTCAGTGAGGTCATCCTGGACCGTTGCACCCTGGTCTGGGACTGATGCTCGCGGATAATCGCCGTAAAACAGCGCCAGGTAGCGCGTCATGCCTTCGCCGATGAACAGTTCAAATACTATCGGGCTGAAAGAAAGGCCTGCCTGGGGGCGCGCGGAAATCGGAAAGTTGGTCACCGACACCAGCGCGGGCGGCAGCAGCAAATTCTCGGGATCCTCGACCGGCAGACCGGTCAGTGGATTTACGACAGCCGCTTCCTCAGCGGCCGGTGCTGCCTGCTCGGCGGCCACTGGCTCCTGGGTTGGCAGCGCCTCAGTTGCCTGGACCTCAAATGTGGCAGTGATCTCAGGCATAACATTTGGCACTACTTCGGGAGAGGCGTCTTTACTTTTTAGATTAGCAGTTACAGAGTTTGATTGGCAGCCTGCGAATGCCAAAGCAGCGATGATGGTGATAAGTATTAATTTCCTTGTTTTCATCTCTTCCTCTTTGCGGCAGATGATTCATCATCTTGTTCTGCTGCTTTAATAACAAATAAGATCTTCAGCAACCTGGCTGTCATTGCTTTCGCTTTAGACCCATGGCTTTGCGCCGCCGGTTTTCACCGGGTTTGCCTTTTACGATCTGATTTATTGAAATTAATATACCACAAATTGATTGGGATTATGTGGGTAAGAATTATTAACAATTTGACGTGTACAAGGTCAATATTTAATAGAAGAATTGATCAAGTTGTGCAAACAAT
>Ga0172375_10002563_pt1 | contig 28231 bp, 34 predicted proteins | sample LakKiv1m_FD_114537 | JGI IMG/M metagenome (GOLD analysis project Ga0172375, IMG submission 114537) | Freshwater microbial communities from Kabuno Bay, South-Kivu, Congo - kab_092012_11.1m | ecosystem: Environmental > Aquatic > Freshwater > Lake | place: Democratic Republic of the Congo... | reverse complement strand
AGATCCGAAAGACTCCATCCGGAGTTAAATAAGATAATCAGAGAACCTGAGTTGCCTCAAAAACTAAGGGCGTTATTTGTATAACCCGCATCATCTATGCCAACCGTTATTTTCGGTCATAGGGCTTTCCTATAGGGCCCTTATTATTCTAAGGTTATTGCCTGAACAGGGCACACATCAGCGGCCTCTTGACAGTCACAGGTATTACATTTGTCAGGTCCGATAACATGGGCTTTACCATCATCTCCTACTTCAAAAACCTCAGGACAGAGCTCCTGACATGAGGCACAGCCTTCACATAAGTCTTCATCAACTACTGGCTTCGGCATAATTTTTACCTCCTTACAATTGAGTTTTTATAAAGCGCCTGTCACCCTGAACGGAGTGAAGGGCCTTGTATCTCATTGATAACATGAGATTCTTCGTTTCACTCAGAATGACAGATTCGGTTATTTTCTTACTTTTGCAAGAGCCTCCTAGGTTTAATAATTTAAATTTAAAAGTTGAAAGCTTTAAAAATTTAACATTCAACCGTTCCAACCTTGTTACGCCCATTGAGTGCCTCCATCAACAATACTATGCTCTTCCCACATAAACCAGCTTCCGGTGTCCGAGAGGAAAAAATATGTATTTGCAAAGATATCATAATGCTCTTGTTCTTCTTTAGTAAGTCTTTCAAATAGAGATTTCTCTTTTTCCGTTTGCGCCTCTGCTCTAGCTTTTTTATAGAATTCAACACTTTCTTTTTCCATCTGCATCGCGATTTTAAAGGCTTCAAGTTCATCCGTGGTTGCTTCGATCCTTTTCGTCATCTCATCCTTAATCGATTCGAAGACTGTCTTGATATTCTTCATTGGACTGACATCCTTAATCTTTATATCAATTTGTTCGAATATTTGAGAAAGCGCTTCGAGATGCCTTTTTTCATCCTCTGTTATGGCCAGTAACATTTTTTTGCCAACGGGATGTTTTATCCTATCGGCCGCCTCGCTATAGAAATTTATTGCATCTGTTTCCATCCTAATGGCTATTTCGATAGCATTCATCTTTTCCTCCGGAATCAGTTAATCCTTTTTAGTAAAGATAATTGGCCATAAATTACATCCATAATGCTTGATTAACTCCTTTATTATTTATAAGATAGAGATTAAGTCAAGACTATTTTTTTATAGATAAATATTACCATGTTTAGAAATAATGTCAAGACTGATCATAGTGGGACCCTCGATGTAAGATTAAAAACTTTTAAAAATTCATCGAGTTAAATAAATTTTTGAACAATATCTGCATTATTTGGGTTAATATTGGAGTTAAAGACTTTAAAATATGACTATTGAAACAGTTCTTCTTATACTTGAATCAGTACTGCTTGCGGCCACTATCGTACTTCTCCTTTATAGTATCAGGGAAGGAAGGGACAGAAGAAACCTTCTGCTGGAAGTAGGGAAAGCAACAAAGATACTTACACGGCAGGAGTACTTTCTTACAGTCACTGATTCCATGATGGATGCAGGGGTTGAAATCGTGGGGTTTATTACGGGTAGGCTCCCAACGGGAGATGACAAGAAACGGGTAAGAGATATTATAGATAATATTGAGAGATTAACAAAGAATGGGGTAAAAGTAAAATACCTTATACCAAAATTTCATGACAGACTGCACATAGGGCATCTTTATACAAAGGCTGGCGCGGAGGTCAGATATAGCATTTGTGCTATCGCAAATAATATTCGCTATATAATTGCGGATGACAATTTGGCTGTGATTGGCATTCCTGAAAGCACAGGTGAAAAAGAAGCTACAAAAAAAGGCTATAGAATTCCCTCTGAAGGTCTTGCTGCAATCCTTAAAGATCATTTCTCCCGATGCTGGGGCGAAAGCACAATTCATGAAGAATATGTTAAAGAGATAATCAGGCAGACTGGCGTAACATTAAAGCAGCTTGGAAGAGAGCTTCAAATAGATGAGAAGGAACTGGAAAGGATTGCCACCCGGCCGTATGTTACCTCTTAAGTTTCGATCTATCAAAAGGATTACTGAACTTATGCTATTTCAGTTGTAATAATATCTCTGATTAGTTTTTCAAAGAGAGCTTTTATTTCAGTCTCTGTCAAATCAACCATCAGCGCCCCCGGTGAGCCTGAAGACATCTCTGAGTTCTGATTTTGCAAATTCATACAGGAATGCCTTTTGAACGGGAGTAAGTATCTTATTGTCATCAATTTTACTTTGAGGTTTTTTCATTCAATACCTCATAATAGAGTTCAATGAGCCTGTACTTTCCATAATCAAGCTTCAGCCTGTCCTTGTATTTAAAAAGCATTCTGATATTTTCTGCATCGCTTCCATAGGCAGGGAAAAACTCCGCTATCCTCTGAAGCCTCCAAATAAGATCATCAGGAGGTTCTTTGTAATCCCAAAGCAGTTCTTTAGGAATGGCTGTATCTTTAGCAGTCTGCATAAAAAATTATATCACATCGGTTGTATCAGAAATCTTTCTTTTCACAAAACACACACGGCGTTTACTCGCCCAACTTCAAAGGTGCCCATATCGTTACCTTTTGGAGCCCGATAACCTTGTCAGGAGTATAACCTTATATCTGATGCGCTCCTCATTGTAGGCGAGAACCTGCGAAAGTTGTATTTTATTATTTAAAGAGGCAATTGCAAAAGTCCCTATTTTGTCACCCTGAACGAAGTGAAGGGTCTTATAACATATTGATTTTGCAAGATTCTTCGCTTCGCTCAGAATGACATTTTACTAAGCTTTTAGACTTTTGCAAGAGGCTCCAAAGAGTTGTTCAACATCATGTGCAGGCAAAGGGGGACTAAATAAATAGCCCTGCCCCATATGGCATCTTAGAAGGCGTAAAATTTTCCACTGTTCCTCGGTTTCAACCCCTTCTGCAATCGTTTTTAGATTCAGACTGTGCGCCATGGATATGATAGCTGTTACAATCGAAGCAGTGTCAGGATCTGTTACTATTTCCCTGATAAAAGATATATCAATCTTCAGGTTATCAATCGGAAATCTCTTGAGGTAACTCAGGGATGAATAGCCGGTACCAAAGTCGTCAATTGATATTGAAACCTCTATATCCTTGAGTTTTTTGATAACCGACTTTGTAAACTCTATATCCTCCATAAGGGCGCTTTCTGTTATCTCCACGGTCAAGAGACCTGGATCAACTCCGGATTCCTTGATGATTCTTTCCAGTGTTTCTGGCAGGTCTTTCTGCATGAACTGAACCGGGGAGAGATTTATAGAGACTGGAATTGCGCGGCCCTTATCCTGCCATTCCATAACCTGTCTGCATACTGTCCTAAAAATCCACTCACCGACCTCTATGATCATCCTTGTTTTTTCCAGCACAGGTATGAATTTCTTCGGGCAAACCAGTCCAGAGTCTCTTCTTTGCCACCTGATAAGAGCTTCCATTCCTACTGCCTTTTTTGTATTTATTTCCCAGTAAGGTTGATAATAAAGTATAAACTCCTCATTTTTTAAGGCATTGAAAAGATTTCCTTCCATCAAAACAAATTCTGAGGCCTCCTCATTCATGCCAGCAGTGTAAAACTGGTAGGTTTTCCTTCCCCGCTGCTTTGCTTTTGAGAGGGCTAAGTCTGCATTTCTTATTAGTTCAGGGGCTTCTTCTCCATCGCCAGGATAAACCGAGATGCCCATACTAAGGGTCAATATAATCTCTTTTCCATCAAACTTTATGGGTTGGGAGACATTCTTCATTATTTTCTCCACAACCAGAATAACATCTTTAGAATGGGCAATATCAGTCAATAACACCCCAAAATCATCGCCTCCAAGACGCGCCACCGTATCACCTTCACGGATAGAGGTCGAAAGTATCCCTGCAACTTCTTTTAAAACATTATCGCCAACATTAAAGCCGAATGTATCGCTTATGGACTTAAAATCGTCAATATCAATGGCTAAAACTGCAAAGTGTTTTTTATGATAAGCAGCTCTCGCTATCACCTGATTCAGCCTGTCTACATATAGGCTTCTATTTGGAAGACCTGTAATGGTATCGTAATGGGTAAAATATTGAAGCTTTTCTTCCATCTGTTTACGCTCAGTTATGTCCTGAACTGTGCCTACCATGCGAATAGGCTTACCGGGTTTATCATAGGTAACCTCACCCTGCTCATGTACAATCCGGATTGTGCCGTCCGGCAAGACTATTCGATGATCAATACTGTATAGTCTTTTCCCGGAGAGGGCTTCATTGACAGACTGTTTTACAAATTCCCTGTCCTCGGGATGAACTGCGTTTAAAAAGGCTTCGTATGAGGCGCCAAATTCCTGTGGAGACAATCCAAAAATGCGGTAAATCTCCTCTGACCAATAGAGTACGTTTTTTTCGATATCCCACTCCCAGTTTCCCAGATGCGCAATTCGTTGCGCTTCAATGAGCCTCGCTTTGCTTTTCTTCAGGGTGTCCTCTGCAACTTTGCGCTCGGTGACTGATTTTTGAGATTCAGCAATCAGTTTACGCAATTCTATTAATTCATTTACGAGTTGCTTTTTTGTCTTATTTTCATCTTTCATAGCTGAGTCTGCCTGCCGTCTTTCTGACCTTTTCTCCTTCGTAAGAGTACCGCCCTTTATCCATAAGTTCTTTTATTAGAGCCTCATTATATTATATTTTCTAACTTTCCTGCTTTACTAAATTCTTTCGTAATTTCTATGGAGGTATTGCATCCTCTCCTGAATTAAATCAATTGCGGATTTCGGATCAGGGATTTCAGGTTTCATTGGAAGATTATTATGTTTCTTCTAAAGTTACCCGCATTATTTCCTCTAAAGTGGTAATGCCGTTTGTGGCCTTTAACAATCCATCTTCTAACAGAGTTTTCAGGCCCTGTTTCCTCGCGGTTTTCATTATATCATCTTCATAAGCCTTACTCGCGATTAATCTCCTCATATCCTTATTTACAACTAATATCTCGAATAGCCCGATCCTGCCTCTGTATCCAATGCCACTGCAAAAATCGCAGCCAATCCCTTTCTGATACTTTATTTCTAAAGAAAGCCCAAATCTCTTAAGCAGTTTTTCATCCGGTTTGTATTCCGTGATACATCTCGGACAATTCTTTCTGACAAGACGCTGGGCAAATGAACAGTTAAGGACTGATGCTATTAATCCTGCCTCGATGCCAATGTCGCTAAGTCTAATGATAGTCCCAACAGCATCATTTGTATGAATGGTGCTGAGGACTAAATGCCCGGTTAAGGCTGAACGCACTGCGATTTCTGCAGTCTCCTGGTCCCTTATTTCCCCGACATATATGGGTTCCATATGGATGTCGCTGGCGCCTTCCAGCATCGCCTGGATAATATAACTGTTCACAATCTTGATAATGGGGGCCTCATCCGCTTCTATTTTAAGATGTACTTCAGCTAATCCCTTTGTCAGCGGCTTTTCTTCTTTTTCTTCATCCTCTTCTTTCTTTGATATTTCTACAAACTCATTGATAAGCTCTTCAATAAGGTCTTTCCTGTGGTCCCCGACACCGTACCACTGATCAATCGCTACTTTAATGCTTTCCTCAGAGGCTATGACCGGCTCAACTTTGCATCCGGCAACCGCGGAGATTTCATCAATTGAAATGATGTTCTGAGGGTCAGCCATTGCAACTGTAAGGACATTTTCTATCTTGAAAAGCGGGATAATATTATAGCGCCGCGCAATTTTTTCAGGAATAAGGTCAAGAACCCTCCGGTCAATAATGTAATTCTTGATATTGACATGGGGAATATTTACCTGCTCCCCCATGAGTTTAGCTATTTGTTCTGAGGTTACAAATCCTAATTTTATTAGTGTCTTGCTCAGGGGTTCATTTTCTTTCTTTGCCGTGTCCTCTACGGCTTTCACTTGTGCTGTGTTTATCACACCTTCATTTATCAGGGCCTGTTTCAAACGGTCCAGCGCCTTGATACTGATAATTTTGCCTCTTTCCGGAGCGGGGTCAGCCATGGGTTCTTATTTTTCCTTTAAATATTCCTGGACCGTATTTACAAGCATGTCCATATCAAAGGGTTTCGTTATATATTTGTCCGCACCGGTTTCCTCTCCAAGCTTTACATCCTTTTCCTGCGTCCTGGCTGTTAACATTATTATGGGGATGTCTTTATATTCTCTATCGAACTTGAGGAGCCTAGCGATTTTATAGCCATTTAGTTTTGGCAGCATGATGTCCAGTATAATAAGGTCAGGCTTTTCCTTTTTAGCCTTAAGAAGGGCCTCTTCGCCATCATATGCCTCTAAACATTCAATATTTTCAAGTTCCAGGCTGAACTTGACGGACTCTACTATATCCGGCTCATCATCAACAATAAGAACCCTCTTTTTATCCATTTTTTTCCTCCTTATAGACAAAGTTAAATATTTAGAGTCTGTCCATAAACTCCGTTTTTCAGTCTGTCATTCCCGAAGTCCTTAATCGGGAATCCAGTGTTTTCAAGGTGTTATATATCCCCGGGTCAAGCCCGAGGATGACAAACCTTTACTTTATGGACAGACTCTATTTAGAGGGTTTTTATGGATATTTTGTTATCCACTGGCAAAAGGATTCAATCGATTAGAGAGAAAAAGAGGCTAACGCAAAGTCAGTTAGAAGAAAAGACCGGTATAAATACTAAATATATCAGCGCTATCGAGTGCGGTCAGAAAAATGTAACTATCAAGACCTTGGAGAAAATTGCAAATGGACTGAATATAGATCTCTATGCGTTATTTCTATTTTCAGAAGAGTTTGAATCTGGAGAGACAGTTAAAAAAGCTATTGAATCTCTCATCAAAGAGTCAGACATCAAAACTTTAAATCTGTGCCTGGACTTTTTAAGAAAGGCTCTGGCATAAGATCAAAATTTATCCTGCCAAGAGGAATGTAGATCAATAGAAAATCATTTGGTTTTGGATAAGAGCATAGTATATTATTTCTTTAGGGAGGGATTGCATGCCAAGATATAAATCCCTTTAGAGAAGAGGCATGGGAAAGAGAGGTCAAGATGAAATGAAAATCATTGCATTTTTCGGAAGCCCGAGAGAAGGCGGCAATACAGAACTTCTTCTTAAAGAAACAATAAAAGGCATTGAGGAGTCAGGATTTAACGTTCATGTCTTTAATCTGAATCTTTTGAACATATCACCTTGCCAGAACTGCGGAGGGTGTGATGATACAGGCATATGCGTTATCGATGATGACATGGTTCAAATCTATGATGCAATAAGGTCTGCAAACAGGATTATTCTTGCCTCACCAATCTTTTTCTTTAACCTTAGCGCACAGGCAAAGATAATGCTAGACAGATGCCAGGCATTCTGGTGTGAGAAATATCTCCTTAAAAAACCCCTCCCCGAGGGTAAATATGGAAGAAAAGGGCTCCTATTGGTAGTAGGTGGTCAAAAAAAAGAGATCGGTATTCAATGTGCTGAAGCAACAGCAAAAGCCTTCTTCAGAACAATCAGCGTTCCTGAACATAAGACTTTGGGTTTTTTGGGTGTAGATGCAAAGGGTGCAATACATCAGCATCCGTCAGCACTGAGAGAGTCATATGAGGCAGGGAAAGCATTGATTAGGATTAACCTAAACGATCATGCCGACAAAGTCGGCACAAAGGAAAATGAAAATTTGTAATCCCCCCTTGCCCCCCTTTAGAAAAGGGGGGTTAGAGGGGATTCGAAAGGTATTTTCAGGTGAAAATTTGTAATCCCCCTGCATCCCCCTTTAGAAAAGGGGGAACTTCAAAAATTCCCCTCTTTTTTAAAGAGGGGTTAGGGGAGATTACTAAAAACAGTTCCGTATTGGAATTTAACATAGAGAAAACCTTGCTAACAATGGAACCTTTCAACTGGCCGGCAAATATAACTGAGGCAAGGGTCATTCAGATAGCTCTGAGAGATAAGGTAAAAATCAGTTCTATCAGAAAAAATCCAGGATTTATTGCAGGTGTTGACGCAGCATTTTTTAACGATAAGGTTATCGGTGTTGCCTGTCTTTATAAATACCCCGAAGTACTTCCTGTAGAAGAGGTGTTTGCAGTTACAGAAGTACTGTTTCCCTACATACCAGGGTTTTTATCTTTCAGGGAAGGCCCGGCAATCATTGAAGCGCTTAATAACTTAAAGATTAAACCTGATATAATCCTTTTTGACGGTCAGGGGATTGCACACCCAAAAGGAATGGGCATTGCAGCACACATTGGAGTAATTCTTGATATGCCAACTATAGGATGTGCAAAATCAAGATTGGTCGGAGAATATAAAGATCCCGGATTAAAGAAAGGAAAGTGGTCTCCTCTAAAATATAATGGTAGAACTGTTGGCGCGGTTTTAAGGACAAAAGACAATGTTAGGCCTGTTTTTATATCGCCAGGCCACAGGACTGATTTGAAGAGTTCTATCCAGATTGTACTCGGTTGCACCGGTAAATATAGAATTTCCGAACCCTTGAGGAGGGCAGATTTTATATCAAAGAAATTAAAGAGAGAACATCTAGCATGTCAGATGTAAGGCTGCTATTACTAGCTTTTCTTTCTGAAGCTTATTGAACATTTCAACCGCCTTTTCTGAGCGCGCCACATGAACCTCGATACCCTTTGATTCAAGATGCGATACTGTCTCCTTTGGAACCACCATTACCCCTGAATACCCAGTCCCTATTATCAGGACTTCGGGCTTTGCATTAATAACATCAACGAGGTCGACTACCTGAAGATAATGCCCTTCCTTCCTCCACCATGAAGAATCAACCCTTCCCGGATAGATAATCACATCAGAGGTGTAGGTCTTGCCATCGATGGTAATACTGCCGAAAGAATAATGCTCGACCTTCATACGAGTCCTCTTTCCTTACCCCTCACCCTATCCCTTAGCCACAGGGGAAGAGGGATGATAATTACTCCTGTCCCTTAATGTAAGAGTCCTAGAGCACTGCTTTCTTGAATTCCTCTATCCCGACGCGTCTAATAAACCTTGGCATTCTTTCTTTTGGTTTTGCATTCTTTGAATAATAATCAAGACACTTTTGTATCAGTTCAAGCGCTTGTTCTTCAGAGAGTTTTTCTGCAACCACCTCCCCGATACGCGGTCTTGCACCAGAATTGCCTCCAACGACAACAATCCAACCCTCAGGTGCAGCAATGACACCAATATCTCTCATATAACTTTCTCCACAACATAGCTTGCAACCAGAAATGCCGAATTTTGTTTTCGCCGGAATGAGGCCCTCTTTACCAACATACATCTTTTCAATCTTGCTTGCAAGACCGATTGAATCCCCTTGGCCAAATTTACACGTTTCAGTACCTGGACATGCCTGCACATAATGAACACATAATCCTTCTGCAGGGCCGACTTCCATTGCAAGGTCTTTCCAGGCATTGTCAACGTCCTCAGGTTTGAGGCCCACAAGTGCAATACGCTGGCCTGAGGTTATCTTAATTATTCGGACCTGATACTTACGTGCAACTTTTGCCAAATTTTCAAGAATCTCAGGAGTTAATACTCCCATTGGAATCCTGGGCACAATTGCATATGTTTTCTTGTCCCTTTGTAGAATAGCTCCTTTTGGTGCTTCGTTCATGATTTCTCCTTTTCTATTTCATACCTTACCTAAACCCTCATGCCGACGAGTCGGCACAAAGGAACATGAAAATAGCCGAGGCATCCTGCCTCGGTTGTCAGGCAAGATGCCTGTCCTATTTTCGGAGCAAACGTTGCATAAAAAGGAAAGCAGATATGCTGAAAACCCCGCAATAATTCGCTGTTTCACTTTCTCTCCTGTCTTTACCTTACCACCAACTTAACTGTTATTTTCACATCTCTTACATTAAAATGAAACAAAAATCAATTAGGATTTCACTTCTGTTTATCCTATAATGGAGACAATGCTATTCGCAATTTGCTCGCAAAATACTAAAAGAATGTGAGCAATTTTGATACTTTATGATACTGTATGATACAATCAAACTTATTGATAATTAAGGAAAGCCTCACTGGGAATGTATAGGGCTCTGGTGTCCCTCCTGGACTTCAAATCCAGTGTTGCCTGCTACAAGCGGGCAGGGTGGGTTCGATTCCCACACGTTCCCGCCATTGGTTTCCATTTAGAATCAAATAGTTATCAAATTATTATGCTACATCTCAGTTTGATGGTGGATTCTGGATCCTCTTGAATTCTTGTCTTTAACCATGATATAGTTTCTCTAACCATTTGCCCTCTTTGTTTAGGTTTTGTGGGTATATTTTACACGAGGAGGGCCTTTATACCCAAGAAAAATATATAATTCAGTTTAAGACTTTTGCAATTGCCTCAGGGGGCAAATTCATGACACTGCGTAAGAAGACGCTGTTCCTTATTGGCTTGACGCTTATCGGTTTGATGGTGACTGTATATATTACCTCGGTGACCATCTTGATAAGCAGTTTTGCCGAATTAGAAAAACAAGATACTTACCTGAATGTTGAACGAGTACGGCGCGCCCTGTCTAATAGCCTTGCCAACTTGAATACTAAGGCAGCCGATTGGGCTGTGTGGGATGACACTTATCACTTCATCGATGATGCCAACGATGCTTATGTCAAGTCGAATCTTGTTCCCTCAGCTTTCAACGAACTCGGGCTCAACCTGATGCTGTTTATCAATTCTTCAGGCCGAATAGTATTTGGCAGAGGCTTCGACCTGAAGAATAAGAAATCAACACCCATTCCAGAGAGCCTAATGGAACACCTTTCTCCCATGCGCCCCCTTTTACAGCACCTAAATATCGAGAGCACTTTAATGGGAATAATTCTCCTTCCTGAAGATCCCCTGATCATTGTGTCGCGGCCCATCCTGACCAGTGAACATAAAGGCCCCATCCGCGGGACATTAATCTTCGGGCGTTACCTAGACGCCGTCGAAATCAAGCGGCTGTCTCAGATAACTCAATTGTCTTTTACCGTGCATCCGTTCAAAGAGGCGCAGATGCTTCCCGACTTCCAGATAGTGAGCTCTGCTTTGTCGGAGAAAGCGCCGATTTATGCCCGGCCCCTGAGCGCAGATACGATTGTAGGGTACACCATACTGAGTGACATCTACAAGAAGCCTGCCCTTCTGTTGCGTGTGCACCTCCCCAGGAATATCTACCAACAAAGCCAGAGAACCACGCGTTATCTTATCTTCTCGCTCCTGGCGGTAGGTCTGGTGTTTGGTGTGATGACCTTGTTACTTTTAGAGAAGTTGGTGCTGGCTCGGCTGGCCCATCTCAGTGCGAGTATCAACAGCATTGGCAAAAGCGCTAACCTTTCGGCGCGAGTGTCACTCACAGGAAGAGATGAATTGTCAAGCCTGGCTGGCACCATCAACGGAATGCTGGAAGCGCTGGAAAATTCACAGCATGAACTGCGCAAAGCACACGACGAGTTAGAAATTCGGGTTCAGGAACGAACCGCGGAACTGATAAAAGCCAACGAAAAGATTCACCGCCAAATCCATCGCCTTGATGCCCTCCGCGCGGTTGACATAGCCATCAATGCCAGCATGGACCTACGCGTAACCCTCAATGTCATCCTCGATAAAGTCGTTACTCAGATGGGCGCGGATGCCGCTGTTATCTTGTTGCTCAATCCTCACATGCAAACTTTGGAATACGCTTCAAGCCGCGGCTTACGCTCCAACGCCCTTCAGCACACTTTCCTCCTTCTAGGTGAGGGGCAAGCTGGCCGCGCTGCGACAGAACGACGCATCGTTAGTATTCCCAATCTTGCCAATGCTGACAGCTTCAGTCGGGCCCCGCTGCTGGAGGATGAGGCGTTCATCACCTATTACGGTGTGCCGCTTATTGCTAAAGGGCATGTCAAGGGCGTGCTTGAAATCTTTTTCCGCACCCCGTTCAATCCTGAACGGGAGTGGCTGGACTTTCTGGATACCTTAGCGGCACAGGCAGCTATCGCTATAGACAATGCTGCGATGTTCGACGAGCTGCAGCGCTCCAATGTTGAGCTCGTCGGCGCCTATAACACCACGCTCGAAGGCTGGTCATACGCCCTCGACCTGCGCGATAAAGAGACTAATGGCCACAGTCAGCGCGTTACCAATATGACCCTACAACTTGCCCGCGAAATGGGCTTTAGAGACAGTGAACTTGTCCATATTCGCCGTGGCGCCCTGCTGCATGACATTGGCAAGATAGGAATCCCTGATAATATTCTATTCAAGCCTGGCCCACTCACTGATGAAGAGTGGGAAATCATGCGTAAGCATCCAGTGTACGCTTATGAGCTGCTTTCGCCCATCTCTTTTCTGCGTCCGGCATTGGATATCCCGTACTGCCATCACGAAAAATGGGACGGCACAGGCTATCCACGAGGGCTAAAAGGCGAGCAAATCCCGCTCTCAGCACGTATCTTTGCAGTAGTGGACGTGTGGGAATCACTTCTCTATGACCGCTCTTATCGGCCTGCGTGGCCCGAAGAGAAGGCGCGCGAGCATATCCGCTCTCTCGCTGGCACCCACTTCGACCCAAAGGTGGTAAAAGTATTTTTTGAAATGAAGTGGAAGGAATCTATCTGTATCACTTAATCTAAACGTTGCATAAACACACTCATATTTAATCTGTCATTCCCGCAGTCCAATTCTGCAGCAGCCTAATATGGGTGGCACATCAGCTATAGAAGTCAAAATTGCTCAGCTTACTTATGTCATTTACTGACTGATTGAGATATACCTTAAAATTAAGGTAGAATTTAATAGCTACTTTGTGCAGAGAAAGGATTTTCCAATGAAAAGGATATGGATAAGAAAGACAGATTCACACAAAGAAGCTGAAAAGTTTGATCTGGAGTATTATCTCAACATGACTCCCAAAAAGAGGATAGAGACAATGCAGTATTTAAGAGAAATCTATCACAAAATAAAAGGTAAAGATGAAAAGGGCAGAGAAGGATTTCAAAGAGTTATTAAAATTATTCAATAAGCATAATGTTAAATATTGTATTGGGGAACCGGATCAAGTAAATATTTTATGCGTAAAGTCATCGCCATAGATGGCCCTTCAGGCTCAGGGAAGACTACTGTAGCAAAGCTCATTGCAAAGGAACTCGGCTTTAATTATCTTGACACCGGCGCATTATATAGGGCTGTTGCCCTTGCATTGAGAAATAACGCTATAGAGCCGGAGGCTAGTGATGATAAAATCACAGATGTCCTCAGCAAGAACTACATTTCCTTTAACAATGGAAGGGTTTTTCTTAATGGCCTAGATGTTTCAGACGATATAAGGTCTACGGAGATTGATCATTACTCTTCGGTATTTTCTGCAAGAAAGCTAGTAAGGGATTTTCTGCTGTATGCTCAGAGGGATGCTGCTCTGAACTCCGATCTTGTTGTTGAAGGTAGAGACACAACAACAGTTGTCTTTCCGGAAGCGAGGAAAAAAATTTATCTTGATGCCTCTGTGGAAGAAAGGGCTAAAAGACGCTATCTCCAATATAAGGGAAAGAGCATCGATATTAGTATGGATGAATCCATAAGGAGTATAATAAACAGGGACTTGAGGGATGCCAGCCGGGGAATAGCTCCTCTTAAAAAAGCATCTGAGGCTCTATTGATAGATTCATCGAATCTTTCTATAGAGCTTGTTATAAAAAAAATACTTGATTTTATAAGAACAGACCCTTGAGTTCTCTTACCCTTAACCTTGTAAAGATATGAAAATAATTGTAGCTAAGATGGCAGGCTTTTGCTTTGGCGTAAAGAGGGCTATAGATATAGCCTTTCAGATAGCCAGGGAAGAACGTAAGGATGTATACACCCTCGGTCCGATAATTCATAATCCCCAGGTAGTAGAAATGCTCAAGGCTAAAGGAATTGTTCCTATAGAAGACATTAAAGCAAAGAAGGATATAAAGGCGCTGATTATCAGAACTCATGGAATACCCTTTCGCCTTTCTAAAGAGATATCTGCCCTGGGCTGCGAAATAATAGATGCAACCTGTCCATTTGTAAAAAAGGCTCAGTATTATGCTAAACTTCTTAAGGAAGAGAAGTATCAGGTAGTTATTCTGGGTGAGGAAAACCATCCAGAAGTGAAAGGTCTGATGAGCTATGCCAATGACGATGTTCTAGTTGTTGATGGCAAAACGCCTCTTCCTAAACTAAAAGCTAGGGTGGGCATTGTTGTTCAGACAACACAATCTTTGGAAGTATTAAAAAAGGTTCTAGCTGATGCTTTAGAGCTTGCAAATGAGATAAAGGTATATAATACAATATGCAATTCCACGGCTCTTAGATTAAAGGAGACAGAAAAGATGGCCCGGAAGGTTGATGCAATGCTCGTAGTTGGCGGAAAAAATAGTGCAAATACAACCCAACTTGCAAGGCTGTGTGAGTCTCTTTCTGTTCCAACATACCATATAGAGACGTCCTCTGAGATTAAAGAGGAATGGTTTAAAGGGGCAAAAACTCTTGGTATAACAGCTGGCGCATCAACGCCAGATTGGATTATAAAAGAAGTAGAAGAGAGAATTAGAGATATAGGAGGATAACTTTTTAGTGGAACTTAAAAACAATGAGATGGAAAGGCTTTATGCTGAGACCTTTCATAGCATTAAAGAAGGCGCTATGCTGAAAGGAAGGGTAATGGCATTGAAGCAGGATTGTGTCATAGTTGATGTAGGGTACAAATCCGAGGGTATTATACCTATTGAGGAATTTTCAGAAGAAGAGATTGCCTCGCTGAAACCCGGGGTCGACCTAGATGTATATGTCGAAAGCATAAAAGATTTTGGTGGAATTATAAAACTGTCAAAAGAGCGCGCTACAAAAATCAAGGTATGGGAAAGTCTTGAAAATGCACTCCGGGATGGAAGTCCAGTGGAAGGAAAGGTTGTTGGGAAAACAAAAGGCGGTTTTTTTGTTGATATATACGGAGTAAATGCGTTCCTTCCGGGTTCACAGGTTGATATAAAGGCGCCTCCTAAGGAGATTGATAGCCTTATCGGGAGAAGATTACTTTTTAAGGTCTTAAATCTTAACAGTAAAGTTCCTAATGTCATTATATCGAGAAGGGCAATCATCGAAGAAGAGAGGCAGAAGACGAAGGCCGAGACTATTAAAAAAATTAGAGAAAATCAACTAATGAAAGGACTAGTTAAAAACATTACAGATTACGGCGTGTTTGTTGACCTCGGTGGAATAGACGGATTGTTACATATATCGGATATTTCCTGGGGAAGGATAAACCACCCCTCTGAGTTTTTTGCGATTGGAGATGAGATCGAAGTCATTGTCCTTAAATATGATGAGGAAAGCGAGAAAGTCACTTTGGGGTATAAACAAAAGAAACCTGACCCCTGGTCCACTGTTGGTGAAAAATATCCTCCTGGTAAAGAGGTGAACGGGAAGGTTGTGAGTATTACTGACTATGGCGCATTTATCGAACTCGAAGAAGGTCTTGAGGGACTTGTGCATATATCAGAAATTGAGTGGATGCCGAAGCCAAAACATCCTTCGAAATACCTGTCTATCGGAGAAACTGTTGATGCTGTTGTGTTAAAAGCAGATAGAGAGGAAAGACGGCTTTCCCTGAGCATAAAACAATTAAAACCGGGTCCGTGGGAAATTGTTTCACGGAACTATACTGTTGGCCAGAAGATTTCTGGCAAGGTAAAGACAATTACTGATTTCGGTGCTTTTATAGGTCTTCCCGAGGGTGTCGACGCCCTTTTACATATATCTGACCTTTCATGGACAAAACATATAAGACATCCCTCAGAAATTCTGAAGAAGGGACAAAAGATCGAAGCCATTATTCTGAGTATGGAGCCCGAGGCAGAAAGGATGGCACTTGGTCTGAAACAGCTTGAACCCGATCCCTGGGTGCATGATATTCCGGAAAAATTCAAACTCGGTTCCGAGGTAAAAGGTAAAGTGCTCAGGATTACTGATTTCGGAATATTTGTTGAGCTTGAGGGTTGGGTTGAAGGCCTTGTTTACTCTTCTGAGATTGTCAGACCAGCATCAGGAAGTCTAGAGGGCGCCTTCAAAGAAGGCGATGATATCAAGGTCCGGATAATAAAGATAGATCTTGAAGAGAGGAAGCTGGGGCTGAGTATGAAAAATCTAAATAGGATAGAAGAATGAAGAAGGTCTTTTGGTTAATTATTGGCCTGTTCGTCCTTCTTATTGTCGTTAGTCTTTTATTTGTAATACTGCAAAAGAATTTACCTATAGGCGAGCGGGTTGCGCTTATCCGTGTAGAAGGCATGATTGTTGATTCAAAAGATACAATTTATGAGATCAAGGAGTATGTAAAAGACCCTTTGATTAAAGCTATTGTGCTGCGCATTGACAGCCCTGGAGGTGCGGTAGCACCCGCGCAGGAGATCTATGAAGAAATAAAAAAGGCTGTTGCAAAAAAGAAGGTTATAGCATCTATGGGATCTATTGCCGCATCGGGAGGTTATTATATAGCATCCCCTGCCACAAAGATTATTGCAAATCCGGGGACACTTACAGGCTCAATTGGTGTGATCATGGAGATTCCCAACATAGAAGGACTTATGAGCAAGCTTGGCATAAAAACAGAGGTAGTGAAGAGCGGTGAAAAAAAAGATATGGCGTCGGTATTCCGTGGGATTAAAAAAGAGGAGAGAGCGATACTTCAGAAAGTGCTTGATAATGTCCACGACCAGTTTATTACTGCTGTTGCAGAGGGTAGAAAAATGCCATATGAGGATGTAAAACAGCTAGCAGATGGCCGGATCTTTACCGGAGAACAGGCGCTCAAAGTAGGTCTTGTCGACAAACTTGGGAATATTGAGGATGCTGTACAAGTCGCCGCAGATCTCTCCGGGATAAAAGGAGAGCCAGTGCTTATAAGCAAGAAAGAACGTTTTTCTTTAATCGATTTAATCAGAGGACCAAAAGAATTAGTAGATATACTTCCATCAGTAAAGATAAAATATTTATTTACACCATAACCCCCCCATTCCCCCCTTTATCAAAGGGGGGGAATGGGGGGATTTAGGAGGTTTCATGACTAAGTCAGTCCTAATAGAAAAGATAACAGAAAAGGTTGGCAGCCTTACGAGAAAACAGACCGAGATAGTTATCGAGACTGTTTTTGACAGTATAAAAGAATCTCTTGTTAAAGGTGAGAAGATTGAAATAAGAGGTTTTGGCAACTTCAAGCTGAAAAATAGGAGGCCAAGGAAGGCGAGAAACCCTAAGACAGGTGAGAAGGTAGATGTACCAGAAAAGAGGGTCTTGCACTTCAAGGCAGGTAAGGCCCTCAGAGAGGCTATGAATTCGAAATGATTGATGAAGGGTAAGGTTTATTTAGTTGGCGCAGGTCCTGGTGATATTGGTCTCCTGACTGTTAAAGGCCTGCGATGCCTTCAGAAGGCAGAGGTAGTCGTCTATGACTTCCACCTCAATGCTCAGATTCTGAATTACATTAACCACGATGCAGAGTTCATATATGCCGGGAAACGCGGCGGCCGTCATACTAGGACGCAGGATGAAATCAACGACATCCTTGTACAAAAGGCAAAGGAAGGCAAGCTTATATGCAGGCTTAAAGGTGGGGATCCGTTTGTATTTGGCCGCGGAGGAGAAGAAGCAGAGGTATTATCAAAAGAAGGCATAGAGTTTGAAGTTGTCCCTGGCGTGAGTTCCTCTGTTGCAGCGCCTGCCTATTCAGGAATCCCTTTAACACACAGGCTTTATTCATCTTCATTTGCGGTCATCCCCGGGTACGAAGATATTACAAAAAAAGAAAGCGCTATCGAATGGGCAAAACTTGCTACCGGCGCCGGGACACTCGTATTTCTTATGGCTGTAAAAAATGTGGATCTGATTACTCAAAAACTAATAGAGAATGGCCGCTCTCCCGATACCCCTGTTGCTGTAATCAGATGGGGCACAAGACCTGACCAGAAGACGATTGTCGGGACCTTGAAAAATATTGCAGAACTTGTAAAAGAAAAGGATATTAAACCACCTGCTGTAATGGTTGTCGGAGATGTTGTAAGGCTCAGGGAATCCCTGAAATGGTATGAGAAAAAACCGATGTTTGGTCATAGAATACTTGTGACACGGGAACACCTTGAAGGATTTGAACCATTAGAAGAACTCGGCGCAGAGATAATAGAGTTCCCAACAATAGAGATTGTGCCTCCAGAAAGCTATGATGAGCTTGATAAGTCAATAGATAAGATAGAGACTTATGACTGGCTGATATTCACAAGCAGAAATGGAGTGAACTATTTTTTTAAAAGGTTTTTTGAGAAAGATAGAGACATCAGAGATTTAAAGGGAATAAAAATCTGCGCTATAGGCATAACGACAGCAAAAGAGATAAAAAAATACGGCATAAAGATAAATTTAATCCCTGATGAATTTCATGCAGAGGGACTGCTAGAGGCATTTGTGAAAGAAGCTGAGAAGATAAGAGGTTTAGAAGCTAAGAAAAACACTCAATTCACAACCTCTCAATTTCTCAATTTCTCAACTTCTCAGCTTTTAAAGGGTTTAAAAATCTTACTCCCGAGGGCTGAGAAGGCAAGGGAAATATTTCCAGAAAAAGTAAGGGAACTCGGCGGAGAGCTAGATGTCCCTGTCGCATACAGGACTATAAAGCCGGAATCCCGGGGGAAAAGACTCAGGAGGTTTTTAAAAGAGGGAAGGATTTCGATAGCTACCTTTACAAGCGCAGCAACCTTTAATAACTTCAGAGAGATAATGGGAAAAGATGCTGAAGAACTCCTCAAAGGAGTGGCCGTCGCAGTTATAGGCCCTGTTACTGCAAAGGCTGTTGAAAATGCCGGGCTTCATGTTGATATCATGCCTGAAGAGGCGACTATCGAGGCAATGGTAGAAGATATAATTAAATGGGTAGCAAAAGAAAATTTAAAATGCAACATGTAAAATAATAATGGAATTCCTTTATTTTGAACTTTTAATTTTAAATTTTGAATTTGCATTTGGCCGATGAGCCTTCCTGAAATAGATACCTCCCTCTTTTTTTTTATAAATAGATACGTGCATAACAATTTTCTTGATATCTTAATGCCCTTTATTACAAACAGGGCTTATTTGATTTTTCTGCCATTTTTTTTATGGCTTCTTTTGAAGGACAGAAAAAATGCCTTGATAATCCTTGCTCTTGCTCTTGCTCTTGCATCCCTATTAATCTCCGATTGGTCTTCAAATACGCTTAAGCATTATTTTGAGCGGGTCAGGCCATGTAGCGCTCTGGATGGTGTAAGAGCTCTTGTAGGATGTGGGGGTTCCTTTTCCATGCCCTCAAACCATGCTGCAAATGCTTTTGCCTTTGCAACTCCATTTTTTATGCTGCTAAAAAGCAGAATGCGGTATGTCTTTGTTATTGTTGCATTGCTTGTAGGTTTCTCAAGGGTTTATGTTGGTGCGCATTATCCTTCGGATGTTATTGTTGGAGCGCTGTTAGGGCTGCTTTTAGCAATATCTGTTGTTAAGTTGTACGGCTTGTCATCCGAAAGGTTTAAAGAGAAGCCATATACAACTACGCTTTTTATTTTTCTTCTTATGTTCGGCCTCTTCCGCATATATTACATCCAGAATGGCCCTCTCGATTTAAGTCCTGATGAGGCGCATTACTGGGAGTGGTCGCGCAGGCTTGATTTGAGTTATTACTCAAAGGGTCCGATGATCGCATATCTCATCTATCTGAGCACCTCCATATTCGGGGACACTGTCTTTGGTATCAGAATCATGGCTGTTATCTTCTCTGCACTCAGCAGTATTCTTCTTTATAGCTTTGGGAAAAACCTTTATGATGAAAAAGTCGGACTTTCTTCAGCCATTTTGGTGCAGATAGTCCCTCTTTTTTCAGCGTTCGGGGTGTTATTTACTATCGATTCACCCTTTATATTTTTTTGGACGCTGTCGCTTTTTTTATTCTGGAAGGCTGTCACTTGTCACTCGTCACTCGTCACTCGTCACTTTTATTGGCTTCCCCTCGGCCTAGCAATCGGTCTCGGTCTCCTGACAAAATATACTATGGCATTTTTTTATCCCTGTGCCTTTTTATTTTTGTTGTTTTCAAAAGAATACAGGAGGCTTCTGGTTACAAAAGGGCCTTATATCGCATTTATGATCAGCCTTCTGGTCTTCAGCCCTGTAATAATATGGAATGCAAACTATGATTGGATTACATTCAAACATACTGCTGGCCAGGCACATATAGCAGAGGGCATTCGAATATCTTTGAAAAGTTTCTTTGAGTTTTTGGGTTCGCAGTTCGGTGTAATAACACCTCTTTTACTTGTACTCATTGCTATCTCCGTCTGGAGGCTCAGGAAAAAAAGCGAGGGAGCTTTTTTGTTCTGGTTTTTAATCCCTGTGATCGCCTTTTTTCTTTTAAAAAGTGTGCAGGCAAAGGTACAGGCAAACTGGGCTTTGCCAGGTTATTTATCGGGTATTGTCGCCTTTTCTGCATTCTATTTGAAAAGATTTCACTCTGAAGGAAAGGGCATAAAAATCCTCATAGCAGCTGCGGTTCTGCTATCGGTAATCATAACTGCAATAGCCCATTATCCTTCAATAATTAACCTTCCGGTTAAGCAGAATCCAACATTAAGACTTCGCGGCTGGAAAGAACTTGGAGCAGAGGTAACAAATATATATGAACGAAAGTCTGTAAAACGGCCTGTATTTATATTTTCTGACAGATATCAGGTTTCAAGCGAACTCGCTTTTTATGTAAAAGGGCATCCTGTAACATATTGCATTAATCTTAGCCGCCGGATGAATCAGTATGACCTCTGGCCCGGATTCAGTAAAATGCTCCATTATGATGCAATCTTTGTTAAAACAGGGGATGCTGAGATACCGGAAAAAGTAGCTGCTGCTTTTAATAAGGTTGAGAAAAGGGTTTTTAAAGCTTATACTAAAAAACTGATCAAAATCAGGGATTATTCTATATTTCTGTGCTATGATTTCAAGGGATTGAAAGAAGAGAAACCGGAAAACTATTGATGACACTCTCTATAGTCATACCCATCTATAATGAGGAAGAGAATATCCAGATTCTTCATGAGAAACTGATGGAGGTACTCGAGCCTCTCGAAAAGGAATACGAAATACTATTTGTAGATGATGGCAGCGCCGACAGGACGCTTTCTATACTCGAGGAGATTCAGGCAAAGGATAAACATGTAGTCGTACTTAGCCTGAGGCGTAATTTTGGCCAGACCGCAGCATTTGCAGCAGGATTCGATTTTGCACGTGGGGATGTTATTGTAACAATGGACGGTGATCTACAGAACGATCCTGCTGATATTCCAAAACTGCTTGAACTTATAAAAGATAACGACCTTGTGAGCGGGTGGAGAAAAAAAAGAAAAGACCCCTTCTTTACGAGAAGATTCCCTTCTATTGCAGCAAACTGGCTTATAAGTAAGGTTACAGGGGTGAAACTTCATGATTACGGATGTTCCCTTAAGGCCTACAGAAGGGATGTGATAAAAAATCTGAAACTCTATGGCGAGATGCACAGGTTTATCCCTGCTGTTGCAAGCTGGTACGGTGTCAGGATCGCAGAAGTCGAAACCGTCCATTACCCGAGACTGCGGGGAAAATCAAAGTATGGCATATCTCGAACAATAAGGGTGGTTTTAGATTTGATTACAGTAAAATTTCTTCAGAGCTTTTCTACAAAACCAATCCAGTTTTTCGGTCCTGTTGGGGTAATAAGCGGGCTTTTTGGATTTCTCATATCTTTATATCTGGCCATCGATAAACTTTTTTTTGGACGGGATATCGGGGGCAGGCCGCTCCTTTTGCTCGGCGCCCTTTTAATTATTGTTGGAATCCAGCTTATAGGGATGGGACTTCTCGGAGAGATGCTTGTGAGGGTCTATCACGAAAGCCAGAGAAAGCCCATCTACGTGATTAAGAAGATCCTTGGCCCTGAAAACAAATAAGATATTCACTCTCATCATAAAGTTTGCTGTAAGCGCTGCGCTTCTTTATATTGTTTTATCAAAAACAGAGCTTGAACAGGTTTTCTCAATGCTAAAAGGTATGAGTCTTCCTGTATTTATCTCAGCCATATTCCTTTATATACTTGCACAGTTTATATCTACATTAAGGTGGAAGCTGCTTCTTCCAGGAGTGCTCGGCATTAGAAAGCTCTTTTCTCTATATATGATAGGCGCTTTTTTTAATACTCTTCTCCCTGGTGTCATCGGAGGAGATGCTGTTAAGGGCTTTTATCTATATCAGGCAACTGGAAGGGGCAGTCTTACCCTGGCCTCTATTTTTATGGATAGATATCTTGGCTTTGTAGTATTGATTGCAATATGTGCTCTAGCTTTTCCCTTCGGGTATAAATATTTTTATGGTTCGCGCCTAGAATGGCTGCTGCCTCTTGTCGTTTTATCCTTTATTATTGGAAGTTTTCTTGTATTCGGTCTGCGTCTCGGCAAAAGGATAAAGATACTCTCGGGTTTTTATGACTATTTCCACGCATACCGGAATCAGAAAGAGGTTATCGGAAAAACCTTGCTTTTGTCTGTGTTAGTACAGCTATCGGGCATCTTTTCTGTATATATTCTTGCACTCGGTATCGGGCGGCATATCCCGTTTCTTGCATGTCTGATCTTTGTACCGCTCATAGTTATGTTTACAACCCTGCCGATATCTATCTCTGGCCTTGGTGTAAGAGAAGGCGCTTTTGTACTATTTTTTGGCCTTATTGGGATCAAACCCGGTGTTGCAACTGCAATTTCTTTATCGTGGTTTGCTGCCATCACAGCAGGCAGTCTTTTAGGTCTGATTGAGTACATTAAATATAAAAAAGAAAAGGCAGAAGACTGAGACGGTTCTTTGAATTAAGCGATTGGATGATAACGCAAATAACAGAAGAGACCTTTGAACAGTTCCTATATGGCGCGCCCAGGAGGATTTGAACCCCCGACCTGCGGATTCGTAGTCCGACGCTCTATCCAGCTGAGCTATGGGCGCACCCTTTATTTTCAAAGTTTTACAAAGAGAGCCGATTTTCATTTGGTGGATTTTCTTGGTGGTTCATACTTTTATTGCCTCCCGTGTTTTTTCGCCTTCTGTTCTAATCAACTGGGCGACAAACCTGACGGCTTCAGCCATTTCTTTTCTTGCTTCAGTTTGTCCTTGTCCCATCACCGCAAGAATTTCCCTAATGCTTTTTGCTTCTTCTTTGAGAGTTCTGTTGTTAATAATAGCGTATATCGTAAGAAATACGCCTAAGATAGTCGCCATAACACTAACTATCGCTACAAGTTCCCAAAAATTCATTTTACACCTCCTGATATATTATACTCCGTTAATATCCAATTTCTCCACCGCATTTTTAAGCGAATCGCTTAATCCTCTCAAATACAGGTCGGTTGTCGACGCTCTCTCGTGTCCCAAAAGCTTCTGAATGTCGGTCAATGGCACGCCTTCCTTGTCTAATCTGTTTGCTCCCCAGTGCCGGAGACAATGAAAACTAAAGTATTTCACCTCGGCTCTTTTGCAAAGCGTTCTTAAAAACTTGCTTCGGTAACCATATGGCTCTTGAGTAACAGGATTTATAAAAACATAATCTCCATTTCTGGGAATTTGCTTTAATGCTTCTTTCAATAAACTGTTAAGAGGTATTTTTATTTCTTTCAGATCGGAGTTCTTGGCTTTGCGGGTTTTAAGTATCAGATAATCGTCATAAATATCGTCCCATTTCAGCCTGTTGATAGCTCCGATTCTTCCCATTGTATTGATAGCCACGCTAAGATAAAGTTTCTGTTCAGGCGTGGCCAGTTCCAAAACTTTAACTACATCTTCAACTGGTGGTACATATCTCCGCTTCGGAGTAATTGGAAACCTCTCAATCCCTACCGCCGGATTGGAGCTAATCCATTCACGGTTCTTTCCGAAATTAAACAACGCCTTAATCAATCTTAACCGCTTGTTAGCTTTTTGCGGGCTTTTTTTGGCTGTCATTTTTAAATATTCTTCGACATCGGAACGGGTTATGTCTTTTTTGTTTCCCCATAAAAGTATTAAGTTTTCAAAGAGCGTCTTGTTTTCTTTAAAGTGTTTCTTGCTCCGGCGTACTTCCAAATCTTCAAGCCTTTTCTCGCACAAGCCTATAAAAGCCATATTTGTCTTTTTGAGCTTCTTTCTGGCTTCCACTTCGGCGATTTTGGCTTCCTGTTTGGTCGGAAATCCCCATTTTCTGTGCCTTATTCCGTTCTTCCAAAAGTCGAACGTCCACTTCCCTTCCTGCCGATATGCTGTCATTTATCACCTCCTTTAGCTTTGATTCAAACAGTTCTTTAGGAAATCTAAGGAGTTTTCCAAACCTCACTCCCCCAAATAAATTAGCATTTTTATATATAAACCAGCGACTGCACTTTATTATTTTTGCAACTTCCTCGACAGTTAAAAAATCCATTTATCACCTCACTTTTTCCCCCAAGCCCCTGCTGATTGCCAGCAGGGGAGGGGAAATTTAAAATGTCCTTTAAACAATGCCATTTGCTTCTGTCCTGCTGGCATCGCCTGTCTTCGCCACACAGAAGTCCTTATCAGATATAGCCATAGCCGTCTGTTTAGACAGCGAGGTTTTCGCTCCTTGTTCTTGAGCGTCAGCGAAGACCTGCCCGTGATGGTCAGAGTCATCGTTAGGCTGGTAGGACTTCTCTAAGGCAAACCATTTAAAACCAAATTCCCGCCTTTCCATTCTTTTCTGGATGGTTATCGGCTTCTTTTTGACAAATGGAGATAACTGGGTTTTAACCGATCCCTCAAAGTCGGGAGTTTTAACCGCCGCATAATGTTTTTCAAGAAACTGGATGTCTCGCAAGTTTTTGAACTCTCTGGCAATTTGCACCGCTTCCCTGAATCCGCACCGGAAACTGATAAGCGTTCCGCAATTAGAAAGTATGGTATGAACCAGCTTGTCGTCCAAGCCGGCAAAATCAGTCGTGGCTAAGATTGCCGAGATTTTATACTTTCTTGCTTCCCTAAGGATCGTGAAAGTATTGGGATTAACGAAATTATGGCACTCGTCGGCATAGAACACAAGGGGTTTATATTCATCTTTTTGGGTGTAGCGGAAATAAGTCTTAATCTGTTGAGTTATCAGAGTCCCGACAAAAATCATCTTGTCATCATTCATTCCGTGGCAGTCTATAATGAAAGTCCGCTTGTTTTCGATTAAATCATCCCAGTCAACAGGCGGAAGCTCACATAAAATCTGAAAGAGGCGGTCATCCTGAATAAACATGTTGATTCGGTCAATAATGCTCTGGCGGGTTTCATTGTGAATTTTCAAAGCATTGATATTTTCCGCTACGAGGTCGAGACGCCGGCGATTGTTCCTGACGCACCAGACCACCGCCTCTCTTAATATACTTCTCATTCTAACCGTTAAAAGCACGTTATCAGTCAACAATTTTATTACCTGATTTATGCTTTCAATGATGATGTCGCAAATGTCGTTCGGATCGTAAGGAAGCATTAAAGGGTTTATCCCTATTGGATTGCTCAAAGAGCAGTAAATGGCATTTTTAGCCATAGAGTAGGCTTCCCTTGCAAAACTTCCGGACGGGTCTATAAGAATCTTGGCAGTCGGAATTAAGCAATCCTGAAACCAAAACCATTTCAGAAGGTTGGTTTTCCCGCTCCCAGTCGCTCCAACTACAAAAGCATGGCGATAGCGGTGGTCTGGTTTAATAGTTACAGGCATATAGTTGTCGTCCCTGCCTATTTTAAGAGGAGCTATCACCCTCAATCTCCTTTCTCTGTTGTTTTTGGACGAGTTTGGCAGTTTCAAGTTCAACTTCCATCATCTCTTTTTTAATTGCTTCTTGTTGAGTTTTAATTTTCTCTTGCTGATAAAGTTCATACTGCATATGCACATTTAAGTCCAATAATTGGATGCTGGTTTCAAATTTTTTTAAGGCTTCTTCGTATCTTTTACTCGCAGTCATTATAGTTATCATTTGTTCTATGCGAGAATGAGTAGCTTCGGCAGCTTTCTGGGAAATGGCGGCTGTCCTTTCCGTAGCTTTTTCAATGTATCTAAGTTTGAGCCTGTTGCCAACTTGTTTAATAATGTTGTCGTCAGCCGATACTTTAGGCAAAGATGGAATTAAATCGTCCAACATCGGCAGAGCTGGCAAGTTTATTGATTCTAATTTTTGTAATTCGTTACTCACTTTTCCCTCCTTTCAGATGATTCTGAAATGTTTGTATTTGTTCTTTTTTTCGTTGTTCTTCAACCAAGTAGTCGTGATACTCTTGGCGTCCCCAACTTTTACCAACTACAATGCCTAAAATAAATACCGCCACATAACTTATCACCAACCATATTTGCGCAATTTGCATACTCCCCTCCTATAATCGCTTTGTCCTTGTTCATACGCCACGCAATCATCATAGTATTGACACATTTCGTGATTGCGTCTCCTGCCTGTTGCTTCGTCATTCCAGCCTTCAAGATAAGGATTAGCTGGTCTGGGTTTCTTGGCTGGTTTCTCTATTATTTTTTTAGCAACTACCGGTTTTTCAATAATCACCTCCTTTATCGCAGGTTTTTTAACCACCTTTATTGCTGGATTTTTAACTGCCACTTCTGGTTTTTCAATAACTGGTCTTGACTTGATGATCGCCATTATAACCAGTCCGACAAGCGCCGCAACTAAAAAAATTCTCATTTTCTCACCTCCTCTAAAAGGTCATCTAAGGTTAATACGTCAAACATCCTTTGTCCTGCGGTTATAACCGAGAAGCAAGGGATTTTGTAACCGAATAACTTTGAAAGGTACTGAGTCGCTTCATTCCAAGTTTTCCATGTGGTCAGCTTCTGTTTGAAGTATTCTTGAGTTTCGTTATGGATGACTTCCAGCACAAAGCAAAGTCCGTGATTATCCTTAGTTATCAAGCAGATAGCGTCTGAACGGAGTCCTTTTTCAGGGATGGTTATTTCGCGATAAATTTTAACTGGAAAATTAAGTTTGAGAATTTCAGCGAGAGCTTTGGTTAAAAGTTTGGCGTGGTCTTTATAGTCGCTCTTACAGTCAAGGGTTCTAAAGAAACCGTTACAGCGTTCGATTTTTCTCAAATCAGCAAGAGTTTTAAGGGATTTTAAGGAGTTCGTGCGGGTTGACTGGCCTTCTGACCATATCCCCTTGCTTGCCATGATTTCACCGATAATCTTGTCATCGGCTACTTTCAAGACTTCCATTATCTCCAAGACTGTTGATTCATGAGCCACTTTCTCACCTCCTTTATTTATTTTAAAAATAGTAGATAAAAAATCAAAAGTCAAGAAAAAAAATATATACATTATAAAAAAATTTATCTTGCTTTATTTAAATTGACTAATATATAATTTTATTATGGACAAAGGATTTATAACTCTTACTTATCCACTTCCAATATCTCTCACAAAAGATGTTAAAAAACCTCTTAAAAGATACGAATATTACTATCCAGCCCTTGAAAAGTTAGCTAAATTCAGACTAGATGAACATCCGCAGATAAACGAGTTAGAATTACCCAGAGGATTGCTGCAAACAGCATATAAAGAAACAAAGAAATTACATGAAATAGAAATTCTCGACTTATTTTGTAATTACAGCATGTTTAAAGTAATACTTGATTGGGAAGGAACACTAGCACACTATGTTTTTGATTTAATGAGGAAAAAAAACGGTTATAATATAGATTTAGAAAAACATATAAATATTACGTTTAAAATATTCAGGACAGCTATGTTATTAGACAAAATCAATGGTAAAAATCTTTTGCGGTTATTCCAAAGAAACCCTCTTTATTTAATTGTTGAGCCTAGATTAGAAAGTATTAAGAACGGTATAAAAAGAAAGCATATTAAAAAAAATAAGGAAGATAAATTTGAACTATATTTTAATAATTATATTTTTCAGCTTATGGGATATTTAAGATTGCAATATTTACACTTTGATTATTATGGAGAATTTCAAGAATCCGAGGAAATACTCCAAAGCATCAACAAATCTTTTACAGATTTAGTTTTATCACTTACCAATAAAAAGACTTCTTAATCAAAATTAGAGTAACTTCTCAATAAGTTCGGGTATTGGTTTTCAAATGTGTTGTGTTAATGATGATATTCTGGTCAAGGTGCATTGGCACGCTTAAGAATAAGTTCTGGTAAGGGAGCGATTTTATTCTTATT
>Ga0172375_10002562_pt1 | contig 28232 bp, 33 predicted proteins | sample LakKiv1m_FD_114537 | JGI IMG/M metagenome (GOLD analysis project Ga0172375, IMG submission 114537) | Freshwater microbial communities from Kabuno Bay, South-Kivu, Congo - kab_092012_11.1m | ecosystem: Environmental > Aquatic > Freshwater > Lake | place: Democratic Republic of the Congo... | reverse complement strand
AGCGCCAGCGTGTAAAAAGAAAGGGAAAGTTCCCCGTTGCGGACGAGCCCGATCAAAATATCCTGTGGCGTATTCTTTTCGAGTTCAGGGACTACCTGCTCGGCAGTTTGCATGACGGGGTCTTTTTTCTGCCCCGGCGGCAGGGAAGGCGAACCGCTGTCCCATGCAGTGAGCAGTTCGCCCTGTTCCACCGCATGGCTGTGGTCGAGAAGCAGGTCGATCGTCAACCGGTTGGATTCCTGAACCGGCAATTGAAATGCCGCGCCCTCCTCCGCAATGACATAAAACCAGTTGATCGAATTTTTCTCCTCCATGCTGTTTTGCAAAACCAGGCGGTGACCGTTTGCATCATCCGGCCATTTGGTGGACAGGATCAATACGATGAATTCAGTTCCCGCCTGCATCTCGTTGACATCCGGGAGTTGTATTTCATCCAGTTGCAGGGGCAGGGGATTTTCATCCAGCGCGACAACCAATTGGGACGCGCGCGTTTCGCCCCATGCCTGCGTCTCCTGTGCGCTGACCGTTCCGTCCCGGTCTGTATCCGCCCCATACCATACCATGGATGCCAGCATCGGTCCCGGTTTGATCTCCCACCGCACCGACATCCCCTGCGGGTTGATCGCCACCTTCAAGGAATGGGCATAGATGTCTGCGGGATGGGCGAACGCGCTTGGGGCTGGAATCCAGGCGAACAGAATTGCCATCACAAAAGCGGATAAAAAACGCGCGTTCCCCCGAAATTTTTGGGTTAATTCTTGATGTGAGTGCATGGGAAGCAAATCTTGAATTTTCCTGAAATGGGTTTTGGCCCGGTCGCGCAAATCGATTCCGTGCCGGGGCCTGCATAAGATAACCGAACTGGTCATTCCAGGCAAGTGACGCGTTTATCTGCCTGCCGCCTGCTCCCGCAGTCCAATTGCGGGAGAAACAGGCTTGTGGGTAAACGCCGCGATTTTTATCTTGACAACCCGGCGAAAGAGAATAAACTTATAATGTAACAACGGTTACATTCTATGAAATCCTGGATTCTCCTGCACTACAAACTCCCCGCCCGGCCTTCCGCCAGCCGCGTTTACACCTGGCGGAAGTTGAAAAGACTCGGGGCGATCCTGCTCAACGAGTCCGTTTGGGTGCTGCCCGACTCGCCGCGCACTGCCGAGCAATTCCAATGGCTGGCCGCGGAAATTGTGGAATTGACTGGCGAGGCTTATTTATGGCGGTCAAATTTGGTTTTGGGGATCCAGGAAGATGGCCTGGTGGAAAAATTTACGGAACAGGCAGGGCAGTCATACAAGGCTCTTCTCAAAAAATTAGGTAAAAAAAATCCCGACCTGCCCGCGCTTTCGCGGGAATACCAGCAAATTGCCAGCCGCGATTATTTTCATTCCACGCTGGGACAACAGGCGCGGGAAAAACTGCTTGCATTGCGAGGAGGAACGAAATGAAATGGGTCACCTGGGAAAATGTCGGCGTGGACCGCATGGCGTGCGCGTGGTTGATCCGTCGTTGGGTGGACTCAAAGGCGGAATTTCTTTTCGTCCCCGTCGGAACGAAATCCTTTCCAAAAGGCGCGGAGCCTTTCGACATTCCGGGAGCGCGCTATTCGCACCATCGCGGACATTGCACGTTTTACACATTCCTGAAAGAAAATAAACTGGACGACCCGATCCTCGCACGGATTGCCCAAATTGTGGACGAAGCAGACATCGCGCAGGAAGTGTCGGTTGAACCTGCCGCGGCCGGACTGGACTTGATCTGCCGCGGCCTGCGCCGCACAAGCAAAGACGACAACGAGGCGCTCGAAAGAGGCCGCCTTGTTTACGAGGCGCTCTATGCAGAGCTCTCGGTCGGTGAAATCTAGAATCACATTCGACAAAAGGAGAACTCATGAAATGGATCACCCGTTCGCACGTGCATGTAGACAGGATCGCCTGTCCGTGGCTCATCACCCGCTTCATTGACAGCGAAGCGGAGTTTTTGTTCGTGCCTGGCAATCAAATTGAAAAGGTTGCCAAAGAAGAAGGCGCGATTCCCTACGACGCGCCCGGCGTTGAACTCGGCCACGTGGACGGACGCTGTTCGTTCGAGTCGATCATCGTCAAATACGACCTGAAAGAACCCGGCCTTCTGCGCCTGGCGAAGATCGTCCATGCCGCCGATGTGGATAAAGACATTGACACCGACCCCATCGCGCGCGGCCTCGAAGCCATCGCCAGCGGCTACAGCCTGCGCTTCCCCGAAGACCTGGAAAACATGGAACATCAATTCGAGGTCTACGACGCGCTCTATGCCTGGTGCCGCATGGATGTGGCGCGCGGGAATAAATAGTCTGCTGTCATTGCGAGCGTTCTTCGCGAAGCAATCTCCTCCATTGTTTGGAGATTGCTTCGCTCTGCTCGCAGTGACAAAATGCAAGGATGATCTGCCATGCGCCTGAAACATCAGGGTTATATTGACCTGCCTGCTCACAACCAGGCGGGCGGCTTCGATCACGCCGCGATTCATCGCGCCAGCGGCCAACTCTACGTTGCGCACACATCCAACGACGCGCTGGATATCATTGACTGTGAATCGGACCGTTACCTCCGCTCGATTCCAAACCTGACGGGTGTGGCAGGCGCGCTGGTTTCGGACGAACGCGGCTTGATCTTCACATCCAATCGCGGCGAGGACACGATCTCGATCTTTTCCCCGGACGATGAGGCGGGCGCGGTCAAAATCGGCGTGGGCCTCCGCCCGAACGGACTCGCCTTCGACTCCCAGCGCGGGCTCCTCCTCGCGGCAAACGTCGGCAATCCGGATATTCCAAACTCGCACACGCTTTCCATCGTGGACGTTGCCAAACGCAAAATGATCGACAGCGTTCCAGTCGCGGGCCGCACGCGCTGGACAGTCTTCGATTCCACTTCGGGCTGTTTTTACGTCAACATCGCCGACCCCTACGAGATCGCGGTCGTCGAATCCGCCAACCCGACGCGCATCGCCCGTCGGATGGAGATTCCCGCCAGGGGTCCGCACGGACTCGATTTCGATCCCGCGACGAACCGCCTCTTCTGCGCATGCGACGCGGGAATGCTGTTCGCAGTGGACTCTTCGTCGGGCAAAATCCTGGGCGAAGCGGGATTGAGCGGCGTGCCAGACGTTATCTTCTTCAACGCGGCGCGCAAACATCTTTACGTCGCAGTCGGCGACCCCGGCGTCATTGATTTGTTCGACGCCGATACGCTCGAACGGCTGAACGCGATTCCCACCGAAAAAGGCGCGCACACCATCGCCTTCGACGCCGGGCGAAACAAGGTCTACGCGTTTCTGCCCGAGACTCACCGGGCGGCTGTTTTTGTTGAAAGCGGGCAGGGGCAATATGAACCAGACGGTCAACTTTGATGAACAATCGCCAAAATAAGGACATCGCCCTGCTCTTCGCCACGCGCATCATCCGCCTGTTCTGCTACGGATTTCTGTCGGTCATTCTCGCGTTGTACCTCGCAGAGACAGGGCTCACTGAATCCCAGATCGGCCTGCTCTTCACCTTCACCCTGGCAGGCGACGCGGGGATTTCACTCTTGCTGACTACCTCCGCTGATCGCTTCGGTCGCAAGCGCACGCTCATCCTCGGCGCTCTGCTCATGCTCGGGGCGGGGATCGTCTTCCTGCTCACCGACAATATCCTCTTCCTGATCGCCGCCGCCATCATTGGCGTCATCAGCCCCAGCGGAAACGAGATCGGGCCGTTTCTATCGGTGGAACAGGCGGGACTGTCCCAACTCATCCCGAATGAGAAACGCACAAAAACCTTCGCGTGGTACAACCTGGCCGGCTCTTTCGCCACCGCAACCGGCGCGCTTTCGGGCGGCTGGCTGGCGCAATCCCTCCATGCAAACGGCTGGACACAACTCGAAGCCTATCGCGTCATTTTGATGGGGTATGCAATCGGCGGTTTCCTCCTTGCGATCCTTTTCCTGCGTCTTTCCCCTGCCATCGAAACGATCCAGACCCAGGCAGAGGTCAAGACGACATTCGGCCTGCATCGTTCGCAAAAGGTCGTTCTCAAATTAAGCGCGCTCTTCGCGCTCGACGCGTTCGCGGGCGGCTTGATCGTGCAGAGCATGATCGCATATTGGTTCCACGTCAAATTCGGGGTCGACTCTGGAATTCTCGGCAGTATCTTCTTCGGCGCGAACATCCTCGCGGGAGTCTCGGCTTTGCTGGCCGTCAAACTGGCGGAAAAATTTGGCCTGATTAACACGATGGTCTTCACCCACATCCCCTCGAACATCCTGCTCATCCTCGTGCCGCTCATGCCCAGCCTGCCGCTCGCCATCGGACTCCTGCTCCTGCGCTTCAGCATTTCTCAAATGGATGTGCCGACGCGCCAGTCGTACACGATGGCCGTCGTCGCGCCGGACGAACGATCGGCTGCTTCGGGAGTCACGAGCATCGCGCGCTCGGTCGGCGCCTCCCTCTCCCCCGCGCTGACGGGAATCTTTCTGAGCCTCCCCCTGCTCTTTAACGCGCCGTTCTTCCTCTCAGGCGGATTGAAGATCGTCTATGATCTTTTGCTCTACCGGGAGTTCCGCTCGGTCAAACCGCCTGAAGAATCGAGGAAGTGAAAGGCATTTCGATCTGACGGTCAATTCACACGTTACAGGCACACTACAGATTTTTGAACATGACCGTTTTCTTTGCAGAAGGCCGTTCAGCCTGCAAGGTGCGGAATCAGTCAGCAGGTTCCGCTTCAGATTGTGATTCCACTTTCGAACCCGCTTGTCTGTTGGCGCGCCCAATGAGGAGGACCGCCGGGGTGAGAAGCAGGCCCGAGGCCGCAAGCGCCGCAGAGACCGAGAAGAAACGCGCGATGAGTCCCACGCCCGGCCCGCCCGCGATCTGTCCCATGGCATCCACCTGCCCAAACATCGAATGGACAGTGGCGCGGACGTTCGAATCCAGTTTTTGGTTGACCCAGGCGGTCTGTAATGGTGCAGAGACATCGCGCAAAACATCGATTGCAAGAAAGAGTGCAAGGCATACGGCGAGAGCAAGAGCCGCTGTGAGCCAAAGTGGAGAGAGGGCGAAACCGATCAATGCCGCAGCGATCAGTCCGGTCACGATCAACATGGCGCGCCCAATCGCAAGCGGACTGCCGGTATCCACGCGTTTTTCCACGAACCGGACTGCGAAGATCGTAAGCAAAGTCGAGATCACGCGCAGGACGGCAAAGAACGCCACCTGATTACTGCCAATCAAGATCGGCAGGTCGAAGTTGTCGAGCAGGTGCTTCACCCACAAACGGTCGAAGCCTTCGCTGTACACACCGTAGAATAGACCGACACCGACGATGGCCATCAAGCGCGGACGGATACGTACCGCTTCCACGCCCTGTCTAAACGTGTGCCACATGTGCTGCCAGGTATTGCGGTCCTCTTTGGGCGCGGGATGAAAGCCCGTCTCGGGCATGATAACCATGAGCACAAGCCCGATCAGCATCACACCCACGGCCCCGAACTGAATCGGCTGCGCGACGTTATTTGCGCCGATGAATATCGCAAGTCCCATTCCAATGAGCGAGGCGAACAAGCCGACGCGCGTAGCGCGCAGAAACAACTGGTTGGCGGGTTCCTCACCGACCTCATCCGTGATCCATGCCTGGGTCGCGCCGGAGGTGAAGGTGTAGCCCAGTCCCCAGATGATCTGCGCCAGAAGAATGGGCAGGAAGAACGGGAACAGGCCTTCGACAAGAAAGCCAAGTCCCATCAATATGTAGCCGGTGATGATCGACAGACGCCGCGAATACACATCCGCAACGATGCCGGTCGGTACTTCGAATATGAACGCCGAGACTTCAAGCGTGGTGCCAACCAGCACCAACTGCAATGGAGTCAGTCCCGCCACGGTCGCCTCATACAGCGACATGCTCACGAACATCATGCTGAAGAAGACCGAGGCGGTGAACTCGATGAAGAGGTACACCCTGGCCGCGCTCATCTTTTCCATTATCAGACGATCCCGGTCACCAGCGAGGGTTTCTTTGGAAAGAGCGCGGCCGTTACAACATGAGCTTCTTCGCTGTCGGCGTCACAATCCGCAAAGGAATAACGCAGTTCATCCAGTGAACGATATCCGAAAAGCAGTTGCAGGAAGGCAAGGTCAGGGAAGCCAAGATCGCTATGCACGCCTGATGCGGGTTTATACGACTCAGCCTCTCTCAATTTTCCTTTTTCAAAGACCAGCTTCAAACCATCCCGGTAGAAATTGAAATATAACGTCCCGCTGTAGCCGGGCAGATACGACTCCGCCAGCCTTCTCTCCAGGGCGGGCGCGATGTGACAGATGAAACCCGCCAAATCCGGCACACGGACATACCAGGCATACGCCTGGCGGACGCGCGGCAAACGATCGCGCATGACGGTGTAAACCGGATGCTCCGTTCCATGCCAGAAGGCAAGACCATTCTTCATTTCCAGCGGCTCGTTGTCGCGTTGGGCATACTCTTTGCCGGTCTGCAATCCGTAACGGCAGACGGAAGGTGTGACCTCCAGCCATGAGACACCGGGTTTCAACTCATATTCGAATAGAACCAGGCCCAGGTTCCAGTTGAACCACGGATGCGAGAGATAGCCAACCGCCTCGCCGCCTGCTGTTTCAATAATGCGGAACTCGGTGCGGTTGACGTTATGCTCGCTTTTGCCGAACACCTCATAACGAAAAATCTCCTCATCGCGATACGTGGTGACGAGACTGCGTTTCCGGGCATGAGCATATACCTCGAGCATGAAAGGAATATCCTGCTCGAGGACCTGGCGGACGGTGAATGGTTCCGGTTCACCCTCTTTGAGAGGCGGCAGGATCGGCTCAAAACCCACGCGCCCGCCGCCCAGCGCAAGTCCCATTTCGTAGCCGAACTGGCGATAATAATTGGGGATGCCGGTGATCGCCTGCACCATTTCGCCGCGCACCTCGCTCCAGCGATGCACCTCCTGCATCTGCTCACGGACGAGTCCGCGGTTGCGGAATTCGGGGAGTGTGCCGACCAGTTCGGGCCGCCCCACGCCGAACTTGATTCCCTCGTAGGCCCACGTTTGCGAGATCAAATTCAATGATGAGACAATGCGCTTCGTGGCGGTCTCTTCGACAACGGTGAAATCCTCGGGCTTGAAAACAGGGTGGGGTAACGCGAGCAGGTCGCGGGTCCACGCGGCGACGCGGTGTCTGTCCTCTTCGTTGTCGCCGTGAATATGCCCGTTAAAATCCGCCAGCGCCTGCGCATCATCCTTCGACGCGCGGCGCAAAATCAATCCGTTTCCCAAATCTTTGATGAGGTTCATTTTCCGTCCTGTGAGCGACTGCCGCAGGACAGCCGCCGTTAGAGTAGGGCTTTTATTTTTTGAATATCTTTTTCGGGATCCGTGAAGTGGAGTCCCTTCATTCCGATTTTTTCACAACCGGCGATGTTCTCGGCGAAGTCATCCACAAACAACGCGTCCCCGGCCGGGACTTTGACCTGCTCCAGCGCAAACTGGAATATCTTCGCTTCCGGCTTGACCACGCCAATCTCCGCCGAGATGATCATCGCGTCGAAGGCATCGTCGAACTTTTCCCTGCTGATGTAGCCGCGCAGATCGTCCCATGCATTTGAGATCAGGCCGATCTTGTATTTGCCGCGCAACGCGCGAATGAGTTGGATCAATCCGAGGTCGAGCACGTCGCCGCCGAAGAACTCATCGCGAATGGATTGCGTTTCGGATGCCGGTCGTTTGAGTCTTTTCGCGACTGCCGCCCAGTGTTCGTCTGCTGTGGCCGCGCCGACAGAGGCCTTGCGGCTGGTTTCACTTTCAAAGACCAGCCGCACGAGATCCTCATATTCCATATTTAATCGTTCAGCCAGGTGCTGACGCGGGGCCTGGTATTCGGTGCGCATGATCACGCCGCCGAAATCAAAGAAAATCGCGCGAACCACGATTACGCCAACTCGATCAGGGTTTTGCCCGTTTTACGCGCCGGGTCAACTTTGCCTCGCGGTGAGGGTATTGCGCTCATTTTTACAATTCCTTTGCTTGAATCATCCCGGATGGTCTTATTTCTTCCTGGTCTTTGCGGCCGGCTTCGCCGCCGGTTTGGCTTTGGCGGCGGCTGGTTTTGCTTTTGTCTTGGATTTGGACGGTGCAGCGGCAGGTTTCTTTTCAGCCGCGGCAGCGGGCTTTTTCGAAGCAGGTGATTCGACCTTCTCCGGGGCGGGCGCAGGCGCCGCCTGTTCCTGCGCGGCCTGCCGCCAGTTTGGAAAGACCATTTCCATTCTCTGGCGGGCAACCGAGTTGGCGCGCCGGCAACGCGGGCAATGCGCATCATAGTGATTTAAGTTTTCCGCCGCCATGTGTTGAAGCGCGGCGAGCAGTTCAGCGCGGCCGAGCGTGAAGGGCGTCTGGCAATAGAAACATCGAATGTTCATTCGATCTCCTTGTGTTTGAATATATGGCGAATATCCCTGCCTCTCAAGTATAGCCGATTTTATTCGCCTTCCTCGCCGTCCATTTCGCGTCCGGGGCGCAGTTCCTTTTCATAGATGACGAATTCACTGGCGATTTTCATGCCCACGCGTTGATACAAGCGCGTCGCACCGGTTGGGTTTGCCGCATCCACGCCGAGGCTGATGTTCTTCGTGCCGCGTCTGTGGAATTCGCCAAAGGCGTGTTGAAGCAGGGCGAGGCCCAGTCCCTTTTTGCGCCAGGGACGGCGGACGCCCAGCGTGCCGACCCAGCCAATCCCCTCGCGATATCGGCAAAGGGAATAGCCGGTGATTTCCCCGCCATCCCAGGCAATAAACCAAAGTGTGGGATCAAAGTCTTCCCGTCCTGTTGTGTTGTGCTGCCAGCGCTCAAAGGAATTGGGGGTATGTCCCCAGTGATCGCGGAACGCTTCTTCGTGTGCTTGATAAACGGCAAAATCATGCGCAGTCATATCGAATGGGCGAAGTTCAATCCCGGCAGGCCATTCAGGAGGATGCGGCGCTTCATTCAAATTGATTTCCATGCGCCACGTAAACCGGATGGGGCGATACCCTTCGGTTTCGTGCATTTCACGAGCGCGCATATCTGTCATGCTCATGCCGTTGCGGATGAAAACCCGCAGGTCCGGCGCAGACTGTTCCATGGCCTGGCGTGCACGCGCTTCCAATGCATGCAGGAGGGAGGTGCCAATTCCCAATCCCTGAAATTCCGGGTGGACGTATCCATCGCCTTCGAGGGCGGCAGATCCATGCTGGTTGAAAAATTCCTCGTAACCGACAATTTTGCCGTCCGCGGTTTCCACCACCCAGGCATCTGTTTCAAGATTGAAATCGGGTTCCTTCCAAAACCTTTTGATATCCGCAGGGGTGTTTGCCACGGTGGGATCGCCGTCCGCGGTGCAGACGTCCAGGGTGAGTTTTGCTACAGCGTCCGCGTCTGCCCATTGCGCGGCGCGCAAAGTGAGGGCGGGCGGGAGGCGGGTTTCGTTTAAGTTGAGAGTCATGGTGTTCCTCCATCCATCTTTATGGACCCTGAAGGTTTTCAAAACCTTCAGGGTCTGTCTTTTATTTCTATATTTCCTTGCGAAGGGTGATGCTCATCTTGACTTTTTTGTATCCACAACTTTGATACAGGCGCAGGGCGCCGCTCAGGTTTTCGGCGTCCACACCGAGGGCGGTTTCGGTCATGCCCATCTCCTTGAACATTTTCATGCTTTGGACGATGAGCGATTTCGCAAGTCCGCGCCTGCGCCAGGGGCGGCGCGTGAAGATGCCTTCGGTGTAACCGCGCTTGCGGTTGTACTCGATGTTCTCCTCCGCGTTGACGAAGTTTTGCACCGCGCCGGCCACCTCATTGCCGTCCCATGCCACTTTGAAGAGGGACGGGTCGAAGCCATGCTGGTTGATCCAGCCGTCGAAGCGATTCTCGCTCGGCGGCGTAAAGCCCCAGTGATCCCGGAAGGCTTCCATGTCGGCGTCGAAGATGGCGCGCAGGTGTTCCTTTTCCACCGGGCGCACGTCCAGGCCTTCGGGCATGGGTGCATCCGGGAACGGCTCGGAGAGATCGCGCGTCATCGAAAAGCCGTAGCGAACCGGCTTGTAACCGGCGTTCTCCAGCAGGGTCATCATGCCTTTTTCCGTTTCGTCGCACCAGCCTTGGAAAAAGCGAGGCCCGCTGTCTGTGTGTGCGGCGGCAATCTCGCGCAGGCGGCGCTCGCTGTGATTGAACATGGCCGTGCCAATGCGCTTGCGCCGCCACTCGGGCAGCATGAACCCAAACGTGGTGTACGTGAGCGTGCCATCCCATTGCTTCGACCAAAAGACGCGGTTGTACGCGACCACCCGCCCGTTCACCTCGGCGATCAACAAATCCGTGAATGGGTTGCAGTTTTCGAGGTGGGCATAATTGTTGATCATATCTTCGAGCGTGTCGCTGCGTTCGACGCCATCAGCCGCCTTGCTGCCGTTGATCACCGCCAGCATGTGCGGGTAATCGCTTTCGCCGCGAAAACGGCGGAACGCCAGGCCGGGGATGGCGGGGGCGTCCGGCAAAAGAATCAAGTCATTGACCTGGGTTGATGTAATCATTTTTTGTTTTCCTTTTTAAAAGTTTGAAGGCATTTTATTTTTTGGAATCCGACGGATTCATATAAGTGGATCGCGGCCGGGTTGTTGCTTCATATTCAACTTCAACCATTCGTCGCGCAGGATGCCCATTTCGAGGAAATCCCAGCGTTTGCCGTTGCGGGACAGGGCCTGGCGCTGGCGGCCTTCCATGCGAAAGCCGGCCTTCTCGTAGGAACGAATGGCGCGCGGGTTGTATTCGAAGACGCCGAGCGAAACGCGATGCAGGTTGAGTTCGGTAAAGGCATAGTGCAGGGCAAGGCGCATGGCGTCGGTGCCGCAGCCTTTGCCCCAGTAATCGCGTTCTCCGAGGCCGATGCCCACCCAGGCATTTCCGTGTGTCCAGATGGGGTACAGGTCGACGAACCCGATCAATTTATCCTCCGCGAGTGTACGCACCTGAAAGAAATATACCTCGGGCGGATCCTTTTCCATGTCCTTCTCGATGTATTCCTTGATTTTCTTTTCAGACCACATCTGTTGCGGGCTGTCGTTGAGCAGGCGCGTAAACTCGGTATCGCGATTCCAGCGCGCGAATGCGGCGGAGAGCGCTTCGGGCGATTCGGTTGTTAATCGAACCAATGTGCCGCGGAAGATGTCTTTCATCTCATTCCTCCCGCGCTGACCTGCGCTTCCCATTCGGAGCGGAGCAGGCCATAGCACATCAGGTCCCAGCGGCGATCCTCGCGGTGCAGGGCTTCGCGGCGGCGCGTCTCTTCGATGAAGCCAAACTTGCGGAAGAGTGCCAGCGCCGCTTCGTTATATTCCGGCAGGGCCGCCGTCACACGAAAAAGGCTTAATTCCGCGAAGGCATAGCGCAGGAGCATATCCAGGGCCTGCGAGCCATATCCCTTGCGGCGATCCTCCGCCGCACCAATGCCGAGAACCAGCCAGCCATTGCTGTTGGTCCAGTCGATCCACTCGATCATGGCCTTGCCGATCAGGTGGTCGTCCGTGCAGGCGCGGATGGTGAAATAGAACAGGTTCTTGTCCTCATCCATTTTCTTTTCGACGGTCTCATACTGTTTCTTGACCATCGCCGCTGAAAGCGGGTAGGCGGGTTTGAGTTCCATCAGGCGCATGAATTCGGCGTCGTGCGTCCATCCGGATTCGATTTCGGGATGTGCTTCGTGGTCTATCGAGCCGAAGCGGATATCCCGGGCGTCAAGGAGCTGGGTTTGAAAATCGAGCATTCTTCCTCCAAACAAAAACTTAAACAAAACGGCCACGGGTCTCATACAAACCCATGGCCGGGAAAAGGCAAATAAAAACGGCCACGGGCATGGAGGCGCCGTGGCCGAAAGACACAATTTAATAAAGTCTAACGGTGAGCAGGCGCGCTCCGCGAATCAACAGCCCCACATGGGGTACCAGAAAACTTGTACATCGTATTCATATTCATCGGGCGCGTCTCCTTTCGTTGGAATTTGCTTTTTATAAGCGGGGGCGAGTTTATCACGCGAGGCATGGGCGCGTCAAGGTTTTTGGATTGTCTCCATAAACAGTACTGGAGGGGCAGACCCAAAATGCAATGAAAAGGCGACTTAACATATGTAAACCAACACGAAATGGAAGGTCGGAAATGATCCCCTGGAAGACGGAAATGGATGCCGTATCCCATCACACGATCCTGATCATCTCTCAAGATGTGAAAATGGTGGCTGTGTGTGAGCCATTGTTTCAACAGAAGAATTGCACTGTGGTCAGTGAGATTATGCCGCACCATGCCTTGCAGGCCGCCCGCCTGTTACTGCCTTCACTCATCATTATGGATCGGGGCCTGCCTCACGCGGAAAGGGTTTCCCTGTGCCGGGAATTGCGCGCCATCACCCGTGGAACGATCCTATGCCTGATTGCCGGGCCGGGTGAAGAGGAAATCCTTGATTTGTATTGCGCCGGCGCGGACGAATGCCTGACAGGCGCGCTGAATCCGATGGCCCTGCTGGTCAAATCCATGGTATGGCTGGTCAGGCAGGAATGGACGGAATTGCAGCCTGCATCCACCCAACAGTACGTTTGAACTTTTTCTCCTCCGAGGTGTGTGAATCAAAACGACGGGTGCAACCCCGTCGTTTTGACGTTCTTATGGGGCGGTGGTCGAGATACGTCCGGCCAGCAGGCCTTCCAGGGTTTCCTGGGCGAGGCGCTGCCTGCCTGGGCTGAGCAGGGCCGGGTCCACATCCCCAAGCCCGAGCGGGGATTGAACGTTGAGTCCACCCTGTCCGGCAATCAGGTTGGGCCACGACAGTTGTATGGCTTTGATGGTATCCGGCTGGACGGTCATTACCCAGCCGCCGGGACGCGGATCCGGCGCTTTCGAACCGATCAGCATTGCGCCGGTGGTGCCCACAAAGGAAAGAAATTCGGCGTTTTCGAGATCGGGATAAATATACAGGGTGTAGACTTTCCTGTCGTTGATCAGGACGTTGGCGTATCCGCCATAACGCGCAGGATCTTCATCTGCAGGGATTTCAATATATTGGGGATATTCGAATGGGGAAAGATAGAAAGTACGACACAAGCCGCAATAGAAGGTCATCCCATTCTTGAAGGCGGCAAAGGCGCGTAGTGCATCCGCGTTGCCCTGCGGCAGGAGCATGCCGATGTGGTACTCGTCCGTGATCATGGCGGCCACGTAACCGGCCAGGAAGGCGGGAATATCCACCTGGGAATCGGGAGCCAGCACACTGACATTGCCGCCTGCCACAAGATCGGGGATGTTCACGGCCAGGAATTGTACCTGCGGCGCGGCCGGGGCCAGAGCTGCAATTCCCGGATCGGGAGGCAGGGCAATCACCACCTTGAGCATGGGGTCTGCAAGGTCTTCCGCGGTCAACATATTTCTCACCTGAAAACGAAAGCCGGATTGTTGGGCAAGATCGTAAACAGTCTTCTGATACAAATCAGAGGCGGCCTGATCCATCTCTGTCGGAAGAACCAGGATGGAAAGCGGCGTGGATGGCGTTGGCGTGAATGTCGGCGTTGGGACAGGCGTATCCGTCGGGATTGCAGTGGGTGCCTGGGTTGCGGTTGGCTGTCCGCATGCGCCCAAAATGGCAACGATAAGAACGGCAAACAGGGCAAATTTGAAACGCACGTGAATACTCCGGGATTCGAGAATGCCCGAATTATACATCCTTGCAGAATGGCGGAGGATTAAACCAAAAGCGGAGCCTGCACAGACTCCGCTTGCATGACCGGGGTGTTGGCCCGGGGCAGGATATATTTAGTTCATCGAAATACTGATTTTTCTCGGGCGCGAGGATTCGGCTTTGGGCAGGCGCAGGGTCAAAACGCCGTCGGCGATTTTGGCTTCCACCTTGTCCGCTTCGATGGCGGCGGGCAGGCGCAGGGTGCGTGTGAAGGAACCGGAGGGCAATTCGTTCATGAGGTATTCAGCCTCATCAGTTTTATACTCGCCCTCGATGTGGAGGACATCCTCCAGCACCTGGATATTCAGGTCCTCGGACTTGAGTCCCGGCACGAGCGCGGAAAGCGTGTAGGCTTCGTCCTCTTCACGGACGTTGACGCCGAGATATTGAGCGCGGACAGGTCTTTCATTTGCGGCCATCCAGCGGCGGGCCGTGTGGCGGAAGGGATTGGGTTGGATATAGAGGGTCATGGTTTGGTCTCCTTTTACGGTTAAATCAATTGCCCTATGTTAAAGCGCGCCCGTAAGAAATCGAATAACATCCTGTAGAAATTTCGTAAGAATTTCAAGCGGGTATAATGATGGGGTGCCAAAACGCCTGCCGATCCTTATCATCCTGGTTGCCCTTGCCACGGCTGCGGCCTACCTGTTTTTTACCTATCGCCGCGGAAGTGCGCGCACTCTTCAAGTCTTTGACTGGCTTCGCGACCCGTCCTCCCGCCCTGAGTTGATGATGATTGCCGGGACGCGTTGCGGCGATGCCCCATTCATTTTCCCCACCGATGGCCTGGTCGGTTTTATCTGGGACGATTCGTTCCGCCCCGGTCATCGACACCAGGGAATCGACATTTTCGCAGGGACGGAGCCCGGCGTTACCCCTGTCATCGCGGCATATCCCGGGTACCTGACGCGCATGTTCGATTGGAAATCATCCGTCATTGTGCGCGTGCCGGATGATCCGCTCCAGCCCGGGCGTCAAATCTGGGTATATTACACTCACATGGCCGACCAGAATGGAAGTTCCTACATCGCGCCTGATTTTCCGCCCGGCACATCGGAAATCTTTATCGAAGCAGGGACCTTTCTCGGCTATCAGGGGAACTACTCCGGTGATCCCAATAACCCGGTCGGTGTGCATTTGCATTTTTCGGTCGTCGAGAACGACCCTTTCGGCACATTCAAAAATGAACTTGATATCGACAACACCTACGATCCATCGCCTTATCTGGGTTTGCCGTTGAATGCAAACGAGAATCCGGATACGATACCGGTATGCAAATAGACCGCATCGCGGAATTTGCGATTCACAAGAGAAAAAGCCATGAATGATTTCGAAAACAAGGTTGTCCTGGTCACCGGCGCCGGCAGGGGCGCGGGGCGCGTTCTTGCAGAAGCCTTCGCAGTACGCGGCGCGACCGTGGCCGCGAACGATATTTCCCCGGTCAATGTGGATGAAGTGGTCGCCGGGATAAGGAAGCGCGGGGGGAGGGCGGTGGCATATATCGATGATGTAGCCAAAAAGGTTGCAGTGCAGGCGTTGATCAAAAATGTGGAGGATGAATTGGGGGGCATCGATATCCTTGTTAATCATGCCGCGGTCGAGCCGCACATATCCCTGCTCGATATGGATGAGTGGGACTGGCACCGCACGCTGGATGTCAATTTGACCGGTTCGTTCCTGATGATGCAGTCTGTGGGCCGCGTGATGCGCGAAAATGGCCGGGGGGTGATTCTGAATTTGATAACGGGAGCAGGCGAAGGGTCCGGGGAGGAAGCGGGGGCATATCATGCAAGCATGGCCGCGTTGGCGGAGTTGACCCGCCGGATGGCGCGCGAGTTAAGTCCGCATGGAGTCCGCGTTGCCGCGGTGGAAAATGTCGAAAACGTGACGGATGTTGTGTTTTCACTCCTGGAGGAAAAATGAAGGAGTTGCAGGAATATCGCAGGAACCTCTTCGATAGAATGCTGGCCGCTTCACAGGAATTCCGCGCCGCGTGCGAAGCGGCGGCGGATCTGCACGCGCCGATTGAAGACGGCTGGAATGCCCATCAACTGGCCGCGCACACGCGCGACGTGAATCAACTGGTGTATGGATTGCGTGCGCGCAGGACGGTGGAGGAGGATAACCCGCTATTCCAGAATTTCGATGGGGATGCCTATCACGCCGGGCATTATGATGAGATGGAGCCGCTGTCCAAAATCCTGGACGAATTTGTATCCGGCGTAACTGTCCAGGTGGAATGGATGAAGTCCCTGCCGAATGAAGCCTGGGCGCGTGAAAGCCGCCACGAGACGATGGGGGGCGGGCTTACGGTGCAACTCTGGGCGGAACGCGGGCTGGCGCACATCGAGGAACATTTGGCTTCTGTGAGAAAGGCCGCATAAACGGACTTCCGAATGTCGCCTTTATTATGGACAATCTTAGGGTAAAATAGGCGCAATGGCTAAACAACGTATTATCCTGGTGGACGATCATGAGGTGGTGCGGCTGGGGTTGAAATCCCTGCTTGAAAGGCACCCGCAATTCGACGTGGTGGGTGAGGCCGCTTCTGCTCGTGAGGCGCTGGAGCAGGTCAACGCCCTGAACCCGGATGTGGTGGTGATGGATATCCGCCTGCCGGGCACCTCGGGGATTGAGGCGTGTGAGCAAATTGTCAATCAGTTCCCCAATACAAAGGTGATCATGCTCACCTCATACGCTGAGGATGAGATGCTCTTTTCGGCGATCCGTGCCGGGGCATCCGGTTACATCCTTAAACAGATTGGCAGTGAGGACCTGGTGAAAGCCCTGGAATCTGTGGGGCGCGGCGAGGCCCTGCTCGACCCGGCTGTTACCCAGCGTGTGTTCCAGGAAGTACGGCGGGCTGTGAAGGAAGAGGAGGCTTCCGCTTTTGCTCATTTGAGCCAGCAGGAAAAACATGTGTTGCTGCTGGTTTCGGAGGGAAAAACAAATCGCGAGATTGCCAAGGCGCTGTTTTTGGGTGAGGGGACGGTGCGGAATTATGTTTCGAGCATATTATCGAAACTGGGGGTCAACAACCGCGCGGAAGCCGCCGCGTATGCGGTGGAACACAACCTGAGAGAATATATCGCAACTTAACCTGCGCGCCGCGCCCTGTATTCGGGCAGGTCGGGCTGACCCGTGTGGAGGTGGCGGTTGCTGTCAACAACGAGGCCAGTTTGAAGGTCGTGGAAAAGATCGGTGCGCATCCCAAAGACGTTCCGCTGAACGGGATGGTTGTCAACGAGGAAGCCTGCGATGGTTTTGTGTTTTTGTCATTCCCCTGATTTTGGATTGCAAGTCAGACTATAATGTGGCTATGGCAAAGGCGGAGATTTCCCTGCTGTTTCTTGGAAAGGCGGACGACGCGGATTGCAGCCGCGCGCTGGAATTCTGCCTTCAACGCTTCGAGCATGTGACCTTTTGCCTGGGCCGCTGGGGCGATGCGCTGCCGCCCGAGGCGCGGGATTGGAGCGGCGATTATGTCATTTCATATCTTTCGCGTTGGGTCGTGCCGGGGGACTTGTTGAAAAGGGCGCGCAAGGCTTCCATCAATTTTCACCCGGCGTCGCCGGAATATCCCGGAATCGGCTGCAACAATTTTGCGTTGTATGAAAATGCCGCGGAATATGGCGTGACCTGTCATCATATGGCGGCGAAAGTGGATACGGGGGCGATCATCGCGGTGAAGCGTTTCCCGATTTATCCCGAAGATACCGTGGAAACACTCCTCAAGCGGACCTATGAGAATCAAATTGCATTGTTCTTTGAGATTGCGGGCTTGATGGCGGATGGCGGAGATTTGCCCGTCTCCAATGAAAAATGGACGCGCGCCCCCTTTTCGCGCAGCCAATTCAACGAGTTGTTCAAGGTCACGCCCGACATGAGCATGGATGAAATCGCACGCCGCGTGCGCGCGGTGAGTTTTGGGCTATGGCAGCCGTACATCCAACTTGGCGGTTTCCGGTTTGAATATAGACCCGAAAGTACCCTTTCAAGGAGGTGACTAAAGTAATATAAATATGTTGTATGGCAATGTAAGTTGGGCTATCATTTTATTAACATTTGCAGAGGAGCGTTTATGTCTGAATCCAAGTCACTACATGAACGAGTGCATATCTGGCGTGATGAGTTCCTGCTTATCGTCAGCCTGGTTGTGTTCGTGGGCATTGTTTATGCCCTCGATGGTGCGCTCCAGCCGGTTTTCACGGCTTCAAGTTTGTTATTGACCGGCGTTTTTCTGGCGCTTGTCCCTGCCGCGATCTGGCTGGTATTTTTCTATATGCAGGACCGCCTCGAACCGGAGCCGAAGCATTTTGTGCTGGGTATTTTTGGTCTTGGCGCGTTGCTGGCCGCGGCGGTGGGTGTGCCGCTGGTTGAAAACGTCTTCCGTGTTTCCCACTGGTTGTACATGGATACCGCCACAACCATTGTGGGCGGCATCCTGGTCGTGGGGTTTATCCAGGAATTCCTGAAATATGCCGCTGTTCGTTACAGCATCTACAATTCCGAGGAATATGATGAACCGACCGATGGCGTGGTCTATGCCACCGCGGCAGGACTTGGGTATGCCACTGTTTTGAATATTCAATTTGTGGTTTCCAACGGCGGCGTGGACCTCGGTACCGGTGTGATCCGCATGGCGGTTGTCGCGCTGGCACAGGCCGCATTCTCCGGCATCACCGGTTATTTCCTGGGGCGCGCCAAATTCGAGTCTGAGCCGATTTGGTGGATGCCGCTGGGCATTTCACTGGCGGCCATTGCGAATGGATTGTTCAACTGGCTGCGCGGCCGCGTGGTGCGGACCGGCGTGAGCCTCACCGGCGCCTCCGTTAATCCGTGGCTGGGGCTTGTGCTCGCGGCTGTGGTTGCATTGGTGATCACGGGTGTGGTTCTCTGGCTCGTGCGCCGCAACATCAAATCCGCGCAGGCGGCGAGATAGGAGGAAGACATGTCAAACAAGAATTCTTCCCTTGGCGACCGCTTTGCAGAGATTACGGTTGTGACGCTGGCGGTCATTGCCCTGGCGGCCGGCTGGTTCTATAAATCCAGTGTGGAAAACCGCAGTGTCGCTTTTGAAGCGGATGGCCTTTCCGCCCAGGTTCCCTCCGGCTGGCTGCAATCCAATACCAGGGGCGATGAAATCCTGAGTGTGACGGATCTTTCGTCCAATGGTTTTGGCACAACCTATGTTGTCCGCAATATGCCGGTTCCAGCAGATACAGATCCCAGCCAGGTTGTAACCCAACTTACTTTGGGCTACGGCCAGAACCTGACTGCCTTCCGTGTGCTCGATCAAAAGGCGGTCTCTGTATACGGGCGCAGCGCCTATGAAGTAAGTTACGTCTACGTCGAATCAAATCCCGATATGACTCATGCCGAATTACCCAGCGTGGTAAAAGGCCTGGATTATATCTTTGTCGATGGCGGCCAGGCTGTGGTGGTAACTTACTGGGCCGAGGAGGAGAACTTCGATGCAGACCTTGGCCGATTTTACCTCTTCCTTGAGACGCTCAAGTTTTAGCGGAGGCAGGCATGAAACTTCACAAATTCAATAGATTCTGGTTAATGTTCCTTGTGCTGGTCCTGGCGACCCTGGCTTGCTTTGGGGGAGGTACGCCGCCAGTGGAAACAGAGACTCCTCAACAGCCCTCCGACCCGGGAACGGGCACGCCGGGGGACGGTCTCTCCAGCAATGAACGCGCGAACCTGATGGCCGCCACTGTGCAGATTTATGCTTTGTTCGAGCAGAATGGCGAATTGGTCCCGGCCTGGACCGGGTCAGGGACGATCCTGAATAAGACCGGCATGATCCTGACCAACGCGCACGTGGCTGCTCCCACGACACAGGGGGAACCGGACGATCCGGACGCGCTGGCAGTTGCCCTCGTACAATCTGAGGACAAGCCCCCGGTGTTTTCCTACCTTGCAGAAGTGCGGGCCGCGGACGGCTTCCTTGATTTTGCAGTGATCCAGGTTGTTTCCACGATTGACGGGGATGCAATTGACCCGAACAGCCTGAACCTGCCCTTTGTTCCATTGGGGAATTCGGACAACGTTCACGTGGGCGACCGTCTCAGCATTTTTGGGTTCCCCGGCATTGGCGGCGATACGATCACTTTCACCGATGGCAGTGTTTCGGGTTTCACCTCCGAAGACCAGGTGGGTGACCGCGCCTGGATCAAGACCGATGCCACGATTGCGGGCGGCAACTCCGGCGGCCTGGCAGCGAACAACAGCGCCGAGATCATCGGCGTGCCCACCATTGCCTCATCCGGCGCCGATACCGATATTACAGACTGCCGCGTGGTCCAGGATACGAACGGAGACGGCCAGTTAACCAAGGACGATACCTGCATCCCGATCGGCGGTTTTATCAACGGTGTACGCCCGATCAACCTTGCCATGCCGCTTATCAAAGCCGCCCAGGGCGGGCAGACGTATACCAGCCCATACAGCGCCACTGGCATTACGGCTGAATCCACCGGCAACGAACAGATTACCAATCTCACCTGGTTCACGCTTGGCGCCGACGGCAACCTTGGCGAACAGGTCACTTCCTTCCCGAACGGCACGACAAGCATCATTGCCATGTTCGACTACAGCGGCTTCACGGATGGTCAGGCCTGGGGTGAGGTGTGGACGCACAACAACGAAAAGGTGTACGAGGGAACCTATCCGTGGGACCAGGGCGCATCTGGCAACTATGGCACTTATCTTGGAAGCCTGGATGTCGACGCGACGGAAGTCCTGCCGGATGGTAATTACCACGTTGAAATCTTCGTGGATAATGGGGGCAGTCCCCTCACGACCGGGGATGTTGTCGTTGGCAGCGGGTCGGGAGGCGGAAACACCCCGCCGTCCGAGGGTACCGTCACCCTGCGCGGCACGGTCACGGACGCCGATACGGGCAAACCCCTTGCCAATGTGTACGTTTTTGTCCTCTCTTCGGGCGTTACATACGATCAATGGCAGAGCGAGAATTGGAATGAATCGTATGTCGTCGCGAGTCTCAAGACAACGAACAACGGCCGCTATGAAATCACCGGCATCCCGCGCGATACGCTGTTTACCATCGTCTTTTCGGTCGAGGGATATTACGACATGTCGGGCGATAACCTGCAGTTTACTGCAAGCGACCCCGACGTGGTCAAGATGGATGTTCAAATGAGCAAGTAGCCGTAAAACGGCTTGGATGGCATGGGAATAAAAACACCCCGTCCAGTAAAAATGGATGGGGTGTTTTCCTGTCCGACCTTCATCAGGGTGTCGAGGTCACAACTGGCGGGGCGGCCGGCATGACGGTGACGCCGAGCAGGCGCGCCAGTTCAAGGGTGTACTGATCGTGTTGCTGGCGGGCCAGGGCTATGCCTTGATTCATGGTTTCCTGGTCGGATGTGCCTCCCATGAAGGATACAAGCGTATTAATAACAGTGTTCATGTGGGTAATCTGATATGTTTTCAGGTTGCCCAGGCAAGCCGGGACTTTTTGATCCTCGGCCGCGCGACGGATTTCCTGCAAGTCGGCAATGGCGGGGCGGATTTGTTCGCGCGGGGTGCTGGCGGCCAGCAGGGATGCATCGTCGAATTCGCGCATCAGTTTGTGTACTTTTTCCACTTCCACCCTGATATTTTCCGGCGTGCAGGGGTCGGGCGTGAGACTTGCCCCGGCAGTTTGTGATGTTTCTCCACACGCCGACAGGACAAGTGAGATGAAAAGAAAAAATACCAGGAGAAACCGGGTTGTTTTTTTCATGGGAACGGGCATCCTTTTTGGCAAAAATCAAGAGACGGCCAGGCCGCCTCTTGATTATAACAAACGAAAGTTTTGGGTGAACTACGGGCACCAGCATGCCCTTCATGTCTCTATTTTAGCCCATTCTTTTGGACACTCTCCCTTTCCCCTTTCCGTACTGGCTTATTCTCCGCTTATTTTTTTCCAGGCCTTCTTCATATTCAGGGCGTCTTCTTCCATAATGGGACTTTCGCACAGGATACGCCCCGCGCACTTGTATTCCTTCAAGGCGCGGAAAAGGGATTTGAGATCCAGGTCCGCCTCGGCCAGGGACAGGTGGTTCTTCTCGCCCTTTGGGCCGTATTCGATGCCGGAAAGATGGATATGCAGGCGTTTCAGGGAGTTTGCGCCGAGTTCGCGCTTGTACGCCTCCAGCAAACGCGACCATTCGTCGAACGTGTTCATCGTGCCGTCGCCGGGACGCGCATGCAGGTGGGCAAAATCCAGGCAGGGGTGCACTCCATCCATGGCGGCGCTCATCGCCAGCGCATCCTCGAACGAGCCGAGCATCGCAGATTTGCCCATGGTCTCAGGGCGCAAGGTTACTTCGTCTCCGTTCGATTTTAGTTCAACCACACAGCCTTTTAAACGCGGGATGGCAACCTTGAGCACCTCGCCAGGATCATTGCCAAAATAAGAACCGGGATGAAAGATGATATCCGTCGCGCCTGCGAGAAAACCATAATGCGCGGCGTCCATCAAACGCTTGCGCGACTTCGGCCATTCCTCGTCCGTCGCGTTCAGGTTGATGAAATACGGCGCGTGAACGCTGATGCTTACGCCGTTCGCCTCCCCCGCGGCTTTGATCGCCGCGCAAGTGGTCTCGGTCACGCGCACCGATTGCACCCAGCCAAGTTCGAGGGCATCGAGGCCAATGGATTTGCTGAATTCAACCGCGCCCACCGAGCCGCCGGGTTTCTTTGGTGTACCGCTGGGAGAACCGACTGTGCCGAATTTAAACGATAAGGACATGTTGTCTCCTGTTAAGAATTACGAAATCCGTAAAAAAACCGCTAAAACAATGCATCCAATTTTGTCCACAGCGGCGGGCCAAGGATAAGCAGGCCGATCAAAATTGCGGCCAGCGCGGCGATCAATACCGCGGCCGCGCCCACATCCTTGCCGACTTTGGCGAGCGGGTGTTTTGCAGGGCTGGCTAAATCCACAACTGCTTCGATTGCAGTGTTCATGAATTCCGCCGCAAAAACCATCGCGGTGGTCAGGATGATGACCGCCCAGTCGCGCGGCGGCAATCCCACCCAGAAGCCGGTGATGAATACCAGCGTTGCAATTGTGGCGTGGATCCACGCGTTTTGTTGTGTGCGCAGAACATGGTGCCATCCGCGAAAGGCATGACCGAAGGATGCGATACGGGATGTGATGAAGGTTTTCATTGATTGATGAATAATCCGTAAAGATCATTCCTCCCGAACTTTGATATGACCCAGTCCGATTCTTTCCAGGACTTTGGATTGCGCCTCCCACATGCGGGCCTTTTCCTCCGCCCCGGCATGGTCATGCCCGAGCAGATGCAAAACCCCATGCACAACGAGGAGCTGAACCTCGGACTGGACATCGTGTCCCGCGGCCTGTGCCTGCTCCGCCGCGCGAGGGATCGAGATGAGGATATCGCCCAGGTAACGCGCGCCTGTTTCGGGGTCCGTTTCGGAGGCGGGGAAGGAGAGCACGTCCGTCGGCGCGTCGATTCCCAAATACTCCCGGTTCAGTTCGCGCAATTGCCTGTCGTCCGTCAAAACAATGGACAGGTCATTCCCTGTGGAAGCGGACTGGTGTTCGAGCGCTGCGCGGGCGGCGCGTTCAAGCAACCCGATGTTTGAAAAACCAGGATGGGGTTCGACGTGGATCATTTTTCCGAGGTCCGCGTCAGTTCTTCCTCCGCGGCGGGTTTGGGATATTGGATGCGCGGATGATAGGTGCCGCGCAGGGTGGTGACGAATGATTCGGCAATGAGGTTGAGGTCGCGCAGGGTCAACAGGGTGTCATCGAGTTGACCGTTCTTCTGGGCGGTGTCGATCACGCTTTGGACAAGGGCGCGCAGGTCGTTATCTGTGGCGGGGCGTTCGGCGCGGGCGCGGGCTTCCGAACCATCGGCCAGCATCAGCAGGGCCGTTTCGCGCGAGCGCGGGCGCGGGCCGGGATAGCGGAATTTTTCAATATCAACCTTGCTCGCGTTCCCGCCTGCCGCTTCCAGCGCCTGCGAATATTGATAACGCGTGATCAATGTGCCATGATGTTCAAGAATGAAATCCTCGAGGCGGCGCGGCAGGCGGTATTTACGCGCAACCTGCACCCCATCAGTAACGTGCCGAATGATCGTCGCCGCGGCTGTCTCGGGAGGCATGTCGTGATGTTTATCCACGTTGCCGGGTATCTGGTTTTCAATGAAGAAGACCGGGTTGAGGGCTTTGCCCACATCGTGAAACTGCGCGCCCACGCGCGTGAGCAATGGATCTGCGCCGATTCTTTCCGCGGCTTGTTCGGCCAGGTTTGCCACCTGCAAACTATGTTGATACGTGCCGGGCGCACTTCGCAGGAAGAATTGCAGGAGCGGCGAATCGGGGCGTGAAATATCCAGCAGTTGCATGGCTGTGGTGAGACCCAGGGTCTGCGCCAGCAGGTATTGCAGGAGCAGGGCGATGCTGGCGGACGCGAATCCACTGAAGGCCACCGCGCCCGAGAGTTGGACCGCGCCCAGCCAATCCGTCGAAAAGATTGGGAAACGGTATGCAAGCAGGATGGCAAGCCCGGTGGCGGTGATGGCCGCCCCTGCGCGCAGGAATCCCCAGAAGCGGCGCGCTGGTCCCAGCACGAGCAATCCCACGAGGGACGAGATCAGGTAATACGGCGTCAGGTCGAGCGAGTTGACCAGTCCATATCCAGCCAGCATGCTGAGGGGAATGGAAATGACCAACCCCGCCTCGAGACCGAATAATGTGACAAGCAGGAGTCCCGCGGCCTGCAAGGGATAGGCATATGGCGCAAGCGTCCGGTTTGTGACGAGGCGCGCGCCGATCAGAAAGACGATAAAGACCAGCGCGATCACCACCACACTGCGCGCGTCATTGATTACGGAATTTCGTTTGCGGCGGAAGAAATACAACGGGACAAAAACCACGGAAAGGATCGTAAGCGCGGCCGCTCCGATTGTGTCTTCCAACCGCTGCCCGGGGCGGATCAAGCCAAGTTGCTGGAGGGCTTCCATGTCCGCCGGAGTGATGATCTCCCCGCCCGGCACGATGGTTTCATTGGCCTTGTACGATTGCACAACCGGCTTGACGGATTCGCGGGCGGCCACTTTGGCGGCCTGGGTCAATTCGTCGCTGTAAAAACTGTTCGGTACGATGAGGGCGGAAACCAGTTCGGAAACCAGCGCGGATTGTTCCTCGCTCAACGTCAGGCTGACCAGCGAAGGTACGCTGGCCTGGGCGGATCCAACCGCGTCCTCGTGGATAGCGCGGCGCATGATTAATTCGAGGACACGCAGGGATTCCTGTTGTGTCGCCTCCCAGCGGGCGTTTGAAATGGACAGCAGGTAATCGATTGTCTTTACATTGAGGCGTACGTCGCTCAGCGAGACCAGGCTCGCAGATTTCTGGTCCGAGGTCAGTGTTGCATCGTCGCGTATCGAGGTGATGACCTGGATGATCGTCCGCAGGCGTTCGATTTGCTGGCGGGCAATTGCCGGGTCCGGCGTAGTGTAAACCAGGGCGACGCCGCTTTCCGCCGCGAGACGCGCTTCATCCGTCCTGACCTCGCTGACGTATTCGATGTCACGCGGGGCTTGCAAGTCGCGCGGAGCGACCGCGCCTTCCTCCACTTGCGGAGAGTCCGGGCGCAGGCCGATTGGCAGGGTAAGCGCGCCAAAGGTCACCAGGCCGACAAGGATGAGGATGAGTATCTGGAGAACGCGCAGGGGAATTGAAGCCTTTTTGGCTATCATAAAAAATAACCGCGATTACTCAGTCACTATGCACTGCGGATTCGCGGTTCATGCTTATTTGGCGAGCAGTTCTTTCACAGCCGCGCTGACCATGTCGCCGGGCGCGCGTCCCGCCACTTTGCCCATGACGATCTTCATCACCCTGCCCATGTCGCTGGGCGATGATGCGCCGGTCTCTGCGATGGCGGCTTGTACGAGCGCCCGCAGTTCTTCGGCAGGCATGGCTTTTGGCAGGAAAGCCTCCAGCACCTTGATTTCGGCCTCGTTGGCTTCAGCCAGGTCGGCGCGGGATGCTTTTTTGGCCTCTTCCAGGGCCTCGCGTCGATTCTTGATTTCCTTTTGGATGAGCGCCATGACGGCCATATCGTCGAGCGCAGTGCGTTTGTCCACCTCGACCTGTTTGACAGCGGCCAGCACCATTCGCACGGTACGCTTGCGGATCTCGTCGCCGCTCTTCATGGCGTCTTTCATGGATTCGTTGAGTTGGGTTTTTATGTCCATGGAAAAGATTATACCCTTTCCTTGTTTCGCTTTTCTGCGAGTTTCAAACCGTTGATTTGTTTCGCGCCTATCGGTCTGTAAAACGGGCGTACATCCCGGGCGTGAGAATCTTTCGGAGAATTTCCAGTTCGTGTTGTGTCCGTTTGATGGCGGCAGCGAGGGCATATTCAAAACGCGGACCCTGCGCGGGGGAGTCCAGGTTCATCCATGCATGTGAGTCGCGCGGCAGGACAGACATGACATGCTTTCGCAGGGGGCGGATGAAATACAACAACTCCAGCGGAAAGTATAGTTTACCGGAACGGAGGTTCGGGCTGTTGATAATGGCTTTTTGAACGGGATCGATTTCGGGCGGGGGAGGAGGCGGGCCGGGGAATTGATCCAGCCATAAAGTGACGTAGTTCGTGTGGGCGTAGAAATCCTGCGCGGTGTGCACCAGTCTTCCAAATGCCTTCCAGGCGGGCAGGCTGTTCGGGATCAACAGGGAGGCGATCACGAAGCCGCGTTGTTCATTGAGATAGCGATTCGATTTGTCGATTGCGTTGTTGTCGTAATGAATTTCATCGTGGCCGAATTGCTTCGAAAGGTTGTCCTGCGCCAGGTTGGCTTCGAGGATGACCGAAAGTGCGCGTGAACTGAAGCGCCCCTCGAGCGCGGCAAGCACGATTTCCTTGTGAATGGGCACCAGCATAGGACGAAATTATACGCCATTGGCGGCAATGTGGTTATAATGCGCCCATGACATTTTATACTTCAAAAGGCGACGACGGCACCACCGGCCTGCTCGGCGAGGGCCGCGTCCCGAAATATCATGCCCGAATGGAAGCCCTCGGCGCATTGGATGAAGCCTCAGCCGCGCTCGGGCTGGCGCGCGCCCAGTGCTCCGCCGAACAGGCCGCACCGATTTTGCTCGAAGCGCAGCGTGACCTCTATAAGTTGATGGCCGAAGTGGCCGCGACGCCCGAGAATGCGGAACGTTTTCATTTCATCGATTCAACGCGCGTGGAATGGCTCGAATTGGAAGCCGACGCGCTGGGCGGGATTGTGGACATGCCGAAGGAATTTATTCTCCCGGGCGATACGCTTGGCGGCGCGGCGCTTTCGATGGCGCGCGCGGTCGTTCGCCGCGCGGAGCGGCGCGTGGTGGCGCTCTTCGACGACGAAGAGGTCATCAATCCGCACCTGCAGCGTTACCTCAACCGGCTTTCCTCGCTGTGCTTTATCCTGGAACTTTTGGAAAATCAAAACGCCGGCAAAAAGACATCCCTGGCAAAAGAATCCAAATGACCGGCACCATCATCAATGTCATCGCCATCCTCATTGGCGGCGCGCTTGGGTTGATGTTCGGCGCGCGCCTCCCCGAAAGATTGAAAGCCACCGTCATCGCGGGCATGGGTCTGTTCACCGCCGCGATGGGCATTCAAATGTTCCTCGATACGGAGAACCCGCTTGTTGTGCTTGGGGCGTTATTGATCGGGAGCCTGTTGGGCGAATGGTGGAAGATCGAAGACCGGATCCAGCATCTTGGGCAGGTTCTCGAGCAGCGCTTCTCGCGTGACATCGAGACGGGTTCCGGTTCGAAATTTGTGCGCGGCTTCCTGACTGCATCCCTGTTGTTTTGCGTCGGTCCGATGACAATTCTCGGTTCCATCCAGGACGGCTTAACAGGCGATTACAATCTGCTGGCCGTCAAGTCGGTTCTCGATGGTTTCGCGTCGCTGGCGTTTTCATCCACGCTGGGAGCGGGGGTGCTCTTCTCTTCCGTCATTGTCCTGGTCTACCAGGGCGGGATCAGTTTGCTGGCCGCGCAACTCAACGCCGTTGTGACCGAATCGATGATGAACGAGATGACCGCAGCCGGCGGCGTGATCCTGGTTGGGCTGGCAATCAGCAGCCTGCTGGAAATCAAAAAGATCCGCGCCGGGAACTTCCTGCCTGCGCTGGCCGCGGCCCCGTTGATTGTATGGGTGTTGGGGTTGATGGGCAAATAGACTGTTGGCGAATCGTCCCTCCCTGCAAATAAAAAAAGCCCGCGATGGGCTTTTTTTATTTGTGACCGACCAGGGACTTGAACCCTGAACCCACTGATTAAGAGTCAGTTGCTCTGCCATTGAGCTAGTCGGCCATCCTGCGGACGGGAATTATACCCGAAAGGGATTTTGTGTCAATGAGCAGGAAAAAAGTTTGATTTTTGTT
>Ga0172375_10002561_pt1 | contig 28241 bp, 23 predicted proteins | sample LakKiv1m_FD_114537 | JGI IMG/M metagenome (GOLD analysis project Ga0172375, IMG submission 114537) | Freshwater microbial communities from Kabuno Bay, South-Kivu, Congo - kab_092012_11.1m | ecosystem: Environmental > Aquatic > Freshwater > Lake | place: Democratic Republic of the Congo... | reverse complement strand
TTTTTGGGAAAGATTAAATCCTCCTTTAGTTAATCTGGATGGAGCTTTGCCCATAATTTGATCTTCGTAAATTGCTTCCTGTTCGGCGATTTCTTGTTTAGATAATTTTTTTAGAGGTTCTTCGTCTGTTGTTTTGCCAAAGCCAAAGAAATTTTTCATTTTTGACCAAGCGCTTGTTTTTGGCGCGGATTGTTCTACTTTTGGTTTTGTTGGCAATGTTTCTTTATTTTGCAATAATAAATTTTTAAGTTCGGTAATTTCCGTTAATGCCGATAATATTGCTCTTTCGTCAAAAAATAAATCTTGGGGGATCAATCTTTTTTCGTTATAGATTGTACCATCGCTGGCCGTGAAATTACCGGTTTTTTCATTGTATAATGAAAGCTTTAGCGGTTTTGCAAATGATTCTTTTTCTCTATCATAGACAGTCTCGCCAATCTCAAAAGAGAATAGAAAGGGATCTTTTAAAGCGTTTTTTGCTAAATCAACTTTGTTTTGCATTAATTCCACCAATTCTTCATATTTTTTCTTTAGCTGTTTTGCAAACATGTATTCGCGATATTTGGGATTTTGACTGTTCCAATTCGGTAATTGCAAATTTTCCGCATACAGCCGGCTGGCTAATTGACTAAAGTATAGGGCAGAGCCTTTGTTTTTTGTAATTAATTGTTCAAAATCTTTTATTTTATCCATGGCATCTTGTCTTTTAGCGTTAGCTTCTTTTTGGGAAGAAAAATCAATATCTGGAGACAAAAAAGCCGGCTCCAATTCGGGAGTCTTTTTTTGTTCTTCGCGTTCCTTTTGAGGTAAATTTTCGGGCTGTTTATTTTGATTGCCGGGCAGAGTTATTTTTTCAAATGACATAGCTTAAAATTTTAATTTTAGTATATTTAAATATTTTTTTTATTTACTGCTAATTATATATTAGCATATTTTGGCTTGTTTGAAAATAAAAAAATACCACTTATCAACAGTTTATTGCGTAAAAATAACCAAAGATTATCGCGGGGGACGATTTTTTGATTTTTTTGTGATAAAATATAGTAAATTTATGTGTTTGACTTTGCCGGCTGAAATAATAGCCGTTTCTCAAAATAAAATTGATTTGCTTGATCTTTTTGGCAGAAAAAGGTTCGTTGAGCGGAAATTTTTTCCTAACCTTTCAATCGGCGATAAGGTTTTATTAGCGGCCGATTTTATCGTGGAAAAGTTAAGCGAGGTTGAGTACTCGGAATATAAAAAAATTTTTGAAAAATAAAATAATAATAATGAGTTCGTGAGTTAGTGAGCCTGCTTGTCGGCAGGTAGTGAGTAAGTGAGTCGTGAGTTTAATACTCAACTCACTACGCATCTTCAAAAAACTCACCACTCACAATCTTTTGTATGCAAAAAGGTTATTTGTGGGCATTGTCTGCGGCAATGATTTCCGGTTTTTCTGTTTTTTTAAATAAGTTTGCGGTTGCCTCTTTTCCCAATTCAGATCTGTTCACAGCTTCAAAAAATTTTTTGATTGGTCTGTTTTTTTTGTTTGTCGCATTGTCTTTCGGCCGCTTGGTCGTCTTGAAAAATTTATCAAGCAAAGATTGGTTGAAATTGTTTGTTTTCGGTTTGCTTGGTGGAACGGTGCCGTTTATTCTGTTTTTTCGCGGTTTGAGTTTGACCGATGCCAGTTCGGCCGGGTTGATCCAAAAAACCATGTTTATTTTTGTGGCTTTGGTTGGGTGGTATTTTTTAAAAGAAAAATTTTCCAAATGGCAACTTTTCGCTTTGGCTGTTCTCGGTTTTGGTAATTATCTTTTGCTCGGGGCAAAGAATTTATCTTTTGGTCTTGGAGAAATTTTGATTTTATTGGCTGTTTTATTTTGGAGCGCGGAGTTTATTTTAATCAAAAAATTATTGCCCAATTTTTCGGTGGAAACTTTGTTGTTCAGTAGAATGTTTTTGGGCGGAGTTGTTTTGTTGGGGTATAATTTTTTGACCGGAACTTTGTTTTTATTACCAAAAGTTCAAGCCAGTGGTTGGTTTTGGCTGATTATAACCGCAGGATTGCTTTTGGCTTATGTCTCTTTTTGGTATCGCGCAATGAAATATTTGCCGGCCGGAACAGTGGCCGCGATTTTGACCTTGGCTTCGCCGTTGACTACTTGTTTGAATTACGGTTTTGGTTCGGCCGTTTTTCGTTGGCAAACTTTTGGTGCGTTTGTTTTGATGACTTTTGCCGTGGTTTTTTTATTAAAAAAGGAGGAGAAAATCAATGTTGAATGTTAAATCACCAAAGTTTGTCGGACCGCTTCGTTGCGCCAAATATGCTTTTATGCCAAACAAATTGACTTATTGCGGTGGCACAAAACAGGATTTTTTGTTTGAATCCGTCGTCTCCAATTTGCGACATCAGGAGTTGCCTTCCGCTTTGGCTGAATTTGAAACTATGTTTCCTTATTTGAAAACTATTGCTCAAGCGAATTTTTTGTCTGATCCTTTTTCCGAAGAAGTGGTGGAGGCTTATTGGTTGGGAAATGAACTTTTACAAAATGTTTCGCAAAAGAATTTTTATAATCATTTGACGGAAAATTTAAAATTAAAAAAAAAGTTGCCGGTTTCGCAATTTTTTAAAATTGAGCGGATGGTTAAAAACGGTTTTTCCCCACATCATAATTTTCACGTTTTGAATGTTTGGTTGGCCGGCAAGGCGGTGGGTAATTCGGCTTTTGATAAAATTTTTGATAATTGCCGAATCGGTTTTGGCCAAGTTTTAATGATAAAAGAAAACAGTTTATTGGCGGAGAGCGATGAAATTTATTTTAAAGGCGATAAATTGGCAATAAGACCAAAACAAAAAGAAATAGTTTATAAAATTTTTAATGAATCTTTTGCGCCCGAGGTCAAAATTGGAGATTGGGTTTCCGTTCATTGGAATTTTGTTTGCGAAATAATTACATCAAAGCAATTGGCTAATTTGCGAAAATTTACAAATAGCGCTGTGGATTTTTACAATAACTTGCCTGTTTTGCGAGGTTGAATGATTTTGCTATAATAAAGATGATTAATTTATAATAAGCAGTATGCCTGACAAAAAAGCGGAATTAAAAAAATACTTGTGGTGGAAGATGAAAAACCGATGGCCAGAGCGTTGGAGTTAAAATTGACGAGCTCCGGTTTTTCGGTAACAGTCTCTTACAATGGACAAGAAGCTTTGGATTTGTTAAAGAATAATAAGTTTGATTTGATTTTGTTGGATTTGATAATGCCGATTAAAGACGGTTTTGCGGTTTTGCAAGAATTAAAAGACAGCGGTTCTCGAATTCCGGTGATTGTTTCCAGCAATTTGAGTCAAAAAGAAGATTTTGACAGAGCCAAAAGTTTGGGCGCGGTTGATTATTTTGTTAAATCAGACACTTCCATTGTTGAGGTGGTGAATCATGTAAAAAAAGTTTTAGCATAAATTTCGTAATAAAAAAGAACCGACTGGCGGTTCTTTTTTATTTGATTTTTTATTTGGCTACGGAAATGGCCGTTGATCCTTCCGGATCGCACGCGCCAATGGTGATAACTTCGGTGGAACTTTTGCTGATGTAATAATCGGTTTTGGCCGCGGTGCCACCATTTGGATCAAGAGGGACGCGGGGTAAGTGTCCGGAAGTGATTAGTCCGGTTAAATCTGCGCAAGCGGTTTGAGTTGTTTTGGCGGTGCAACCGGTATCTCCGCCAGTGGCGCAAGTGCCGATTGTATAAAAATTGCCACTGGTTAATGCGGAAACAGATTCGCATTGTTTTGCAAAATTTATTGACCAATTCTGTCAACTATACACCCGAAAGCGGGAAGATTAAATTATCGGTCAAAAAAAGCAAAAAAGAAATTTTGTTGACCGTGTCCGATAATGGTTATGGCATTCCAAAAAAAGATCAGGATAAAATTTTTACCAAAATGTTCAGAGCGGATAATGTGAAAATTCGCGACACTTCCGGCACCGGTTTGGGTTTGTATATTGTCAAATCAATAATTGAACAAACCGCGGGAGGTAAAATTTGGTTTGAGTCGGAGGAAAACAAAGGCACGACATTTTTTATTGTTTTGCCGTTGACCGGTATGGTAAAAAAAGACGGTTCGCGCGCGTTGACATGAAAATTACAAAAAAAGCATTTTGATCGTGAAGATAAAAATGCTTTGAAAAGTAACCCGATTAATTTGAATCTTTGTAAAAAAAAGACGCGAAAGTACGCGTCTTTTTTAATTCAACAAAAAGATGTTTAAATTTAAAAATGAAGCAAAAGAGACCCAAGCCAAATACGGCCACAGCAAAATTGCGGCGAATTTGGATGTTTTCCAAAAAGAAAAAATCGTCAATAAAATAAAAAACCAAAGAAAAAATATTTCTATTAGTGCGAACAAGGGTTCCTGAAAACCAAAAAATAAAATTGACCAAAAAGCGTTCAAAATAAGTTGAATAATAAAAAACAGCAATCCGATTTTTGCGTTTTTGAATCTTTTTTCCCAAACAATAGCCAAAGAAACGGCCATTAAAATAAAAAGCACAGTCCACACCGGTCCAAAAATCCAGTTTGGTGGATTAAAAGTCGGTTTGTTGATGCCGGCATACCAACCATCTATTGACGGCATGGTAAAAAATGAGCCGACGCCGGCCATAACGAAAACAACGATCAGGGAGCTTATGATTTTTAAAAAGAGAGACATTTTTTTTAAATTAATAATTATTTAAATGTAATTAGTAGGGGCGAGTCGTGACTCGCCCCTGCCAGATAAAAATTTACCAAATGAGAAAAACCGTTTGCGTTATATTAATCACGCGTCAGAAGTTGTTCTTTTAAATGATTCAGCGCTTCGGCGGAATTTTTTGAACCGGCCAATATTTTTAAAATACGATCTTTGTCAAATCCAAAATCATCGCGGAGCTCATTGCCGATGGAAATTATTTCGCCAAAATCTTTGCCCGGTGTTAAACCGATAATCAGCAAATCTTGACCGCGCAAGAGGTCGGTCGGTCGGGAGTCAAGCACTTGCAGTTTTTGGGCTTTTTCAAGCAACCAAGCTTTTGGTTGATAAATGTCCGCTTGCAAAATTGATTCAATTTGCGCGGAATCTTTATTTTGACCTCGTCCCAAATGATCGGCTTCGGCGACCAACACCAATTCCTCAATGGTTGCCGGATAAATTTTTTTGGCCAGTTTTCTGATTGCGCCATCGCTGATTTTTTTTCCACGATAAAATTCATCAATGTAAAACATTGACGGAGACAGATGATATTTTACCAAGTTGATAACTTTGTCTTGGATTTTTTTTGGCGCGGTTATTCTATCCAAAAATTTTTCCGTCGGTTTGTATCCGGCCGCTTCGTGCCCGGGACTGATGGTTCGGCCGTTTTCATTGACCAAAGTTGTTGCCGGTTTGCCAAAGTCATGACAAAGCGCGCCAAGCATAATGGTAAGAGCTTTGTCTTCATCATTTTCCAATAAATTTTCGCGTCTGATTATTTTGGCCGCTTCATCAATCGTCATCAGCGTGTGAATCCAAACATCGCCTTCCGGATGCCATAATTTATCTTGTTTTGTTTTTGCCAACAAAGGCAATTCCGGATGAATATGTTTCAAAATATTCAGACCCATGGCGAGGACCAAACCGATTGACGGTTTGGTCGCTTTTAATAGCAATTTTTTCCATTCTTCAAAAAATCTTTCTTTTGACAATGTTTGCATTTCCGGAGCCGTTTTTTGCATAAGCAAAGCGGTTTCTTTGTCAATTTGCAAACCGAATCTGGCAGCGAATTGAATGCCGCGCAAAACACGCAACGGATCTTCGCCAAATTGTTGTTTGTCTGTTATTTTTAAAAGTTTGTTTTGCAAATCTTCATAGCCGCCAAAAGGATCAAAAATTTCTCCGTTCAAAGGATCGGCGCACATGGAATTAATGGTAAAATCGCGTCGTCTGGCCGCTTCGGTAATTGATAAAAATGGATCGGTTTTGACGGTAAATCCATCATGTCCGACACCAACTTTGTTGTCGGTTCTCGGCAAAGACAAATCCAGATCAATGCCGCCCGGACAAAATATTTTTAAAATGCCAAACGCAGCGCCGACTTCATTGATTTGAAAGTTCATGGCCAAAACGATTTCTTTTATTTTTTCAGAGGGAAGTCCATAAATTTCCAAATCAAAATCTTTGCTGATTTTGCCGCAGGCAAAATCGCGCACGGCTCCGCCAACCAACATAATGCGGCCGCCCTGTTTTTTTATTTCATTGGCCAAAAGCAAAATTTTTTCATAGCTTTTGGCGTGTTTTTCCAGCCCTTGTTTTTTTAGTTGCGCGATAATTGAAGAAGAATCGGGGATCTTTTCCAAACGTGGTTTTTCCGAAGAATTTTTTTCCAAAGACATATTGTTAAACGAATAATTTTTTTATAAAATTGCCGATTATATATGTGGCGATAACAACCAAAATCATAATAAAAAGATGTTTTGTTATTACGGAAAGCGCCGTTTCTTTTTTTGTTTTGGCGATATAAAAACTAAAAACCGCGATTAAAACAAAGCCATACAAAACGCTTACGATGCCGGCTGATTTTAAATCCAAAAAAATAACGGGTAAAGTAAACGATAACGCAAAAAACAATTTGGCAAAAAAAGTCGCAAAAGTGGTAAGCCAAATAAAACGGCGGTTGGTTTTTATGTCCGATTCGGCGGATATGTGCATGGCCATAGAATCGGACAAGGCGTCGGCCACGGCGATTGTCAAAATACCGGCCAAAACAGCCGCTTTTGAATTTGTCCCGACCAGCAAACCGATCATCAACCCAAGAGTGGTGATTGTGCCAGAAGTCAAACCAAAAGACAGTCCTGATTTTAATGGTGTTTGCATATTTTGAAATATTTTAATTAGTAAATAAATTTAAAACTGGAAATTATTTTTATTATTTCTTTTTCTTCGGCCGTTTTATCTGGGCCGTCTTTTTTTTGATAAGCGAATATTGAATGGGGGCGTTCTTTGATTATGAAAAAATCATTGTTTTTTTGTTGACTTTGTTTTTGCCATGATTTTGTTGGAAAAACGTAGATAGTCAGAATATTTGGTTGTTTTGGCAAGTCAAAAACAACGGCGGAAATGAATTCATCATTTACGACCGATTGTTTGTTCTTGATGGAAACTTCCGACCAAGATAAGGGCAAGGTGATTTTGAATTTAAATGTTTCGTTTTGATAAATTATCGGCGGAGGATTCAGCTTGATCGGATCATATGATTGGATTTGGCGTTGACAGCCGGCGCTCGCGAAAAGAAAAATGAAAAATGAAAAAAAAACGGCAACAACTTTGATTTGAAATCGGATTTTATTCATAATTTGATTAAATTGTAGCAAAATAATCGGATATTCTCAAATTGTTTTTTAAATTTTAAAATTTTCAGAAATATGTTATAATAATAAAGAATTGTTTTTTATGAAGATCGCGTTTATCGGACAAAAGGGCATTCCCATGAAATTCGGCGGGATAGAAAGTCATGTGGAAAAATTAAGTCTCGGCTTGACCGAATTGGGTCATGAAGTTTTTGTTTATACAAGACCTTGGTACACGCCAAAGAAAAAAAACAAATATTTGGGTGTTAATTTGCTTTCCGTCAAATCATGGCACACCAAAAATTTTGACGCGATTACGCATACTTGGCGTTGCACTTGGCACGCGATTCGTCAAAATTACGACATTATTCATTATCATGGCGTAGGACCGGCGTTGCTGTCTTTTTTGCCAAAAATATTTTCCAAATCCAAAGTGGTGGTAACTTTTCATTGCCTTGATCGCAAACATCAAAAATGGGGTTTTTTTGCCAAGATTTTTTTGCTTTTGGGTGAGTGGGCTGCAATTAAATTTCCGGATCAAACCATTACCGTTTCCAAAACTTTGCAATATTATTGTAAAAAAAAATATCGCGCGCGTACGATTTATATTCCGAACGGAGTGGATGTTTTGGAACCCAAAAAAGAAAAAGAAATCAAAAAATTCGGCTTGCAAAAAGGCAATTACATTTTGTTCTTATCGCGCTTGGTCAGGCACAAGGGCGCTCATTATTTGATTCAAGCTTTTAACAGTATCAAAACGGGAAAAAAATTGGTGATTGCCGGCGGTTCATCTTTTACCGATAAATATGTTCGGGAGTTGCAAGACTTGGCCAGACATAATCCCAACATTATTTTTACCGGCAATATCAAGGGTGGTGGCCGACTCTGGCAAGAGCTTTTTGCTAATGCGGCATTGTTTGTTCATCCTTCGGAAAGCGAAGGCTTGCCGATTGTTGTTTTGGAAGCCATGAGTTTTGGTTTGCCAGTATTGGTTTCCGATATCAAAGAAAATATGGAAGCATTGAATGGTGGTTTTGGTTTCAGTTTTAAAAATAAAAATTTTCACGATTTGCGTCAAAAAATGGAATATCTTTTAAACAATTCCAAATTGTGTCATGATGTCGGAGAGTCGGCGCGACGTCATGTCCGCGAATATTACAACTGGGCGGATATTGTTAAATCAGTGGAAACTTTGTACAAAGAAATGTTGTTGGAAAGCAAAGCCATCAAAAAATTGCAACCGAAAAAAATATAAAAAATTATGATATGAAAAAAATGTAGAAACGAGTCTCTACATTTTTTGTTTCCATTTTTCCACATATTGTCCCAAACCGCGCTCATTTAATTTTTTGTTGGTTGATTTTTTGCTCATCGCCCAAAATAACAAATCAGCCAAGTCTATTTTGTAGCGGCTTTGGATTATGATGTGGCGAATTTCGTCTTTTTTTAATGCTCGGCGAATGGTCAAGTTGTCCACACCGATAATTTTGGCTGATTCGGAGACGGTGAGTTTGAGTAATGACATATTTTGTTGTTATTATTGTGCCGTGGAAAAATGGTTTTTGTCAAACGTTGGTCAATCGCTGGGGCAGAGTGCGGCGCGTTCTTATTATTGCTTATTTTTGTTTAAAATTACACAAAACCTTTACATTTTGATAATTTTGGTGTATACTATTGACTAGCCTTAATTATAAATTTTACCGTGGCTGTAACATTTTGCCTCGGTTCTCGTCATAAAAGATGAAAAAAGACTCATTGAAACAGAAATACCTTGTTTATAAAGTTCGCCAAAGCAAAGACGCGGAAGCGTATGGCAACCTTTATGATTTTTACGTGGAACGGATTTACCGCTTTATCTTTTTTAAAGTAAACAGTCAGGAAATTGCCGAAGATTTAACCAGTGAAGTTTTCTTGAAAACTTGGGAATATATCAATAAAACGGATAAGAAGATCAATAATTTGAATGCGCTTTTTTATAAGGTGGCAAGAAATTCCGTGATAGATCATTATCGGTCAAAAAAAATTGAAAGTTATGATAGTGATGAAGATTTGATGGAAAAAATTGAAGAAAAAAGAAACTTTGCGGATGAAGTTGAAACTAAATTGGAAATGGAAAGTTTGCAAAAACATTTGACAAAGTTAAAAGATATTTATCGTGAAGTGTTAATATTGAGATTTGTTGAAGAATTTTCAATCTCCGAGATTGCTGAATTAATGGAAAAGAGTTCGGGCAATGTCCGCGTTCTTCTCCATCGCGCCACGGAGGCGTTAAAAAATTTAGCCGGAGAAAATCAATAAAATGGACAAAGTGATTGAACAATTAAAAGAATTACGAAATGTCCGCCCTGATCGCGATTGGGTTGCTTCCCATCGCGAGCTTTTGTTGTCTCAAATTACTTCTCAAGCAACCGCAAAACCGCAATCGGTCGTAGTTAATTCTTGGTTTTTGGCAAAAAGTTTGATGCCAACCAGCGTTTTAAAATTTTTGGCGAGACCGGTAGGCGTTATCACGGCTGTTTTTCTTGTTGTGTTTGGATCGGGGATTTTTGGAGTAAGCGCTTCGCGCAATTCCGTGCCCGGCGATTTGCTTTATAATGTCAAGTTAACCGGAGAAAAAATGAAAGTTTCAATCAGCAATACTCGCGAACAAGTCAAATTGCATGCGGAATTCGCCGCAGAAAGAGTCAAAGAAATAGAAAAATTGGTGGTAAGCGAAAATAATAATAATGAAGAAAAAAAAGCCAAAATTATTGTTGCGGTAAACGGTTTGGAAAATGAAATGAAGCAAGCGCAATCCAAATTGGAAGACGCCAAGGAAGATAATAAAGATTCGGTGGTGGTGGAAATCGCCAAACAAGTTGATGCCAAAACTGCGGAGATTTCCGAAAGCATTAATAAAAACAAAGAACAGTTGAATGAACTTGAATTGCAAAAAACTTTAATCAAAGCGCAAGCGACAGTAGAAGCGACCAGCGTGAAGGCTATAGAAGTGATTATTGAGAAAAAAAATAAAGGCGTTCCCGGGATTGATGAAAAGGCGTTATTGCAGAGCTTGGATCAAAAAATTACCAATGCCAAAGAAATAGTGAAACAAACAGAAGAAACGACAAAACCGGTTGAAACAACGACTGTTGAAGTATCAGAAAAAACCGCTGAAGTCGCCACAGTAGAAACAACTAACATAAAACCGATAGAAATTAATATAATTGATTCAAAAGCCGCAGAAAAAACCATTACCGAAGCCAAAGAACTTTTGAATAACGGAGATTTAACTCAAGCGATTCAAAAGGTGGCGGAAACTGCGGTCATTACCACACAAGTGATTGAAAATCAAGAAACTGAAACAACGGTCGTGGAACCGGTGACGAGCAATTGAGCAAGGAACAACTGAATAACTTTAAAAATTTTACAAACTTTCAAATCAAAAACCTCGGAGAAGAGAAAAGGAAAAATGAACAAGGAACAAAGAGCAAGATCAATTTTTCTTCTCCGATGGTTTTTGGAAGAGACCAAAATCCCAAATATTCTCTTTGGGTTGTGGCGCCTTAAATGGTCGAGCGATGAAAGTCGCGGTTGCTGCATAATCAAAAATATAAAATGATCAATGCCTAAGAGATTATGTATTGATCAAAATGGAGTTTTATACCAATTATGAAAAAATTAATGACTTTATCAGTCGTTTTGACAACGATTTTGTGGTCAATGGGCTTGGGAGCTTTTGTTCCTGCCTCTGCTGCCACTATTGCTGCCGGCGATTTGATCAAGGCTAGCGGCGCCGCTGTATATTATTATGCAGCTGACGGAAAACGCTACACTTTTCCAACAGAATCAACATTCTTAACCTGGTACAAGGGTTGGAGTTCTGTTTCTGTTAAGACTATTACTGATAACGAATTATCAGCCATTGATTTGGGTGGTAACGTTGTTGTCAGACCGGGTACCAAATTAATCAAGATCGCCACAGTTCCAAAAGTTTTCGCTGTTATGCCAAAAGGCAAATTAGCTTGGGTTGCTTCAGAAGTAGCCGCCAAAGCTGTTTATGGCGACAACTGGAACAAAAACATCGTTATAGTTCCTGATGGTTTTTGGACAAACTATACTGATTCCGGCGTTTCTTTGACTGGTACTTCTTATCCAGAAGGTTCACTCGTCAAATACGGCACAGACATTTATTATGTCAATGCTGATGGCACCAAGAGCAAAGTCGCTTCTGACTCTGTCTTTACTGCCAACAACTGGGACATGAGCTATGTTTTGACCGGTTCTTCATCAATCAACATGACCACTGGCACTGAAATTACAGCTGCTGTTGGCACATATATTGATGTTTCACAAGGTGGTGGCGCTGGCACAACTTCTGTTGTGACCGGTGGCAATTTGTCAGTCGCTTTGGCTTCTGATAATCCGGCTGCCGCATACGTCGTTTCTGACTCTACTACTGACGGTTCACAATACATGACTCCTGTCATGAAAGTCGTTTTGACTTCATCCGCCGCAACGGAAGTTGATTCTATCTCTTTCACTCGCGGTGGTATTTCAGCCAACACTGACTTTGCCAACCTTTATCTTTTTGATGGTGATACTTTGATCACTGATGCTTATTCATTGTCAAACAACACTTTCACCTTCAACAAGAATTTCACAGTCAATGGTTCTAAGACTTTGACTTTGAAAGCTGATTTGATTGCCGGAACTTCCGGTTCAAAGAATTTTAATTTCTCTTTGACCGGTGTTGAAGCTGTCAAATTGGTCAGTGGTTCTGTTTCAGGATCATTCCCAATTGCCAGCAATACCATGATCACTTCCAGCATTACTGATTTGGCCAAGGTTACCGTTGCTTCAGTCAACGGAACTCCTGGTTCAAGCGTTGATGCCGGTTCTGTTGATCAAGTTCTCTTCAAATTTACTGTAGCAGGCAATGATCAAAAGGTTGAAATTAGCAAAATTACTTTGACTGCTATCGGTACTATTGAATCAAATGTTTTCAGCAATCTTTATCTTTGGGACGGTTCCAAGAAAGTTGGCGAAACTGTTGCTTCACTTGATAGCAGCAAAAAAGTCACTTTCAATTTGACCACTCCTTATACTATTGATCGCGAAAGCAAGACTTTCCAATTAAAGGGTAATGTTGATCGTGGCACTTCTCGCACTTTCTATTTTGAAGTTGAGAATCCATATGATTTGACAATCAGAGATACCAACTACAATGTTTTGGTAAAACCGATTGAATCATCCGATACAACTCCTGATACTTGGACAATCGCTTACAACACAACCACTTCTAACATTACAACCGGTAGCTTGGTTATTTCTTATGACACTGTGAAATCTCCAAATGGTAACATTGCTCGTGGCGCAACCGCCAAGACAGTTGGTATTTGGAAATTCAAAGCCGTTGGTGAAGATATCAAAGTTACCAGCTTGACTGTTAACGCAACTGTTACAGCCGGTTGGGGAACTGATGATCTTGACAATGGCCGTGTCTATTTTGATGGTTCACAAATTGGTACTACCAAGGATCTTGATACCAATGGCGCAATAGCTACTGGTACTGAATTTACTTTTGGTAGCTCAATGGTTGTTCCTGCCGGTGTGGAAAAAGAATTAAAAGTTGTGGCTGATATCCGCCATGGAGATGGCACAGCTATTACTGATGGTCATACTTTGAAAGCTGATCTTGCCGCCGGTTCAAGCAACTACATGAGAATGTCAACCGGAACAACGAATAGCACTGCAGCTTCCACGGGTAATACTTTAACTGTTACTGCGCCTACATTGACTGCTGTTAATAACTCCAGTCTTGCGGCTCAAACAGTTATCGCCAGCGCTCAAAAAGCTAAGGTCGCTTCTTTCTTGTTCACTGCCGGTGCCGCTGAAGCTGTCACTTTGACAACTGTTTCTATCACTAACTATGATAAGGATACCAGCGGTACTACTTATGGTATTGGCAATGCTTTCCAAAACTTGGTTTTGTACAATGGAGCAACTCAATTGGGTTCAACCATTGCCAGCCCAAGCACAACCAGCGGCGCTGACAATTCTTTCTCCTTTACCGGAGTTAAGATTGATGCCAGCCAATCCATTCAATTGGATGTCTACGCTGATGTGAAATCATCAATTGCCGATGGTACTAACTGGGATAACGCTGATTCTTTCAAAGTTGCTTCAGCTTCCGGTACTTCTGCTGACACCAACTCTTCTGTTGATGCCACAGTTACCACCGCGCTTGGACAAGCTTTGACAGCCGCTTCCGCCGGTACTTTGACTATTGCCAATGCTTCCACCCCAACTATGCCAATTTCAACATATTTGGTTGCCGGTAAGACAGAACAAACTGTCGCTACTTGGAAGTATTCAGCCAACAATACCGAAGACATCAATGTTTATCGTGTTGTTGTTTATGAAACAGGCACTGGTGATACTCCAGGAAATATTCAAAATATTAAGTTGTTTGTTGATGGCAAACAAGTTGGTGCAACTGTTCCTGCTTTGATAGATTCAACATCAAATACCGCTGTTTTTGAATCAACTGAACCTTTGTTCACTGTTCCAAAGAATAGCTATAAGTATTTGACTTTGAAAGTTGACTTGACGTCGGCTGATAATGGAACATTTGCGGATGGAGGTACTAATGTTCTATTTAGTGTGAAAAATGTGGTTACAATCACAGCTTCAACAGATGTTTCAGCTAAGGGTGTTTTGTCCGGAACTTATGTTACCGGAGCAGCTGGAGCTACTTATGATGCTCAAAATCACAAGTATGTTAAGACAAAGCCAACCTTTACGAAGGTTAACCCAACTTCAACTACTTTGACTCCTTCCACTACTGCTGAAATTTTGAGATTTAAGATCGCTGCTGATGCAGGCGCTGATGTTAAACTTGTTTACACAGAGGACAATGCAGTAAATCTTAGATTTACCATCCATCAACAAGGTGGAGCTTCTGGAAATACAGACTTCAATTTGTATGATGTTGATACTGGAACAACTGTTGCTACTGCCGTTACCGTTGCCGATCCAACGGCGACAGATGCTACCGTTGATTTCACTGCAGGCTTCAATTTGACTGTCCCAGCTGGTTCAGAAAAAACCTTGTATGTTAAGGGTGATTTATCTGATTACGCTACAGCTGGAGACTCTTTCTCTTTGAGCATTGAAAATGCGGCTGCTGATTTTGAATGGAATGATAGCACTGAAACTACATATACTCATACCAACGCAAATTTTGCTGGTATTGGTCTTCCTTTGGAAGGTTCTACTCTCGTCAAGCCTTAATCCGCTTCACGAAAAAAAAACAGCCCCGCAAGGGGTTGTTTTTTTATCGGCGATTTATTGAAAATTATTTTGCAAAAAAATTGATTTTAAGTTATAATAATTTTGTATAATAAAAAGGATATTATCTAAAATTAGAGCAATAAACAAAAAGAAGTTGAACCCTGATGACCCAAAAGACAGAAAAATAATCATCCAACGAGCTGTTAATCGTGCTGTTGATGAATATGGCGAGACTTTTAAAAAATTAGGCTCAGATTGATATTAAAAAAATGGTTTTTTGTTGTTTCCGTTTCTATTGTTTCCTACCTTGTCATTTCGACTGAGCAACGCGAATGCCCGCCTGCATCGCTATGCGTAGCATTGCGGGCAGGGAGAAATCTGTATTTTAAAAGATAATAATTTTTTGAAAGCAGATCTCTCCACTCGTTCACTCACGTTTACTTCGGTCGAGATGACAAAAGGAGGAATGATGTTTCGTTTAGATGACAAGTAAAAAGCCATTGTTATTTCTACTTTTTCTCCTTTGTCATTTCGATTGAGCAACGCGAATGCCCGCCTGCATCGCTATGCGTAGCATTGCGGGCAGGGAGAAATCTGTATTTTAAAAGATAATAATTTTTTGAAAGCAGATCTCTCCCTCGTTCACTCATGTTCACATCGGTCGAGATGACAAGAGGGAGGCAAGGAATGGTAGGATAAAGATAACGAAAAAATATGTTTTTATTTTGACTTTCCCACTTTGTCATTTCGACCGAGTGAAACGAGTGGAGAAATCTGTATTTATAAAAAATTATGAAAAGGGAGTATCATTTCTTTGTTTATATAGTTGCCAGTGATTCAAGAACATTATATGTGGGATTTACAAATAATTTAAGACGAAGAGTTTTTGAACATAAGGAGTCAAAGATAGAAGGTTTTACAAAAAAGTATCATTGCAATAGATTGGTTTATTTTGAATATCATGATTTCGTTGAGTCGGCGATCGATCGAGAAAAGAAAATAAAAAAGTGGAGAAGAGAGAAGAAAATTGAATTAATCGAAAAAGAAAATGGTGATTGGCGGGATTTGTCTGATGATTGGGAGAAGGAAGGATAAAGCAGATCTCTCCACGGCGGTAGAGATGACAAATAGAGTGTTAGTAATGACAAAAGACTCTGTTGCCATTTCGATCGTTTTCTCCTTTGTCATTTCGATTTTCCCCACTTTGTCATTTCGACCGAGTGAAACGAGTGGAGAAATCTGCTTTAAACAAAAATAGAACAGATTCCTTGACTGCGCTCGGAATGACAATATAATGGGGTCGAGATGACAAAATGGGGTGATAAATAATAAAGAAGAAAAATAATAAAATTAAAATATGAAAAAATATACTATTATCTCACTTTTGATTTTAGTTGTCATTGGAGCTTTTATTTTTTTCACAAACCACTACTCACTTTTTCCTTTTAAAAACTCACCATTCACCACTAACAATTTTAACATCGGCAACTATGATGTTTGCGTCAATGAATATAGCGCAACTTTTCCAAATGATGCAGACAAAATAAAAAGCATTTGCGAAATGGAAAAATTAATTATAGAAAAACCGGAAGATTTTAAAAATTATTTGAATCCGGCTTTTGAATGGAAAGGTTTGGGCGAAAAAAATCCAAAAGATAATAAAGTTTTTTTTGATCGTTCTATTGCCATTTACACCATGGCCAATGAAAAATTCGCTGCCAAATATTTAACCAGCTGGAACTTGGCGCACATTTACAAAAATATCGGTGATAATGAAAACGCTTTGAAATATTTTCAAATGGCGGTAGCCAAGAATGATCTTGATCCGGAACCATATCTGGCGCTCGGCGAATTTTTTCGCTATAATTTAAATAAGGATGCGAATTTCATGATTAATTATTATGAAAATTCAATTAAAAACGCGACATTTGGTCCGGAAGAATTGATGGATGCTTATGTTAGATATTTAATTGAGATCAATGATTTTGCGCGCGCTTTGCCTTTGGCGGAAAAGTTGGAAACGAAATTTCCGGGACAGTATACTGAGATGATTAAGGAAGTTAAAGATCAAGGAGCAATGAACAAGGAGCAATAGAGCAATTCAAATTTAAAATTTTTGAAGAGTCTTTTCTCTTTGTTATTTAGAACTTTTCTTTGTTGTCATTTCGACCGAATGAAATGAGGGGAGAAATCTGCTTTTAATAAACCTAAAATAAAACAGATCTCTCCACGCGCCTAACGGCTTGGTCGAGATGACAAAGGGGATTGTTGGTATGACGAATAGAGAACGAGTTGCTCCGTCGGGAAAAAAGAAATGACAATAATTTTTGTAAAAAATAAATTTGATATTATCTAAAACAAAATATGAAAAAATTACTTTATTTATCCATTATCATGGCGACGATTTTTAGTCTGAATATAAATAACGTCAATGCCGAAGAAATGGCCGGAGATTATTTGTATAATGATACTTTTGATCAATTAGTTTTTGATATCAGTTTCAAAAGTGAAACGCCAGACACATTGAACGCTTTTACTTTGCGCAATATTGGCAGTTATGGCAATTATGGGATTGATGCGATGTGCCTTTACAAAGATTCCGGCGTGATCGGTTTTCAAGGTTGGGGACAGGATACGGAATTGGGTTGTGGAATTTGGGATGACACCAATAATGTTTGGTATTGGAATAATTTAAATGAAACAATCAATAGCGACGGTTTGCGTTTGTTTGCCACGGTTAATACCGGTTCGTTGACCAGTACCGCCAAGTATTTTCAAGTCGGTATTCCTCAATATGTTGACAAAAATGCTGACGATGTTTTTCAGGTTGGTGATATCGGATATTTTACTTCCGGAAAAAATAACGGACCAAGTGATTTAATTACCAGCAATGCGGCGCAATATTTGAAATATTATTATGGAGACAATACTGCGCCAAAGGCTCGTTTTACGAATGTGGTAGATGGAATGACTTTTAATGGGCAGAATTTATATATTCGTGGAGAAGCGCGCGAAAGGGGTTCATCCGGTATAAATTATGTAAAAGTTTTGATTAATGATCAGGTTTATAATGTTGCGACTACTGATAATTTTGCCACTTGGCAGTATTTGTGGAATGTAAAAGTTGATGGTCAATATTCAATAAAAGTTATGACGGCTGATAATAATGGAAATGCGTTTGTAACTGCGGTTTACAAAATTAATGTGATAACCGGTGAAGCCGGAGTTTTTTCCGCGGACAAGACCATTGTTTCTTTTAACAAGACAACCGGAGTGGCTGATAATTCAGATAAAATTTTGGTTACGGTTGAGTTAAAAGATGGATTAGGCAATGCCTTAAAAAATAAAAATATTGATTTCAGCGAATATTTGAGCGATGGTTCTCTTGCTCTTTTAAAAACGAAAAATTCCGGAGATACCGGATCAATTGTTTTTGAAGCTTATACGTTAATTTCCGGAATTCACAAATGCAAATTGAGTTTGGAAACCGGAGAAATAATTAAGGATAATTTTGAATTGCTTTTTACCAAACAAGAGCAGAATTTGGATTTTTCAACCGGTTCATGGATCAAAACAAAAAATTCTTCGGCTGTTTATTTTTTGGATAACACCGGAGTTCGGCATGTTTATCCGACTTTGAATATTTGGCAGAGTTATTATGGCAATGATTTCAGTTTTGTAAAAACAGTTTCGGCCGAAGAGTTGGGCGGTTATTCATTGGGAAAAAATGTTTTGTTCAAAACCGGAACTTTGATAAAAATGAGTTCGGTGGCAAAGGTTTATAAAGTGGAAGACGGAAATTTGCGCTGGATAAAAAATGAACAAACCGCGAAAAATTTATTTGGCGCCGACTGGAACAAAAAAATCATGATGATGCCGGAGTCGTTGTGGCCGGATTATAAGGTGGGGGAAAATATTGAGTAAGGATGCGAAACTGCGAAAGGCTACGAAACTACGAAAAAATAAAATTTAATTTTTAAAAAGACATAAATAAAGTTATCCACAAAGTGTCGGGGCAGCCCGACATTTTTTTTATTTTATAAATCTTTTATCGGAAAATATTTTAAATTATGTCGGGCAGGTCGGACAGATTTGCCTTTGGTTTGGGAGCTTTTCATTGGATAATAAATTTAGAGAAATATGAAATAGAATGCGAAACTACGAAAGGCTACGAAACTACGAAATTAAAATACCAAAAATAAAAAATAATTATATGGGAGATTAGTATGAGTTTTCATGAACTTGGATTAAAAAGAAAAGATTTACTTTATCCGGAACTTTGTTATCAGATTAATGGTGTTATTTTTGAAACATTTAAAACTTTGGGGCCAAATCAAAGAGAAAAATATTATCAACTTTTTATCGCTAAAAGACTGAAAGAATTGAATATTTCATGCGTTTTGGAAAGACCACTTTTTATCGATGTTTATGATAAAACGATTAAACTATATGCCGATATAGTAATTGAAAATAAGATTGTTCTTGAAATTAAAAGAGGAGTTTATTCAAAAAATATTTATTTTGAACAATTAAAAAAGTATTTGTTTGTTTCAAAATACAAATTGGGTATGCTTGCTATGTTTGGTGATAGAGGCGCAAAAATTTATCGTGTTTTGAATAAATTAAATAATAGTTGATTTTTATCCGTTGTTAATTTTTCGTAGTTTCGTAGCCTTTCGTAGTTTCGCATTCTATTAAAATCTGCGGCCGCAGGTAATATAAAAAATAAATTAATTTTATGATCACCAATCAATCCGCTTTGCCTGTGGCGGAAAAAGAAAAACAGGACGAAAAAAAATTTACACCGCGCGTTTTGGAAAAAAAATTCGGGGGCGTGTATTTCCATTTTGGTTTGATTGCCGGCAAGAAGAATGTTTTTACTACGCCCGAGTATTTGGATATGATGGCCGGAGCGATTAAATACGCGGAATTGTCAAAAGACGTCAAAAATCTCGGTTTTGTCATTATGCCCAATTTTTTTATGTGGTTGTTTAAATTAAGCAATCGGCAAAATGATCCGGCGGCTATTTATGGAGAAGTAAAAAAATTCACGGCCAGAGAAATTTTAAACAATCTTTATGCGGAAAAAGCCGGTGGAGAATTTGCTTTGGCGCCAATTTTTCGCAATAACAAAAAAATAAGCAGATCAAAAGCGGAAAAGATTTTGCAAGCTTTTAACGAAGCGGCGCAAAAAATGAAAAAACAAACGGGTCAAAAATATCACGTTTGGACTTCGGGGACGTTGACTCAATTGGTCGCTCCGCAAGAAATAATTTCATTTATTGAAAAAATAAAAGGTTGCCCAACCAGCGAACGTTGGCAAATCGTTAAACAAGCGGAAACATATCCGTATTTGTATTTGGCCGAAGACTGGCAAAATTTTTGCCAAAGTGATGAAGCTGAAGAAATCAAATATGTGGAAACCGCGACAAGTCAAAATTTTGACCGCAAATTAGCGGCTGTCGGGGTATAAGTCAAGGCGGCGGCGAGGCGAATTTCAAAAGCATGGAAATTCGTCCTCGCCGCCGCAAAAAATCATTAACCAATTTTTTATGAAACAAAAATTTTTCATATTTTTTTTGCTGGGTGTATTTTTGGCCGCGCCGATTGGTGTTTTGGCCGAAAGTTTGGCTTCGGGCGTTACCACCAACGGCAATGTTTATCAATATTTTATTTTTACTTGCGAACAAAAAGAATGCCTGACGCAAATTTTGCAAGCCTTACAAAATAATACTTTGGCAACAAATTCAACCATTGTTGTGACCGACTCCCCGCAAGATTCCAATGAAACCGAAGCGATATTGACTGCGGAAAATAGCAATTCGGATATTTCTGATAACAATGATGTCGGGCAGTCTATTATTGAAGAAAATCAAGAAATTATTTCAACCCAAGCAAATGAAAATTTGCCAAATGAAGAAATTTTGCCGATTGACGCAACCGATTCTGAAAATTCAAATAATGCAAATGTGGATAATTTAGACAGTGAATCAATTTTGACTTATCCGATTGACACCATTAAAATTTCCGAAATATATCCTTGTCCAAAAACCGGAGAAAAAGAGTGGTTGGAAATTTATAATGCCAGCGACAAAAGTATTGATTTAACGAATTGGAAAGTGTTGGAAAACGGGGGCAAGGAGACAGTTTTGGCAGGTAATTTAAATGTTGGTGAATATTTGCTTATTGAAAAATCATCATTAAACAATGATGGTGACAGTTTGACGTTGTTGGATCCAGCCGGAAAATTGATTGATGCCATAAGTTATGGCGCTTTTAGCAATGAATTGAATCACTTGAGCGAAGCGCCAAAATCAGGTGAAAGCGTAATTTTATCCGGTGAAAATTATTTTGTTTCGCAACAGCCGACTCCGGGCGCGGCCAATTTTTTGCTGACAACCATTGTTGAAACTGAAACAAAAATAGAAACAGAAACAGAAACAGTTGAAAACGCTGATGTCCAAGTTAAGGCTGTCCCCGTGGCGGAAAACGAAACACAAGTGGTGGTTTCGGCGTTGGAATCAGCGGCAAAAAACGACATTGATAGTCAAGAGTCAGCTGTGGATAACTTTTCAAACTCAATTAAAATTAACGAAATTTTTCCTGCTCCAAGCAACGGGGAGCAGGAGTGGTTGGAAATTTTTAATTATGGAGAAAGTCAAGTCAATTTAAAAAATTGGACTTTGGATGACCAAGAGGGCGGTTCTTCGCCATATGTTATTGCCGATAATTTGTTTATTGAGCCTCAAGGATTTGTAATTTTTGAACAAGCTGACACGAAATTAAGTTTTAATAATTCCGGTGATGAAGCGCGGTTATTTGATCCAAATAAAAATTTGCTTTCCTCTACGATTTTTAGTAAAGCGCCAAGCGATCAAAGTTGGCAATATCAAAATTCAACTTGGGGATTTTCCAAAACACCAACCAAGGGTTTGCCAAATGAACCGGCTGTTTTGCCTGCCATTTCAAATAAAAATAGTTATAATTTTGTTTCAACCGCGGAGGTCGTATTTTCTCCAAAAAAAATTGATTCTCAAAAATCAACCGCAAAAGCGGTCAAAGTTGCGACTGTTAAAGCAACTCAAAAAAGCAAAATATATTTTCAGCCGATTGAGTTGGCTGATTTTTCAAAACAAAAGAAAGGAGAAAATGTGCAAATCAACGCGCCACTTTTGGTTGAGCCGAATGTTTTTTCCGCTAAGTCAGCATATTTGGATGGAGTGGAACTTTATTTTGGTAAAGATTTTAATTTACTTTGGCAAAAGGGAGAAGTTTATTCTTGGCGCGGTCAAGTTTCCGATACTACAGCGGGTAAAAGATTGCTTTTGCGAGAAGTGAGCGATTTAAAACAAGTTGTTGACGTTGAACCAAAAAAAATTCTCGCCAAAGATTTTTCCATGGATTTAAAAAATAATTTGGTGCAAGTGCAAGGCAAATTTTTGGATAAACTTAACGGGGAATATTATTTTGTTGATAATAATGTTGAGTTTGTCGTAAAATTGAATAAAAATATCAGCGAGGCAAAGTTTGAGACAAATTCCGAATATAAGATTTCTGGTTTTTTATTTTTTAAAAATAATAAATTCAGCGTCAATCCGCGAGATTTGGACGATTTGTCGGTTTTAAACACGCCAAGTCAAGAAAAGCCAGTAAATTTTGCAATAAACGAGCCGTTAAAAAAGAACTATTGGTCGTTGGTTGCTGTTTTTGTTTTGCCAATGGTTTTGGTCGCTGTTTTTTATTTTTATAAATTAAAATGGCTTTCAAAAAATTAATTTATTGGAGTTGATTTTCTTTCCCTGTGTATAAATCTTGGTCCGTCTTTGATTTTGTGGTATAATTATATTGAAATTAAAAATAAAAATGGTCAAAAAGTTTTGGCAAATGTTTTTGAGTTTTTGGCAGAAATTTAAAATTCAAATTAAGAATTCAAGAATATTTTTATTGCCGCCAAAAAAAAGCCGGCGAATGTTTTTGATTTTATTTATTTTGGTTTTTGTTGCGGGGGTGGCTTTCTTTTGGCAAATGAAATCAGCGGCGGCACTTGATATAATGAAGAATTTGTATCATCTTGTAAATTATTTGTTGTACGGAATTTGTTATGTCTTGGGCTGGGTCGCGATGAAAATTTTTGCGTTGATAATCGTTATCAGTTTTTATAATGACTTTGTCAATTCTCCGGCCGTTACCAAGGGGTGGGTGTTGATAAGAGATGCTTGCAACTTGTTTTTTGTGCTGGCTCTCTTGATGGTTGCATTTGCGCAAATTTTGCAGTTAAAAGAGTATTCTGGAATGGATAAGTTAAAAAAAATAATCGTCGCCGCGGTTTTGGTGAATTTTAGCAAATTAATTTGCGCTTTGATTATTGATTTTGGTCAAGTCGTGATGCTTACTTTTGTAAACGGATATGCGGCTACGGCCGGCGGTAATTTGATTAATGGTTTGGGGTTGCAAAAAGTCTTGCAATTAAGTTCTGATAACGCCGATGGCGCAAATACGGGAACGGACAATTTGGAATTAATGGCCGCATTGGCTTTGGCGATTATTGTTTTGATAATGACAATTATTGTAACTTTTTATATTTTGATTCTATTGACGATGAGAATTGTGCAGTTGTGGTTGTTGATAGTTATTTCGCCATTGGCTTTTTTATCCAGCGCCATTCCCATAAAAAATTTTTCAATCGGTCCGGTGCAAAATTTTTGGTCAACTTTTGGTTGGTCGGTGGCGGTCGGACCTTTTATGGCTTTTTTCTTGTGGCTTAGCCTGTTGATGATGGCTAATCCGGAGCAGATGATTAAAGTGGATGATGCACAATTGGCAAAAAAAGAGAGCGGTTCAAAAGTCAAGGGCACGGCCAGTGTTATCAATAATATGGTGCAAGCGTTGATCGGTATAGCGATGTTGCTTGGCGCTTTGGATATTGCCAGCAAGGCCGGTGGAATTGTCGGCGCGCAAGCCAGCAAAATGCAGGACAAAGCCAAGAGTGTGGCCATGACCATAAGTGGCGTTAACAAAGCCAGATCTCTGGCTGATAAAGCGGAAAAGAAAGTGGCTGATACGGCAACGGCCGCATATAATAAAACTGTCGGTTATGGCAAAAAAGTCGGCGCGGCGATTACCGCGCCCATTACTGTCCCGGCCAAGATGGCCTATGGCGCGATCAAAGAGCAAGCCGGGAAATTAAAAGAAGCAACGGTCGGCAAGATGACCAAAGCGTTAAAAGCAAGAAAAGAAAAAGTGCTTAATAAGTTAAGAGATAGAATTGATAGCAAAGACGGCGGTAAGACCGGAAAAGTTATGGCGCAAGTGCTTTTGGGCGTGGCAATGGCCCCGTCAAAAGCCGGATTAAAAGAAGCGGCTTATTCAAATGAACGCAAAAAAAAGCAGTCTGATGAAAAAATAAAACAAGGACAGGATAGTTTAAAAAATAGAGGTATTAAATCCAAAAAAGATTTGCAAAATGTTCTTAGCGATTCCACGGAAGATCAAAACAGCAAAATGGCGGCGGCGGCACAATTGGCGGAAAAGGGTTTTATGGATAAAATTGATCCCCGGACCGGCAAGGTTATTAAAAAAGCCAGTGATTTTGCCAAGGAAGCCAAAGCCTTGTTGGCAGGGAATGAGGAGGCGATTGCAAAGATAAATAAAAAAGTTGGCAATAAGGATTTGCGAGAAATTTTTGATTTAAAAGATGAAGATCAAGTCAAGCAAATGATAGAAGGTATTGCCAATGGCGATTTTGATCTGAAAAAACAAAAAAGAGGAAAAGATGGCTTTTTGAATGATCCGGCAGTTCAACAGGTGTTAAGAAAAGAAATGAGAGTCAATAAGGATTTGCAAAAGCAAATTGCAAAAACGCACGCGCATTTCGCTTATAATCAAGACAATCCGGAAGATATGGAAAAAATGCAAGATGATTTTGATCATGGGGACATTAAATTGGCTGATCAGGATGATGCGTTTTTTGAAGATGGAAATCAAAATTTAATTTGTTCGGCGCAACGAGGATTGGGAACAAAAAAGTTTAAAGCGCAAATGAAAGCCGTGCTTGACGATGACAAAAGAAGTCATGAATTTGAAGGCAAGACAAAAGGCGTTTTGGCAAAAATGGCCGGAGACAAACGTCAGCAAGTCAAAGCGTTAAAAGCCAAAAATCCGGCGGTGGATTCGGCTGAACACAAAGAAATGAAACTAGGTGAAAAAGAGTTGGCGAATATTACCGCATTGACGCAAAATTTAGCCGCATCTTTTGGTTCCGGTTCTGTGGCCAAACCAAAAAACAGAGCTGGGCAGGATGTTGCGGAAGCTTCTAATGAAATGGTTTTGGATCAAGATATGAAAGATTCTTTTGTCACGTATGTTGAATCAATGTCAGCGGACGATTTGTCTGATCTTGAAATCGGTGACAAAAAAGATGGTGATAAATCCGGTGTTTTGCCGCATTTGGTTCGTTATTTGCGCGTCAATCAACTGTCGGCTTTGGCTGAAAAAAAGTCGCCCAAAATGGAATTGTTGGTTGGCGAAATTGTTAAACAATGTGAAACCGTAGTGGATGACGCGCCTCAATTAAGTCCTGAAATTTTAAAAAACATTGTCAGCAATTCCAAAATTATGGATGGTATCAATGATCCCGAGATATTAAGCAAATTAAAGAAATTCCAAGAGCCGGTTGCTGATAATGAAAAACGAGTTGAAAATATTCCTGTTGGTTATGAACAAAAAGATGGGCAAAGAATAATTACCTCAAAAGATGGCGGTTCCGGACCACGAAATAATGGTGGCAATCCAAGGAGAGGAAAAATTGATATAACTTAGTTTAATAATAATGGTAAGCATGACAAACAATAATTCACAAATGACTACTGCGGAAATAATGGCGATTTTGGGGACCGAAGTCGGCGCTTCAATTAATTTGAATTTGGCTGAAAAGTATAAATTGAATATCGGCCAATTGGCGGAAATGACTTTGTTGTTGAATGAACTTTTTGCGCAAAAAATGAAGTTGGAAAATTTGCAAAACGAATTACAAAATCGTTTGGGATTGACTGATGAAATCGCCACCAAACTGTTTTTTGAAATTTGCGGGCGCAAATTATTGGCTTTTGATGATTATTTTAGCGGTAAGGTGGAACAGACCATTGCCAAGGCCGGCGGTTCCATTGATTTTTATTCTCCTTTGGCGCAAAAATTTTTGATTGAAGCTCAAAAAGAGTTGACTGACAAAGCTGATGCCGAAGCTTTGGAAAAAGCGGAGGAGCAAAGTTTTTTGGAAGACCAAACGGCCAAAAGCAAGGTTTCCGAATATGTGGAAGAAAAATTTGATGAGAATTATTTTGAATTTTTAAAAAACGTTGAAGATGAACAGCAAAGAGCGAAAAAGTTTTTTTCCGAGTCAATTTTTGACATGATCAGTACCGACAGTTACAAATTAAAACTGGATTTGAATTTTTGGTTGATGGGTTTGCTTTTTGAAGATGAAAAAGAAAAAAAATTCCAAAAAGATTTGTTGGAAACGCTTTATAAGAATCAAGAAAAAATAAGCGAAGGCAAAATTACGGTAAACGGTCAAACGGCTGAACCGACGGTTGCCAATTGGTTGGCGGATTTTATCAACAATGTGGAAATTGAATTTGCCGGAAGCACCATAAAGAGAGGTCAATATTTGATTAATTCTCCGAATGTCAAAAAATTGAGTGCGGCGGAAAAAAGATACCTTGATATTTTATTAAAAACTTTTGCCGGATTGAAAAATTTTTATGAGAACGCGGCCAAAATGGATTTGGGTGATTTGACCGTTTGTCCTTATACGGAAGAAGATTATGAGCAGTTGGAAGAATTTATCAAAAAAGAAAGTCAAAATATTGGAGAGAGCGAAATGGAGGATGATAATGTTGACTCTGAAAATCAACAACCGATCGCCAAAAAAGAAAAAATTGATTTGCAAAAAGTTTCAGCTTTGGATCCGGTTGATCGTCAAAAAATTGAACAAGAAAAGAAAATATTATTATCAGCGACCTCGGGGGGAGAATTTTTGGCTTTGGCCGACTATTTTGAAGAAGCGTTGTTGCGAAGAAAAAGATATCCGGTTTTGGCTTGCTTGGAGGTTTTGTGTGATACCGGAACTTTGGATGAAATAGTTTTTGATGATCAAAGATTTTCCAAATTGTTGGAAGGCTATTTTTTGCGAAATAATTTGACCGAAAAAAAATCGGCTTTTGCGCAAAACAAACGAGAAGCCGAATTTATTGGATATTTTTTAAAATTCGTTTTTTTGGAAAGATTGGGACTAAAAGAAGATTTGGGCGCGAAATTCGCCGTCAATTTATCAAATATTTTGCGCTCGGTCGGATTGGCGGAATATTCCATGTTGGCTTATTTTGATTTGACGGACAATAAATTCAAGTGGTCTTAAAAAAAATTAAATATGCAAGTGCCAAGCGATTATTTATTGGTTAAGGATAAGGATGGCGTGTTGAAATATTTCAAAGACGGAGCGCTTTTTAGTTTGGAGGAAATTGAAAATAAATTTAAAATCAATGGAAAAGAGAAAAAGGATTTTTCAGTTGAACAAGAAAAGTCGTTAAAAGAAACCACGGCCACCATTGAAAAAAAAGACATTCAAGAAGTGAAAGATGTTTTGTTGGAAAAATTAAATGATGATTTGGAGGATCTGGAAAAAGACGATACGCTTACAACTCAACGAGCCATGGACCAAAAGACGATTGACGAAGCCGTGGCTTATGTGGCGCAAAAATTAAAAATTCAATTCAGTGATGGTGAAATGGCCAAAAGATTTAATAATTTGTTGGCGACATATTTTCGCGATATTCGGACGGAAAAAGAGCTGGCTTATGTTTTGACTTTGCCAAAAATAAGCGGAGGAATGGAAGTGCCAAAGGACAAAGCGTCTTTGATTATAACGGTGATTGATGAGGCAAAAAAAAATCTTGGCAAGGCGCGTCGGGAAAATTTGCATAATGGAATGAACATCGTGGAAATAAAAAAAATCGCGCCAATGACTCCGGCTTTGGTGGTTGCGGAACCTTATCAAAAGTATATTAAACCGAAGATTGAAATGTCTCCAAAAAATCAGCCGATTGTGGAGAAAAAAACAATCAGGCCGACCGCTTTTATCGGCGATGACTCGCGCAAAGATAAGCCGAATTTTGAAACTCCGAAAAAAACGGTTTCGCGGTTGATTGGACCGGTGGAAGAATTGGAAACAATGAAAGTTATTGAGATGCGACAATTGGGCAAAACAACCAAGGAAATTTTTGATAAAATAATGAATAAGTTTGAAGTTTTGGAAAGCCAAGGTTTGATGCAAAAACTGGCCGGCCAAAAGGCGTGGAAAAAATCGGAAATTTTTCAAATCTATATTGCCATGACCATGCAAGCAATGTTTGAAAAAAAGACAATGATGGAAGTTGTGAAATACAGACAAATAAAAAATTTGCCGGTGTTGATGCTTTCGGAATATGAATTGATCGGCCGAATAAACATGGCCGTGAACAGTTAAAAATATGGAATTCCAACCAAAATCTGAATTAAAAAGCGTTTTAACACCGGAGCAAAAAGATTACTGGGCTTTTTTATTGGAACGCAAAAAAGAGCTGGAA
>Ga0172375_10002559_pt1 | contig 28253 bp, 21 predicted proteins | sample LakKiv1m_FD_114537 | JGI IMG/M metagenome (GOLD analysis project Ga0172375, IMG submission 114537) | Freshwater microbial communities from Kabuno Bay, South-Kivu, Congo - kab_092012_11.1m | ecosystem: Environmental > Aquatic > Freshwater > Lake | place: Democratic Republic of the Congo... | reverse complement strand
TTAGCGTGTATAACTGTTCTGCGTATACAGCGTCAGGCGTTGACTTTATGTACGCCATCAGAATGTCCGGCTGAAAGTCACACCGAAGGTGCGGGGGGAACCATTCTCCCCGACGTAGCCGGATGACGCGAATGAATACGGAAACGCGATGGGAATATAATCCTTGTCGAAGACGTTACTGATCCAGCCTTCGATGCGCCATACACCGGCAACCACACCCAGCCTGGTGTTAACCAGCGTGTAACTGTCCTGGGATGCTCCGTTGACTGCGTCGTAATAGTAAGCCCCCGTGCCGACAGCTTCCACCCGCACGAAACTGCGGAGCTGACCCCACAAGGACTCGGAATATTCCGTACCGGCGTTCCAGGTTGTTTCGGGGGCAAACGGCAGTTCTTTGCCGCTTACGTCAGCCTCGCCTGAACTGCTGCCGGGACGGAATTCCGATGACAACAGGCCGACCCCGCCGAAGATGCTGAATCCGTCGGCCGGCCTGACGGTGAGTTCAATTTCGGCGCCCTGGCTCCATGCCTTGCCGGCATTGTCGATATAGTAAAGACCTGCCATTCCAGCCGGCACATCCATCTGGAGATTGTCCCAGTCGGTATGGAAAAGCGCTGCGTTGGCGATGATCCGGTTCTTAAGCCAGGAAGTCTTGAGCCCTGCTTCATAGGAATAACTTGTTTCTTCGTCGAATGCCGTGTGGCCTGCCGATGATTGTGCGTTGAACCCGCCTGACTTGGATCCCTTGGACGTTTCCATGTAGGCAAGAATGCCGGATGACAGGTGGTAGCCGAGTGATGCCTGCGGGCTGGTTTGATTGAAATCGCGGCCGTCATCGGAGCTTGAGGCTGCTGCGATCTGTGGGCTGTAGTAAGAGGTTAAACCGGCTGAGCGGTGTTCGTAGTCGTGACGCAGTCCAAGTCCAAGTTCAATGCGTTCATTAAACGTGATTGTTGCCTGGCCGAAGAGGCTTACGCCGGTATCTTCCATGTCGGCGTCATCGTGCTGCTGATAAGCCAGAGGCAGGCCGAGCATTGATACGGCCCCGGCCCGGTAATCGTTATATGCGCGCTGAGAATACCGGGAATTGAATGCAAGGGTGCCGAGCAGCCAGCGGAGAGTTGAACTGTCGCCCAGTTTCACCGGTGCGGCATCGGGAGAAGAAAGCCGCAGTTCCTCGATCCAGGCCTGCTGATTCTCCCTGCTGTCACGGCGGATGATGTCGGCTGGAGTGGTATCCAGGTCTGTCTTGTCCTCGGACTGCCACCACTGGAAAGCGGTGACGGATATGAAGTCAAACGTATCGCCTTTATACATGGCGGTGAAGACGGGTTGAGCCAGATCGCGGTGCGAACTGCCTTCGTAGTCATGGTAGAGATGGTAGGGGTTGGCCCTGAGAGAGGCCAGGTCTGCGAGCGCATAGTCGCCGTCCCGGTCAGATTCGCCGCTGACGCTGAAGCGGAAGCTCCACTGGTCCTGGTCCGGCCAGAATATCTGGGCGCGGCCCGAGAAGGACTCGCGTCCGTCAATCCGGTTGCCGGTCATGTCGTTCCTGGTGAAGCCTTCCCGCGTTGAGTAACCGGAGCTTAGGCTTGCGGCGGTTTTACTGTCGCCGACCGGGCCCTGGACTGAAACGCTTCCGCCGTATGATCCAAAATTGCCAGCCGAAACTGATACAGTCGTCAGGGGTTCCCTTGCCGGCAGGCGGGGAAGGATGTTGATTGTGCCGCCGAGGGTATTGCGTCCGTAAAGTGATCCCTGCGGACCGCGAAGGAATTCGATCCGGTCAATGTCCAGCAGCTCCTGGTTGGCTGTTGCGTAGGAAATCTGGGGGACTCCGTCGATGCAGGTGGTTACGGCGGCATTGTTTCGCCCGGAACCTATGCCGCGCATGTAAGGGAACGTGAGGCGGCGCACGGTGAAATCGCCAAGCGTAAGGTTTGGGACGTACCTGGCGGCATCGCGCAGGTCCCGGATTCCGGCGCTTTCGAGCATGTCGGATGTCTGAACAGTAACGGCTCCGGGCAGGTCCTGGAGCGGCTCGTTCCACTTACGGGCGGTTACCACAATGGGTTGGAAGCTGTTTGAAATATTTGTCGAAGCAGTTGTTCCTCCCGCCGACGGCTCTGCATTTGCAGAGAGTGTTGAGAACAGGAAGAGGCCGGCAATGAATCGAAAAAGACAAGTATTTGTATTCATAGGGGAAAGGGAAATAGATGAATTCTGATTTGAAATCAAGCCGTAAATCCGGCCATGGAACGGTTTCTTTCGTCTTGCCTTGCGATTGGTGACTGCTAGTATTCGAGGAGTCTTGAGGGTGCAGTTTCTGCCGTCAGGCAGTGAATTATCAATCGGGATGTTTCAGGAGGGTAAATCATGCGTCTGGGATCAAGAATTGCAGCGGGAGTGGCAGGGGTACTTCTTGCGTTTTCCGACAGTCATGCCGCGGGAGCGAATGAGTGGGCTCAGTGGCGCGGCGCAAATCGTGATGATTTGTCAAAGGAGACTGGATTGCTGAAACAGTGGCCCACTGAAGGTCCCGCCCAGGTGTGGAAAGTCACCGATCTTGGCATCGGTTATTCCGGCATTGCCGTGGTGAAAGGGAAAATATTCACCATGGGTGATATTGACGGCGGAAGCCAGCTGATGGTGTTTGATGAGAACAAGGGAAACAAACTCTGGTCGACAAAGATTGGCGACACCGGGGCGTATGGCGGTTTTGCCGGTACGCGCGGTACGCCGGCAGTGGACGACGGGCTGGTATATGCTTTGAATCAGCATGGTGATCTCCTTTGTGCCGAGGCTTCCGGGGGAAAAGAGGTGTGGCGCAAGAGTCTCACGAAGGATTTTGGCGGCAGTGTTCCGTCGTGGGGGTATGCCGAATCACCGCTGGTTGACGGTGACAAGGTTTTTGTAACGCCGGGCGGATCAAAGGGCGCCATTGCTGCGTTGAACAAGAAGACTGGAGCGCTGGTCTGGCAGACGAAGGATTTTACAGACGCTGCCCACTATTCGTCTCTTATTGTTGCCGATGTCCTTGGGCAGAGACAGGTTATGCAGCTGACTTCGGCGAGCGTGGTGGGAGTCTCTGTTGCCAGCGGTAAAGTTCTGTGGCGTGGGAACCGGCCGGGCCAGACAGCGGTCGTTCCTACTCCGGTTTATGCCGACAGCCAGGTGTATGTGACCTCGGGTTATGGGGTCGGCTGCAACGCATTCAAGATAAGCAAGGGAGCGAACGGTTTTGCGGCTCAACAGGTTTATGCCAACAAGAACATGGTAAACCATCATGGAGGGGTAATCCTGCTGAATGGTTACATCTATGGTTTCTCTGACGGCAAGGGCTGGGTCTGCCAGAATTTCAAGACCGGTGAACTTGCCTGGTCGAATAAAGGGGTTGGAAAGGGCTCGATTGCATACGCCGACGGACATTTTTATATCCGCAGTGAATCAGGCGAGGGTGCAATCGCTTTAATTGAAGCAAATTCGCAGGCGTACGTCGAGAAGGGCCGGTTCAAGCAGCCCGACCGCAGCGATAAGAACAGCTGGACCCATCCTGTTATTGTTAATGGCAAACTTTATATCCGCGATCAGGGCCTGATGTTCTGCTATGATGTTAAGGGAAAGTAATTTTCCGGGAAGACAGATCCAATAATGAATATTGTCCTCCGCGGGCGGATCCGCCTGCGGAGGAAACTTTGAATAACAAATATTGAAGTACAAGGAGACCATATGAAGACAATCAATAAGGCGGCGATTGCTGGTGGGGCAATGCTGATGAGCGCGGTTTTTGCGGGATCTGTTTTTGCGGCTGAAAGCGTTGACTGGCCGCAGTTTCGCGGTCCCAATCGGGATGGAATCTCCAAAGAAAACTCATGGAATCCAAAGGCCTTGGCCGGCGGCCTGAAAATTGCCTGGAAGACAAACGTGGGCGAGGGGTGGTCAAGTGTTTCCGTCTGCGGTGACAAACTGTTTACGATGGGTAATGTGAATGACGAGGATGTCATTTACGCCCTTAACGTAAAGGATGGCAAGGAAGTGTGGCGGCATTCGTATGCCTGCAAGGCAGGGGACCATCCAGGCCCCAGGGCCACGCCGGTAACGGACGGCAAGACGGTATATGCTTTGAGCCGCGCGGGTGACCTGTTCTGCCTGAACATTGCGGATGGGAAAGTCATATGGCAGAAGAACGTGCTTACCGAGACCGGCGCACAGAATATCACATGGAGTCTCTCAGGCTCTCCGGTGATTTATGGAGACATGCTCCTGATCAATGTTGGCGAATCAGGCGGCGCTTTTGACAGGAAGACTGGAACCAAAATCTGGGGGAGCAAAGGGAAGGGCGGCTATTCCACTCCGGTTATCTTTAAAAAAGGTACCGTCGATCTTGTTGCGCTCTTCGGCGAGAAGGGACTTTGTATTGTGGAAGCAAAGACCGGGAAGAAGCTGTTGTTTGTCGGCTGGGAAACCAAGTATGATGTGAATGCTGCAGATCCGGTTCCATTTAAGGCCAAGATTTTTATTTCGTCCGGTTACGAAAGAGGGGCTTCTCTTGTCGATATAGCCGGCGCCGAGCCCAAAAACTTATGGGAAAACAAGGAGATGAGAAATCATTTCAGCAGCTGTGTCCTTATTGACGGTTATCTTTATGGCGTGGACGGCAATACAGGAAGACCAGGATCGTTGAGGTGCATGGAATTTGAAACGGGCAGGGTAAAGTGGAGCCAGGGGCTTGGTTTTGGAGGCCTGACAGTTGCCGGGGATAACATCATCATGTTGAACGAGAACGGCGACCTGTTCATTTCCAAGCTTTCACCGGCCGGTTATGAAGAATTCTCGTCGGCCAGGGGAATCTTGAGCAAGCTCTGCTGGACTGCACCGGTGTTCTGCCGGGGCACAATATACTGTCGCAACAGTAAGGGTGACATAGTTGCCATTGATGTCAGCAAATAGCGATGGGAATCAGAACCCCGTGAAAGATGACGGGCCTGAAACGGGGCACGGCATGAAACAATACATCCCTGTGCTGGTTGTCCTTTGCGCCGGCATTATTCTGTCTTCTCTTGTCCTTTCCTGGTGGAAGCGGGTGTCTGAAGCCCGGGGAATTGAAAGGCGGCTGGCACTTCCAGCGGAACTTGCCGAATTCAGCGCAGCTCCTGTCACCACGGAAGAGCCGGTAAAGATAGGTGAGAAATTCAGGAAGTTCGAAGGTGTTCCTTCGAAGCAGCCTGGTTCCTGGCCCCGTTTCCGCGGAGCGAATTCCGACAACATCGCGTCCACGCCTGTGCCGCTGGCCGATACCTGGCCCGCAGGAGGGCCGCCAGTGAGGTGGTCGGTCGACCTCGGCGAAGGTTATGCCGGACCGGCCGTTTTGAACGGATGCGCATATGTGCTGGATTACGATTCTGCTGAAGATGCGGACGCACTGCGCTGTTTCTCGATGGATGACGGGAAGGAAGTATGGCGCCGCTGGTACCATGTGCATATCAAGAGGAACCACGGCATGTCGCGCACGGTTCCGGCCGTGACGGAGCGGTACGTGGTGACAATCGGACCACGCTGCCATGTCATGTGCGTAGACGCAAAGAATGGTGATTTGAAGTGGGGCATTCACCTTGAGAAGGAGTGGGGCACAACGGTTCCCATGTGGTACACGGGGCAGTGCCCGCTGATAGACGGTGACCAGGCGGTCATTGCGGTCGGGGGAAAGGCCTTGATGATGGGTGTTGACTGCGAGACCGGAAAGGTGTTGTGGCAGACGCCCAATCCGAAGAAGTGGCTGATGTCCCATTCGTCGGTGATGCCGGCGACGATTGGCGGCCGGAAAATGTATATTTACTGCGCGATTGGAGGTGTGGCCGGGGTTTCGGCGGAGAGCGATGATTGCGGCAGGCTTTTGTGGGAAACTGAAGAATGGAACCAGCAGGTTGCTGCGCCCGTGCCGGTTTCGATCGGGGATGGGAGAATATTTCTTACCGCCGGCTACGGGGTTGGCAGTGCAATGTTCAGGGTTACATTCGAGTCGGGAAATTATACCGTTAAACAGTTGTACAAACTGGACAAGAAAATATTTGCCTGCGAGCAGCATACGCCTGTTTTTTACAAGGGTTATCTTTACACGGTCCTGCCGGCTGATGCCGGGCCCGCAAGGAAGCAGGCTGTCTGCATGGATCCTGAGGGCAAAGTGGTGTGGGCAAGCGGTTCAGCCGAAAGGTTCGGACTTGGACCTTTCATGGTGGCTGACGGAAAAATGCTGATTCTTGAGGATAACGGTGTGCTGACGATGATCAGGGCCACGGAAAAGGGTTACAGCAGGCTGGCCCAGGCGAAGGTGCTTGACGGCAAGGAGGCCTGGGCCCCGATGGCACTTGCAGACGGGCAGCTGCTGGTAAGAGATTACGGGAAGATGAAGTGTTTGGATTTGAGGTAGTCAATGGGCAAGACAATATGTTCTGGAGAGAAGCATTGTGCATTTCGAGCGGAAGTGCTTTCGCGTCATGCATCCCCTCCGGCTGTGTTGGATCGGATGGCCGGATACCAAAAGTATTCCGGTCACCGATCCGCCTTGCCGGAGTGGCGCCTGGCGCGAAATCATTCCGCTGGGACATCGAAATGCGCAATGCGATTTCCATCGCTCCGAAGCGGAGCGAATTAAGCGTTTGTTTCTAGTTGGCGAGAATTTGAGTGTCTCGGCGTTTATCGGAGGTTAATATTCTGTCTTTAAGCAGGTAGTGGAAAGGGAGCAGGGAATGAGTGTTGAGACTTCGAATATGCGGAATATGCTGATGCTGGGGTTTGTGGCAGTAACGGCGGCAACTGTTACTATCCTCGTGCACAGGCTGCCGTCGGGAAAATGTGAGGATAAGAAGACGGAATGCAGGTATGACCTGGATGCATTGAAGAAAACTGATCCCGGTTTGCTGATACAGGCCGGGGTTTGTTTTGTAAAACCCCGGATGACAAACCTGACGGCACTGGTGGTCGATTCAGTCGATAATATTTATGTCGGCAGCAATTCCGGTATTGAAGTGCTTGATTCCAGCGGTAAGCGTATTTCAGGTTTCCCGGTGAGTGAACGGGTACATTGCCTGGCAGTTATGAATAACGGAGATATCCTTGCCGGGTTGAAGAGCCATGTTGAAGTTTACGGGCAGGATGGATCAAGGAAAGCTGTATGGAAATGCCCTGATCCGAAGGCGGAACTTACCTCGATAGCGGTATCTTCAAACTTCGTGTTTGCTGCCGACTGTGTAAACAGGATTGTCTGGCGATTCTGCATGTGCGGCGATTTGATGGGCCGGATAGGGGACAAGGATAATGATCCGAGAAAGACTGGATTTGTGGTGCCCAGCGCCTTTTTTGATGTGGCGGTTGCTAACGACGGGTCCCTGTGGGTTGCAAATCCGGGTGAGCACAGGATTGAGCATTTTACGGCTGACGGTAAGTTTCTCTCGTTCTGGGGTAAGGCATCTCTTGCCGCGGATGGCTTCTGCGGCTGCTGCAATCCATCAAACATAGCGCTGATGCCGGACGGATCTTTTGTCACCAGCGAAAAACATATTGTAAGGGTTAAGGTTTACAGTCCTGAAGGGAAATTTTCAGGAATTGTTTCGGGACAGGAAGACTGGCAGAAAGAGGCAGTCGGACTGGATCTTGCCGTGGATTCGCATTGCCGGATACTGGTTCTGGATCCCCAGGCCGGAGTGGTTAGAATTTATTCAAAGAAATAACTGGTCGAAGGGGATGAGACGTAGGGGCGGCGCTTGCGCCGCCCGGACGGAATAGCGGGCGCCGTAAACAGCGCCCCTACGGGAGAGGAAGCGGAGAAGTTGGAATGGAACTGTTCGAAAAAAAAGGAAAAGACGGAAAGAAGAACAAGCCGCAGAGCCGGCGTGACTTCATCAGAAGTGTCATGCGTGGTGTTTTCCTGGCCGTTTTTGGCATATTCAGCGGTGCAGTCCTTCTGGGCAGGCGATGTTCAAGGGCAGGCGGTGCGGATAACGGCAGGGCATGTACAGGTTGTCCGGATCTTTCTAAATGCAAACTCGGCTATGATTCCCTGGCCAGGCCCGTCAGTAAGCGGCGGACTGTGTGGCAGCTTGATCCCGCAAAGTGCATTCAATGCGGCAGGTGCGCGACGAACTGCGTGCTTGAGTCGTCCGCGGTCAAATGTGTGCACCGCTTTGAAATGTGCGGATACTGCAAGTTATGTTTCGGTTTCTTCCAGCCCGGCGCCGGTTCCCTTACCAGCGCTGCAGAGAACCAGTTGTGTCCCACAGGAGCCATCAGGCGCAGGTTTGTCGATGAACCTTATTATGAATACACTATCGATGAGTCGCTCTGCATAGGCTGTGGAAAGTGCGTCAAGACCTGCGGTGCGTTCGGCAACGGTTCGCTGGTGCTGCAGGTGCGGCATGACCGGTGTGTGAACTGCAATGAATGTTCTATTGCGCGTAATTGTCCTGCCGGCGCTTACAGCCGGGTTCCGGCAGACCAGCCTTATCTTATCAAGTCAGCCTTAAAGGTCTCATGAGAATACTAGCTGTAATATTCTGCCTGGTGATGTCAACGTTGACGGTTTTCGGGGAGAACCGGTTTCCAAGGCCGCAGTTTGAAAAGGGTTATTCCATGCCGGAAACCGCGGTCCCTGTCCCCAGGTCTGCTCTTCTTGAGAGTCTTGATGTTGCTGTGCTTGTCCTTGCGCTCTCGCTGGCGGCCTGGCTGGTTCTCAGGAAACGGTCGCGAAGGGGTGTTTTCCTGCTGACGATTTTCTCCCTGATTTATTTCGGGTTCTGGCGAAAAGGCTGCATCTGTTCCATCGGGGCAATCCAGAATGTGACATTATGGCTTGTTGATAACCAGTATGCATTACCTTTGTCGGCAGCCGCTTTCTTCGTCCTGCCGCTGGTTTTTGCGCTGATGTTTGGACGCGTATTCTGTGCGGCGGTATGTCCGCTGGGAACACTCCAGGATGCCATGGTGCTGTTTCCCGTAAAAGTACCTTCCCCCGTGGCCAGGGCATTAAGTCTTGTTCCGTATATTTATCTTGGTTTGGGAGTTTTGTTTACTGCGACGGGTGCGGCATTCGTCATCTGCCGGCTTGATCCTTTTGTGCCGCTCTTCAGGATGAGCGGTGAGCTTCCAATACTGATGACCGGCGTGGTGCTGTTGCTGCTGGGAATCTTCGTTGCGAGGCCGTATTGCAGGTTTCTCTGTCCATTCAGCGTTTTGTTGAACTGGATGTCAAGGTTCTCAAAGTGGCACGCGACGATTACACCGGATGAATGCGTAAAATGCAGGCTCTGCGAGAAAGCATGTCCTTTCGATGCCATCCTGGTTCCCAATGCGGGTCAGGTTTCCGAGCCGCGTGTTACGGGTTCGCGCCGCCTTGTTCTACTGCTGGTTCTGCTTCCTTTCCTGGTAATTGGCGGCGGGTGGGCCGGTTCGCGCCTCGATGTAGTGTTCGCACGTGAGAATGCGACGGTCAGGCTTGCGGACACCATCCGGCTGCAGGACCAGTCAGCGCTGAATGAGTTGGCCTTCGAAAGGGAAACTTTTGAGGGCAGTGGAAAGAAGATTGAGGAACTTTACAAGCAGGCTGGTATTTTGCGATCAAGGTTCCGGACTGGCGGCTGGATTTTCGGCGGTTTCACTGGAATGGTTTTTGGATTCTTTCTGATAGGCGGTTCTGTGAAAAGGACCCGTGAGTTTTATGAGCCGGACAGGGGGGCGTGCCTGAGCTGTGCGCGTTGTTTTATGTCATGTCCGAAAGAACGGCAGAGGAATAAGATAATTACGAATTAAGAATATGAAGGAGATGTGATGTAGGGGCGGCGCTTGCGCCGCCCGTGTGAGGGAAGAAAGAGAAGAGCGGGCGCCGACTAGCAGCGCCCCTACGGGGGCAGGCTGAAACTGAATTAAGAATTGAAGATGATGAAGAAGGAGGAAAAATCGGTGAGGTTGTACTATCGCATTCTTGTGGCGACGGCGGTGGTGTCGTGTGCTTTCTCGATACTTGTTGGAATGCAGATGGCGTCTAGCCTGATGACGGTCAAGACGTGGTCACCTTTGAATATGCCGGAGCTTGACCGGCTGCGTGCGGTTGTAAAGGAGAATCCGGCGGATGAAGCCTTGAAGAACAAGGTCAGGGATCTAGATGTTGTTTCAAGGAGGTTTTACTTTACTGGTGTGTTGTCGCTCCGGACCGGCAGTCTTCTCGTGCTGGGCGGGATTGTAATTTTGCTGATCAGCCTTAAAACCATGGCGACCCTGCGGCGCAGGTTACCAAATCCGCTGGAATATCCTGTTGCTCCTGATACAGCCCGGGCGGCTGCAACTGCGAGGTGGGTGACAGGGGGAGTTTGGGTTGCGCTGTTTACCGTGGCGGTAACGGTTGGGGTTTTGGAGAGGGCGTCATCTATCAGCGGCGTATCACCGGCAAACCTGCCGGGAACAACCGCCATTGTTCCTGCTGTTGCGGCTCCTGACGCTGCGGAGATTGCGAAGAACTGGCCGGGTTTCCGCGGTCCTTCTTCTGCGGGTGTTTCTGTCTTTACCAACGTTCCAATTGCCTGGGATGTGAAAAGCGGGGAAGGTGTTTTGTGGAAGGTGAAGGTGCCGCTACCCGGGATGAGTTCTCCGGTGATCTGGGGCAACCGCGTATTCCTCACGGGTGCTTCTGAGGAAAAACGGGAAGTGTACTGTTATGATATTGCCACCGGCACAATGCTCTGGAAAATGGATGTGGATGCGGCGCCGGGCAAAATCAACAGGGTTCCTAAGGTCAGCAAGGATACCGGTTATGCCGCGCCAACTCCGGTGGTAGACGGTGTAAATATCTATGCAATTTTTGCTAACGGCGATATTGCGGCAATTGATTTCTGCTCGCAGAAGAAATGGGCGGTTGCCCTTGGCCTTCCTGATAACAAATACGGCTACTCTGCTTCCCCGGTGATCCATAAGGGCAGGGTCCTTGTGCAATACGACGGCGGTGCAAAGTCTGAACTGATTGCACTTAGCGCGGCAAACGGTAAAAAGGTTTGGAGTACTGCAAGGCCGGTTACCGAGTCATGGCCTTCCCCGATAGTGGCAGAGACGGCCAAAGGTCCGCAGGTTGTTACCGTGGCCAATGAGTGGATCATTGCCTACGATCCTGAGAACGGCAGGGAGCTTTGGAGGGTCAAGTGTCGTGGGAGCGAGGTTGCGCCCACGCCGGTATTCTCCAGGGGACTGGTGCTTGCCTCTGTTACAGCCGATCAAATCTATGCCATACGTCCGGACGGGCAGGGCGATGTATCGAAAACGAACGTGGTTTGGAAATCAGAGGATGGCGTCAGTGATGTTCCTTCCCCCGTGAGCAATGGCGAGCTTGTTTATTTTGCCAGTTCCGCCGGGACCGTGACATGCTTTGAGGTGGGGACAGGCAAAATAATGTGGGACAAGAGCCTTGATGCTGAATTCTATGCTTCGCCATCCCTGGCCGGTGACAGGCTGTACCTGGTGGCGCGGAGTGGAGTGGTTTTTGTTCTCAGGGCAGGCGGGAAGTACGAGGAAATTGCGAAGCTGACGCTGGGTGAACCGAGCGATTGTTTGCCGGCGTTTGCGGATGGCCGGATAATCATGAGGGGAATTACGACGCTGTTCTGTTTTGGCGGGAAAGCGACAGGTGCGAAGGGGATGTGATGTAGGGGCGGCGCTTGCGCCGCCCATGCAGAGAAGAAAAGAGAAGAGCAGGCGTCGCAAGCAACGCCCCTACGAAAAAGCAGGAAGTGCAAAATCATGGATAGCGAGAATAAGACGGAGAATGGCAGAATCGACCTCGGCGTGGTCGATGCTGTTGTGGCGGAGTTTGGCTGCTCGGCTTCTTCGGTTATTCCGATCCTCCAGAAGCTGCAGGAGCATTACCGGTACCTGCCGGAGGCCGCATTGCGGCGGGTCTGCGAGCTGACAGAAATTACACCTGCTTCGATTACTGGGGTTTCAACTTTTTATTCACAGTTCCGGCACAAGCCGATAGGCCGTCATTTGATCAGCATCTGCCATGGCACGGCATGTCACGTCAAGGGTTCGGAACTGGTTCATGATGCGCTGGTGCGCCATCTGAAACTCAAAGACGGTGATGATACGGATGCCGGCGGGGTTTTTACCATTGAGAAAGTGGCATGCCTGGGATGCTGTACCCTGGCGCCAGTGATAAAAATTGACGGGGTAACATACGGGCACCTGACGCCTGATACGGTGCCGCGCGCCATACGGGATTTCCTGGAGCTTGAAAAGAGGCGGATTGTGCCGCGCCATCGTGACCAGGTGCCTGTTACGGCTGAAGGCCTCACGGAAATCCGCATAGGTGTTGGTTCGTGCTGTGTTGCAGGCGGCAGCCAGAAGGTGCGCCAGAAACTGGAAACCGAAGTTATGAGGATTGGCGCGGCGGCTGTGATCAAGCCTGTCGGCTGCGTGGGCATGTGTCACCAGACGCCGCTTGTGCAGATAGTTTCGCCGGGAGGCGAGGCTGTTACATATGCAAAGGTCAGGGAAGAGGACGCGGCGAAGATAGTGAGGAGCAATTTCAAGCCCAGTGGAATCATCAGGAAAATCAGGACAGGTTTGTCGGTTGCTGTTGAGCAGTTGCTTACTGATGAGAGCTGGGAACCGGTCAACCGCTATGCGCTTGACGTAAGGGATGCCCCGGTATGCGCATTCCTGGGGAGGCAGGAACGGATTGCCAGCGAGTGGTGCGGTAGCATGGACCCGCTTGATATCGATGAATATATCGCCAATGGCGGCTTTGGTGCCATGAACAAGTGTCTCGATGCCGGAAAACCGGAAGAGGTGGTGGATACCATTACCCGTTCCGGGCTGCGCGGCCGCGGCGGAGCAGGCTTTCCGACTGGCAGGAAATGGGCGCTTGTCAGGGCGGCCGCCGGCAGTCAGAAATACATCGTGTGCAACGGCGATGAAGGAGATCCTGGCGCGTTCATGGACAGGATGCTGCTGGAGTCTTTCCCGTACAGGGTCCTTGAGGGCATGATAATCGCCGCGCATGCAAATGGAGCCGGCGAGGGAATTCTTTATATCCGGGCCGAATATCCGCTTGCCCTTCAGCGTATTCGCGAGGCTATTTCGAGGATGGAGGCGAGGGGGGTCCTGGGGACGAACATCAGCGGCAGCGGATTTGCTTTGAAGCTCAGGATTGTTGAGGGTGCGGGCGCGTTTGTCAGCGGGGAAGAGACGGCATTACTGGCGGCTGTTGAGGGCAGGCGGAGCATGCCGCATTTCCGGCCCCCGTATCCCGCGGAGAGCGGTCTTTGGGGAAAACCGACAAACATAAACAATGTTGAGACATATGCGGTGGTCCCTTGGATCATAAGGAACGGGGCCGAAGCATTTGCCGCGATGGGAACGCAGACCAGCAAGGGCACCAAGGTGTTCTCACTGGCCGGAAAAGTCAGCCGCGGTGGCCTGATCGAAGTGCCGATGGGGATAACCATCAGGGAGATTGTTGAAGAAATCGGAGGCGGAACGGCAGGAGGAAGGAAGTTCAAGGCCGTGCAGATCGGAGGTCCGTCCGGGGGGTGCATTCCCGCGAAACTTGCTGATACGGTTGTGGATTACGAGGCGCTTGAGGCGGCGGGGTCTATCATGGGGTCAGGCGGAATGGTGGTTCTCGATGTATCCGACTGCATGGTTGATATCGCGCGGTATTTCATGACTTTTACCCAGAGGGAATCGTGCGGCAAATGTACGCATTGCCGGATCGGCACAAAGCGTATGCTTGAGATACTTGACCGGTTATGTGAGGGAAGGGGCGAAAAGGGCGACATCGAAAGGCTGGAACATCTCGGCATGACTACGAGATTCGGCAGTCTTTGCGGGCTTGGAAGGACAGCGCCAAACCCGGTGTTATCGACGATCAGGCATTTCAGGGAAGAGTACGAGGCGCATATTCAGGGACGCTGTCCGGCGGGGAAATGCAGATCGCTTATCTCGTATCATATCAATGACAAATGCATCGGGTGCACGCGGTGTGCCCAGGCGTGTCCCGCGGATGCCATCGACCTGGTGCCTTACCAGAAACACGAGATCAAGCAGGACAAGTGCACGAGATGTGATACATGCAGGCAGGTTTGTCCGTCAGATGCAGTTGATGTGATGGGCAAAATGTAGAAGAAGATAGAAGAGCGGGCGTGTAGGGGCGGCGCTTGCGCCGCCCGTCTGAAGGAAGAAAGAGAAGAGCGGGCGCCGACAAGCAGCGCCCCTACGGGGGACAGAAGAAACCGATGGACTTTGGGCAGGCTGGAGCAGCGCCCCTACGAGGGGATGTGACGTAGGGGCGGCGCTTGCGCCGCCCGTCTGTGAGGTGAAAGGAAAAGGCTAGATGGTAACTGGCAAAGAATTACGCCCAGTCCGCAGGACTGAGGCTATGCATAAAGGGCGGGTGTCTTTGGCTGGGGCGCGCTATTTTGTGACATGTTCTGCCAGACGTCCGGAGTCGCGCTTAGTTGATGCTTTGACTGGCAGAGAGCTGCAACTTGTTCTTGTGCAGTTGGAAGGCTCTGATGATTATAAATTGCTTTGTTCGACAATCATGCCTGATCATATACATCTGATTTTGAGGCTAATAGGACGATTATCAGTGGGACAGGTTGTCGGCAAATTCAAGGCACTATGCAGGAAATGCGAGGGGATGAAGGGCATCGAGTGGCAAAGGGATTTCTTTGAACATAGACTTCGACCGGAAGATAATGTTACCGGATTTGCGCGTTATGTTTATATGAATCCATATCGTGAAAGATTGATTTCTGGTGATCAGGTTTGGCCATGGTGGCAGAGAGGAGAAGGTGAGTGTGTGGATTTGGCGGGAGAATTTTTAAATGGGATGTTTCCTCCGGAGGAATGGATGTCGATGAATTGCGAGCAAATGGGAGTACGGGTTCAGGATGTTGGAGAAGAGCGGGCGTCGGCAAGCAACGCCCCTACGAAGAGACGAAGATAGAGATTTGGTTATGAATCTGATAATAAATGGCAGGAAAGTGGTGGTTGAGAAAGGTGCAACGGTGCTCGATGCTGTGATGAGCATTGGCATCAGGGTTCCGACAATGTGCCACTTGAAGGGATATGCGAATTTCACTTCGTGCATGATCTGCGTCGTAAAAGAGCAGACATCAGGGAAGCTTTTACCGTCCTGCACAGCGCCTGCTGCTGATGGGATGGTTATTGAGACTGACAGCGAGGAAGTGAAACACGCAAGGAGGAGCGCGCTGAATCTCCTGTTGAGTGAGCACGTGGGAGATTGCGAAGCGCCGTGCAGGCTGACCTGTCCAGCCCACATGAATATTCCCCGGATGATCCGGCAGATTGCGGCGGGAAAGATGCGTGAAGCTGTGGAGACGGTGAAGGAGCATATTGCACTGCCGGCAGTGCTTGGACGGATCTGCCCGGCGCCGTGTGAAAAGGCGTGTCGCCGATCACGTTACGATGAATCACTTGCGATCTGCCTTTTGAAACGTTTTGCGGCAGATACTGATATTTGCTCGAAGGAGCAATACCTGCCGGTTTGCAGGCCCGACTCCGGCAGGAAAGTGGCAATTGTTGGTGCCGGGCCGGCAGGTCTTTCGGCTGCCTACTATCTTGCGCTGGCTGGGCATGGCTGCACGGTGTTTGACGATCATGATGAGCCGGGCGGTCAGCTCCGTTACGGCGTTCCGGAAAACATCCTCCCGCGCGTAGTGCTGGAACAGGAAGTGGAGATCATCAGGAAATTATGCGTGGTCTTCCGGATGAAAACGCATATCGGCAGGGATATGAGTGTTGGCCAGTTGAAGAAAGAATTTGATGCCATCGTGCTGTCGCCCGGAAAGATTGATCCTGCCGCCGTGGCGGCATGGGGCATTGAGCGGGACGAACGCGGTATTAAGGTTGATGAGCATAGTCTTAGGACTTCGGATGAGAAAATCTTTTCAGGTGGGGAGGCTGTCCAGCCGGGTCATCTTGCGGTCAGAGCGGCCGGCCATGGCAGGACAATGGCGTTTGCGGTTGACCAGTACTTGAGGGGATTGAAAGTAGAGGGGCCCCACCGGCGGTTTGAATCGCGTATGGGTAAACTGCTGGATCCTGAGATATTCGAGTTCATGAAAGAAGCGGATCCTTCTGCCGGTGTTGAGCCGGCAGGCGGCGCCGCTGCCGGATTTTCGGTTGAAGAAGCTGTCAGGGAAAGCAGGCGGTGTATGCACTGTGACTGCCGCAAGGCGGATGACTGCAGGCTCAGGGAGTATTCCGGTGAATATGCGGCAAGCCAGAAACATTTTAATATTGAGAGCAGGAAAGGCTTTGAAAGGATAGTAACCCATTCCCGTGTGATTTTCGAACCCGGCAAATGCACAAAGTGCGGAATATGCGTCAGGATTACGGAGCGGGCCCATGAGAAGCTGGGGCTTACGTTTATCGGGCGGGGATTTGACACGGTGGTTGGCGTTCCGTTTAATGAGTCGCTGGGGGCGGGTCTTCAGGAGACAGCTGAGGAGTGCGTGAAGCAGTGTCCGACGGGTGCGTTGTCATGGAAGTAGGGGGAGAGGAAGAATGTAGGGGCGGCGCTTGCGCCGCCCGTCCGGAAAGAGCGGGCGCCGACGAGCAGCGCCCCTACGGAGAAGAGAATACGGGAAAGCATATGAAGATTGTCCAGATAATACCGGGGGTGGGTGGGGCGTACTATTGCCAGAACTGCATGAGGGACAGGGAACTGGTGATGAAGTTGCGTGCAATGGGGCACGATGTGGTCATGGCGCCGATGTATCTGCCGGTATTCTCGGAGGGTGAGGATATTGCGCGTGACGTTCCTGTCTTCTACGGTGCAGTTGGTGTTTATCTGAGTCAGTATCTTCCGTCGCTTTCCAATGCTCCACGCTGGATGAAGCGACTTATTGATTCGCGCAGGCTACTCAGCTGGATTGCGCATAAGTCGGGGACGACGCGGGCAAGCGGGCTCGAGGGGATGACCCTGTCAGTGTTGAATGGCGAAAACGGCGGGCAGAAAAAGGAGCTGGACCGTCTTGTTTCATGGCTGGTCAAGGAAGGCAAGCCGGACATCGTGCATCTTTCCAATGCCCTTTTGCTGGGACTGGCCGGGAGGATCAAAGAGGAACTCGGCGTACCTCTCGTATGCACGCTGCAGGATGAAGACTCGTGGATTGATTCGATGGAACCCAGGGCTGCGGGTCAGGCATGGGACCTGATTGCGGAAAAGTCGGCTGATATTTGTGCCTTTACGCCGGTAAGCGATTATTACAGCCGGTTGATCCAGGAACGCCTGAAGTGCGGGCCTGAACGGTTTCATGTTGTACCCATAGGAATTGATACCGATGGCTACGTTGAGTCGACTTCAACGGCGGACCAGTTGTCGATAGGCTATCTTTCCAAGATGACGTCATCACTCGGGCTCGGTGTGCTGGCTGATGCCTTCATTATGCTCAAGGAGAAAGGATCTTTAAAGAATCTGAAACTCAAGGTCATGGGAGGGCAGACGCCTGATGATGAGCCTTTTCTAAAGGACTTGCGGCAGAAGCTGGGGTTAAAGGGTGTGGCCGGTGATGTGGAGTTCTTTGAAGGATTTGACAGGAAGGACCGGATTGAGTTTTTGAAATCACTTTCTGTAATGTCGGTTCCGATGTCGAATCCCGAGGCATTTGGAATGTTTATTCTTGAGGCGCTGGCGTGTGGAGTTCCGGTGGTCCAGCCCGGAATCGGGGCATTTCCGGAGATCATCAAGATTACCGGCGGCGGGATATGTTATGAGCCCAACGATGCGGTAACGCTGGCAGGAACGATTAAGAAACTCCTGCTTGACCGTCAGAGGGCCAGGCAGATGGGGCAGGCCGGAAGAAAAGTTGTTCTGGAGGAATTCTGTATAGAGAAAACGGCAGGGAAGATGCTGGAAGTGTACAGGGAATGTCTGAAGGGAAGAGTAAAACCGAATATCGAATAATGAATGACGAAGTACATGCCGGTTGGCGAACAAGGAAGTACGCAGGGCGGAACATATGATTGGTTGGTGGGTTGGGAATATGTGGGCGGGCCGAACCTTCGGCCCGCGGGAAGAAAATCGCGGGGCAACGGTATGCCCCGCCCACGGAAGACGATCAGAGAAAGAATGCGAAATATGATAACCGACGGATCGGTTCCTGTTAAGTCGAATTGGATTCGGGAAAAGAAAAACCACCGGCTTCAAACCGGTGGTCGTCTAGTCCCTTTTGTCTTTTGGGTCTTTTCCGTGTTTGGGTTTCTGTCTGCAGGGACCAATGAGGCGGCATGGCCGGTTTATCACGGTGATTCAACGCTGCGCGGGATAGCGGCTTGCGGGTTGCCGGACGAGATTTCTGTTCAATGGCGTTTCAAGGCTGGTGCATCTGTCCTGGTCACCCCGGTTGTTGGCGGCGGCAGGATATATTTTGTTGCGGACAATGGCGATTTGTACGCTCTTAACATGCAGGGGGAAAAGGTCTGGTCGGTTTCAGTTGCCAGGGATCCGGCGGCCAAGACCAATAACGCCGGCCAGGCAGAGAAATTCCTGACGCAACCGGTCTTTGTCAACGACGCGGTTGTGGCGGGGTCGGATGACGGCAGTCTGTTTGCCCTGGAAGCCGGCACTGGAAAGACAATGTGGAAATATCCGGTGGGCGAAATAAATGCGACCGCCAACTGGATGGAACCCGGGGAAGGGCGCGGGTACAGCGTTGTGGTGATATCGCAGACTGATGCTGTTGTTCACAGGGTTGACCTGAAAACAGGGAAACAGATATGGGCATCACAGCCGATATCACGTTGTGACGGTTCGCCGGGGCTGAACAGTAACCTTGTGGTCTTTGGCAGTTGTGACTCTGCGCTGCATGTCCTGTCTGCGGACAACGGTGAGGCCACTGGAAGAATTGGATTTGGCGATGATGACGGTCAGATAGCTGGCGGCGTAGCCATGGATGGAAACATGGCATTTGCGGGGACTCGCGGCGGAATGGCCATTTGTGCAGCGGTGGGCAAAGACAAGTCTGAAATTATATGGACGAACAGGATCAGCCGGGGGGAATTGTTTGCCACGCCGGCAGTGACCACTAACCGGGTCGTTACCGCATCCAGTGACGGAAAGGTTTATTGTCTCAACAGGGCTGACGGGAGGAATTTATGGAGCTTTGATACTGAAGGGAGCCCGTTGTCGCCGGTTATTGCATTGGACAAGGTTGTTGTTTCGTCCGAAGGTACGCTATATATTTTGAAACTTGATGATGGCAGGAAACTTCTTGCCGAAAAAGTGAGCGATGGCATTTCGTCGCCGGCGGTTGTTGACGGCAGGATCATTGTCGGTACAGATGACGGGTTTGTTGTCATGTTTGGCGGGAAGAAGTAAGTTGTCCTGCGTGAGAGGGTTATTATGCCAATGCTGATTCTGGAAAACGTAAGCAGGGTTTATCCTTCCGCGGGTAATGTCGGCCTGGAAGTCCTCAAGAACATCAACCTGCAGGTTGAGGCAGACCGGTCGGTGGCCATTGTAGGTCCTTCGGGTTCGGGAAAGAGCACGCTGTTGAATATCATTGGGACCCTTGATTTGCCGACCGGTGGAAAGGTCATATTCAACGGGCAGGATCTTCTGGGCCTTACCGAGAATGAAAAGGCGGAAATCCGGAACAGAAAGATCGGGTTTGTCTTCCAGCTTCATCATCTTCTTCCGCAGTGCAGTGTTCTTGAGAACGTCCTGGTTCCTGCGCTGGTCAGCAGGGATGCGGGTAATGTTGAGCAGAGGGCGAGGGAGCTCCTTAAGGAGGTCGGGCTCGAAGAGAGATTGGATTACCGGCCGGGGCAATTATCGGGTGGGGAACGGCAGAGGGTTGCCGTGGTCCGGGCGATGATCAACAGTCCTGTCATGCTGGTTGCGGATGAGCCGACTGGTTCCCTTGACCGGGCCGGGGCCGACAATCTGGCGGATCTGATGGTGAGGGTTAATAAGAAACATGGGGTGACGCTGGTTGTGGTTACGCATTCGATGGCATTGGCCGAGCGGATGGATATGGTATTTGAGCTGGTGGACGGGAGACTTGTCAGCCGTAAGGGTGGTTAGCCTTTGTTGTGAGGCAAGAGCGGGCGCCGATCACGTGACCACGTTGGCACGTGGAACGTGACTCACGTGGCTAGCAGCGCCCCTACGGAAGGGATGCAATGTAGGGGCGGCGCTTGCGCCGCCCGTCCGGAAGAGAAAAGGGAAAGCGCTTGCGACGCCTGCGTGCCGTTGCGCCTGACGCAAAATCATTCCGCGGGGAAATCGAAATGCGCAACGCGTTATCCATGGCGCCAAGAGCGCCAATTCGGACCGGAGAAGAGCGGGCGCCGGCTAGCAGCGCCCCTACGGAAGAGGTGCAATGTAGGGGCGGCGCTTGCGCCGCCCGTCCGGAAAGAGCGGGCGCCGAGAGGATTAGAGAGTGGAATGATGACAGGAATTGGGCTCAGCATAAAGAGTGCGGTGTTCTACTGGTGGACGCATTTGAGCGTTCTTGCCGGTACCATGCTGGCCAGCGCTGTCCTTGTCGGAGCGATGCTTGTCGGGGATTCCGTTAAATTCAGTCTTGTCCAGTCGGCCCTTCTGCGTCTCGGGAATATTCACTATGCAATGGATGTGAAGGGGCGGTTTTTCGGGAAAACACTTGCGGACCGGGTCGAGGCTGAATCCAGGATAAAAACCGCGCCGGTCCTGCTCCTGCGCGGGATCGCGATAAAACAGCAGACTGCAGTAAGAAAGAAACAGCAGGTCAATAATGTTCAGGTCATCGGGGTTGAGAAGCGTTTCTGGAATTTTTCCGGAAGTTCCGGCGTGGCTCTGACTCAAGACGGAATTGCCGTCAACGCGAAACTGGCCGCCGAACTTGGTCTCCAGCTCGGAGATGAGATATCTGTTCGTATTGGCAAGCCGTCATTACTTCCCCGTGATGCGCCTCTCTCTTCACGGAAAGGTGATGATACTGTCCGCGCAACATTTCCAGTCATAAGCATAGTTCCTGATGCTCAATTGGGCAGATTCAGCCTGACTGCCGGCCAGATTGTTCCGTACAACGTGTTTGTTGACCTCAAATGGCTGCAGAAGAAACTCTCGCTTGAAGACAGGGCCAATCTGCTGTTGGCAGGGGATGGCGGTGATTCTGCGGAGACAAAACTCACTGACGCGATAGCAAAAGTCTGGCGGATTGAAGATGCAGGTCTTGCGTTCAGGGAGGTTGAGGGTAAAGGATTATTCCAGATCGAAAGCGACCGGATTTTCATGGATCCGGTGATTACCACTGCAGTCCTTGGAATGGAGGATTCGGTTGGTGTGCTGACTTATCTTGTTAACTCGATAACACGGGAAGGCAGTGACGGACCGGTCAGCACGCCGTATTCATTTGTAACGGCAATCTCTCCGTCGGCGAGCCGGTCTCTTGGCGTTGTACCCCGGGACTTGAAGGATGATGAAATCATCCTGAACCGGTGGCTGGCAGACAGCCTGTCCGCCAGGACAGGCGAAACGGTCAGGGTGTTGTACTATGAACTCCTGCCTTCAAACAGGTTTGTCGAGAAAAGCAGGGTTTTCAAAATCAACAGTGTCCTGGAAATGGGTGATGTTTCAGGGGAGAAGGATATTGCTCCCAAATTTCCGGGATTAACCGATGTTGACCGTTGCTCGGACTGGGATATCGGCATTCCGCTCGAGAAAGCAAAGGTGGAGGACAAGGCAAACGAAGCCTACTGGAAGGCATATCGCGACACACCGAAGGCTTTCGTGACATTGAAGGCAGGACAGGAGATGTGGTCCAACCGGTTCGGGGGTCTGACTGCGGCTCGTTATTCCGAGGCGCGTTGTGGAAAAGAATTGCTGGTGGAGACGTTGAGGAAGCGCATCAATCCGGCAGAGCTTGGACTGAGTTTCCTTCCTGTCCGCCAGACAGCTTTAAGGGCGGTGGATGAGGCAATGGACTTTGGCCAGTTGTTCCTCGGGATGAGTTTCTTCCTTATTGTTGCCGGCTTAATGCTGACGGCGATGTTGTTTACGTTTGGGATCCAGCAGCGGTCTGAGGAGATTGGCATTCTGCTGGCAGTGGGATACCGGCCGGGGCAGGTCCGGCGACTGATGATACAGGAAATCTGCCTGCTGGCACTGGCCGGGGCGGTGGCTGGAGCCATGCTGGGGACATTTTATACCCGTGCGCTTATCTGGGGGCTGGGAAACTTCTGGCAGGGTGCGGTGGCCAGTTCCGCCATTCAGTACCATGCCGAGCCTATGACTATTGTAAAAGGCGTTTTCTTCAGCTTCCTGTGTGCACTGTTCTCCCTTGTGGTTGCCATGAGAAAGCAGTTCAGGAAACCTGCGCGTGAACTTTTGTCCGGAGATTCCTCGCAGACAATGGATTCTCAGGCGGGACTGCAGGTTCGCGGGCGCCTGTCGCTGCGTGCTGTTGCTTCCTTATTGGGCGTGGTGGTTGCGCTGGGTATCATTGTGCATGCAGTGATCTCAGGTGCGCAGAATACTGTTCCGGTGTTCTTTATGGCTGGAGCATTGCTGCTGCTGGCTTTGCTCGGTATGGGCCGCGAATTGTTGGTTTACCTGAACAATAACGGGCGGCAGCTGTCTGTTGGTGTCCTGGGTGTGCGGAATGCCGGACGGCGACTTGGACGGAGCATGACAGTGGCCGCGCTTATCGCCTGCGGATGTTTTATTGTATTTGCGGTTTCATCGATGCAGGAGGATATCGGGGCAGATGCGGATAAGAGATCTTCCGGCACAGGCGGTTTTGCCTTTTTCGGTGAATCCACGCTTCCTGTCCAGGCTGACCTCAATAGTCCGGATGGCCGCCGGAAGCTCAGGCTGGAAGGGGAATCATCCCTGCAGGACGTCTCGATTGTTTCGCTGAAAGTAAGGGACGGTGATGATGCCAGTTGTCTGAACCTCAACCGGGCGCAGTCACCGCGGTTGATTGGTGCCAATCCGGATGATTTTACGGAACGCAAAGCGTTCATGTCTCCAGGCGGTGATGCCGCTTTATGGAACCTGCTCAGGGAAAATCTTCCAGGGGGAGTTGTTCCTGCGCTGGCCGGGGATGCCAATACGGCAATGTGGGGGCTGGAAAAGAAGGCAGGGAAAGAGAGCGGAGATATCCTGATGTACCGGGATGAGGGCGGGGTGCAGTTCAAGGTGAAGCTGGTTGGAACGCTGCCGATGAGGCTGTCGGTATTCCAGGGTGCGATACTGATTCCAATAACCGCTCTTGCTGCGAAATATCCTTCTGAAAGCGGTTACCGGATGTTTCTTGTTGATTCTTCGAAGGGGATGGCTGGTGAAGTGAAGGACGTGCTGAGCGACAGGCTGGACAGGTTTGGCTTCAACCTGGTTCCGGCGGTCCAGAGGTTAAGGGAGTTTTATGCGGTGGAGTCAACGTACATGCTGATGTTCCTTGTGCTTGGCGGGATGGGGCTGTTGCTCGGGAGTGTAGGGATGGGGATTGTTGTTTTGCGGAATATTCTTGAGAGAAGGGCGGAGTGGGGGGTATTGAGGGCTGTGGGGTATTCGGACGGGCAGGTGCGGCGGGTGATTTCTGCCGAGCACTGGCTGATACTTGGGATTGGTCTGCTGGCGGGGGTTGTGGCGTCACTGGTTGCGATGTGGCCTGGTTTGCATGCGCCGGAAGTGGTGCTGCCTTATCGTGTAATTGTTTTGTTCTTTTGCGGTATTGCGGGGTTCCAGGTTTTGTGGATTATCGTTTCGGTGCGGCTGGCGATGCGGCAGTCGATGCTCAGTGCTCTTCGCAATGAGTGAAATCTCAGCCGCATTCATGAAGTGCGTAATACTCCAGCATTTTGAGAAGTGTCTTTGTAAGTTGCTGATTATTAGCGAGTAATGCAAAAGTCTATTCGACTAGATTCTGTTTTTTCTTGATGAAGCAGTCAAGAGCAGGTCGAACCCATCCTGCAATTCAGTTTGAGTTTGCCTGTAAAAACTGCTTAAGATCCTGCAAATTACGTTGTCGAAATGTTTAAGAATGAGCAATCACCCTATATGTTATATTATTGCTGGTCCCAACGGCGCAGGGAAAACCACTTTCGCCCTGGAATTTCTTCCACGCGCAGCTGATTGTCGAAACTTTATCAATGCCGACCTGATTGCGAGGGGACTTTCGCCGTTGAACGTGGATGCAGCTGCCATGGAAGCCGGGCGGCTTTTTTTGCATCAGATAAACTCGCAAATCAACGTAAACCGTGATTTCGCCTTTGAAACCACTCTTTCAGGACTTTCATATATAAGATTGTTGCAGAATCTGCATCGGCGCGGCTACTCCATCCGGCTCTACTATTTATGGATTCCGACCATAGCGCTTGCTCTCAGGCGGATAGCAGAACGGGTTAAGCGCGGTGGACATGACATTCCAGCGCATGTAGCGGCAAGGCGTTACCAGAAGGGTTTGAAAAATCTCTTTGCGCATTATATGGCGCTTGTGAATTATTGCGCAATATTTGATAATTCTTCAGCAGCCCCAGGGCTTGTTTATGAGTGTGTCGGCACAGCGGAAATATTTGCTCAGCCGGAGATTTTTAAAAGAATTAGAAAACAGGCGGGAGAATTGACATGAAGACTTTATCCAAGCCATCACGTGATGGCCTGATGGCTGAACGTGTCTTGAAAAAGGCAGTTGCCCGTGTGATTGAGGAAAACCGCAGGCTTGGCATACCTGTTGCCGTAATACGCAAAGGCAGGGCAGTGTCTATCCCGGCAGACGAAGCGCTGAAACTGGTTCGAGAACACCGGACTCGGTATCGCGCAAGAAAACACTGAGGGTGTTTATGTCGGTCGTGCAGGATCAAACGGGGATTGAGCAGAGAAGACCCGGCAACTCGCCCGCAAGATTTGCTCCTGCTAACCCCACTCCCATAAAATGGTTTGGGTTCGTGTCTGTCTGCATCTTGTTTCTTCTGCAAGTGTCGGCATGTCAAGGGCAGAAAGATGTTCATCCAACCGATGCAGAGAGGTGCACTCCGTAATGAGTGATTTGGTTTCCTGGTTTGCGGTCCATGAATGCGTCTTAAGAAAGTGTTGTGAATATGAGAAAATGGACTGAACTTACCCTGATTATTCTGGTGAGTTGTATCGTTCAAATCGCCTGGGTTGAGGGTGAAGATAAAAATGCGGCTAGAGATCAGGCCAGGCAATCGGCTGAATCGAGACAGGTTCAAGGCATTACCAACGCTTTATCCGCTATTGAGAAGTTCTGGCCGCAGCAGCCGGAACTTTATTTTCGGTCCATGAATGAGGTTGCGCGGCGCACTGTTTCCGGATTGACCAACGCTCCAGATACCAGACAAGCGTTGAGAGCGGCGTTTACGAATATGATCCAGAAGACTATTTTGACTAATGAAGACGAGACTCCCGCTTTAAGATTGAAACGTGACGCGATACTGGGGTGCCTGGGCCTCGACGAAATTAGAAATGACACAGCAACGTGGCTTGCCATTGCAAAATACATAGGAGAACTCCGTTCTCGAATAATCACGGATTATAAGAAAAAGGGATTCGCGAATCCTCCAGGCTTAATGGGTGGCTCGCCAGAGAAAGTCCAGCAGATTATCCAGAAGAATGAGCGGAATAAAGCGATAGACAGATTGCAGCAGGAGCTTCGCCAAACTGACAGGATACTAACATTGTTTCTTTTGCACAATGCTGGTCGGCTCGTTGGTGACGCTGATAAGAGAAAAGCATACATTCAAGAAATTAAATCCCTTGCCCATCTGAGAGAAGAGGAACAACTCCAACTTTGAGAGATATCGTAATGGAACCTTTTGTGTGAAGAATAAAAAGGGGTTTCCATTGCTGGAAACCCCTAAATTGGTAGCGGGGGTTGGATTTGAACCAACGACCTTCAGGTTATGAGCCTGACGAGCTACCGGGCTGCTCCACCCCGCAATTAATAAATATCACTTCAAGTTAGGTGTGCATTACCGAACTGTTAACGTGCCTCCGCTCGTCTTTGACGAGCTATCCGCCTTCGTCCCTTTTGCCTTTACTACGGCGGACAGGCCGGGCTGCTCCACCCCGCAATTAATAAATATCACTTCAAGTTAGGTGTGCATTACCGAACTGTTAACGTGCCTCCGCTCGTCTTTGACGAGCTATCTGCCTTCGTCCCTTTTGCCTTTACTACGGCGGACAGGCCGGGCTGCTCCACCCCGCAATTATAAATATCACTTCAAGTTAGATGTGCATTACCGGCCTGTTAACGTTCCTCCGCTCGTCCTTGACGAGCTATCCGCCTTCGTCCCTTTTGCCCTTTACTACGGCGGACACGCCGGGCTGCTCCACCCCGCAATTGCTAAATCTGTATAGAGAATATTCCTATTAGATAAATTAGGCAAGGTTTAAATCTAGAACCGCCAACCTGACGCAAAATTAAGGTTCCTCGCTGTTTTCAGTGGGTACATACCTCACAATGCATTGATTCGCCGGAAAAAGATTTTTGACAGGATAACCAGCCTTCGTACAGAAACTCCGTCTTGGCAGGCAGGATATCCTGTTGATCAAGAAGCAGATCGATGTTTTTACGTGTTTTGACCGGAATATCCGGATCAAAACACGTAAAAACGCATCTTTCTGATCGGATCATGGATTGAGTCCCATCATGGTATCCTGTCAATTCTCTCTTATTGCCTTTGATTGACTATTACTTATCCACTGATAATAGCGAAGAACCAAAATTAAGACTGCACTTGATGCAATACCCAATAAGTAGTAATATTGCAGAAATTACCGGGTTGAAGTGCCTGGTTTTGTTTGCCGGGAGAAATGGACCCGGCAGGAGGTAATATGAAGACAATTTATGTGCTAACAGGAGCTTTGGTGGTCTCAACGATTCTGGCCGGATGTGTGGTTGCGCCCGCGACATACCCGGCACGAACGGCTGCGGTTGTATCAAATCCCCTTGCTGTTGAGGACATCAAGTCGCTCAGTAAGGCCGGTGTTAATGACGACACGATCATCAGCCAGATAAAGGCGACCCGCACTGTCTACCATCTTATGGCGGCACAGATTATTGACCTCAAGAATGAGGGCATCAGCCAGAAGGTGATCGATTGCATGATTAATACAGCCTTAGATCAGGCATCCCCTGAAGCGGCAACAGTTGGGACAACATCATCCCGCGGTTACTACTATGTTGAGCCTTCAGTATCTTATGATTACTACTACACTGCGCCATACCCGTATGTTGAATACTACGGGCCGCCTTTCCCGTTATTCTGGCCTCATGAGGGGCCCCGGTACGACAGGAATCATCACCCCCAGCCAGATAACAGGCCGCACGTGGACAACTCTCCTCGCAGGGATAACCGGCCACCGGGAAAGAACCAGCCTCAGGTGGTTAACCAGCCGCAAGGACAGAGTCAGCCGCAGGTACGTAGTCAACCTCAGGTAAAATCACCTCCTCACAAGGAAAGCAAATCAAGCAAGTGACAGGGCAAGGGGAGCGGAAGAGGCGGGCGCCGCAAGGCAACGCATAAAGAGCGTGCATTAATTCAGGGAAAAGTTAAGACTCACGCCCGGGATGAGTGAGACAGATGTTGTAATTATAGGTGGCGGAGCGGCCGGCTTGATGGGCGGATGCCTGGCAGGCGAGATGGGCTTGCGAACGGTGATTCTTGAGCGCAAGCACAAGCCAGGTCGTAAACTGCTTATGTGCGGAAACAGCCGCTGCAACCTGACAATCAATCTCCCGGCCGAACGGATGATAGAGATGTACGGGGAGCCTGTGGGCCCTTTTGTCAGGCATGCAATCAAGGAGTTTCCGCCCTCGATGCTCCAGCGCTGGTTTGCGGCAAATGGTTTGAAAACCGTTGTTCGCACCGGCAACAAGGTTTATCCTCACACTGACCGTGCGTCTGACGTGCTTCATTTCTTTACCGATTACCTCCGCGACAAGGGCGTGTCGCTGGCGGCCTCTTCCGTTGCAAGATCAGTAAAGAAAGCAAAGAACGGGTTTTGCGTGGATGCAACCAATTTTACGATTGAAAGCAGGTTTGTGATGATAGCAACCGGCGGGGTGAGTTATCCAAAGACCGGGTCGGTGGGCGACGGGCAGAAATTTGCCGGGGAACTTGGTCATTCCCTTGAGCCGTACCGTGCCGGCCTTGTCGGGTTTGAAGTCGATCAGAGAGTGATTGCCGGTCGCATCGGAAAAGAGTGGAGTGATGTCAGGGTCAGTGTCCTGGGC
>Ga0172375_10002558_pt1 | contig 28255 bp, 27 predicted proteins | sample LakKiv1m_FD_114537 | JGI IMG/M metagenome (GOLD analysis project Ga0172375, IMG submission 114537) | Freshwater microbial communities from Kabuno Bay, South-Kivu, Congo - kab_092012_11.1m | ecosystem: Environmental > Aquatic > Freshwater > Lake | place: Democratic Republic of the Congo... | reverse complement strand
GTATGGCATTAAACACAAGTATTTATGTTTTCTTTTTTTTATTTTTTCTCTATGGCATATACGCAGCAGCGACCGAGGGAATATCTAAAGCGTGGATTACAAACATTGCTGACAAAAAGGATACAGCAACAGCAATTGGAAATTTTACAGCTTTTCAAAGCATTTGCACTATGTTGGCAAGTTCATTGGCAGGACTTGTTTGGTATCAGTTTGGAGCAACTATTGCCTTTACATTGACAGCGATAATTACATTATTTGTTGCTATTTACTTTATAACAAATATTCCAAAACCAAAAGTGATTTGAAAAATGAAAAAAGGGCAGCCCATAACATGCGGTCATAAACAATTGCGGGTGAGGTGGTTACGCAAACTGACGGGTTTCAAAATTACCTTACTTGTAACCTGATAGATAAGTGTTTCAAACGCCCGCAACTGTTTATACCGCTTCACGTTGGCAACAAGTGTAAAAAGACTGACGACTGACAGAAACGATAGTGAGAAATTGATATAGTAAGAATTTAGCTTTATGACAGGACAGTGCAAATTTGATGGAAATTTATTTTGTTTTTTTCTTCCCACCCGCAAATAAAAAGAGCCCCTACCCACATTGCACACATTGCCAAAGCCCCACGAGCCTACGCTCAAACCAAAGCTTTGCCAAAGAGTGCAATTTTGCCGACGCTATCAAACAGATACTAATTAACTTTCTTTATTAATAGAAAAAATAGTTTTGATATTAAAAGAACAATTGGCATATTCGCAACCGCTAATATATATTTAAGCGGATACTAATAAATGACTGAATTAGAAATATCGAATATAATTAAGGCATTGTCTGTAAATTCAAGATTGCAGATTGTGAAACTAATAAGTAGTAAAAGATTGTGTGTGAATGCAATTGCAAGAAATCTTGAAATTACTCAATCTGCCGTTTCTCAGCACCTTAAAGTACTAAAAGATTGCAATATAGTTTTTTCTGAAAGATATGGTTCGATTATTCATTACCAATTAAATAAAGAGAAGATTGAAGAATTTTTAAACGGACTGTCATACCTCCTAACTGATTCGAAAAAGTGATAAAGAATATATTAGAAGTACACGACTTAAAAAAATCATACAACGGTTTTGTTGCAGTAGATAGAATCAGTTTCAACATTAACCCTGTTGAGATATTTGGTTTTTCGGGGCCAAATTGTACAGGTAAAACAACCACTATAAACATGCTTAAGGGCATGGCAAAAGTTACTTCGGGCAAAATATTTTACAACGGAATTGATGCTTTTATTAACAAAGGAGAAATCTTCAAAACCGGCAACGTTGTGAATAACCGGATAATTACAGGGTAAAGCCCATGGAAAATGACAAGGTAAATCCATTTGAAGAAAAAGAACTGCTCCTTAATTTACAAGGAGGGGACAAAACCGCTTTCAAACAGTTTTTTAATCGGTATCAACAGTTGGTTTATAATGTATGTTACCGAATGAGCGATAGCCGTGAAGATGCCGAAGACATTACCCAGGATGTTTTTATCAAAGCCTTTCAGTCCATTGCCAATTTCAGGGGCGATGCCAAATTATCTACCTGGCTCTACCGGATTGCTGTAAACACATGCCTGAAATACCAAAACAGGAAAAAACTGAACCGCTTAGTGTCACTTGATTTCCTTTTAAAGGAAGAAGAAAAGCATAATTCGGTTTTCTATTCAGAAGCACCCGACCAAAAGATTGAAATATCGGAAACGGCGCAAATTGTAAGGTCTGTTATTCAAAAACTTTCAGCACGGCAACAAACAGCAGTGGTGCTTCATCGTTACGAAAACCTCTCCTACGAAGAAATAGCACGGATTATGGAAATAAGTATACCGGCAGTTGAATCTCTGCTCCACCGGGCCAAAGAAAACCTCGTAGAAAAATTAAAAAAAATACTGAGTTGACCGAAAGTTTTTTCGAAAAGCGAGGTCATAACTATAAATGCGAACTGAAATGAAGCATAAAACAGTCAAAAGAAAATTGTTGCGCTACCTGGACAATGACTTGCCGGAGGGTGAATTTAAAGCTGTCCGCCAACATTTGTCAACATGCCCGGAATGCAGCAATTATTTACAGCAGTTAGAAAAAATATGGTTTACTGAGCAACCGGTTACCCCTATTGAAGTACCACCATTTTTATGGACACGGCTGTCTGTCCGACTTGAATCGAAGAGTCAGTCTCCAATCACAAAACGGGTTACCACTACCATGAGCCAGTTTATAAGTAAAGCGTGGGTGCCGGCGGCTATTGTAATTACCATTTTTTCTGGTATCCTGTTTGGCAGTGAAATGCACAATAATAATTTAAAGGATAAAAATGGAACTATCGCTGAGCAGGAATTTGGTCTTGACTACTTTTCATTGACACCGCCTGGTTACATGGGCGAAAACATCACTGATTTTAATGCAACAAAATAAAAAATTGATATGAAGAAACGAACGCTCGCCTGGATAATCATTTTATTTACTCTTGTCAATATTTCATCCCTTGCTACCATGTTCTTTTTAAGACGACAAACCAATGTTACATGTCAACCGGGCAGCAGGTTCGAACAGGTAAAAAAAGAGGTAGGATTAACGCCATCCCAAATCGAACAATTCCAGCTTAACCGCGAAACATTCCACAGGCAACTTGACTCTCTCGAACAATTGCTGTATAACCAGCGCAGGGAACTTGCAATTGAAATCCGCCAGGAACAATGTGATAGTGTCCATATTGGAGAAATCGTGAACCGTATTGGGGTTTTGCAACAGGAATCGCAGCACAGGGTAATAAATCATTTTTTTCAGATAAAAAAAATACTGACCCCTGAACAACAGGAAACTTTTTTCAACCTGGCATTAGAAGATTGTTTCCTTACGCGGCAGCATATCCGGGTTTACCAACAACAAAACGGTAACCGACAGTAATTTTTTTGCCCGCTAATCAATATTACAAGTAAATATTATTTCAATATGATGAACAGACTTTTTTTATTCAATATTTTTTTATCCCTTACCTTATCAGTTAATCTGTTGGCACAGGAAGTTCAAACACAGCTTACTTTGTCCCAATTGCTCGACAGTGCCTTGCAAAATAATTATCTTTTACAGGCAAACCAGAAAAATACATTAATAAAACAGGCTGAAATAGAGATACTAAAAACAAATTATCAACCCAAAATAAGTATGTCGGCAAGCTTTTCGTACTGGAAATTCCTGTTGCCCAATAAACAAAAAACACTTGGCGATGCCCTTACCGATGTATATACCGATGTTTCTATTTACCAGACCATTTACGATTGGGGCGAAAACAAGGCAAAGAAATCAGTAGTTGAAGACGAAATAAAAGTGAATGATGAAATTCAAAGGCAAATACGGAATACCATCATTTGGGGCGTTTCCGATGCCTATTTCGAAACATTGAAAGCCGAATCGGAAATTGCTGCCCATAAAAATGCGCTGCAACAATTGAAATCGCACCTGCAATATGCCGAAAACCTTTATAAAATTGGAAAAGTTTCAAATGTGGATGTACTAAAAATAAACGTGCAGATTTCTGTTGAGGAAAAAAATCTGCAAAAGGCGCAAAATGCACGGTTAAACCAATTGATAAGGATTAAACGGCTTTGCTATCTCAACGAAGAAGATAGTTTTGATATAGAAAATATCTCCGAGACCTTATACAATAAAACCCATGAAATATCATTATTCCCGAATTCCCTTTATGATACTGTTTTACAAAATCACCCTGTTTTATTGGCAAGTAACCGGAAAATAAATATTGAAGCCAAGCAAAAAGATATTTTCAGGTTACAAAACCGCCCTGAACTATTTTCTTATGGTGTTGGAAGCTGGGAACATGGCTACATTCCTTTTGGCGATAACTTCAATTACAATTTAGGTGTTGGTATCCGCTACACTATACCGTATTGGGGTGGCAGCAGTTATAAATCAAAAATTGTTCAGAGCAACTACAGGATAGAACAAATGTATGATGAAAAAAACCAGGCTTTTCTCGATATTAAAAAGGAAATTGATTTGACCCTGAATAATTTGAACGACATAAAGAGCGAAATTGTCAGCAATGAAAAAATTATCAGATTGGCCGAAGAAACTTTAAACAATGCTGTGGTGAAATACCAGGCAGGGCAAGGCTCAATTATCGACATACTCGATGCCCAGACAATACTAACAGAAACGACAATTGCATATAATAAAACCAAGATAAACTACTTACAGGCACTGGTAAAATTGCACTATCTGACAGGTAACGATAATTATCCCTTCTAATTTGAAAATTGGTTAATGTGATAATCTTAAGAATAAGTAAATACCAAAATTATGAATGCAAATGGAATAAAATTCATCAGAAAAATAGATAAACGAACAAAGTCAAATTTCAAGTTTTCAAGTTTTCAAATTGGCACATTAATTCTTTTCATCGTAGCCCTGACAACACAATCATGTAAACAAGGGAACGAACAGGGAGCAAAACCTGCAGCTACCACCCCCTTGGTTAAAGTACAGCCTGCCATGAAAATTAAAATGGTTTCGTTTATCGAAATTACAGGCACAATACAGGCCAACGTGTTTACCGACATCAAATCGCCTGCCGATGGAATTATTGAATCACTATATGCACGTGAAAACCAACGGGTTGAAAAAGACAGGATAATTGCATTAATCAACCCCAACGACAGGGTAGCACTTATTTCAAACAACCAGTTGCAGGTTCAGCAAATTGAAACTAAACTAAAAGCAACCGATAAAGAATCGGATGATTACAGCCTACTGTTGCAGGAACTTAAAAAGGCCCAAGAGAATTTGGAATACGCTACAAAGATGTATCAGACTGTTTCCGTCATCTGCCCCATGAATGGATTGGTTACGCAACGTTGGACAGATAAAGGAAGCCAGGTTGGCGAAAAGGAAAAAATACTCACTGTCAGCGACATGAATTCGCTTGTTATTAAGGCCGAAGTGAACGAAAAATATTTCGAAGCCATTAAACAGGGTAAAAAACTCACGGTAATCCTCAATTCCTATCCAAATGATACATTAACAGGCAGTATCAGTCTTGTGTATCCACAGGTTGACCCCATAACCCGCAGCGTAAAATTCGATATTAAAATACTGAACTTCAATAAAACACTGATTCCCGGCATGATGGCTTCCATTAAAATTCTGGTATCGGCAAAAGAAAATGCCATTGTTGTTCCCGAACAAGCCGTTTTATCATCGCCCGACAATACGAGTTTTCTGTTTATCGTAAACACGGATTCTCTGGCACTGAAACGAATAGTACAAACTGGTATTTCTTCAGGTAATAAGATTGAAATCAGTAAAGGATTGAAAGAAAATGAAAAAGTAGTCGTTGCAGGACAAGAAATGCTGAAAGATAGCATCATGGTTAAAATAATGGGAACATCTAAAGCAAGTAATAAATGAAACTGACCATACAATCCATAAAACGTCCTGCCGGAACCATCATGCTGATGATTGTATTGATGGTTGTCGGATTTGCAGGGTTTTTCCGTATGCCCACGAATATTTTACCAGATGTTACTTATCCGTTGGTAAAAGTCTATGTTTATTGGTCTGGGGCCACTCCCGAACAAATAGAAAACGAAGTAGCAACAATCATCGAACGAAAAATAGCTACAGTCGATAATCTTGATTACATCGAATCAACATCGGAAGAAGGCGTTTATACCCTGCTGGTAAATTTTGATTTCAGTGTAAATCGTGATGTAGCGTATCAGGATGTACTGGCAAAAATGGGACAGGTAAAAAAGGAACTACCTGCTGGAATACAGGAACCTGTTATTCTTAAAGCTGACCCTTCGATGCTTCCTGTGGTCGAAATTTTGGTTTCGGCTGAAAATATGAACCTTACCCAACTTCGAACCTGGGTTGAAAATGAATTTCAGGAAGAATTTGCTTCTGTAAAAGGTTCGGCCGGTACAGCTCTTTCAGGAGGGATGATGCGCGAAATCAGGGTTCATATCGACCCATTGAAATTACAGGGATACAACATAACCTTGCAGGAAATAACCAACCGGTTACAAAAAGAAAATATAGACATGGTCGGCGGTCGGATGGTTACCAATACCAGGGATTATATCATCCGCACCTATGGCGAATTTCAATCGCTTAAAGAAATTGAAAACCTTATTCTCCGCAAAGCAAATGGCAATGGTCAGGTTTTGTTAAAAGATGTAGCCCGTATTGAAGACCATCACAATTTACAACGCATACGTACCAAATATAATGAAAAAGAAGGCGTTCGTATTTCAATTTTCAAACAGGCTGATGCCAACGCAGTAACCGTATCTGACCTAATTGCAGAACGGATGGAGGTACTTCGAAAAGAACTTCCGCCAACTACCCATATTGATATGATTTACGACCAGGCAGAATACGTGCGTCTTGCAACCAATGGTGTGCGTGATGCTATGTTGCTGGCTGCATTGTTGGTTACCTTGGTTACTGCATTTTTCTTATCTGGATGGAAACGGGTATTGTCGCTTGTTCTAAGCTTACCTGTTACCCTTTTGGCTACATTCTTCTTTATGGAAATGCTTGGTTTTTCCATCAATATTTTCACTTTAGGGGGGCTGGTAGTTGCCATGACCGTGGTGTTGGATAATAGCGTGGTGATGCTCGAAAACATTACCCGTATCCAGGAAACCGAACCAAACACACCAAATCAGGTTAAAACAGGGGCATTGCAAATAAGCGGTGCAATTGTAACGGCAACTCTCACATTTTTGTCGCTTTTTGTTCCCTTCCTGCTTGTGCCGGGAATGGCTTCGCTGTTGTTCCGTGAACTGGTTATCACTGTGGCCATCATTATTTTCCTTTCAATGATTGTTTCGCTCACAGTTACTCCCATGTTGATGGCTCTTTTTTACCCTGAAGGTAACCCAGTTACAAAAAAGCATTCTTTTGTTGCCCGTATTTCTGATATGTTTATCAATGGATTAATCTACATTTATAAACCGGTTTTACATTGGTCGCTGAAACTACGCTGGCTGGTACTCCTCGCATTTATACTTTTACTCATTCCCGGTTACCACTACTTAAAAAAAACAGGTTCCGAATTTCTTCCGCAAGCCGATGATGGTTTAATAACCGTAAAAGTGACTATGCCAACTGGAACCGCAATGGAAGTAACAGACAGGGTATTAAATCAGGTCGAAAAAGTTGTGGCAGAACAGGATTACATTCATGGTTATGCAACCCTTGCAGGGGGTAAAGTATGGGGCTTAGTTACCACTGAAAACAGTTTTGAAGGCGAACTCAATATACAGTTAGTGCCTGTTGCTGAGCGCCCCATGAACACCGACGAATATGTTGAGAAGTTGCGCCCTGTTGTAATGAAAGCTGTTAAAGCCCCGGGTGCAACCATTAAAGTTTTTCACACCAAAATGAAAGGTATCCGCCAAACCGGCCAGTTCGATATTGAATTGGAGATTCTCGCTTCTCGCAGCGAATCCATGCAAAACATATTTAAACAGGCCAGCACATTGCGAAATGAATTGAAAGACCTTGACTACCTTTCCGGGCTTGACATATCGTTACGACTTACCAAACCGGAATTTCAAATCAAAATGGACAGGCAAAAAGCGTTCGACCTGGGCTTGAGTTACGAAGAAATAGGTAACACAGTAAAAACATTGATAGGCGGAACGATTGCCACACGGTATAAAGATGGCGCATACTATTATCCCATCCGTATTGTTACCGATGAAAAGGAGGTAAAATCCGCTTCCGACCTTGAAAATATTTATGTATATACCACAAAAGGAGTTAAAATACCTTTAAAAGCAGTAGCAGAAGTAGTCAAAGCTACCGGGCCGATGCAGATTGACCGTAAAGACCAGGACAGGGTAATAAAAGTTACTGCCAATGTTGCGGGTACAAGCGTTGGTGATGCTACCTCAGCTTTAAAACAAAAACTGGAAGCATATAACCTGCCGACAGGGTATCGGCTCAACTATGGTGGACAATCTCAAATGTTATCGGAAAACATGCAGCAAATGGCTATTATCCTGCTTTTTGCCCTTTTTCTGGGTTATGCCGTAATGGTGCTATACTTCGAAAGTTTCCTGAAACCTCTGATTATCATTATTCGCATTCCGCTTTCGCTTGCAGGTATTTCGTATGCCCTTTATATTACAGGCACACCATTAAGTGTTACCGCCCTTATCGGTATCATCATGCTTACCGGGATGGAAATCAATAATGGCGTATTGTTGCTCACCTTTATTGACGAACTGAGGGAACAAGGCAAAGGAATTGTGGAATCCATTAAGGAAGCAGCCATAGTACGGCTTCGCCCGATTCTTATAACCGACATTAACAGCCTTTTCGGTTTATTGCCCCTTGCACTACTCTGGGGCGATGGCACCGAAATGCTGAAACCTATGGCTATTGTGGTAATTGGCGGTTTATTGTTTGGATTGTTGCTGGTATTTATTTTTATTCCTGTGGTATATTTAATTCTGTATGGGTATAAAGTAAAAATAAAAAATTGAGATGTTGTTTTGAAAACCTCAATCAAATGAAAAAACTATAATATGGAGATACTTGCAATCATAGCCGCAATTGCAATTATTGCATCGTTAATAGCAGACTTTCGAAAAACATGGGTAGGTATTAAAAAAGGGTTGCTTATGTTTTTGAAAATCCTTCCTGCAATTCTGTCGGTACTGATTTTAGTGAGTATTTTCCTCTATTTGCTTCCCAATGAAATAATAGTGGAATATTTGGGGAAAGATGCCGGTTTAACAGGTTATATATTTGCAGCCATAGCGGGTTCAATTGCATTGATTCCCGGATTTATTGCATATCCATTAGCAGGTATTTTAGTAAAAACAGGGGTTAGTTATCCTGTTATTGCTGTTTTTATAACAACATTGATGATGGTAGGGATTATAACATTACCAGTTGAAATAAAATTCTTTGGTATCCGTGCTTCTTTAATTCGCAACACTCTTTATTTTTTAGGAGCAATTATTATAGGCTTTTTAATAGGATTATTCTATATAGCATGAAAGAGATATTAAATAAAAATCGGATTAACTTTTTAATTATCTCTGCTTTTACTGTTTTTGTAGCAGTATCATTTGTTGCTAATTTTTCAACTGGTGAAAACATTTTCATAGAACAATTTTATAGTTTTTTTAAAGAAATGATTTTGTTTTTACCTGTAATGTTTATTCTAATTGGACTTGGGGACGTATGGATTAGTAAAGAAAAAGTTGAGAAACATATTGGGAAAGACTCCGGGTTTAAGGGGATTCTGCTTGTAATATTTTTGTCAATGGCACAAGTTGGCCCTTTGTATGGTGCCTTTCCGGTAACTTATTTACTTTGGAGAAAAGGTGCAAGTATTAGAAATATATTTATTTATATTGGAGCATTTTGTACTATTAAGATACCCATGATTACATTTGAAATTGGATTTTTAGGTTGGAAATTCTCACTGTTAAGAACACTCTTTTCGTTACCAATTATCATTATTGTAAGTATTTTCATGGAAAAAATATTAAAAAACAAATCCTTTGAAGTAAAACAACCTTAAAATGTTTAGCCAACCCACAGTCGTAAGCACATTTGCAAGCCCACACAAGCCAACGCTTAAACCAAAGGCTTGCAAAAGAGCTTCCGCCTCTCCAGCCCGAGTAACCGCCTTTCAGGACGGTTTTAGGATTGCCAACGCCCAAAAAAACAAAATAAATTTGTGCTTCGTGGATAAGTTGGTGCAGATTGAAAATGACTTAAAAAAGTAAGCTAAATGATAGACATACAGACGGATATGAATGAACACCAGTTGCCAACACGCGGTATAGTTAATTGCCGGTGCAGTGGGTATTCGAGCGGCACAGCTCGTATCAAAAGTAGTTGTAACTTGATAGGAAAGTGCTTCGAACTCGGCAACTAACCATACCGCCATCCGTTGTGCGTAATTTAATAAAAACCGAATCGAAATCGACAATGAAACGAAACTTAATAATTATAATTTTAATTTACTTAACAATGATAAATTGTACTTCGATTAGAAAAACGTATGTGAGTGAGGTAAAAGTAAAATTACAGAATTATTCATATGAAGAAATCCTGAAAACTGAAGATATTCAGTCATTACCAGAATGTATTCAAAGGTATATGAAATTTATAGGCTGTATTGACAAACCTAAAATAAGCAATGCTCATATTTTGTTTGGGGAGACCAAACATATTAAGGACCCGAATTCAAAACAAACAGACTTAAGATTCTGTGAGCAATACAATTTTAGTGAGGTTCCGTATAGAAATTTTTATATGAGAGGAAAGATGAAAGGACTCTCGTTTGAAGGGAAAGAAAATTATGTTGAGGGAATTGGTAATATGCACATAAAATTATTAAATGTATTATCAGTTGTAAATATTAAAAATAAGGAAATTGACGAGAGTGCTTTGGTCACATATCTTGCTGAATGTGCATTGATACCTACTGGATTTTTAAATAAAAACATTGTATGGCAAACCATAGATTTGAATACTGTAAAAGCAACAATTACAGATAAAAACAATAGTGTTTCAGGAATTTTCTATTTTAACGAAATTGGAGAGTTAATAAAATTTGTCTCTGATGATAGATATTATATAACGACAGAAAATGTTTTTGTTAAAATGCAATGGGTTGCTGAAATGGGTAACTATAGACTTATGAATTCTGGATATAAGCTTTCTTCGTTTCTTAAAGCAACATGGAAACTTTCAGAGGGTGATTTTTTATACTTTGATGGACAGATTAAAGATGTAATTTATAACGAGACAACAGTCAATGAATAATAAACTACGCCCAACAACGGGTCATAAAACATGCCGGTTTCAGTGGGTTTTCGAGCGTTTCGTCCCGCATCGTGTTTTGTCACGGGGGATACATTCGCAGCTCAGCAATCCGGCACGTTTCATACACGCAACCGTTAGCCACAAACAAACAAGCGACAGTGCAATGGACAATGAAATAGAAAATTGAATTACAACAAAAAAGAAAAGAATAAAATCCCATGCAGAAAAAGTCTTTAGTGGTAATTGACATTCAAAATGACATTACCAAAAACTACAAAGAAATCATTGACAATGTTAATCGGGCAATAGATTGGGCAGTGGAAAATGAAATTCATGTCGTTTACATAAGGCATTATAACTTATCTGAAGGCACAAGGACTTTCAAACCTAATACTCGTGGGTCTGAATTAGTTTCGGACATGAAATTGGTTTCCAAAAACATTTTTGAAAAATCTAAAGGCAACGCATTGACCAGCGAAGATTTTGCTGACTTTGTCAAGAAAAATGAAATAAGCGAATTTTACATAACAGGAGCAGACGCCATTGCCTGCGTAAAATCAACCGTATTTAATATGTGCAAGGAAAACTACAAGGTTACAGTCTTATCAGATTGTATTACGAGTTATGATAAAAGGAAAATTGACGAAATGCTGAATTATTACGAAAAAAATGGCAGTAAAATAATTAAATTGAATGACTTGTTATATTCTAAATAAAAATGCTAGCGGCTAACAAGCGGTATAGCCAATAAGGATTTCAGTGGTATACGAAGGTCATCACCCGCATCAATCTTTCGTCTCGGTTGATAGGATCGTCGCTCCGCAATCCCCAAACGTTTCATACCGCCAAACCGTTACCAACCATTGTAAAAAGACACTCACAGCAGACAAATGACTGATTTAATACTGATATTTTTAATAGCATTTTTAGCGGCAACGATTTCGGGAGCGGCTGGATTTGGTGGTGCATTGTTGTTGCTTCCTGTGTTGACTGGAATAGTTGGGATTAAAGCTGCCGTTCCGATTTTAACTATCGGACAGATTTTCGGAAACGCTTCGAGAGTTTGGTTTGGAAGACAAGAATTAAAATGGAAACCAATACTCTTGTTCTTATTGACAGCGATTCCATTGACAATAATCGGGAGTTACTTATTTACTGACATTGATAGTGCAAAAGTCAAAATTGGAATTGGTGGATTTTTAATTCTATTGGTTGTTTATCGACGGATTAAAACAAATAAAATCGTACTTGGAGATAAGGGAATGCTGATTGGTGGTGGATTGACTGGATTCCTTTCAGGATTAGCAGGGAGTGCAGGACCACTTGGAGCCGCTTTCTTTCTTGGATTAAACTTAACAGCGACCGCATACGTTGCCAGCGAAGCGTTTACCGCCTTGACAATGCACCTGACCAAAATAATCGTTTATAATAAATATTCACTAATTGGACAGACCGAACTTTTTTACGGACTTTTCATAGGTTTAGCAATGATTTTAGGCAGTTGGACTGGGAAAAAAATAATTGAGAAAATGAGCCGAGAAAAATTTATTTTACTGGTGGAAATTTTGCTCATAATATCTGGACTTCAACTTATATGGACAGCAAAATGACAGAGGACAAAAACTTTATGTCAATTGGGGTTACGGTGCGGACAACCTAGTTCTCAGCCCGCAACAGCGGCGGCGAAAGTCAATTCACCAAGATCGACATCGACCTGAAATCGCCGTACACGGTGCCGGTCACGACCGAACCGGGAACGGAATTCAAGTTCCAGTACCTGAAGAACGATCAGGTCATTGGATTGCCGTCCGATATCATCATGGTGTAGTTTCCGAACCGCAGCGGACTCCGGACCGAACGGAGACGCGCGACATGCCTCCCGGAGGTCTTAAGTTCTCTTTCCTCCGGGAGGTTTAGTTTTTAATGCTGAATGCTGAATATTTATCGCGCTGTCAACCTGGCTTTGCTCTGTCATCCCGGGAATGGCAAACCCGGAACCCGTAACCCGGAACTCGGAACTCGTAACTTAAAAAACCCTTGCCTTAACCGTTAATTCTGCGTACTATTTAGCCGCCTTGATGCTTTGTAAATAACGCCGTCGTTTGATTGAGGGAATGAGATTTGATAACCGGACCTAAAATTACTGAGTGACAGAACCGATATCATTTAGATTATGAGCAGTGCCAAAATATCCATCCGTTTCTTTGACGACCGCGAAGTGCGGGCCGTCTGGGACGAGCCAAACGCCAAATGGTGGTTCAGCGTAGTTGATATTGTCGGTATATTAAACCAGGAAACCGATTACACCAAAGCCCGCAATTATTGGAAATATCTTAAAGCCAAACTGAAAAAAGAAAACAGTGAAGTGGTTAGTGCCACTACCCAGTTGAAACTTTTAGCACCGGATGGCAAAAGGCGCTTGTCCGATATGCTGGATTACACCGGCATTATCGCCTTGGGCAAACAGTTTCCGGGCAAAAAGGCCAACCGCTTTATGGAATGGTTTACCTACAGTGATGAAAGCATTGACGGAAAAAGCAAAATAAAAGCCTACACCCTGTTTGAAAGTTCTTTTATCGACAGCATCGAAGTCGGCACAACCAAAGGTTTGCAGCAAATCCACGCTTATTTGTTTGGCGGACTGTATGATTTCGCGGGACAGATCAGGCCGAAAAACATTTCCAAAGGCGGTTTTCAATTCGCCGCATCGCGCTATTTGAGCGATACCTTAAAGCAAATCGACGCCATGCCCGAAACTACCTTAGACGAAATCGTCAACAAATATGTCGAAATGAACATCGCCCACCCTTTTATGGAAGGCAACGGCCGGAGCGCCCGGATATGGTTGGATTCGATGCTGAAGAAGCGCCTCAGAAAATGCATGGATTGGAGTAAAATAAGCAAGCGGGATTACCTGAACGCCATGACGCTAAGTCCAACCGCAAGCAGTATTCTGAAATCACTTTTGGAAAATGCGCTCACCACCAGAATAAACGACCGCGCCATGTTCATGAAAGGGATTGACTACTCGTATTACTATGAAGAAAATAACTAATACAAAGACAGCAAAGGTAATGATTGGAAAATTATCAATGAGAAGATTTTGTAAAAACGCTATAATGCGTATAGCACCCCAAAAACGGGCGGATAAACGAAACAGGTTTTGTATATAAACTATTTATGCCCAATTATAATAGACAGACATGAGTTATGAATCCGAAAATATTTTAGACAGTTCTATTCGAATAAAAGACGTTCAGAATTTTATCGAATTACTTGGCTATAAATATCAAGGTATTTGGAATGGCGAGGAATTAGGGAAAATTAAAAGTTATCATTGGTTTGAGATAAAAGACTACAAATCAACTTATGGAGTAGAGTTATCAATTTACACTCATAATTCAAAACTTTATGTAACAACACGAACGAATGCAAGTCGTAGTTACTATGATTTAGAACATCAAAATAAAACAATAAGACTTCTAAAAAAACACTTCGGTGGCACTTTTGTGACAGACGAAGGCAAAGGAAGATATTTACAAATTCGGGGAAAACCACCTGAACCAGCAGCCTCAGGTTGTCATTTAGCATTCAGCAGTTTTAGCTCAAATCTTATACGAGCAAGACAATATTATGACAGCAGAAAGTTTGATGAAAAAAAACAAGAATCATCAGGTATTTATTGGCTTGACCGATATAACCCAAGACTTTTATCAAACAATTTTATTTTGACGTTCCTAGTTTCAATTTCAGAAGACTACTGGAAATCAACATATATTTCACTACTAAAATACACAGAAAATAAAGAATCCATTTTTAAGACAGGTAAAATATATCCAGACAGATTTGTTAAAATTTCAAATGGTGAACTGACTGTCGAAGAAGGATTTGCTGAATCAATCTCGTTTGCTCGTATTTCAAATGTATGCAATCAATTCAAAAATCTTGACAAGAAACTTGACTTCGCAGCCGTTCTGAAAAAACCTTATAGACGCAGAAAGAAAAACTTATTCGACACTTTAGAAGAAATGACAGAAATTAGAAATATGATTATTCATGACGCAAGTTCACCTGTTATGCTTGAGGAAGAGTATATCAAAGATTCAATAAATATTCTTCATGACTCGATAGAAAAATGCTATAAAGAATTAACAAGAATAAAAGGTTGGAGTTTTGACAAGACAAGGGGAGCAGGAAGACTAAAATAACTGGGCATAATACGGGTTTTATGTCAGGCGGGGTGACGTGAAAAATCGGAGATTTGCAATTCTAATCAAGTGTAGTGCTTATCGACAGCTTTGTGCTCCGAAACCCGCCCGAACGCAAAGCCTGAAAACATTAGCGGCAAGCGGGCGATAGGGTAAACAGATTGACAAAATGAACCATATAGACAGAATAATAACAGGAAGACAATGAACGAAGAAAAACCAACAATTCACGAATTCGATATCAGCCTGATCTGGGAATATTTCATTAATTTTGAAAGGCAGGGGCCGAGCAGTCCGGAAGCGACCATTAAAGCGTTAAGTTTTATCAGCAATCTTTCCAATGAATCGAAAATTGCCGATTTGGGTTGCGGCACCGGCGGGCAGACGATGATTTTAGCCCGGAATATGAAAGGCACGATTACCGCCTTAGACCTTTTTCCCGGCGCGATCGATAAACTCAATGCAACTGCCGGAAAACTCGGTTTGCAGAACCGGGTAAAAGGGATAGTCGGTTCGATGGATAACCTGTCGTTTCAGCATGGCGAATTCGATCTGATCTGGTCGGAAGGGGCGATTGACAGCGTCGGTTTTGAAAAATGCCTGAATTACTGGAAGCAATATCTTAAAAACGGCGGTTATGTGGCCGTTTCCAATTTGACCTGGTTTACCGCCGAACGCCCTGCCGAACTCGAAAAATATTTTCTTAATGCGGTTCCGGACATGGGGACGATGGGGCAGAATATTTCCATAATCCAAAAAGCGGGCTTTACTCCGGTGGCGGCCTTTACACTATCCGAAAATTGCTGGACAGACAATTATCTTGCCCCGCAGGCAGCGGTCAATGAAATGTTTCTGAAGAAATATGCCGGAAACAAGACCGTCGAAGCTTTTATTTCCAATATTCAGTATGAGGCCGAGTTATATTCCAGATACAAGCAGTATTACGGATACGCGTTTTATATCGGCAAAAGAACAGAATAACGCCTGCCTCCTATACTTACAGGTGTTATCCTGTAAATCCTGTCTCACCAAAGACTTCTGCGGAGTTAATCTTGTCTACAAATAAATCGGTTTAGTTCACGCTCAGGAAGCGGGCGACGATCGTTTTCTTTCCGCAGCTGCGGAAGTTGACCGAGACGCGCGCATTCTGTCCGGCGCCGTCAATGCCGACGACCTGACCGGCCCCGAAAATGCTGTGTGAGACGCGTGAACCAATTTGAATCGCCGGTCCGGTGGCCGTCGCGGCCGGAGTGCTTTGCGGCCTGGCTGGCGCTGGGCTGACCGGGCGGCTAACCGGCTGACTTCCGGTTTGGTTTTGCTGGGCAGCCCGGGCGGTGAAATCGTTCGTCACGCGCCGGGTGGCATGACTGGCCGGATGCGGTTTGCGGCGCGCGGTCATGACATTCTCCAGGAGAGCGCTACTGACGATCAAGTCGTCCGGGATCTCGCTGAGGAAAATGGATTCGGACGCATAGGAGATTTCGCCGGCGCGCATCCGCTGACGCGAGGTTGAGAGAAATACTTTTTCTTTAGCGCGCGTTAAACCGACGTAAAACAGGCGGCGTTCCTCTTCGAGCGCCTCGCGGGTCATGTCGCGTTCGAGCGGCATGAGGCCCTGGTTCATTCCGCAAATGAACACGATCGGGAATTCGAGTCCCTTGGCGCCGTGCAGGGTCATGAGCGTGACGGCGTTCTTGGTGTCTTCCCATTCATCGACCGAAGTCGCCAGGGTGACATTTTCGAGATAGGCTTCCAGGGTCGGATTGTCAGTCGTCTGGCAGAACTCGCTAATGTCATTGAGGAATTCGTCTAAGTTTGCCAGACGCTCGGTAGCCTCTTCGCCTTCGTTTTCCTTATAGTAATTTCGCAGGCCGAGGCTGACAATCATGATGCGCGCCCACTCCTCGAACGACAGTGTTTGCCGCAAATTATTCAGGTCGCTCAGTTGCCCATGAAATTTCTTGACAGATTCGGTCGCCCGCGAACCCAGTTCGAGTTCATCGACAAACGGCAGGGCTTCGAAAAGCGCAATACCTTTGGCGTTGGCTAATTCTTCCAGGTGCTGAAGAGTGGTCTTGCCAATTCCGCGCGGCGGCAGGTTGATGATGCGCTTCAGGCTGATGTCATCTTTCGGATTGGAAATGACGTGGAAAAACGCCAGGATGTCCTTGATCTCCTTCCGTTCGTAAAAGCGCACCCCGCCGACGATAACATAAACAATATTGTTACGGCGCAGGATTTCTTCCAGGACGCGCGTCTGGGCATTGGTACGGTACAGGATCGCGAAATCCTTGAAATTGAGTTTATTCTGCATGATTTCGCGCTGAATCTGGCTGGCGATGAGGGCGGCTTCATCGTATTCGGTCTCGCCATCCAGCCGGACTAATTTCTCGCCGTCGCTTTTCTGCGACCAGAGAGTTTTGACCGCCCGCTGCTTATTGTTACTGACGACAGCCGAGGCGGCTTTCAGGATATTGTTGGTCGAGCGGTAATTCTGTTCAAGCTTGAAGACCTGACATTTCGGGAAAATTTCGTTGAAGCTCAGGATGTTGCGGATGTCCGCGCCCCGCCAGCTGTAAATGCTCTGATCGTCGTCGCCGACTACGCAGACGTTCTGATGCTGTTTGCCGAGGGCTTCGATCAGCAGGAATTGCGGTCGGTTAGTGTCCTGGTATTCATCGACCAGAATATATTTGAAAAACTCACGGTATTTCTCCAGCACTTCCGGGCGCTGCTCGAAAATCTTGAGCGGCAGGATCAGCAGATCGTCAAAATCGACCGCCATGACTTTACGCAAGGCTTCCTGATAAAGCGGATAGAGCGCCGCGACGAAGCGGTCGGTTATGAAACCGGGCCGGGCCGTGAAATCATCCGGCGCGATCATGTGATTCTTCAGGTAGGAAATTCTTCCCAGGACGTTTTTCGGATTGGTGGATTCTAGGATGATCGAGCGGTCGTTGATGATTTTCTTGAGCAGAGCCAACTGGTCGTCGGCATCGTAGATTGTAAAATTCGCTGAATAGCCGAGACATTCAATCTCGCGTCTCAACAGGCGGGCGCAGATCGAATGAAAAGTGCCGATGTTGACCTGTCCGGCTTTCTTGCCGACGTATTTTTCGACGCGGTCGCGCAGCTCGCGGGCGGCTTTATTGGTAAAGGTCACCGCGAGAATATTGTGGGGCGGGACGATCTTATTTTCTACCAAATAAGCGACTTTATGGGCGAGTACTTTCGTTTTGCCACTCCCGGCGCCGGCGAATATTAATCCCGGGCCGGCGGTGTATTCGACGGCGCGACGCTGTTCCGGATTCAGATCGTCAAGTGATTTCAATTAACATAATCCTTTTCAGTTGGTTGTTTATCCCGTTCGGTTTTTTTATCTGATTTTCTCTTGGCATTCATGTGATCGATATAATTGGTGCTGAACGTGTGCGTATGGGTGCTGTCGCCATTCGAGACCATGAAAAGATACTTGGTCTGGGCTGGATGAATCGCGGCCTGGATCGATTTCCAACCCGGATTACTAACCGGTCCGGGCGGTAATCCGTAATGCTGATAAGTGTTGTAGGGCGAATCGATTTTCAGATCGGAGCGTAAAATCCGGCGGGGACTGTCCGGGATGATGTACTGGATCGTCGGACAGGATTCCAGGCGCATCCGTTTACGCAGGCGGTTATAATAGATTGAAGCCACGATCGGACGCTCGAAATTCACCTGACATTCGCCCTCCACGATTGAAGCCAGGATTATTATTTCATGCAGAGAGCGGCTGGTCTGACGAATAACCGCCCGGACCGAATCGTTGACGACTTCCCTGAACCGAGAAACCATGCGCTGAATGACGTACTCGGGCGAGTCGCCTTCCAGGAAATCGTACGTGTCCGGAAAAAGATAACCTTCCAGACTGTTGGCCGCAATTCCCAGCTCATGGGTAAAATTCGGATCCAGCGCCTTTTCCAAAAAACCAGCCGCGGGAATCCCCAGTCGTTTTTCGAGCAACCGGGCGATTTCGCGCACTCTCAGACCTTCCGGGATCGTCACCCGCACGGTTTCGATATCCCAATCACAGAGCGTTTTAATCAATTCATAATAATTGGCGGCGCGCTTCAGATTAAAACGGCCGGCGCGCATCGCTTTGCCTTTTAACATCATCCTGGCTGCCAGGATAAATCGCGTCTGGTTGTCAATGATGTTAAGTTGTTCGAGTTGGGCGGCGATCGCATGTAGACTGGCCCCGGACTGAATGCTGACAATCATGGTCGAGTTGCGCTGCACCAGGGGCGTCGCCAGGATCGCGAAATAGACAATCGCCCCAAAAAATAAAATGATCAGCAGCGGATAAATAACCGGATGCTTTCTAAAAACACTTAAATGGCTGGCTTTGTTTTTGGTTTTCCGGACAGATCGCACGATGGTTCTCTTTTTCAGGTTTTAATTGGAACGGGAATAAAGGTCAGGATGAATATCACCAACGCCACGACGCCGATCATTTTTTCCCGGCCGCTCAACGGGGCATAGTCGTCATAGACCGGCGGATGCTTGACCTTGACCAGAAAGAAGACCAGCGCCGCCCAAATCAGCCAGTTCAACGAAAGAAACGACAAGGCGCAGGTCGCGATCAGGGCGCCCCAGGCTACATAAGGGTACTTTTGCCCAAGCAAGGCATAAGCGATATGGCCGCCATCTAACTGGCCGATCGGTAAAAGATTCAACATGGTAACCAGCATGCCGATCCAGGCCGCAAACGCGACCGGATGCAGCATAATGTCCTGCCCGCTGTCTAATCCGGGAAACATCAGCGCCGAGGCGATTTTCATTAAAACAGAGTCGCCGAGCTGAATTCCGACCGTGCCGGCTCGCGGAACAACCGTCGAAAGCGCCAAACCGATAAACAAAGCCGGCAAGGCCACCAGAAATCCGCAAATCGGTCCGGCCGCTCCGATTTCCACTAACGCCCGCCGCTGACGAACCGGCGAGCGCATTTTGATAAATGCGCCAAAGGTCCCGATGAAGGTCGGCGCCGGTATAAAATACGGCAGAGTCGCATTGACATGATGTTTACGGGCCAGTAAGAAGTGTCCCAGCTCGTGCACTCCCAGGATCGCCATTAAGGTCACACTGAATGGAATCCCCTTCACCAAGCCGGCCAGATTGCTCAAGGGATTGACGCCTTCCATCAATGCCCCTGCGAGCAGGGTCGAGCCGACCGTCAGGATAAACAGCACGATGTTGATCGCCGGAATTTTCTTTTCGATATAGGGTCTGATGTAAAAGCGCTCGGCGGAATCGCTGGTGACTTTTTTTAGGGAGCGAATCAGGTGGTGCGAATTGCGCACAATCTTCCGCAGGGAAGTTTGATCTCTCCGGCGTCCTTCGATAATGAGGTTTTCGCCATCCTCTCCGACGTGGATAACCTCAATCCACTGACTGAGGTATAAGATAATGTTTTGTTTTGTAGTTGTATCCAGCATAATAATTTTTATTAAAGGTCGAAATGACTGAAAAACTTACAAAATGCCACGTTAATATCAATCAAATTATTCTTTGAGTTATGCAGTGCTATGCTTAGGTTTCCGGCCGAAATTAATATTTTTTACTGAAGAATGTTTTCCGAATTAAAAAATCCGCTCATCAGACGCTGGCAATCCGAAGCCGGTTACCGGCAGGTTCTGGTTCTGGCTATTCCGCTGATCCTGTCGACGGCGGCCTGGTCGCTGCAGCATTTCGTCGATCGCATGTTCCTGGCCTGGTACTCGACAGAAGCCATCGCGGCTGCGATGCCGGCCGGCATGTTGAACTTTACTTTCATGAGCCTGTTTACCGGCACGGCCGGATATGTCAGCACTTTTATCGCCCAATATCACGGCGCCGGCCAGCAAAAGATGTTCGGCCGGGTGCTGTGGCAGGGAATTTACATTGCCTTGATCGGCGGTCTGTTTCTGCTCGGATTAATTCCGTTCGCGGGTCAGGTTTTCAGATTCGCCGGTCACCAGGGCCTGGTGCTGGAATATGAAAATATTTACTTCAAGTATCTTTGCCTGGGGGCTTTCCCGGCCATCGCAGCCTCGGCCCTTTCCGGTTTCTATTCCGGTCGCGGTCACACCCTGCCAATCATGTGGGTCAATATTATCGCCACAATCGTCAATCTGGTTTTCGATTATATTTTAATTTTCGGACGATTCGGTTTCCCGGAAATGGGCATGAAAGGGGCGGCGATTGCCACCGATCTTTCGGCGGTTGTTTCCCTGTTTTGCTATACAGTTTTGATTTTCCGGCCGAAATATAATCAGCAGTTTGGAACTCTGCGTGACTGGCGTTTTGACCGCGCATTGTTTGCGCGTTTGATCCGTTTCGGATTTCCGGCCGGGGTGCAATTTTTCTTAGACATCACCGGATTCACCACCTTACTGTTACTGCTCGGCCGGCTGGGCACGCTCCAGCTGGCAGCCTCCAATGTCGCCTTCAACATTAACAATCTGGCTTTCATGCCGATGATCGGATTTAGCCTCGCCGTCTCAGTATTGGTAGGACGATATCTCGGTGAAAACCGTCCGGATCTGGCGCAGCGCAGCGCCTATTCCTGCTTTCATGTCGTTTCCATTTACATGGGACTGATGATCGCGGCTTTCCTGCTGCGGCCGGAAATATTCATCAAGCCGTTCATTTACCGGGCTGACGCCGCGACTTACCTTGAAATGAGTCAAACCGTGAAAATCCTGTTGCGGTTTGTGGCCGTCTATTCAATATTCGACACTTTCAATATCATCTTCTCAGGGGCAATCAAGGGCGCGGGCGATACGCGCTTCGTCATGTATATGTTGCTGGTCCTTTCGGTCTGCTTTTTAATTATTCCTTCGTATATCCTGATCGTCGTGCTGCATAAAGGTCTCATGGCCGGCTGGACCTGCGCCACGGTGTATGTCTGCGCGCTTGGTCTGGCATTTTTCCTGCGCTTCCTGGCCGGTAAATGGAAAAACATGCGGGTCATTGAAACCCCGGCGCCGCAGTTGCCTTGCTCTTTCCCGGAAACTCCGACGCCCGACCTTTAAGCGGCTATCATTACTTTTTAACTCTCAATATTACCTTTTACAGAAAACGGCACTTTTAATTGGCAGAATAAGACAACTTTTCGCCATCTGCCCAGGTCTTTATGGCATTGTATGAGAGTAGATGGTCAATAAGGGAGCAAGGCATGAGAAAGACTCTGATAATTTTACTGATTTTTATCTCGCCATATGTAGTTTGGGGAAAATTAACGAAAGAGGAATTGGATTTATTGCGAACCCGTTCGGCGACGGCTATTTTACTGAATGGCGACAAAGTCGATCTGGATGGCAAATTGGACGAACCGGCCTGGCGTCTGGCCCGGTGGGAAGGCAATTTCATTCAGCGCAATCCCAATGACGGCACTCCGGCGACCTACAATACCGAGTTCGGCGTTTTATATGATGACGATTACCTCTATATCGGAGCCCGCGCTTACGATCCCGAGCCGCAGAAGATCAGTTCGATCCTGTCGCGCCGTGACGATTACACCGAATCGGACTGGATGTATATTTCCATCGACAGCTATAATGACAACCGCACCGCTTTTGAATTCGGTCTGAATGCGGCCGGGGTCAAACATGACGTCCGGCGTTACGACGATGATAATATGGATGAAGGCTGGGATGCCGTCTGGGACGGCCGGGCCAGCATTGACGATCAAGGCTGGTCGGCCGAATGGCGCATTCCTTTCCGCGAACTGCGTTTCTCATCCGGTGAAACCATGGAATGGGGATTGGAATTTTACCGCGAACTGCCGCGCCATAACAGCGAGCTGTCGGTCTGGAATTACTGGGCGCAGAGCGATGAAGGTTTCGTTTCACGTTATGGCTCTCTGACCGGACTGAAGAATATCAAAATTCAGCGGCCTGTTTATCTCATGCCTTATGCCGCTAGCCAGGCCCATGTTTCCGAAAATCTGGTGAACTCAGCTCATCCTGAAAAATACGATCTGCTTAATAATCTTGGCGGCGATCTCCGCTACAGCAGTCCCTCCGGCCTGACTTTGAATGCCACGCTCAATCCCGATTTCGGCCAGGTGGAAGCCGATCCGGCCGATTTCAATCTGACCGAGTTCGAAACCTACTTCAGCGAAAACCGGCCGTTCTTCATGGAAGGCGCCAATATCCTGAGTTATCCGCTGGGTTACGGCGACGGCGACAGTCAAAACAATTCATTGTTTTATTCCCGGCGGATCGGCCGGGCGCCGCAGGGCAGCGCCCTCACCGATGACTCCAAAGAAGTTGTGACTATTTCCGAGCCGGCCGGAACCAACATTCTCGGCGCAACTAAAATCACCGGTAAAACCCAGTCCGGTTTTTCGCTCGGCGTCATGGAAGCCGTGACCGCGACCGAAAAAGCCACCGTATATTACTCGGATAAAAGTAAGGACGTCTCCGTCATCGAGCCTTTGACCAATTATTTTCTGTCCCGTTTCCAGCAGGATTTCAACGAGGGCACCACCACGATCGGCGGCATCCTGACCGCCGTCAACCGCGACCTGAAAAACACCAGCCTGAATTACCTGCCTAAATCGGCTTATACCGGCGGAATCGACTTCAGCCATGAGTTTGCCAAACGTCAGTACGAGTTTAATGCGACCATGGCTTTCAGCAATGTAGCGGGCGATACGACCGCCATTCAGCGGACTCAGAAAAGCTCCTCGCGCTATTTCCAGCGCGTCGATGCCGACCATCTGACCTACGATCCCCAGGCGACTTCCCTCTTTGGTTATTCCTTCAAAGGCGTTCTCTCCAAAACTTCCGGACACGTACGGGCGGCTTCCGGCGTTTATGGTTACAGTCCGGGCTTCGAGATCAACGATCTCGGATTCCTGACCAATGTCGATGAGATCAATCAGTTCACCTGGGTTCAGTATTATCAGTGGGAGCCGAATAAAATCTTCCGCGAATACCGGATCAATCTGAATCAATGGTACAGCTGCGACTTCGCCGGTATCCGGCGCAGTCTGGGTGGAAATGTCAATATGCACTTCACATTCAACAACAACTGGAATCTCGGTTACGGTATTAACCATAATTTCGGCGGTTACGATCCGGCCATGAACCGCGGCGGCCCGACCCTTTACATTGCTGAAAATTCTAACGCCTGGGCGTATGTCAACACCGACGCCCGCAAAGACCTTTATTTTTTCCTGCAAGTCTACCGGTTCAAGAACACCGATGCCAAATCGGTGAAATCGTTTGGAGGCGAACAGGATATCACCTGGCGGCCGCGCCAAAACCTGAAGCTGGCCGCAACCGTAAGCTATGACCACCTGGATGACACCTGGGCCTGGGTCGGCAAGGCGACCGATGACACCGGCGCCCGCCAATATGTCTGGGCCAGCATGACTCAAAACACTCTTAGCCTGACGATGCGGGTGGATTATACGGTTACGCCGACCCTGTCGGTGCAGTACTATGCCCAGCCCTATTACACGGCGGGTGATTTCTTCGATTTTGTCTACGTTGCCGATTCCAAAAACAAGGACTATTGGAAACGCTTCAGTCCCTACGGCGATCAGATTTCCTATGATAAAGAATCGGGCGTCTATGCGGTCGATAAAAATGCGGACAGTACACCGGAATATACTTTCTCCGGCTGGCAGGATTTCAACTACAAGCAGTTCCGCTCCAATTTCGTCATCCGCTGGGAATATATGACCGGCTCGACGCTCTTCTTAGTCTGGTCGCAGGGCTATACCAATTACGAGCTGTTCAAGGATTTCAACTTCACTCGGGATACGCGCAGCCTGTTCAATGGCGTCAGCGATAACGTTTTTATGATCAAGATCAGCCAGATGCTGACCTTTTAGGTTAAATAAATGATGTGTGTCTACTCTTCCTCGCGGCCTGATTAACATCGTCGGGTCGAATCTTCCTCAAAAGCCTCGTTCATCTTCCGGGACGAGGCTTTTTTATTGACAGCGATAATGAGGTCAGGGTCGGGACAGTTACTGTCACGGGTGAAATCCGGATTCTGACCGGCGATTCCGATATTGATACGATCAATCTCAGCGCTTGCGCCTTGTCCGTTTCCGAGCACAGCCCGGCAACGAGAGAACGCCAGGTTTCTCATCATGCCTTACGAATTCGCCGTTATCTTACCAGCAGCACTTTCTGCCTTGCCTGACGTTCACCCTGGCGGATGACGACTATATAGATACTGGTAGTGACCGGGACGCCTTTCTGATTGCGGCCATCCCAGGTCCAGATGTCCAGACCGGTTTGCGGGGCGGCAATCTTCTCGCGGATGATTTCCTGTCCCAGGAGATTAAAGATCAGAGCCGTCGCCGGTTTGGCAGACGCCAGACGAAACGGAATATAAAGCACCGGATTTTCGTCCGGCAGAAAAGGGTTCGGAAACGGAGTCAAAATTGTAAACCGGGTCGCGGAATCTCCATCCCAATCCGGATAGGTGAATTCGTATTCCAGGGTATCCATGCCATCGAAAAAACTAAATACTAAGATGGAGTCGGCCGCCGCTGCCCGATCCAGAAAGGCTTCGATGCTGAGCGTATCGCCTTCCGGAATAATTCCGGAAGCCGGTAAAAATTGCAGGCAGGTCTGTTCCGGCTGGAAGGCGAACTCACTGGAATCAGGACCGATGTTGAAAATCTGAAGAGTGATCCGGCCGATGTCGTCGCCGAATTCCCGATTGCCGGGAATCAGAGCCGCCTGCGGCTCGGAATCGTTGCGTTTCAGGACATTGATATAAAGGGTAGCGTCGCCGCCATTCGACGTGATCGGAACATTTAGTTCGTGATACCCATACGTCAACAGATTGCGGTCGATCGTTACTTCTATTTCCGAGCTGATTGACTGGACCGTCCCGGAAAGCGGTTCGATTTCAAGCCAGGCCGGCAAATCGGCCGTGATGGACCATTCAAGAGTTTCCGTGCCGCCGTTGCCAATCAGTACGGTTTGACTGTATTCGTCCTGCCAGAAAAAGAGACTGTTGGGCGTCAGCTTAATTTCCGGCGGCGTGACGATCTCGCCCTGGATGATCGCCCGGATCGTCCAGTTGCCGGTCAGAGTAACGTCATCCGATCCGTCCGTCACCGTAAAATTGCTCAGGTCGTAGAACGTCCCGTCGTATTTAAGATAAGCCTGTCCGCTGCCGTCCAAGGCCGAGCTGTAACCCAACGAATTTTCCGAACTGGTCACCGAAACCGCGAAGGAACTCTGACTGGCGAGATCGATCGGCGGATCGAGGTCGATCCGGGTCCAGGCCGCATCATTGGGAATGACATCCGGGTAGGTTTGCAGGGCGGAATTTGTCAGGGAATCGAAGATTTTCACCGTTACGGGATTCGCATCGTAGGTTAAAATTTTCACTGCGGCCAGCTGCACTTCACCGCTGTACCCCGAAAATTTCTCGGCGGCTTCGGCGCCATCCAATTCGATGAAGAAATCCACCGAATCTTTATCGTAATCCAGTTCGCTTTCGGCATAGCCGCCGACTCCGGTGGCGGAGTAAGTTATATCGACCGTGACATTGGCGGCGATCTCGGCCGGCCAGTACGGAATGATGGTCAGTTTGGTGTAGTCGATCCCGAAAGTCTCATCGGCCAGACTGTAGGTTCCCGAGCCGTTGCGCGTCACGAAAGTTACTTCGGGAGTCGCATAATTTTTCACAATCGCCAGTCCGAAGCTGTAAGACGACTGATAACTCAGATTGAAGTCGATATTGCTGCCGGAATAAAATTGAATGTAGGCGGCCGCGGCCGGATTGAGCGCCAGAGCAACTTCCTCACCGTCCGTAAAATTGGCATGCAAATAAGCGGAAGACAGCGTCGAAATTGACGCGCCGCCGTAACCGTATTGGCCGTCGCCAATGGTCGGGTCGTTCAGGAGATTGGCAATGAACCAGTCACGCAGCAGTTCCGCTGTCGTGACGCTGTAACCGGCGGAGCTCAGGGCATTGATCCAGCCGGAAAAGGAATTGCTTTTATTGCTGACCACATTTTTGATCGCGGCCAGGCCAAAGCGCTGGTAGAGATAATAAGTCCACAGGTCGACCTTGGCATAATCGGCCAGAGTGCCGTCGAAATCCATCAGCGACAGGTTGGTGTCGTTCAAATAGGCGGCAAACGAACTCACCGGCAGCCCCAGCAGGCGCGGCGCCAATTGCGAAAGCCCTTCCGTAACCCAGGTGCTTTCGTCGGAATCATAATAATTGTGGATCAGGTGCTGGAGTTCATGCGCCACAACGCTGAGCGTACCCTCGTCAGTCGCGTCGGCCGGATTGGTATCGATGTAAATAATCTCGCCGTAGTTGCCTTTACCGGTCACCTGGTCGAGCGGATCGAAATACCCGGCAATGTAAGTATTGGAACTGCCTTCCTCGTAATTGTCACGCACGTCAATCAGCAGGATAAAGAGTTTGCCGTTTTTATCCTTGTCCGGCAGGGCTCCGAAAAGATCGATTTCATTGGAGTAAATACCTTTCCCGGTGTTGACCGACCCTTCCGGCGTATAATTCAGCATAATGTCGCGCACCTGTTCGGCGTCTTTTTGCGTCACCCGCCCGGCATCGAATTCAGCCGTCTCGGCATATATTTCGATCGAATCGGTGCTCACTAACCGGTAAAATGAAACCTCAATGAACTCGGCCGAACCGTCTTCGACATTTTCACGGATATAGAAAGTCGTATCGCCCGCCGCCGGCTTGGCCAGGCGTTTATACTGAACGACTTCCGGGTATTTATTCCACAGAAAAGGCGTTCCGTCAACCGGCCGCGGCGGAACAATTTGCAGTTCGGCCGCAACTGCGGCCGTCATCAGCCAGCCGGATAACAAAAACAATCTTTTCAACGAAAGCATTAACGCTTATGCAGTGAATGTCGTTCCTGGTTTGGATCGCGGTTCATCAAATCCCGCAAAGCGAGACGCGGGTCTTTATTCTTAAACAGGACTTTATAAATTTCTTCCGAAATCGGCATCAGGACTTCATATTGTTCCGCCATCTGATGCACGGTCAGGCAGGTTGTGACGCCTTCAGCGATCATCGACATGCCGTCCAGAATTTCATTAAGTTTACGGCCTTTGCCGATTTCCTCGCCGACATAGCGGTTGCGGCTGTGCTGACTGCTGCAGGTCACGATCAGATCGCCGATCCCGCTCAGGCCGGAGAAGGTTTCTTCC
>Ga0172375_10002557_pt1 | contig 28259 bp, 26 predicted proteins | sample LakKiv1m_FD_114537 | JGI IMG/M metagenome (GOLD analysis project Ga0172375, IMG submission 114537) | Freshwater microbial communities from Kabuno Bay, South-Kivu, Congo - kab_092012_11.1m | ecosystem: Environmental > Aquatic > Freshwater > Lake | place: Democratic Republic of the Congo... | reverse complement strand
TCACCATCCCAAACAAGCGATTTAAGCCAATCTTGTGCTTCATCATAGCGATTATCATAAGCACAATGTACTAAAGCGGAGTAAACTGTATCTTTTGTTATAGAATGCAAGCCAAATTTAATCTGTAATATATGCTGTACTCGCAATGTATCTTCATCTTGTAGCTCCTTTCCATCAATCTCTAATACTTGCTTAAAGGTATTATATCGTATCTTATCTCTAAAATCTGGATGTGCTTTTAATATAGCTATAACATTTGACATATTCATATATGGAACACCAGCTTTATTTTTCATTATAGGTATTCTTTGCCCATCGGATAATACTATCTGCCTATTTTGCTTTTCCTTATTAACAATACTATTAAATACAGTTAACACTTCGTGATCAGGTAATGGTGGAGAATAAGTTAAATTAATTTTCTGCACCGCAGGTAAAACCTCATTAAACCATTCTTCTTCTTTTGTAGCTTTCAATAATTTACCAATTACAGAAGCAAGAGTATCATTCCGATTTCCTATTGACGCTGTTGTCATTTCTGTAAAAGTTTTTTTAGGTTTTGCTCGCGGGAATAGATTTATAGGAAATGGAGCAAATGGAAGATTTTTTAATACAATATATTCACCAGTTTCGGTTTTAGATGGTGGTGCTACTACATAACCACTCTCGCCACGGATATCCACATTAGGATATTGAGAGTAAGCATTTGCTGAAATAGTAAGTCCTTCTTGATATTGATAATATAAATGATAACCTTTTGAAGGTGTTTGCACCGTGTAAGTTTCGGGAAATAGGGCTAGCATTTTGCTTGTCTGCTCTTCACTAACTTTATTATCAATATCTACTACGGTCAAGTTTGATATTTTACCTGTTATAATTGCGATATTTACATTAGAATTTTTAAACCAATTTAATATCTCATCATCTGTTGCTAGTGTTGTTTGATACTGCTTCCAAGAGGACAAAAAAGGTCTTTTGTCTTTCTTAACAGGCATTACTGAAAAACCATTAATATGATAAGCAAAGGCTTGCTCTAGTATATTATTTTGTTTTTTTTCTTCATTCATATAGAAAAACCAGTAGAGGTTGCACGAGATCGCTCTCTCCTCTACTGGTTGTTATATACGAATAAGTTTTTGTATTCTCGTGCATAGCACTAGCATAGCATATAAGTATTATTATTAGCAACTAAGTATATGTGGATAACTATTTTTTGCTTGCCTGCTCTTTACTAACTATTAAACTACGAACAAATGCAATAAACAAAACTATTAAAACAAAGAAAAATATTTTCATAATGATTTCTACCGTAAATATAAGATGTTTACGGTCTTAATTCTTTTAATGTTGATACAGACAGTTTATAAAATAATCTCCATATCTCCTTTTTTGTCTTCTTTACTTTGGCAAACGGTAGAAGACGAGCGGGTGGATCGTTTCGGTGGAGGACATTGTCTTCCATATTCACGAGCTTGCGGATTGCTTGCTCGTTGCGATAGGCGATTGAGCGGGCTATTATGTTTTGTTTAATCATATGTTTTAATTTATTGTTAATCTTTGTAATAACTCGTTTGCTGTTATTTCATAACAACTAAATCTATCTGTATACTTCCCGACAAAAATACCGGGGTAAGATGTTGTTAGTTCTTTTTGTGCTAGTTTTTCTGCTTGTTTTTGTGTCTTTGCTCTAATAACAAAAATGTAATCAGGATATTCTTCTTCAACTTCTGCTCTAATAAAATAGTTTTTAAGAGGTTTATCTAAAACCTTTCTACCTTTTTCATCGTAGTATTTTTTCATATAGTTTTATAAATTATTCTTAATAAGTTCTCGCAAGCGTTCAACTTCGCTTGCCCAGTAAGATAAGCCGTGCATATCAATGGAGGAATCGGCTTTACCGTCCTCCAATAGGTAGGTGGTGTTTTCTTTAGCTGTTTTTAATGATTCTAGTTCTTTTTGCATAATTTTATATATTCCATCTCATAGCTACCACCAGAAAATGATGATAGCTTTGAGGGGGTTATTTATTATTAAATTCCTAGTGATAATTTTTGAATATGAATTGATGACAACTCATTTATCATTTGCTCTATAAAGTTTGTATTTTTAGTTTCACCAGTCCTGGATATAATATAATTTTTTAAGTCCATTGCTTTGTAAATTATTTGCTCCAGTTTATTTTCTTTTTCTAATTCTGTAATTCCCATTTGTATAACATCGCAATCCACATAATCATTTACCTTTTTAGCATTTTCTAAAATAAATAATTTTCTATTTTCTATTGGTATTGTTTCCATTATCTTACTATTAAACTTATAATGATTATCATATAGACAAGGCTAGCGACTAGGAAGCCTCTTTTGAAATGATACTTGCGATAGCTTATTAAATGTTTTGTTTTTATTTGCATTTTATTGTTTTTAATATCTTTGTAATGACCTCTAACATAGATGATCCGTAAGCTGTCAATTCTTTAAAATGTGCTACATATATGTTTCGTACTTTTATAGAATTGCTTGCTTGGTTATAATATGTTTCATAATATGATGATAATTTCATTGTTATATTTTTAATATTTTTATAATATATAAATAATTGACTGGATTATTTATATATTAAGTATAAGATAATAATAATAATATAGCAAGGAGAAAAAAGGGGAAGGTGTGGATAACTTTTAATTACTATATCTATTTTACTATAATTACTATACCTTAAAAGAGTGTAGTAGGAGGTTTTTAGCTTGTTATATAAGGATATTTTAAAAATTACTATACCTTGTCGAAAAAGTGCCAAACACTTTGGATGGAGTATATACTACACGGTGCTATGTGTGTATACTCTTTATTCTATAGTAACTTATATATATAAAAATAAGTATAGTAGGTATAGTAATGCATATAAAATATCCTTATAATATAGGTTGAAAAAAAATTGCTATACTTATTGCTATACTTAAAATTACTATATCTAGGGTATAGTAATGGCCTGCCTTGGCTTGCTTTGGCCTGCTTTAGCTAACAAAAACCCCAAATCACAATCAAGCTAGTGAAAAACAACGCGTAAAACTCGCTTTTAAGCACTATTATTATTATTAAATGATATAATGTATCACTTTTAGCGAACTTTTAATCCTTATATTATATAGCTATAAACAACGCCGAACAATACATATTGTGCGACGTACTTTATACCTATATAAAATAACCCTTGCATATGCTAGCTAGTGTAAGTAAGTTATTATATATAGCTTGCATATAGTTTATATATAGCTTGCATTGGCTTGCAAATGGATAGAATGATGGGTGGCAACCCCCAAAAAATCTATATATATTTATATATCAGTGCAAAAAATATGAAAAATTTTGAAAAAACTTTATTTGACAAATGCCAGCAAATGTTAGCTAATGTTAACTAATTTATAATAAAAAATTGAAAAATTTTAAAAAAAATGATATAATAATACTCATAAATGGCTACTATTAAACAAATGCATATAATGCGTATAAAGACTGAAGAAGCTAAACGTCAGTTAAAAAAGAAAACAAAATTAACACCACTTGCTAAAGAAATTGAAATACGTAGAGAAGAAATAATACGTGGTATTATTGGAAATAGTGTAGATTTAGTTAATAAACAATTAGAGGTTGCTTCGCTTCCTGTTCGTGCCGGTGGTAAGGATAATGATACCGTCCTAAAGGCGTCAAATTCGCTTCTAGACCGTGCATTTGGAAAAGCTAAGGAATCTATCGATTTATCCGGAAATGTGCAATTTAGCTTAAAGGATTTAGCACAGCAACGTTTACAAGTTGCTAATGAAGAAGTTATCCCACTAGAGGATATGATTTAATATGGATAAATCTATTTACAATCAAATGGAAAAAAGTTCTCTATACTTTATTAAAGTAGTATGGGGATTAGTTCCACAACCTATTCTTCCAGAGTATAAACAAAAATTTAAGGAAGGATTATCTTTGAAAGGAAAAGATTGGGATAAATTTGTTTCACAAATAACAAAAGAATGGTTTGATACTTTTGAAGAAGGTAAACATATTACTTGGCAACAGTCATTAATTTTATTTGGTGTTGATAAAGCTATTCGTGGTGATATACCATTTAAGATTTCTATTGTATCTGGTCATGGAATAGGAAAGAGTATGATACTTTCTCTTTTAATTCTTTGGTTTATGTTTGTTCATCCCGAATGTCAGATTGCTTGTACTTCTCCTGGAAAGGAACAATTATATGACGTACTTTGGAAGGAGTTAAAAAAATGGATTGATAAAGCCCCTGCACAAATTTCGTTAATGTATGTTTGGGAATCCAGTCATATACGTATGAAAGAATCACCTAACACGTGGTTTGCACGTGCTAAAACTGCGTCGAAGGAAAATACGGAAGCGTTGGCGGGTGTTCATGCTGATTGGGTGCTGATGGCAGTGGATGAAGCATCTGGAGTGGACGAAGCTATTTTTGAAACAATGGAAGGATCACTTACGTCTGGAAATATATTAGTTTTTCTTATTTCTAATGGTACAAGAGCGAATGGGTATTTTTATGATACGCATAATAGGGATGCATCAAGATGGCAGAACTATACTTTCTCCTCTTTGGATAGTCCTAGGGTAGATAATAAATATATCAATTCTATTGTGGCTAAATATGGGATTGATTCGGTGCAATATGCAATACGTGTGTTAGGACAATTTCCTAAGGAAGATGGAATGGATGATAGTGGTTATGTTCCTCTTTTGCAAAGTAATGCAATAAGGACTCAACCAGATTTTGGGAATTCGCTTACATTTTCTGCTAATGCTATTTTGGGTGTAGATCCTGCAGGAGATGGGGATGATAAGACCTCTTGGGTTATTAGGGATTCATTTAAAGCTAAGAAAATAATGGAAGAAGCTAAAAGTACTTCTAAAACTATTGCTGAAAAAACTCTTACTTTAATGACTGAATATAATATTAGACCATGTAATGTGGTAGTGGATGCCTTTGGTGTTGGAATGAATGTTGGAAAAGAAATTGCAATAGCTTCTAAAGGGGCGATAAATATTGTTACTATAAATACTGGGGATAAGTGTGATAGTGAAACAGATACTGAGGTTTATTTAAATAAAAGAGCTGAATGTTTTTATAAGGCTAAACAATGGTTACAAAGTGGAGGAGAGATAGTAGAAAATGACAATTTTAAAGATGAATTACTTGGTATAAGATATAAACGTAATCTTGCTGGTAAGATACAGATAATGCCTAAAATAGATATGAAGAAGAAGTATGGGCTTAAGTCGCCAAATGATGCTGATGCTTTTTCACTTACTTTTTTAACTCTTGATAATTACGATGATCCGAGTGAACAAAGAAGGATAGAAGAGAATCGTTTTAATCGTATAAATAATAATAGGGACTTTGGTTTTTAATTTTTGCATTTTTATTAAAAATTTGTTATAATAATTATTATGGAAAAAATAAAAACAATCTCGTTCGGTAAGTTTAATTTTATAACTCCAATATTAGGACTTTTTATTCCTTTACCTATATTTGCACAGCAACCTGATTTTATTATAAGAGGTTATGGTTTTGGAAGTTCTATTTCTATTTCAAAAATTCCATTAGGATTAATTATGATAATTATTTCATTAATTTTTTAACATGAAAGAACGAAATGAAGCTGGTAAACAATTTAATGAAATTTTTAGAGAACATCACGATCCTGAAAATAAATATAAAAAAAAACTTTTAGAAAATCGTGAGAAACGTAAAAAAAATATTAAAGAAGATAATGGATTATAATGCATAAATTTAAACAAAAATTTATTATACAAAAAATATATGAACATAAAAAGTTCTGGTTTTTAAATTATAAAAAGAAAGTCGGAATACAAATAATTCCCATAGCATTATGCGAAGTTTGTAATAAGTTAGAAGTTGAACACAATGATTAAAAAAATAATAACTGAAGAAATACAAAACTATAAAGATAGTAGTTATGAAATGTTAGATGGATATTCTTTCTCAGCACATAAATTACTTAGAAGAATTGGATTATATAAAGCACAAGTTTATCCAAAAGGTAAAACTGATTCTCAGGGAAATTATAAATACTGGTTTGATGTAATATCTCCACGTGTTTATTCTGAAGTAAAAAATATTGATTTTGATACAAGTGATATAATGCTTTATTCTGATTCAAGATCTGATTCAATGAGAATATTACTTGCTAATGTTGCGATGAAAGATTATTTAGCAATTTCTGGTGAAGCAGAAAAATTAAATGAAGTTGTAGAACAGGGTTCTGAATGGGGAAATGTTGTTTGGAAAAAATTAGGAAATGATTATAAGATTCTTGAACTTAATAATTTAATGGTTCTTAACCAAACTGCTAAGACCTTAGAGGAATCTGATGTGATTGAATATGAGTGTATGGTTTCATCTGATCTTAGAAAAAAAATAGAAGTTTGGGATAATGTAGAAGAACTTTTAAAATCTGGAAAAACTGATACTAAAAAAACATCACCAGAATTTTATATATATGAAAGAAATGGTGAAGTAAGTGAGAAGATTTATAATTCTGCTAAAGGTATAGAAGGAGGTAATGAAGATAAATTTATTCTTGCAAAAATTATTGTTGGAGGAAATGAAAAAGATAAACCTACACATATATTATTTTGTGAAGAAATTGATGAAAAACCTTATAAAGAATATCATCGTTCTTCTTATTGTGGTAGATGGTTAAGAATGGGATTATATGAAATCCTTATGGATATTCAAACACGTGCTAATGAAATTGGAAATCAAATTGCAAGAGGATTGGAATGGTCTTCAAAAACTATATTTCGTTCTTCTGATAGACTTATTGCACAAAATATTATTACTGATTTACAGAATGGGGATATAATAAAATCTACTGATTTAGTACAAGTTAATACTAGAATGGAAGGATTAGACCAATTAATTGCCGACTGGAATAGGCTTATGTCTTTAGCTGATTCTTTAGCTAATTCTTATGAAGTTGTAACAGGTGAGAATTTACCTGCAAGAACAGCATTTAAACTCGCTGCACAACAGAATATGAATGCAAATAAATTATTTGATTTTATTAGAGAAAAATTATGTATTGCTTTTAGTGGTGTTATAGAAGAATGGATACTTCCTAATTTACTTAAAGATTTAAAAACAAAAGAAATACTACGATTAACTTCTGATAGTGGTGTATTAAATACTTATTATGAAGCATTAATAGATTCATGGTATGTTAGAAATTTATTATCTTTTCCACCACATGATGAAGAAATAGCTAAAGATATTAAAATAAAAAAATTACAAGAACTTTTGAAAAATAAAGAAGCAGTTGTAACTTTAGAAAAAGATATGTGGAATGATTTTTATCCTAGAGTTAGAGTTACTATTACTGGTGAAAATTATGCACTAGCAACTGAAATGGAAACATTAAATTCATTTATTCAACTTGAACAAGATCCAATAAGAAGAACTGCATTAATTGAAATGGCAATGCAAAAAAAGAATATTGATATATCTTCATTGGCAAAGACTCCACCTTTACCACCACAACCACAACCTACTGACCAATCTAGTGGTTTAGATACTATTATTAATCAACAACAAAAAGTATAGGTCGATTACTTATGTTAATTATTAATTAATAAAATAAATGTAAATGACAAAATTAGAATTATTAAATATAAATAGAGTATTAAATCAATTAGGAAAATTGAAAGGAGCAAAATTTGCTTATGGTGTAACAAAAAACTTAAATCTATTAAAACCTGAAATGGAATCAATTGAAAAAGCTGGAGCAGCATCAGAAGAATATGTTAAATTTGAAAAAGAAGTTCGTCTACCATTGGTAGAGAAATATGCAAAGAGAGATGAAGAAGGAAAACTTATTGTTAAAGGTGGTAATTATGAAATAGAAAATCAAGAAGAGTTTGATAAAGAATTTGAAAAAATTAAAAAAGAAAATCAGGAGGTATGGAATGAAAGAGAAAAACAAGTAAATGAATATGGGAGTTTTCTTAATACAGAATCGACATTAGAATTATATAAAATAAATTTTTCAGATTTTCCTCAAGATATTAGTGTTGAACAAATGTATCAACTTTCAGCAATAATAAATGAAGATGAAAAAATAGTATCACCTTATAATCAATAATGGATTTAGAACAAATAAAAAAAACTTTAAATAGTGGTTCTGGTTTAGCTCTTAAAGAATATTTAATAGCTAAACTTAATGAACTTAAATCTATTGATTCTATTAAGGAAAAAGATATTGCAACACATCAAAGTATAGAAATTAAAGCTCAAAAACGTGCTTATTCTAAATTAAAAGAAATTATGCAAGATATAATGACTTTTAGTGATGAAGTTAAAACTAGAGATCCTAGAGATTCTTATCATATTACTGATGAGGATTTGTAAGTTTGCAAATTGTCGAAAAATTTGCTATAATATAATTAATCGTGCGATTGGCACATAACTAATCATTGTGAGACCCACAAACTCACTTCAAAAAATCTATGGAAAATGAAAATGAGAATCTCGACTCTTTAAATGAGATAGAAGACACTGAAAATGTCAACGAAGAAGAATCCGTTGAGGGTGAATCTGAGGAAACTGAAGGTGAAGATAAGCCAAAATATACTGAAAATGAGAAAAAACTTTATGCTCGTGCAAAAAAAGCGGAAGCAGAAGCTAAATCAATGAAGGAACAGTTGGCTAAAAATAAACCTACAGGGAAACCCACTCCAGTAGGCGATATAGATAAACTCTTAGACGCTAAACTAGAGAAAAGGGAACTAGATAACTTGGATTTAAGTGATGAACTTAAAAAACAAGTATCAACTTACGCAAAAGTTAATAATGTAAATATTAAAAAAGCACTGTCTTCTGATTATATTTCTTTCTTAAAAGAGAAAGAAGAAAAAGAAGAAAAGATTAATAATGCTTCATTAGGATCTAATCGTAAGTCAGTTAAGAAAGATTATGCGAATATGAAGTCTACTGATTTTGACTTAAGAACTCCTGAAGGAAAAGCAGATTTTGCTAAGTACGAGGATTACTTAAGAAAAGAATTAGGTTAATAAACTTTGTCTTCCTGTAATACTTTCTATTTATTAATTATTTACAGGAAGATTTTGTTTATTTACTTAAATGTTTTCTTTCTAATATAAAATGGCAACAGCAAGTGCAAACACACTTTCAACTGGATTTAATGCTGAATACTGGACACCTACAATGCAAGAAACTTTCTTTAAAGAAAGTGTTGCTTTAGGTATTGCAAGTACAGAATTACGTTCAGATTTGAGAGATGGAGATACATTACACAAACCTTATAGTTCATATCCTAGAGTTCAGACCTATACAAAAGGTACTGATATTACAGTTAAGGATATTGGTTCAACTGATGACTACTTAACAGTTTCAACTGCAAAAGTAGCATCTTTCTATGTTGATGATATTGATCGTATTCAAAATAAATATGATGCAATTAAAGCATTTTCAACAATGGCAATGAAGCAATTAAACAATACTCTTGACCAGGCAGTTATTAATGCTGGTGTTACTTATGCAAAAACAACCCTAACAGGTGCAAGTATAGGTGAAGCAGCAGGAGCTATTGTATTAACAGCAGCTAATGTTTCTAATGTCTTTACAGCAGCAGGAAGAGTACTTAATACTGATAATAGAACAGGAGGAGAAAGATTCGCTCTTATTGGTCCTCGTATGCTTGAAACTATTCAGCAATATGTAGGTGGACGTGAAACAGGTTTTGGAGATACAGTTTCTGATAATGGAAAGATAGCAAATCGTTTTGGATTTAGTCTAAGACTTTCAAATAACTTACCATATACAGCAACATGGACTCCTGCAGACCAACCTTCAGATGGAGATACTGTTACTATCAATGGAGTAACATTTACATTTGAAACTTCAACTCTTACAACAGCTGGACAAGTAAAAAGTGAAACTTCATTAGCTGCAACTCTTGATAATCTTGTAAAAGCTATTAATGATACTGGTACTTCTGGAACAGAATACTATGCTCTTTCAGCAGAAGATAGACAACTTATTGAATCAGCAGGTATTGCTATGACAGATGGAACAACTTCTGTTTCTATAACTGGTTATGGAGATATTGTTGTATCAGCTTCTGAAGCTGCAGACGTATGGTCAGTACAATATCAATACGCTCTTATGGGACAAGTTGGTTCTATTGATTTAGTAACACAACAAGTTCCTAATGTAGTATTTAGAGATGCAGAATTAAGACTAGGTAAATACGTACACCCATGGATGTTATATGGTGTAAAAGTATTTGAAAGAATGAAAGGTAATCTTGTATCTGTTCGTATGGATGCTAGTTCTTGGGTTTAACAATAGGTAAGTATTAATAATTAATTAATCTCCCCATAGTTTCTATGGGGACATATAAAAAAATGAGTAAAATATATAATCGTGGTTTATATATCGGTGGAGATAAAAGAACTGTAGCAGATTCAGCTATTGTTGTATTAGATGAAAATCTAACAGGAATAACTCGTGCTTATGGTACTGGAGTTCCTACCGATGCAGATAAAGGATATGCACCAGGTTGTCTTTTCTGGAAATCAACAGGAGGTTCAACAGGTTCTACCCTTTATGTTAATGAAGGTTCAAAAACATCTTGTGACTTTAATGCAGTTGCAGGTGGTGGAGGAAGTCTTTCAAATTTTTCTCTTGATGATGCTTATGATGATGGAAGTGTTATTGCAGTAAATGCAGGAGCAGTAGATTTTGCTGGAGTTCATGCAACAAATAATACAGTTGTTATTAGAGCAACAGGTTCAGGAAATCTTATTGATTTAGTAAATGGTGGTTCAGGAAATGATATTGATGGAACAAGTTCAACTTGGAGTGTAACAGCTGCAGGTGCAGGAACTTTTGCTAGTTTAATTGCTGAAAGTATAACAGCTGCAGCAGATTTAGTTCTTGAAGCTACAGATACAGGAACAGTAACTATTGCAGGAACATCAACAGGTGCAGTTGCAATAGCAGGTGGTGGAGGAGCAACTTCAATTGGAGGAACTCTTACAGTAGCAGGTGGAGCAGATGCTGATGCTTTTATAATTACAGCAGGAGATGTTTTAATTTCTGATGGACATATAACAATGGTTCAACCAGATAATGAAGCATCAATTGAATTAACTTGTGCAGGTGTAACTTCATCTTATGGATTAAAAATTACAGCAGATGGATTAACTTCTGGTGCTGCAATTTATGTTGATTCTGATAATGGTGCTTCATTTAGTGGGCAAGGAGGTTATCTTCACTTCTATAATGGAACTTCAACAGATTTATTTGTAGGAAGATATGGTTGTATGACTATTTCAGGTAATGCAGCAGGAACTAATTCTATTGTTCTTACAGCTGGAGACTTAACAATGACTTCAGGGCATTTGGTTATGACAGCAGGTAATGCAACTATGACAGTTGGAGATTTATTGCTTTCTGATGGTTCTGTAACTGTTACAGATGCTGATAATGCAGCAACTCTTGATATTACAAATAACACAATCTCAACAGCAGATTTAGCAGTTATTGATAGTACAAGTATTACATCTGGTGCATTAGTAAAACTAAATGCAAACTGTGCAACACATACAGGAGAAATTTTAGAACTTATATCAGCAGCAGGAGCAACAGCAACAGCTACTGGTCTTTCTGTAACTATGTCTTCTGTAACAACTGGTGCTGCTAAAGGTATCGCTGTTGTAATGGCAGGTGCTACAACAACAGCTATTGGATTAAGTATTGATATGGCAGCTCTTACTACAGGAACTGGTATGTTGATTACAACAGCTGGAACTGTGGTAACTACTGGAGAATTAATTAGTTTAGTTGCTAACTCAGCTACAACTTGTACAGGACTCTTAAGAGCTTCTGGAACAGGATTAACAGATGGTTGGGTTGCAGAATTTACTGGAGGTGGAGCAAACTTTACAGCTTCTGGTGGAATGATTAACCTAGCTATGGGTGCAGCAACAGTAGGTACTGGAATAAAAATTGTAACTTCCGGTGTTTATACTGGAACAACTGGTTTAATTGGTCTTACAGCTAACTCAGCTACAACTGGTAATATAGTTGCAATTTCTGCTACAGGTTTAACAACTGGTGCAGTATTGAAACTTACAGTAAATACTACAGCAACAGGAGAATATCTTAATTGTTATGATGGTGCAGCAGTAGATTTCAAGGTATCAAGATATGGTGCAGTTACAATAGCTGGTAATGCAGCAACTGATGTACTTACAATTACAGCAGGTCATGCAGTATTAACTTCTGGTAACTTAACACTTACATCTGGTAATGCAGTATTAACATCTGGTAATTTAACACTTACATCTGGAAACTTTGTTCATACAAGTGGAACATTTAGTATTAATGGAACAACTCTTGATGCTACAGCACTTGAAATTAATCGAGTAGCTGATCTTTCAGCAAGATTAATTGCAGCAGGTGCAGATGAAACAGCAACTCTTGCAGCTCATGGAGATAGAATAATTCTTCTTGATACAGCAGCAGGTTCAACTGTTACTCTTCCAGCAGCGGCAGGAACAGGTGTAAAAATAAAATGTATTATTAGTGCTATCGCAACTTCTAACTCACACATAATTAAAGTTGCCAATGGTTCTGATACTATTAAAGGTGCAGTTATAATTGCTGACCAAGATACAGCAGGAACAGTTACAGCATTCGTAACTGCTTCTGATTCTGATACAATTACACTTAATAGAAGTACAACTGGATCAGTAACTGTTGGTGAATGGATTGAATTAGTAGATATTGCAGCAAATGTTTGGGCTGTATCAGGTGTATTAACAAATACAGGTTCTGGTGCAACTCCATTTAGTGCAGCAGTTTAATATGTTATTAACTTAATAGTTCTCTTACTCAGGAAGGTGAAAATCCTTCTTGGGATAAGAGAATTAAAATACAATGGATAAATTAAAAGAAAAAGTTCAAAATAGTAAAGTTGGAAAAATGATTGATAAAATTATTCCAAAAAGTAAAATGTATTATAAAGCATCAAGTAGGGTTATACCTGCATTAGTTAAAGCTCCAGTAGTTAAAAAACAATTTATGAATGATCAAGTTTCTAAAATGAATAAACATTTGAATAATTTATATAAACCTAATTCTAAAATAAAACAATTTGGAATAGGTTGGGGTGGAGAAAAAAAATTACCAACTAATGTTAAAATAAAATAACATGCCATTAGGATCTAATGTTAGTAAAAATATAAGAGAACTTTATAGAGATAATAAAAAACCTGGTAAAGAACGTGGTGCAAATGGAAAACCTCGTTCAAGACAACAAATAATTGCAATTGCTTTATCAAAAAGTCGACCTAATGTAAAATTTAAAAAATAATATGTATAAATCAAAATATATATCAAGTGCTACAACAACAACAATTGGAACTCAACCAACAGGAGTATTACATAATATAGTTATTGGTGAAACATCAGCAGGAACAATAACTATTGCAGATGCTAAAGAAACTATCGCAGTATTGAAAGCAAGTATTGCTGAAGGAACTTATAATTTTGATTGTTCTTATAGTGGTTATTTAACAGTAACAACAGCTGGAGCTAGTAAATTAACAATTAATTGGATGTAAAAAAAATGCAATATAGTAATTCAGTTACAAAAGTTGGTATAGTAGAAGATATTGATTATTTAATAGGAACTAATTCTAGTTCTTATCCTATTGAAGACAAAACTAGAAATGTAAATCGTAAATATGATGAAGTTGTTTCACTTATACTTCAAAGTGATGCAACATGGAAATGGGATGACACAAATAACTTAACACAACCTTCTACTTCTATTACAATGACTCAAGGAACTAATGCAGTATCAATTCCAGATACTACATATCTTACTATTAATCGTGTAGAAGTTTTAGATATAAATGGTAATTATAAATTACTTACTCCAATAAGTGAAAAAGAAATAACACAAGCTAAGTCTGAATTTATGAAGACAGATGGTACACCTATTTATTACGAAAAAGTAGGAGCATTTTTAAATTTATATCCAGCTCCTAGTTCTTCTAATGTTACTCTTGCAAGTGGACTTAAGGTTTATTATCAAAGAGATGCTTCATATTTTGCAACAACGGATACAACAAAAGTCCCAGGTTTTGCTGCACCTTTTCATAGACTTCTTTCATATGGAGCCGCATTAGATTTTGCTATTGCAAATTCTCTTAATGGAAAGATAAATATTCTTACACCATTAATACAAAAAATGGAACAAGGATTAATAGAATTTTATTCATCTAGAGAAAAAGATACTATTCATAGATTAAATGTTAGAAAAGAAAATTGTGAAATTGGAGATGGTTTTGGATTATCAGATAATAGATTATAGTTATGGCTACAGATAATACAATTTTATTAACAATTGAAAAGTTTAGTTCAGGATATTCACCACTTGCTTTTTCAGATTCCTTAACAGAACTTGGACAATCTGGTCAAGCAAGTGTTATGCAAAATGTAAATATTCTTAATGGTAATATTACACAAGGATTTAAACTGACTAATTTAACAGGAACATTAACTCAATCAATTCAATATATAATGGATAAAGCAGTTTCTAATAATTCTAGTTATGCAATAGGAACTTCTAAAATATATAATATATCATCAACAGCTATTTCAGATTTACATACAATTACAGGATGTACTGAAGGTGAAAGTATACAATATTTAAAAGGAAATTTACTTTATTTTTATAATACTTCATCAGCAGGTGCAATAGGTAAATATGATTTTTCTACATTTGATGATAATTGGGGAACAGGATTACAACTTGCACCACATCCTAGTGATAAAAAAGAAGATATAGTAGTCTTTGGAAATGGTAGATATGCAGGTGTTTATATTGCTGAAACAAATTCTTTAACTACAGAAAAATTAGATTTTGGAATTGGTATGGAAGTTGCAGATGTTATATATAATTCTGGTTTTTGGTATATTGCAGTTAATAGTAATGTAACTGGAACTAATCGAAGTGAAGGTCAAATATTTCTTTATGATGGTGCAGCACTTATTAATACTCTTACAGACGAAACTGGTGTAGGAATGATGCGTATAGGATTTCTTTATCGTATTAATGGAATAGTTTATGTTGCTTATGAAGATCTTAGTTCTCCTGGTTTTATAATTGGTTATATAAATGGTAAATCAATATCACCACTTAGAAGATATACAGGTACACTTCCTACTTTTCAAAATAAAACTTTATATAATAATACAATACTTTTTTTATCAGATAATTTAGTATATTCAGCAGGTGCTATAATTTCAGAACTTCCTTTTCAACTTTCACAAATTGCTACTTCTACTTACACAAATGCTACAGCAATAGCGGCTCCATTTGGAACTCCATTAGTTGCAAGCAACAATGGTTCAACTTATGTTATTTCAAAGTTTGATGGATTTACTAAAACAGCAAGTTGGAAAAGTATAGTATTTCCATTAGTTAGTGGACTTAACAAAGCATTTATAGATTCTGTTACAGTTATTACAAAATCATTAGGAGCAAATGCTAGTTGTTCTTTAACATTAGAATATGATCAAGCAACTAAAACAAGTACAGCACAAACTATAACTGGTACAGGAATAACTAGACATTATTTTTCAACATTAGGTATAGCAAGTATTGAGGATTTAAGAGTTTGTTTAGATTGGTCAGGAGGTAGTGAAACAAATGATTGTGAAATTCGTAGAATAATTATTAGAGGTAATTTTAATGAAGGCTAATGGTAGTTAATATTACACCAAAATTTTATATACCACCAAGTGGGGTTTTGCCTGGAGGAGTATCAGATACTTCAGATTCTTCAGAAGTAGTATCATCAGGAAATTTAATACAACCTTCAAAGGATACTAATATAGGAGGATTAAAAACTGGTGCAACAAGTCTTACTCAGGGTTATGGAAATGATATTTTTAGAATAAGTCAAGAAGGAATTCAACTAGGTGGTGCTAATTTTACTGATGCTCCATTTACAGTAGATATGCAAGGAAATCTAAAAGCTAATGCTGGAACATTTGGTGGATCATTAACTGCTCCAACAGGAACTATCGGAGGTTTTACAATAAGTGCTACTGCCTTATATGCAGGTGATGGTGCTACAAAAATTCAGTTAGATACAACACAAGGTATATTTTTAGGTTCCAATGTTTTTGCAACTGCTCCTTTTAGAGTTTCTTTAGCTGGTGCTTTGACTGCAACTAACGCAACTATCACTGGTGCAATAACAGCAACTTCAGGTAGAATAGCTAACTGGTATATCAATACTAATACATTAAGTTCATCAGATACAGAAGCAGCTTCTAATGTCTTAATAGATTCAGCAAACTCTTTAATTAGACTTGGTTCAACTTCTGGAAACTATCTTAATTTAGATGGTGCAAATTTAAGAATACGAAGTTCAAACTATGTTTCAGGTTATGCAGGTTCAGGATTTAATTTAGATTCTAATTTGCTTGAAGTAGGTAATATCGCATGTAGAGGATTAATACGAACATCAGTTTTTCAAAAAGATGTAATTTCTGTTGTTGGTGGAAATTTAGCAGTATTAGATGGTGATGTTTTAGATACTGATATGACAGCATTAGATTCTTCTACTTTAACTACTAAAGGAACTACAACATTTAGTATAGGTGATATTTTAAGAATAAAAGATGGACTAGATGACGAATGGATGCAAGTAGTTGGTGAAGGTATAACTCCTGTTTCTTCTAAGGGTGGACTTTTAAGAGTTATAGATGATGCTACTGGGGATACACCAATAACTACAAATGGTTGGATAGAAGATGAAAAATATGGATGGTATATGACTAAAGCAGGAACAGTAAGTGCAGAATTTGATAGTGCTGTAACAAGAACTGGTTTACATACAATAAAACTTTCAGCAACTGATACTGATGGAAATTTATCAGTATCATCAGCTGAAACAACAACAAGTAATCACCTTATATCAGTTAAAGGTTCTACTATGTATAGATTACAATGTTATGTTAAAACAAATAATGTTGGCACTAATGGTTCTTATTTAGATATAAGACAATATAAAGATGATGGAACTATAACAGTTTCTATAACAGCTACAAATAAATTATCTGGAACTAATGATTGGACATTATGCACTATAAGTTTTACAACAGATTCTTTAACTACTAAATGTGTTGTTAGATGTCATAATAATGTTGTAGGAACAATATCAGATGCTTGGTTTGATAATATAACTTTAGAAGAAGTTTCATCTATAACAAATTCATACGATTCAAATGCTCTATATTATCCTAAATTTACAGCAGTAAGTAGTAGTGATAATATTGACCAGGCACAATTAACAAGTGATAATACACGACCATTTGGAACACTTCCACTTCATTGGTTAGGACAACAATTTACTCCTACAAGAAAATATTTAACTGGTTTTATAATAAGAAAAGGAGCACAAACCGGAACATATATTGGTAATGTTACTATTTCAATTCAAGCAGATAGTGGCTCAACAACTCCAAGTGGAACTGATTTAGGAACACCAGTAACTTTTACAGCTGTACAATGGGGTGCTATTACAACAAATACAGATTATACAGTTACATATCCATTAACTTTAACTATTGGTGGAACTTATTGGATTGTTATTAAATCTTCAACTGCTGATAATTCTAATTATACTAGAATGAATGTACAAACTACTGCAAGTTATCCAGGTGGTGTATTAAAAGATTATGATGGTGCAAATTGGGGTGCAGCAACAACTCAAGAACTTTATTTTAAAACTCTATTCTTAAAAAACTCAACTAACTTTACAGTAAGAACAGATACTCAAACTTTAACATATACATCACCAACTAATGAAGGTTGGGCTGATGGAACTGAATTAGACTCAAGTACTTTAGGTTTAACACCACTTACTTTAGCACCTGGAGCAAATACAATTTATCTTTCTTCAAACGGATTTGATTCAGCAGATATAACAAGAATGGCTAGTCATCAAGGAACTTTTGCAGGAGTAATTGTAGGAAATCCTTATGTAGTTACAAGAGATAAAGGTTCAGAATATGCAGTAAATGAAAATCCAGAATGGAAAAAAGGTGCAACAATAGTAAATTATGGACAATCAGGTGATGGTGGAGTATATATGACTGCTTCAGAAACTAATGCTCCTTATCTTTCTATTTTTGACCATGCAGGAAGCCCTTGGACTACTATAAATACACGATTAAGAATAGGAAATCTTAATGGATTTTTAGGATATACAACTGATAAATATGGTATAGGTATAGGAGATAGTAGTGCATATTTAACTTATGATAATGTTAATGGATTATTAATTAAAGGAAATATTACAGTAACAGGTGGAAATGCTTTAACTACTGGAACAGCAGCTCAGGATATAAATGATAATACAACAGAAGTTTCTGGTGGAAAAATTACAACTAATTCAATAGAAGCAGATAAACTTAATGTTTCTCAACTTTCAGCAATTAGTGCAGATATGGGAGCAATTACAGCAGGAACTATTACTTTAAATTCTTCAGGATATATCAAAGGAGGACAAACAGATTATGCTACTGGAACTGGATATTTTCTTGGACTTTCTGGTGGAGATTATAAATTTTCAATAGGAAGTGATACTAATTATATGAAATGGAATGGACAATATTTAGTATTAAAAGGTTCTTTTGATGTAGGTACAAATGGTTTAATAAACAATGCAGTTTATACAGTCGCAAATTTACCAGTAACACCAACAACTGTAGGATTTTTAAATCCTTCAGCTTATGAATAATTTATGTCATTAGAAATGAAAGTATTAGTTGTAGGAGCAGGAGGAGGAGCAGGTGGAGGTCTTTCAGGTTCTTGGTATGCAGCCGGAGGAGGAGGTGGACAAGTTACTTCTGATACAAATTTTGTAGTAACAGCAATAGATTATAATGTAACAGTTGGAACTGGTGGTACTGATGGTGGATATTCAAGTCCTGGAGGAACTGGAGGTTCTTCTATATTTAGTACTATTACATCTGTTGGAGGACAAGGTGCTCAGAATTATGGATATGGTGGACAAAGTGGAAGTGGAAATAGTGGAGGAAATAGAAATAATTCTAGTGGTGCAGGAGGAGGAGGTGGTGGTGATAGTGGAGAAGGTCAAGATGGTCAAAACTCTTCAGGTGGAAATGGAGGTTCTGCAACTGCTGATACTATTACAGGAGCAACAGTTTATTATGGAGGTGGTGGAGGTGGACGTTATCCATCTGCCGAAGGAACAAATGGAGCTGGTACTTATGGACGTGGAGGAAAAGCAACATCTGATGCAACTGGTAAACAAGGTATAGTTATTATTTCATGGGTAACTGCAGATTATGGAACTTGTACTATAACAGGAACTGGAAATACTATTACAACTTCGGGTTCAAATTCTATTGCAACATTTATTGTAGATGGAGTTTTTGGAGTACGTGTTCTTCCAACAGTTACAACTCAAGCAGCAACTGATGTAACTGCTACAACAGTAACTGGAAATGGAAATATTACAGACTTAGGAGGGTATACAAGTTGCACTAAAAAAGGATTTGTTTATTCAACATCAACACATACAGACCCTGGTAATATTGCTCCAGCTAGTTCTGCTTATGAAAGTAAAACTGAATCTACTGGAACATATACAACTGGTGCATTTACAACATCAATTACTGGATTAATTTCAAGAACTACTTACTATGCAAGAGCTTATACTTATAATACTTCTGGTTATAGTTATGGAGCAGAAGTTACTTTTACTACAATAGGTTTTACTAATCCAGCTAATATTTATTCTTCAGATGATGTATATGCAACACTTACAGCAACAAGTGGAGATTTAACAATAGAATTATCAAAAGATGCTGGAGTAAATTGGAATAGCCCAAGAATTGTAACATTTACTAGTTCTGATAGTGTAAAAACTTTTGGTAGTGGTTCAACAGAATTATGGGGTGCAAATTGGACACGTGCAGATTTAATAGATGCTAATTTTAGAGTAAAACTTTCACAAGGAAATATTTCACAAGTATATAAAACATTTGGATTTACAACTGGAACTGAAACACTAACTGGTATAGAAATAAGAGTAGAAGGAAAATATGCAAGTTCAACTCTTTCCTTAGATTTATTAGAAGTTAAAATTTATTATGGAACATCTTCTTTACAAGTTCAAGCTGGTTCTCAAGCATTTGCTTCTAATGGAAGAAAAGCAGGAGAAGGAGCTGGAGCTGGAACAGGAGTATTAGTATTTTATGATGGAAATAATTGGATAGCTTGTGATACTGGTGCGAATGTCGCAGCTTAAAAATTTTATTAATTAAAAATATGATATAATATAAATATATGGCAACAGCAAAAGGTGTAACAAAAAATGCAAATGGAACAGTAACTTACTCGGGAGCAGGGGGAAGTATAACTTTAAATTCTAAAGGTCAAACAGTATCTTCATCTGGTGCATCAGTTAGTAAACCAGCTGGAAAAATAACTACTTCTGTACCTAAAGTAAGTACAACTAAAACTACAACTTCTAGTGGTTCATCAAGTGGTAGTTCAAAAGCTAAAACAGTATCAGGTGGAAGTAATCCAAATAATCTTACAACAGCTCAAGTTAAAGAAATACAAAAAGCTAATGGTTTAGTACAAGATGGTATTATAGGTCCAAAAACTCAAGTTGTATTAAATAAACCTTCTACTACTCAACCACAGACTCCTACACCAGTAGTTACACCTTCAACTCCAGTATCTTCAGCAAATTTAAAAATAGGATCAAAAGGAAATGAAGTAGCAAATTTACAAAATTTTCTAATATCTAAAGGATATGATGTAGGATCAACAGGTGCTGATTCTATATACGGTGCAAATACAGATGCAGCAGTTAAAGCATATCAAAAAGCAAACAATTTAACTGCAGATGGTATTGTTGGAGTAAATACAGCAGCTAAAATGAATAATGTATTACCACCTGCTCCTTTAAAAACTGATATAAAAACAGATGTTCCTGATATAACTGATACTCCAGTACGACCACCTGTTGAAGATTATATTAAATCATATATAGAATCTCAGAATGAACAGATTGCAAATATGCAAATAACTATTGATAATCAAAGAAATGAACAATTGCAACGTATACAAGAAGATAAACAACAAACACAACAAGAATTAAATGATTATCGTAATTCTCAACAAGAAGCTATCCAAAAAGAAGGTGATATTGCTACAAGAGAAATGGAAATGAAACTATCTGAAACCCAGAAGGAAATTACTAGAATGGATGAAGCATATAAACAAAAACAAGTTTTTGTTGATCAACTTATGCAACTTACTACACAAGGTAATGCTTTAATTGCTTCACAAAAAGCAACAACAGGATTAAGTGCTATAAGAAATCCTAGAGTTAATGAAACTATAGCAAATATTGCAGCTCAAGCAGGAACTATTCAAATGGGTATTTCAGCTCAAGAAAATAACATGACACAGACACAAAATCAACTTTCAATAGTTACTACTGCTATAACAAATACATTCAAAGAACAATTAGATTATTATAAAACACTTGAAGATTATTATGATTCAAGGTCAGTAGAAACAGGAAATAAACTTATCAAACTTACTGACGCTGAACAAGATTTTATTAATACTACAATAGATACATTGCAGAAAAAGATTGATAGAGTACAAACAAATGCAGATACTTTTAAACAATTATTTATAAATCCAGAAACTGCTGTAGAATTTGCTAAAGCAGGTATAACAATATTAACACCTCAAAGTGAATGGGGAACTAAACTTAAGTATGCATCTGATCAACAAGAGATTATAGATTTTAATAAAGATATGATATTAAAGGGATACACACCTGTTGGAGTAAATACAGGTCAAGCAGGATTAACTTCAGTAAATGTTGGAGGTAAAACTTTATATTTTAAAGCTCCAGTTGATAAAAAAAATATACCAGCAACTCCTGAAGAAATTCTTCAAAGTGTTAGAGAAGATATTGATCAATTTATCTATGAAAAAGAATTAAGTGTAGATGTAGCTTATACTAGATTAAGAAATTTATATACACAAAAAGAAGTATCAGATGAAACTTTAAAAGATTTATTAGGAATAAAAACTGAAGTAATAACTCCAGAAGTACTATCAACACAAGTAAAAACTCCTATTACAGCGTATAGTGCAGGACAATCAGTTGCTAAGAATGCTCCGGATATTGCTTCAACATTATTCTCTGGAACAGGTGGAATAGTTGGACCTAAAGAGGTAGTCGATATTGCCTCGGGAATTGGAAACTTTTTTAAAGGTTTAGGAGGATTTTAATTTTTTATGGGAAGAGCAACATCAACAAAATCAAAAGGTAGAGCTTCATCTTCTAGTAAAAGTTTAGGAAGATCAAGTAAAAGTAGTCAAGATTTAACTACAAGTGAAGGTCTTTATAATATAGCAAAACAAGCAGGTGGAGCATTAGCTAAAAAAGCAGAAGAACTTGAAAAAGGTACTTTTATTTCTAAAGTTGGAGAAGGATTAAAAAAAGGATTAAGTAAAACATTAGATATAATCTCAAGACCAGGATATGCTAGTGCTAGTGCAGTTAAAAATATAATAGATGAAGATCCTAATACTACTTTTGTAGGAGGATTAAAATCAGGTATAACAGGACAAACAAAACATACATATTCAGATGTTTTTGAAGAAGCAGGATGGAAACCTGAAACTACAGTAGGTAAAGTTACAAAAGGAGCAGCAGGATTTGCATTAGATGTTTTATTAGATCCTACAACCTATGTTACTTTTGGAGCAGGAACAGGAATGAAAGTAGGAGTAAAAGTTGGTGAAAAAACATTAACTAAAACAGTAACTAAAGCAGGACAAAAAGTTTTAAGAAAAACAGCAGAAAAAACAGGAGAAGAATTTGGTAGAGAGTTTGTTAGTAAAACACTTTCAAATATGGCAGAAAAAAGTCCTGAACTTTATAAAACTTTTATAGATAAAGGAGGTATTAAATTCTTTGGTGAAACATTAATTAGTGGTGGTAGAATAGCTGGAACAGTTAAAAAAATACCAGGTATGACTAAGTTAGATGAAGCAACACAACCTCTTAGAAATTCCTTAGGTTCTTTATTTAATCGTAATATATCAGCTAAATACGGAAAACTTCCTAATGAAGTTATTGAACTTCAAGATAGATTAAGAGATTTAGGAAAAGTCAAAACTAATGAAGCATTAGAACAAGCAATAGAAATAGCTAGACAAAATAAACTTACTATAGATGAAGTACATATTATTACTAATGCAATAGAGAGTAATCTTCCACTTGCTCCTGATCATCTTAATAATGCTAGAAAACTTTTGGAAGAAAAAATGGGTTCTAATTTAGCACGATCTCAAAAAGCTGGAATAAAAGTAGGTGAACTTCCAAACTATGTTTCACATATTTTTGTAGATAATCCAATAAAAAATATTCCTATTAAACCCGAAGGGGCAAGAGTTAGTCTTGGTGCAAGTAAAGGTAGAACAATTCAAAAATTTATATCAGAAACAGGAGAAAAATTAATTGGTAAACCAGAAAAAATTGGATTAAAACCTATTATAACTGGATATAAAAATTCAAAAGGTAAAATATTTAAAAATTTTAAACCAGGGACTTCTCCAGTAATAGAAGGATATAAAAATTCAAAAGGTAAAATATTTAAAAAATTTAATGCAACTATCCAGGAAATAAATGATGCATTTGGCAAAGAATTTTTTGATAAAAATATAATTAATACAGTAGCTATTGGAAGTGTTGCTACTGAGAGAGCTATTTTAATGAAAGAATATTTAACAGGAATAGCAAAATATGGTGCTAAAGAAGGTATAGCCCCCTCTGGTTATATAAAATCAGGAACAAAAGAATTAGAAGGTCTTGTTTTTCATCCACAAATTGCAGAAAGTATAGATAATTTTAAGAAGGCATTTATAAATGATGAAGGAACTAAAGGATTATTACAAGCATTTGATAAAGTACAAAATCTTTGGAAAGCATCAGTTACCTCTTTATTTCCTGCTTTTCATGGAAGAAATGCTATTTCAAATGTATTTCTAAATTTACTAGATATAGGTAAATCAGCATTAAGTCCAGCTAAGCATGCATTATCAGTAGGACTTTTAAATGATAATCGTATTGCAACTAATTTAGAAAAACAAATTTTACGTGGAGGAAAAGTTGCTAATAATGCAAAAAATCAATTAGATACATTATTAAAGAAACCTATACTTACAGATGATTTTGGTAAGAAGTGGACTTTTGGAGAATTAAGAAAAGAAATTAAAGAAAGACGTATAGCTTTTGGAGATGAGTTTACAGGATTTTTAGACATAAGAGATACGATACAAGAAAAATTAGGCACTAAATTAACTGGTGCAAAGAAAACTTTTAGAGAAACAATAAGACCAGTTAATCCACTTTCACAACAAAATGAAGCTTTTAAACTTGGTAGAAAAGTAGGAAATGCAATAGAACAACAAGCACGTATATTAAATTTCATGACAAATCTTGAAAAAACAGGAGATGTAGTAACTTCTGCTGAAAGAACTAAACAATTTCTTTTTGACTATACTAATCTTTCAGATTTTGAAAAAAATGTGATGAGAAGATTAGTTCCTTTTTATACATTTACTCGTAAAAATTTAGAATTACAAGTTAAACAAGGATTAAAACAACCTGGAAAATTAGCAACACAAGCTAAGATATTTACTAATATTTCTAAAGTTTCATCAGGAGCTTCATTGACTGAAGAAGAAACAGAAAATCTTCCATCATATCTACAAGAAGGATTAGGAATAGTTTGGAATAGAGATGGAGATAAAGTAGAAATGATTAATTCATTAGGAACACCTATTGAATCAGTCTTTGCTTCTATAAAAGATAATGCCTTCTTAGGTAGTTTATCTCCAGTAATTGCAGTACCTCTTCAAGCAGCAATTGGAAAACATTTCTTCTTTGATAAAGACTTAAAAGATGTTGATGATGCAACACCTTATAAAAATGCTCCACAATTTATTAAAGATTATATTGGATTTACTACTAAGAAAAAGAAAGATGGAACTGATAAATATATTGCATTAAATCCTACACGATTATTTATTCTTAACAATATTCCTCCATCTTCAAGAGTTATTCAAACTATTGGACAATTAGAAGATGAAAATGTATCTGGTAAACTTAAAATATTAAGACAATTAACTGGTATTAAACCTTATGGAATAGATTTAACTGAACAGGAAGCATATAAAGAAAAACAAAAGAAGAGGGAGTTAGAAGATCTAATATCAAAAGCAGGTGAAGGATACATATTTAAAAAATTCGTAGTACCTAAATAATTATTAATTAACATTAACTATATGAATGAACTAACAAAAATAGCACAAATTATAAACAATGGAATGAATAATCTTGGAAGAAAGATTGATTCTTTAGTAATAGAATTAAGAAATCGTAAGACACCTAATTCCAATATATCTGTGGATATTGGAGATAATGTAGCAAAGGGAGTTGGAGATGCGATTAAAGAAAGTATTACTGGACTTGAAATGCCAAAGTTTGAAGGTTTTCCTGAGTATCCTCCATTTCCTGAAATACCTATTCCACAAGTAACAGTTAATGTTCCTGAAATTAAACTACCTACTATTAATGTTCCTGAAACAGTTGTTAATGTTCCACCTGCAAATATTACAGTAGAACCTACACCTGTTACATTTCCTGATAAAATGAAAGTAGAAGGTATGGATAAACTTATTGAAGGAGTAAATCGTGAGGTTGAAGATAAGAGTATTTTTGATGAAGTAAATAGTAAAAAACCTTTACCTATTATTGTTATGGGTAAAAATGGAAAACAAATAACAGATTTTGGAGGAGAATTTACAGCACCTAGTACAGTTGCAATACGAGTAGGAACTACTGCAATAGGAGAAGATAATCCTATGCCAGTTACAGTTGATGGATTTGCTATACCAATGTTTGATACTCAAATTATAGATGAAGCATTATCTCCAGCTACAACAGTTATAACTTATAAACGTGCAGGAGTAACGGTCGCAACTAAAATAATTACTGTAGTAGGAACTACAACTACTATATCAGTAGTATAAAATGATGAATCCAAAATATGATAAAATATTAGATACTATGCGAGAAGATGATGCTGATCAAGGTCTTCTTTTTGTTTCTCACGATTCAACACTTACAGGATTAGGAACTCCAGCAAGTCCATTATCAGCACCAGGAGATATAACTGCTACTTGGGGTTCAATTACTGGAACTCTCTCAAATCAAACAGATGTTTATCATGAATTAGAAGGTAAATTAAATCTTAACCAAACAACACCACAAACAATTTTAAATGGCGCACCTACTTTTAGTGTAGGATTAATAACTCCTAAAATTTATCCATCGGCAGATGCAGTAAATGCAATAGGATTCTATAAAGCAGATGGAACTACAAATATACTTTCAATAGATACTACTAATGCAAGAATAGGAATAGGGACAGGCACATCTGCTCCAGGTGCTTCTCTCGATGTCGGCGGTGATACTATTTTATCTCTTGGCACTGGTGGAACAGCTAAAGTTTTAATAAAAGACGATGTCAATGCTATATCAGGTATGCAGATGACAAACGTAAATGCTGGAACGGCGGCAGGATTTAGATTTCTTATTAAAGACCCAACAGGACACTATTTTACTTTCTCTCAAGCAGGAACAGGCAGTACAGCTGGTACTTTATTTGGCTTAGCACAAGCTACAACTGATTTTATATTCAATACTGCTGGCACAGCCAGAGATATGGCGATAGGAACAGGAAGTGCTACAAATTTAACTATTGGAACTAATCTACTTGCAAGAATGACCATACTTTCAGATGGGAGTATTGGAATTGGAACTACAGCACCAGGTTCAAAATTAGATATTTACGGAACAAATTTTCCTACACTGAGATCTATTAGAGAAGTTTCGGCAACAAATACTTTTAATTCAAGTTATTATTTAGTTACAAAATCAACAGGGAATGCAGTGGATGGTTTTGGTGGTGGATTAGTTTTTGGAATGCAAGATACTGAAGTTAGTGATAACACTGGAGTTTTGGCCTCTATTGGTGCAGTGAGAGCTGGTGGAGATAATACTGGTGATTTGGTTTTAAGAACTTATGCCTCCAGTACTGTTTATGAAAGAATGAGAATATTATCTGGTGGTTATGTCGGTATCAATTCAACAACCCCAGTATCTGATTTTGAAGTTAGAGGATATTCAACAACTGCTGGACCTATACTCACTCTTTCTACATCAGACCCTACAGTAGTCGCTACAAACATTCTTGGAACTATAAACTTCGTTGCTCCACTTGAAGCTAGTGGTGGAGATGCTTTATTGACCGCAGCTTCAATAAGTGCTGTGGCTTCTGGTTCTTTTACCTCAACAGCAAACCCTTGCGATATAGTATTTTCAACTGGAGCTTCAGAGGCAGCGGAAGAGAAGATGAGGCTGACAAGTGCAGGATATCTTGGAATAGGAACTATACTTCCGCAATCTAATTTAGAAGTAAAAGGAGACATAGTTAGTCCTGGCATTTTAACATTATCTTCCGCTATTAAAACTATTGAAGTTGGAAGTATTGTAGGAAAAATAAATTTTAACACTCCTAATGAACTAAGCGGAGGTGACTCCCTGCTGCCTTGTAGTGCTATATGGTCTGTTGCTACTTCAATATTTACAAATATAGTTAATCAAGCTGACCTTGTATTTGCAACAGCCAAATCAGCAACTGCTTCTGAAAAGATGAGGTTAACGAGTGATGGCAATCTTGGAATAGGTTATACCGCCCCAGAGGAACTTGTCCATATAAGAGGAACTGGTGGTGCTGATGTTGGGTTACTTATAGACGCAAACGCCCAAATATATGACGCTGCTATAAAGTTCAGAGGAGTTTCGACTACAACCGCTGGGGCTTATCAGAAGGGTGCAATTATCTTTGAGTCAACGGCAGGTGGTTTTGGCAGAGGAAAACTACACTTTGCCGTAGATACTGCTGACGATACTGGAAGTGCTACTATTACTGATGCAAAGATGACTATTGATATGAGTGGAAATGTTGGGATAAATACAGTA